>Ga0256839_1001096_pt1 | contig 33679 bp, 21 predicted proteins | sample 354166metaG_FD_185968 | JGI IMG/M metagenome (GOLD analysis project Ga0256839, IMG submission 185968) | Hydrothermal vent microbial communities from Mid Atlantic Ridge, Atlantic Ocean - 354-166 | ecosystem: Environmental > Aquatic > Marine > Hydrothermal vents | place: Atlantic Ocean: Mid...
TGGGGCAGGGCATCGCCACACTGTTCCAGCGCTGCTGAATCGGCGCTGGAGTTCATTTCTGCCGCAGCGACGCGATGATTCGGCGGCGAGCTTCTTCCGGATCGCGTAGGCGCGTCAGCGCGTCGCGGTAGAGCGTATCCCCATGCTGTACGACCCACTGCTCCGGATCGACCTCGGCAGCCGACCGGTCTAAACGATTGTCATCCATCCCGGGCATTCTACCTCACCCTATCTCGAGACGGGAGCGTTTCCCGCTTGAGTGACGTGTGATTGGGTGAGTTCTTACAGGGTGAGTGCGTCGAGGAGCGGGATTCAAGCCACATCGCCTTACTTCAGCAGTTCCAGAGCGGCCGCGATCATCGCGGGCACCCCGGTCTGCAGTGCGGGGCGAGCGTCGGGGTAGTAGAAGGGCGAATGGAGCGAGACGGGCGAGTTCATTTTGGCCAGCCGCTCGCGATCGACCGATCCGAGCCAGAACATGAAGATGGGAGTTTTGGGGGACCGGTAGAGCGCGAAATCCTCGGCACCCATGACCGGCGGCACCTCCACCACTCGCTCTTTGCCCAGCACTTTCTGCATGGCGGGAACCACACGATCGACCAGTGCCGGATCGTTGTACACGGCCGGCAAGCCCTCGCTGAACTGCACCTGCGGCTCGGCCGCGCCCATGCTGGCCGCAATGCCCTTCGCCTTGCGTTTGATGGCCTGCTTGAGTTGCTCGCGCACTTTGGGAGAATAGCTGCGGATGGTGGCCTGCAGATGACAGCGATCGGGAATAATGTTGTGCTTGGTCCCCGCCTGAATCGAGCCGACGGAGATCACGGCCGATTCGACCGGATCGACTTCTCGAGCCACAATGGTTTGCAGCGCCAGCACCAACTGGGCTGCTTGCACGATTGGATCGATGGTGGTGTGCGGAAAGGCACCGTGTCCGCCGCGGCCGAACAGTGTGATGTCGCAGCTATCGACGTTGGCGAGAGCATACCCTTTCCGATAGCCGATCAGCCCAGCCGGCAGGTTGGAGGCGACGTGTAGGGCAATGACGCAGTCGGGATGCCCGAAGCGTCGATAGAGCCCGTGCTCCAGCATGGCGCGGGCGCCCAACCCCTTCTCTTCGGCCGGTTGCGCAACGAACAGGATCGTTCCCTTCCAGAGGTTCTTGTGCGTTGCCAGATAGCGCGCAACGCCGATGAAGTTGGTCATATGCAAGTCGTGACCGCAGGCATGCATCACTCCGACCTGTCCCTCGCCGTCGGGATGGGGCACGCGCACTTTCGAGGCGAAGGGGAGGCCGGTTTGTTCCACCACCGGGAGGGCATCCATGTCGGTGCGGATCAGCAACGTCTTACCATCGCCGTTGTGCAATACTCCCACGACGCCGTGCCCGCCCACGCCTGTTGTCACCTCGATTCCCAGCGCCCGCAGTTCGCCCGCCACGCGCTTCGCCGTCTGCTCTTCGTGCAGCGACAATTCGGGGTTGGCGTGCAAATGGCCGTACAGGGCCATCAGCGACTCGAGTTCGCCCTGCAACCATTTCGCCGGCTCGTCGCCTCGAACCGGCACGCCGGAAAGAACGACCGCCAGCGTCAACAGCAAGACGGCGGAATTCGCCAACAAGCTCGTTTTTCTCAGCGGCGTCATGGTTAAGATGCCTCCGACGCCGACGAGCCACAAAGCAGCATTGGTCGGCTCTGTTTTTCTCAGCGGCGTCATGGTTGAAAGGTCTCCGGGGGTTAGCCGTGGCGGAGAGCGGCTTGGGCTGCCGCCAGGCGGGCGATGGGAACGCGGAAGGGTGAGCAGCTGACGTAGTCCAACCCGACCCGGTGGCAAAAGTCGATCGACGGCGGATTGCCCCCGTGCTCGCCGCAAATGCCGGTCTTGAGCCCCGGGCTGGCTTCGCGACCGCAGCGCACTGCCATGGAAACGAGTTGACCGACCCCCCATTCATCGAGCTGCTGGAATGGATCGACGTGCAGGATCTCTTTTTGCAGGTAGTCGGGCAGAAACGCGTTGATGTCATCGCGGCTGAATCCGTACGTCATTTGCGTCAGGTCGTTGGTGCCGAAGCTGAAGAAATCGGCATGGCCGGCGACCTCGCCCGCCGTCAATGCGGCGCGAGGTACCTCGATCATCGTACCGATGGGAATGTCGAGCTTGCCGGTGAACTTGTTCTCGCGCTTGACTTCTTCAATGACGTCGGCGGCCAGTTTGCGCAGGTAGGCCAGCTCCGTGGCCATCCCCACCAGGGGAATCATGATTTCCGGCTGCGCGTCGATCCGCTTCTTCTTGCAGGCGATGGCGGCTTCCACGATGGCTCTTACCTGCATCAACAGGATTTCGGGATAGGTGATACTCAGCCGGCAGCCGCGATGTCCCAGCATGGGATTGGCTTCGTGGAGTTGCTCGACGCGCCGCTTGACCGCAGCCGGTGAAATACCGATTTCGCGAGCCAACTGGCGTTGGCTCTTGGCGTCGTGAGGAACGAATTCGTGGAGCGGCGGATCGAGCAGCCGCACCGTGACCGGCAGCCCCTTCATCGCGGTGAAGATGCCGACGAAGTCGGCTCGCTGATAGGGCAGCAATTTGGCCAAGGCGGCCTCGCGGGCTTCTTTGCTGTCGGCCAGGATCATCTCCCGCATCGCCGCGATTCGCTCTTCCTGGAAGAACATATGCTCGGTGCGGCAGAGCCCGATGCCTTGAGCGCCGAACGAACGAGCTCGCGTCGCGTCGTCGGGCGTGTCGGCATTGGTGCGCACCCGCAGTGTGCGGTACTTGTCCGCCCATTTCATCACCTTGGCGAAGTCGCCCGACAGCTTGGGTTGCTCGGTGGCAACGGCACCGGCCATCACTTCACCGGTCGAACCGTCGATGGAAATGACGTCGCTTGAGGTGAAGGTTCGGCCGCCAACCGTGAATTTGCGGCTCTTCTCGTGGATCGAGATTTCATGGGCGCCGGCCACGCAGCATCGTCCCCAACCTCGAGCGACCACGGCGGCGTGACTGGTCATGCCGCCGGTGCTGGTCAAGATGCCGACGGCGCTGTGCATGCCGTCGATATCTTCGGGGCTGGTCTCTTTGCGAACCAGGATCACTTCTTCACCGGCCTCGGTTCGCTGGACCGCTTCTTCGGCCGTGAAGGCGGGTTTGCCGACCGCGGCGCCGGGCGAGGCGGGGAGGCCGCGCGTCAGCACCGTTGCCTGCTGCTTGGCTTTGGCAGAAAAACTGGGCAGCAGCAGTTGAATCAGGTCGCCGGCCGGGATCCGCAGCAGCGCCGTCTTCTCGTCGATCAGCTTTTCCCGCACCATGTCGCAGGCGATCTTGACGGCGGCCGCGCCGGTGCGCTTGCCGGTGCGGGTTTGCAGCATGAACAACTTGCCACGCTCGATCGTGAACTCGATGTCCTGCATGTCGCGATAATGGTCCTCGAGCGTCTTCTTGATCGCCAGCAATTCCTTGTAGACGCGACGATTCCACTTGGGCATTTCGGACACCGGAAGCGGCGTGCGAATGCCGGCCACGACGTCTTCACCTTGAGCGTTGATCAGGAACTCGCCGTACAGCTTGTTTTGACCGGTGGAGGGATTTCGGGTGAACGCGACGCCCGTCCCCGAGTCGTCCCCCATGTTTCCAAACACCATCGTTTGCACGTTGACGGCCGTGCCCAGCAGACCGCGGATCCCTTCCACTTCGCGGTAGCGCTTGGCTCGAGGCGTATTCCAACTCGCGAAGACCGCCCGGATCGCCCGCTCGAGTTGCTCAAAAGGATCCTGGGGAAAGGGCACTCCCGAGTGTTTGCGGAAAACTCCCTTGTAAAGCTCGCACAGTTGCTTCAGGCCGTCGGCGGAGACATCGGTGTCGAGCTTCACCTTGAGTTTCTTCTTTAGCGAAGCGAACGCTTCCTCGAAGTAGTGATGGTCGACTCCCATCACCACGTTTCCGAACATGTTGATCAGTCGCCGGTAGGCGTCATAGGCGAAACGGGGATTCTGCGTGGCGGCAGCCAGCCCCTCGATCGATGCGTCGGTGAGCCCCAGGTTCAAGATGGTATCCATCATGCCGGGCATCGAGACAGCGGCGCCCGAACGGACCGACACCAGCAGCGGATTGGTAGCGTCGCCGAAGCGCTTGCCCAGCTCCTTCTCGAGTTGCCTGACCGATTTGCGGACGTCGTCCATCAGGCCGTCGGGCAGCCGCTCGCCCAGCTCGTAGTATTCGGCGCAAACTTCGGTGGTGATGGTGAAACCGGGAGGAACCGGCAAGCCGATACTGGTCATTTCGGCCAGGTTGGCGCCTTTCCCGCCGAGTAGCTCCTTGCCCTTGCCTTGCCCTTCGGCTTTGTTGGCGCCGAAATAATAGGTCCTTTTTTTCGCTCGAGTCCGTCGTGCTGCCTTGGCCATAATCGACTGCTTCTTTCCTAAAAAGCGGGATCCCGGGATGATCTGCAAGCCGCCTCGCCGTGGATGGGCCGCGAGCCTCGAGGAGGCGCGGGGCGTTCGGCCGGTTCGGGGGGATTCTCCGGCGGCTGCGAAAAAGCCGCGAAGCGACCCCGCCAGCGCGCAGTCGGCGCGCGGCGTTACCTGCGAAACAAAGTGCCGAATCTAGCAGGGGGGCCCCCGAGCGTCAACCAAGCGCCGTCGTGGCGGGTTACCGCTTCGAGGCCGCTCGCCGTTTTGACTGAAACAGCTCCACGCGAGGATGCATGGTGTACAGATTCCAGCGACCCTGGTCCAGCAGGTAGATTCCGCTGCTGCGGTTTCCGGCGATCACCGGGTTGCCCGGGTATTTCTTCCAGTGGATCAAGTCGTCCGAAACGGCCAGATTGGTCGACCAGTCCCGCCAGGGACGGTGGGCCGTGGCGTGGTAGGTCAGGTAGTAGCGGCCCTGGTAACGGAATACCTGATTGGCGGCGACCGCATGCCGGTCGTAGGTCTCCGGGCCCGGCCGCAATACGGGTTCGTCCCGGACCAGAGTCCAAATCTTGCGGTCTTTCGATGTGGCCAACCACACGGCTGCGTCGCGCCGTTCGTAGAACAGATACCACGTTCCGTTTTCGATCCAGACCGTTGGCGTACCGTACGGCCCCGGTTCGATCGGCCGGCCGTCCCGATGGCGAATGTCGAGCCGACCCTGCTCGGACCACTTGATGCCGTCGTCGGAGACCATGTGGTGAGCCCGATCCTGCTTCCCTTCGGCAAACAGGTAGTACTTGCCTCGATACTTGACGACAAACACGTCTTCAGTCCACTCGCTGTCGTCGATCGGGTTGTGAGGATACCGCTTCCAATGGACTCCGTCGCGCGAAGTGGCCAATCCCAGATGCATGGTGGCTCCCGGCCCTTTGCGGTAGCCCGTGTAGTAGAGGCGGTACTCGTTCCCGTCTTTCAGAATGAACCCGCGTTCCCGGATCAACTCGTCCCACGTCGAGCGGCCGGTGCCGGTAAACAGGGGATTGGCGGGGTGCGGTTGGAACTGGACAAGTTCTCGGGGAAAGAGGTCCGGTTTCTCATCGGCTGGGAGCGAGCCGGTACCCCAAAGCAAGGCGACCATCATGACCGGCACCCCGCAGAACCGAAGTGCGGGCCCCATTCTCGCGGCAAGAAGCCGGTAGCCCAAGCGTGCGCGGTCCGTAGTTGGAAACGGGCATACGGCGAACATGCGGGCGGTGTACGAGCGTTTTGTGGAGAAAGATGGCATGGGTCTGGTTTTTCTGGTTGTTGATCGTCCCCGCCGGGCGTTGTCGCCGAACGGATGCCAGTGAACGGCTCCGAGACTTTCCTCGCCCCGAATTTCACGATAGACTCTGGTTAGCCCTCACAGAACCCTGGCTTTCGTTTTCCCACCTTGAGCGCACCCTCTACGACTTGCCGCTTTGAGGGTGCTCCTCAGCACAAAGGTCACTTGCCATGTTGTCACGACTGCTGCCGTTCGCCCTGCCCGTCGCCCTGCTTGCTGTCCCTCTTCGAGCCGACCCGCCCGTCGTGCTCGACCTGGCCGGAGAAAAGGGCCGGCAGGTCGTCGTGGATCGCGAAGAAGGGCAATACCTGGGACACCCCACGACCGTGTTGCTGGAAGACAACAAGACCATCCTCTGTGTCTATCCCAAAGGACACGGACGAGGAGCCATCGTCTACAAGCGGAGCATCGACGGGGGGCTGACCTGGAGCGATCGGTTGCCGACACCTGCAAGCTGGGCGACCAGCAAGGAAGTGCCCACCATTCATCGTGTTGTCGATGCGCAAGGCAAGAAACGCCTCATCCTCTGGTCGGGACTCTATCCGGCTCGCCTGTCCGTCAGTGAGGACGACGGTCGGCATTGGAGCGAATTGGAGCCGGTGGGAGATTGGGGCGGTATCGTGGTGATGGGGAGTGTGGTCCGGCTTGAGACTCCCGGTCACTACATGGCACTGTTCCACGACGACGGTCGCTTTTTTCGCAAAGTCCCCAAGGTAGCGCGGCCGAAAGTGATGACACTCTATAAGACGTTTTCCACCGACGGCGGTCTGACCTGGTCGGAGCCCGAAGCCATCTATGCCAGCAGCGAAGTGCATCTGTGCGAACCGGGGTGCATCCGATCTCCCGACGGAAAACAGCTCGCGGTGTTGCTGAGGGAGAACCGGCGCCGCAAGCGATCGCACATCATCTTCAGCAACGACGAAGGAAAAACCTGGACGGCGCCTCGAGAAGTCCCCCTGCCGCTCACAGGCGATCGCCACACCGGGAAGTACTCGCCGGACGGCCGGTTGCTGATCTCGTTCCGCTGTATTTCACCGGTGGATGCTCGAGCGGACCGGCCGTTCGAAGGTGACTGGGTCGCCTGGGTCGGCACTTACGACGACCTGGTGGAGGGACGCGAGGGCCAGTATTTCGTCCGGTTGATGGACAACACCAAGGGATACGATACGACCTATCCGGGCGTGGAGGTTCTCCCCGACGGCACATTCGTACTGACCACCTATGGCCACTGGACCGAGGGTGAGCAGCCTTACATCGTGAGTGTCCGACTGAAACTTTCCGAACTGGACGCCAAAGCCGCCCAACCCCGCTGACCACCCCGCCCAATTCACATTTCACATTTTACATTTCACATTTTACATTTCTTACCACCGATCCATACCACTCGGGCCGGCGGTCGGCGAACCGGTCGCGTTACCAGCCGACTTGCAGGGATCCCAGCACGGCGTAAGCGATGAAGACGCCGTAGAGACCGCACAGCAAGAGCGCCTTGTTGCGAGTCAACTGCTGTTGCCACCACATCAGGGCGAGCGTGGCGACGGTGAGGCCGACCAGCAGGATGCGCAGTCCCAACAGGCCGGGAATCGGTTCGCCGTCTTGCAGCAGGCTTACGGGTTGCCATCCGGTCAGATACGAGTTGATCAGCAGGGGGATGGAGAGGCAAATGCAGATGTCGAAGATGTTCGAACCGAAAGCGTTGGAGATGGCCCCGCCATCGTCGCCTCGCATGGCCGAACCGATCGAGAGTAACGTGTCCGGGACGGAAGAAGCGGCGGCGGCCAGAATCACCGCCACGAAGAAGGTGGGCACTTCCAAATATTCCGCTGTGGCGCGCGTTACTTCCACCAGGCAATAGCAGGCGATGGCGGCGGCGAGGGTGGCAATGGCGATAATGGCCCAGGCGGTCATGTGATTCAATCGAACGTGCCAGTAGTTGAAGAAGACGCCGGCCGATTCATGGTCCTCTTCGTCGTCGCCGCTCTTTTCGAGTTCGCCTCTCGCCTTTGCGACCATCGTCCGACTGACGCGATAACCGTCGCTTGCCATTTCACCGATGATTTTCCTTACGGCGAGGTCGTCCGGTCGGCTCGCCAGATACCGTTTCAGCAGGCCCATACGCTCGCGGTAAAGCCGGGCATCCCGCACCAGGTGGGCGATGTAGAGGAGGTAGCCGGCGATCAGCACGAGTGCCATCCACCAGCGCATGGTGTCTTGGAACAGGAACAGGATCAGCACCATTTCGCACATCACGAACCACAACCCGTCTCGGAAGATGACTTCCGGGTCGACGTCGATGACCGGATGTTCCTTGCGGCGGAACGAGATCACCAGAGCACAGGCGGCCGGAATCAGGATCATGTTGTAGACCGCGCTGCCGGCGCAAGTGGCGATGGTGGCACCGAACCCCTCGGCGCCCGCGTCGACCAGGCTCTGGGGTTCACCGTCACCGGCGCTGATGGCGGCCAGCACGAAGAAGATGCCGGAGAACAGCTCCGGCATCGAACTGCTGACCGCATCGAGCGTCGCTCCGCGGACCGAACCGGGGAGTCGCAACGAGTTGCCGATCCATTGGGCCGCATCGGCGAACGGATCGCAGGCCTGCCAGATGGCGATCGAGATCACGGTCACCGCGGCGATCAGATAGGGGAGGGTCCATTCCGAGCCGAGCAGCCGGAACAGGATCATGGCAACGAGCGCCATCACGGTCAGAAGCAGAGCCGGCCAGGGAACGCGAGATGTCTCAGGGATGTTCATCGAACGGGCCGTGCGAACAAGCAACAGCAAAGGCATTCAGGCGATACCTGTCAATTGTGACGAATCAACACGACGTCGCCATCCTGGATGATGTAGTCACGAGGCTCCTGCCGCATCAATCCCTCCGCCTTGACGGCTCGTTCGCTCCCCAGGCGCACCAAGTCTTCCACCCGCATCACCTCGGCTCGAATGAACCCCTTGGCCAGATCGGTGTGAATGTTCCCAGCCGCCTCGACCGCCGTGGTCCCCTTGCGGATCATCCAGCTTCTGACTTCTTTGGGGCCGGCAGTGAAGAACAGCATCTGCCCGGACGCGTCCATCAGCTCCCGTATCAAGCCGGCCCGATCGGCGGCTTGCACTCCCATCTCCTGGCAAAACTCGCGGCGCTCCTGGTCGGACAGGTTTTCCAGTTCCAGTTGCAGTTGCAAGGGAACGGCGCGGCAGGGAGCTCCCTGCGGCGCGAGTGCTTCCAGCGGAGCCATGTCGGTGACTTCGTCATCCGTGTTGATCAGAAAGAACCGCGGTTTTTGCGAGAAGAGCTGGAACGCTTTGAGTTGCTTTTCCTGGTCGGCGGTCAGTTTCACATCGTCGATGTGTCCGTGCTGTTCGAGGGAGTCTTGCAATTGCTGGAGGGCTGCTTGTTCGGCCAGCAGGTCATCGCGGTTGGGTCGAGGTTTCTTGACTTGTTCGGCCAGGCGCTCCAGGCGCCGACCGATGATATCGAGATCGGCGATCAGCAGATCGTCTTTGAAGGACTCCAGATCGGATCGCGGATCGGCGCCGCCGAAGGCTGCCACGACGATTACCAGGCAGTCCGATTCGCGGATCAACACGAGCTTCGCGGCCGATCCTTCATGAGACCTCGCCAGGCCCGGCGTGTCGACCAGTTCGATTCCGGCTCGAGTAATCTTCTTGGGTTGATAGATCTCGGCCAGAGCCTCGATTCGATCGTCCGGGACATGGCAGATCGCCGACTGTCCTTGATGGATGCTGGCGGGATCGGGAGCGACTCGCGTAAGCCACTGAAACAGCGTGCTCTTCCCGCTTGCTTGATAGCCGACGATACCGATGCGCATGGGGGATCACTTCCTAGGGAGGACAGGCACGACAATGGTCGGCGGCCGCGACAGGGGTCACTGGACAGGGGGCACCGTTTGTCACGTGCGCCTTTTGCGCTGTTGGCGCCATTGGTGGTAGGCTGCTTCGAGTTGGCCCAGAGCCTGGGAAGCGGCTTCCACCAGTGGTGCGGGAGCGCCTTCGGGGCGAAAGCGATCTTGATAGTAGGCTTCGACGATCTGTTCGGGGAGGGCACTGGCGGCGGGATCGTTCAAGGTTTCCGCGATTCGCCAGGCGCTGGATCGAGCGAATTCGCGGGGCGTCGTTCCGGGGGGCCGCTGGCAGCCGAACCGCCGCAGCAGCAGTTCCAGTTTCCGGTAGTAGACGATCGAGGGGAGAGGGGCGCGCGCAGTACGTTGGCGGCGCCGTCTTCCCGGCCACCGGATGCGAACCAGCAAGGCGGTCACGACTCCCGCGGCGGCGATCATCGCCAATTTCCACCATTGCCAGCCGCTTTTTCTCCCCGTTCCCCCGGACGTCCGTTTGCGCTGGTCCGGTCGCCATTGTCGGGGTGACAGCAACTGGGTCCAATCCCATTGACTCGAGGTGTCCAGGCGGCCCAGCCCAGCCGCGCGTTGCTGGTCCGGATTCAAATTCAGCACGTAGTCGCTCCACAGCCACTGGGCGTAGTCGAGCGAGTCGTTGACGCGATCGAGGATATTTCGGTCGGCACCGGCGGCGTCTTCTCGAGCAGGTGTAGGATCGAGCCGCAGCCAGCCGCCACCGGCGTGGCGCTCCACCTCCTGAATGGCGTTGATGGGAATTTCTTCCGGCCGCACGTATGCCTCGACCCATGCATGAGCGTCCCGCTGCCGCACGAGATAGTATTGGCCGAAGTGATTGAACTCCCCTCCCTTGTAACCGATGACGATGCGCGACGGGATTCCCACGGCTCGCAGCATCAAAGCCAGAGCGCTGGAGAAGTACTGACAATGGCCGTGGCGGTGATTCACGACAAAGTCCTCGACCGGATCGAGTTCGGGGCGCCGCCTCGAGCGGATTTCCGTCAGGTCGAGTGTGTAAGTGAATCGCCCGTCTTCGAGAAACCAGTTCTGCAACGCGATTGCCTGTTCGTAGTGGTTGCCGTTGGGGGCGCGTTCGGCGACGATCCGCTTGGCCAGTCTGCGAAGGCCCGGGAACCGATCTTCCGGTTCTTCGAAGGTTCCCAATCGGTCGTAATCTTCGGGCTGCATTTTCAGCAGTCGATGGTGCTCGGCCAGCAGACGGAAACGTTGCCTCGCCGTCTCGAGAGGATTGACGTGAGGAGTCACCGGTGTTTGCAAGCCAAAGCGGAAGGCGGTGGTCGCCGTCTCATACCGGTAACTGCGGCTGTTCGACGATTGCTGTTCACCTTCGTCTTGCTTGCGAAACAGCGTCCGCAGTCCGGTATTGAACCGGAGGTCCTCGGGGGTCTGCTGCGTGGAATAGGGCGGGTAGATAAAGAACAGCCGCGAATCGCGGGTCGGTTCCAGCAAGATATCGACGGCGACCAGTTCCGCCGTCGGCTTGGCCCGGCTCAGTCTCATGCTGCCACGGCCCCCCTGAGCGACATCGGCTTTCCAGCGAGGTCGTCCTTTGTCGAGTACATAGCGGGTCAACACGCCACCGCGGAAATAGGGAGTGGTGATGACGGTATAGGGGGCATCGGTGCGAGCGTGCCGAAAGGTGACTCGCATCACCAGCCGGTTGCTTTTCAGCAGTTTTCCCATTTCGTCGAACGTGATTTCCGGCGAGAATCCGACGCGTTGCGAAGCGGCGAACCCTCCCTCTTGCCAGCCGATGCCGCCGACTCGAGGCAGCGTGTAAAAGAACGTTGCCCCGAACAACACGGTCGCCGCGGCGACCGCCGCGATTTCTCTCAAGACTCCGTGGCGGACCAGTCCGCGACTGACGGCCGGCGGTGGTTCGACGGGTTGGAATTCGATTTGCGAGAGCAGCGGATTGCGCCGGCGCCATCGGGGGGCGTGGAGTCCGATTCCCTGATTGCCACGATACAGCGAAAACAGCGAAATCGCGTAAGTACCGACGACGGTGTAGGCAAGTACCATCAGCCCGAACGCCAGGCTGTGGGTCAGCAGGGCCGCTACGACGACCGCGAGCAGGCTGAAGATGGCGACCTGGCCGTATACCCGTTCGTTTTTCTTTTGCGACAGCAGAATAATCTGCACGTATACTAACAGCTCTCCAATCGCCAAAAGCTGCTTGCGGCTGGAAAGCGAAAAGAAGTCGTTGAGGATCAATACGGCGGTGACCAGCATGGCTCCGTTGGCGATGAACCGATGGACGTAGAACCAGCCCAGGCAATCGTTCAGTACGAACGCGGCCAAGGCGGCGGCCGCGATGGTGTACGTGAACCAAGGTTCTTCCTGTCCCAGGCCCAGCATGGCCGCGGAAAGGATCACCAGGCTGACGGTCAGCAACTGCAGCAATCGAAGCAAGCTCATGAGACGACTCCCGTCGGCACTCCCTGCGACGCGGGAGGGGCCACGTCTGCGGTTTCCGGTTCGGATCCCAAAGAGTCTTCGAACCAACGACCGTAGTCATCGGGGCCGATCCACAGCAAGTTGCTCACGCCGGCCGGCGCCATCGCCGGCCGCGGGCGTGTGCTGATCACAATCAGATTACGCTGACGGAGGTCGATCTGTCTCCACCATTCTTCACCTGGTGACGCGTCCGAGTCACAGTGAGGTTGTGCGACCGCCAGCGCATCGAGAATGCGAGCCGCCATGGTGGACTTGACGACGCCGCGCCAACTCTCCGTCTCTTTTCCCCGCAGGACCATTTGCACTTCGTGTTCGCCCCGCCTGCGCCGATCTTCGATAATCGTGGCCACGAATCGCAACGCCGATTCGACTTGATCCGTCACGGACGCCGGGTCGTCCCTCGGTGCCCATAAGTCGACGACCAGCGTCAGCGCCTCGTCCCGACGTTGCTCGAACTGGCGGACCGTCAAGGCGTTGAGGCGGGCGGTGGTGCGCCAATGGATCCAGCGGCGGCTGTCTCCCGGCCGCCACTCGCGCAGCCCGTAGTAGTCGCCTTCCAGCCTTCCTTTGCGCGGTTGCGAGGTGCGCTGTCCGAGTTGAGCCTGACGCAGCATGGCCTGCCACGACGGCAGCAGCTTTCCCAGTGCCGGCCAGACGGTGACGGTTCGCCGACGGCGCAACAGGGCACTGGTACGCACCAGTCCCAGCGGAAAGGAGGTGGACAACTTGAGTGGTCCCAATTCGTACAATCCACGCTGGGGAAAGACCAGACGGTAGGAGACCCGCACGGTGCGTCCGGGAGCCAGGCACGGCGCGACGATGCGAGACCGCACATACCCGGGCACCCCCGGTTGCCGAACGCCCTCATCGACGACGACGCCCCAGGCGGCCAGCTTGGCATCCTGGTTGTGCAGCAGCCACGATGCCGTGAGCGTCTCGCCGACGTGGGCTCGCGCCAGAGGCACCTCGGTGGCCGTGATGCGGCGAAGCGCCCATCGCGCCAGCAGCCAGTTCCACAACAACGGTCCGATCATCAACCCAGCCAGCAGTACCAGCAGGTTCACTTCCCGCAACACGGCGCCGCCGACGATGAAGGCGATCACCAACAAGTAATACCAGCCTTCCGCGGTGAGCCGCTGTTTGGGTGGCAGGAAGGCCTCGCGGCGCTTCCGTCGCTCGGGATGTGCCTGATGAGCAATCATGAGAGTCAGTCCGGTTGCCAGTGAAACCCAAGTCGGTGGAAGCTAGACGGGAACCACCACTTGTTCGACGAGTTGTTCGATCAGTTGTTCCGTCTCGCGAGCTCGTGTTCCTTGCACGTAGCCTCGAGGAATGACGCGGTGAGCGAGCACGGCGGGTGCCAACTGCTTGATGTCGTCGGGGACGACGAAATCCCGGCCGGCGAGAAACGCGGCCGCCTGCGCAGCTCGGTACAAATTGAGTGCTCCTCGCGTACTCACGCCGACATGCAAGTCCTCGTGGTTGCGAGTCGCGTCGACGATATCGAGCAGATACTCCGAAACCGCCTCGTCGACACGTACATCCCCCACTGCCTGTTGCAACTGCAGCACGTCCTGATCGTTCAGCACGGCTTCCAGCTTGTCGACCGGTTCGCCATGCCGGTGAGTCTGCAATACCTGGCGTTCGTGATCGCGATCGGGATAGCCGATCGAAATCCGCAGCAGGAATCGGTCCAGTTGACTCTCGGGCAGCGGGTAGGTGCCTTCGTACTCGTAGGGGTTCTGAGTGGCGATGACGATGAACGGTTGGGGAAGCGAGTGGGTCAGACCATCCGCGGAAACCTGCCGGTCGCTCATGGCCTCCAGCAGTGCGCTTTGCGTTCGCGGCGGGGCTCGATTGATCTCATCGGCCAGGACCACGTTGGCGAAAATGGGCCCTTGATTGAAGGAGAATTCGTGGTTCTTGGCGTCGTACACGCTGCTCCCGACAATATCGCTGGGCAGCAGGTCGGGAGTGAACTGCAGCCGGCAAAACCGGCCATGTATGCTCCGCGCCAGTGCCTTTCCCACTAGGGTCTTCCCCACCCCGGGTACGTCTTCCAACAACAGATGTTCGCCGGAGAGGAGCGCCACCAGACAGTAGCGGACGACTTCCGGCTTTCCCAACACCACGCTCCCGATATTGGCTTCCAGATCGGTGACTCTTTGGTGCAGTTCCTCGCGGTTCATGAACAGGCCTCAAGAGAAGGGATCCAAACGCGTGCGCCTCGCGTTTCATCCTATCTGCCGGACGACGGCAAAGAAAGCCGCGAAAGGTGTGAAGCGAGTCGGCCGGCTGTGGTATACTGCTTCCTGGCGTAAATCGCTGCGGTGGCCGCCCGGAGGCGGTGTGGGGAGTATCGGGGACCGGAGAGGCGAGCGGCAAAGAGATGGCTGGGTCGAAACCACGATCATCGTTGCGAACCGTGCGTAGCGCCGAGCGCCCGATGCGGAAAATGCCGCCGCTGTATTCCCTGACCGGCACCTCTCCCTTGCCGCCCGTCGACGAATGGCCGGCTCGCCAGCCCCCTCCACCGATTGGCGACTTGGACGGCCCGGCACTGTTGACCGGGGAGACTTGGGGATGCCAATGTCCCGACTGTGGGGCGCCGTTGGCCATTCGGGCCTGGCTGGGACGAGTCGACTGTTGGTCGTGTGGCGCGGCGGTCGCCCTCGATCGGCTCTCTCCGGCACCACCGAAGCGCGCTCCCGCTCCCTCGGCTGCTCCGTCGTCAAGAACTTTCCCTCCCCTGACTCCCGCCTCGGCGCCGGCTCGCCGCGCCGTCGCACCTCCTCGGCCTGCCGCCGCTGCGGCGGTGTCGGCCCAACCTTCCCGGCGTCGCACAACGGTCGTCGCATCCTATGACACCAGCGGATTCTTGTCGCCGTGGCTGATCAGTCTGATCATCCATTTGATCGTGCTCACGCTGCTGGGGTTGCTGGAGTTTCCCGGTCCGGAGGACCCTGCGATTACGTTGTCGGCGGTCGTTGCCGAACCGGTTCGCGAGGGCGATCGAGAACCGGAGTTCGAGGTGCCTCGCGACGCCGAATTCGATCTGCCGGTCCCCACCGTCGATCTGAGCAACCCGCAGACGCGACGCATGATGGTGCGCGCGGACCAGGACGCCCGGCGACTCCGCGTGGTCGAGGCCGACAACCCATACCTGGAACCTCTGCCGAAAGTCGCGTCCAAGTTGCAGAGTTCCCAGCGATCGGCGATGGTCCTCAGCAGGGATCCTCGGCTGCGCGTCGAGATCATCAAACAGGAAGGAGGAACCACGCTCACCGAGGCGGCGGTCGCTCGAGGCCTCCATTGGCTGCAGCAACATCAAGCCGACGACGGGAGCTGGTCTCTCAGGGAATTCTGGCGGGACGCCGGTTGCCGCTGTTCGGCTCGAGGCAGCACGGCAAACCGCCATGTAGCCACTTCACTGGCTCTGCTTCCGTTTCTCGGCGCTGGACAGACGCATCTGACCGGCTACTATCGCGACTCGGTGGCTCGCGGTTTGCGCTGGTTGATCGAGCACCAGCGTCCCGACGGCGACCTCCGCGGCAGTGAAAGCCAGGTACCCGGAATGTACGGGCACGGCCAAGCCGCCGTCGTACTGTGCGAAGCCTATTTGATGACGGGAGACGAAGCGCTGCGCGAGCCGGCTCAGAAGGCGATCAGTTTCATCGTGGACGCTCAATACGAAGACGGCGGATGGCGTTATTTTCCCAGGCAGAAGTTGTCGCGCGCCCGCTCGAGCGACACCAGTGTGGTCGGTTGGCAACTGATGGCACTGCAAAGCGCGGTGGCTGCCGAGCTCGATGTGCCCGACGCCACGTTCGAAGCCGCCTCACACTATCTCGATAGCGTCGCCCGTGACGGCGACAGCCTTTATGGCTATCAGCGAGGCAGCTCGCCGTCTCCGGCCATGACGGCCGAAGCCTTGCTGTGCCGGGTTTATCTCGGCTGGCAAAAGGACCGTCCCGGTCTGCGGCGAGGACTCGACTATCTCCTCTCCGATGCCTCCCCGCGTCGCGGGGCGATCAACATGTACTATTGGTACTACGGTACCCAGGTGTTCCACCACTACGGCGGTTCGCGTTGGAACCGCTGGAACGGCGCCGTGCGCGATCGCCTCGTGGCGGCTCAAGAGCGAAAAGGCCATCAGGCCGGCAGTTGGGCTCCTCAAGGCGGCCACGATTCCAGCGGCGGGCGGCTCTACATGACGGCCCTGGCGATCTGCACGCTCGAAGTCTACTATCGCCATTTGCCGATCTTTCGAGCTCTCGATCTGGAGCCTCGGGCAGCGCAATGATCCTCACGCGACGAAAAGGAACAGCATCGTGGGAACTGGCAGCGGACCGCGGAGAAGCTATCTGGTGACCGGCGCCGCTTCGGGATTGGGAGCCGCCACCGCGCGGTACCTGGCGAGCGAAGGAATGCCGGTCGTGCTGGCCGATTTGGAGGGAGATACCGCCCGGCAGCTCGCCGCTCAACTGGGAGACGCCTGCCGCGGTGTCACCATGGACGTGACCAGCGAAGCGGACGTCTTGGCCGGGCTGAAGGAGGCGAGCGAGCTGGCGCCCCTTCACGGCGTGATCCACTGCGCCGGTATTTTGGCGGCCGGCCGAGTCGTTTCCAAGCAGGGGCCGCACGATCTGGCCGCGTTTCAAAAGGCGATCGAAATCAATCTCACGGGGTCGTTCAACGTCTTGCGACTGGCCGCGGCGCACTTGCAGCAAAACGAGCCCGACGCCGAAGGAGAGCGCGGCGTGATCGTGCTCACGTCGTCGGTCGCCGCATTCGAAGGTCAGATCGGACAAATCGCCTACTCGGCAGCCAAGGGAGGCGTGGCCAGCATGGTGTTGCCGGCCGCACGCGAACTGGGCAGGTTCGGCATCCGTGTCGTGGCGGTCGCTCCGGGAGTCTTCGAGACGCCGATGATGCAGGCGGCCCCCGAGGCGGTGCGCGAGTCGCTGATCGCGCAGGCCGTGTTCCCGCACCGATTGGGCAAGCCGCACGAGTTCGCGGAATTCGTTTGGCAGATCTGCCGCAATCGGATGCTCAACGGCAGCGTGCTGCGTCTGGACGGCGCGATGCGCATGCAAGCCAAATAGGCGCAACATTACGATTCGAGTTCCATTCCGCCGGCGCTGCAGACGAACAGGATCCGCGGCAATTCGCCGGCAAACGCCTCCATCCGATGGAAGAACTCGAGTTCGTCTCCTTCGGCCGGTGGTACGAATCCGAGAATCACGACCGAGGCGTGCTGGGAAGTCTCCTGAATGGCGACAGCCGGTTCTTCGTGCACGATGGCCAACACCTCCGCGGCAATGCGTGCTTCGGCGCAGAGTTGCCGTGCATGTTGAATCACACCCAGCTTGGCCTCCTCGCTTTGCACCACACGCAACAGGCGAATCCGGTTGGTCCGCCATTGCGGGTTCTGATGAAGCAGATGAGCCAGCAGCACCATCAGTCCGCCGTTTTGTTTTCCATACCACCAGATGTCGATGGTTCCTCGAGGCACATACCACACGTCGTTCCGCGGATCGCTCTTACCCTCGCTGCGACGTTCCAGGAAGCGAGCGGCAATGATGCTGCGCTGCAGCCGTGAGACGACGCGGACTGCCGCGCCGAAGATCTCGGCTCGTCCCGCATCGTTGGGCCAGCCGAACAGAACCGTGTTGGGACGCATGGCGCCGATGCCATGGCACTGCACCATCGCCTCGATGCCGTCGGTCAAATGTTGCGATACGACCACCGCCGGAAAGGCCTGCAGTTCCAGTTTCTCGATAAATGATCGCAACGTCTTCTCGTAGCTGGCTCGCCGTTCCGCGTGAGCTTCCACATCGCCGCTGACCACCTGTCCCAAGGACAGAATGCCGTGACCGGCCGTCAGCCAATGTCCGAAAATGGCCAGGTGGGGCCGGTGCCACGCCGTTCCACTTAGCGCCAGGATCACCGGGCGCCAGTTCTTCGGATGGTACGCCTGTTCCTCCAGACGCAGCAGACTGCGCCGAGCCCGTTCGAAGGCGATGCCGCTGCGCAGGTCTCCCCATCGACTCTCGATTTCGCGAAAACCGATGTACTGATGAAGCGCGAGCATGACGCCGATCGCCACCAGAGCCCACATCCAGTGGATGAAGAACATCACCGCCAGGCAACCGGCGGCGCCGGCCAACGACACCGACCAGTGGCAGTAGCGAAAGGTCGGCCGATAACTGGGGTTCTTGGTAACCGCTTCGTAGAAGGTCGCCAGATTGAGCAGTCCATAGGTGATCATGAAAAACATGGTGATGATCGGGGCGATCGCATCCAGGTCGCCCAGCAAGATGCTGAGCTGGGCGATGATAAACGTGGCCACCGTGGCCCGCCGCGGTTCGCGTCCCAAGCGGCCGGGCCGGTAGAAAATCCGCGTCCAGCGAAAGATCTCGTCGCGAGCGAATGCCTGCAGGATGCGTGGGGCTCCCATCATCGAGCCGAGGGCCGAAGAGAGTGTCGCGGCGAAAATCCCGGCTGGAATCAGCGCCGGCCACCAGGCGATCCGCTGTACGATCAGGTGGTCGCTGACGAGTGCTTCATAAGGCCGCGAGGCGCCCAGTAACACCGTCTGGCCGAAGTAGACCACGGCGGTAGCGGCGATGGCCGCCAACGTCCCTCTGGGAATCGACCGGGAGGGGGCTGCCAAATCGCCCGACATGTTGGCGCCTGTCATGATGCCGGTCACCGCAGGAAAGAACAGAGCGAACATGGTGGCGAACGATGCGCCGTGTTCATAATGAGGCGAGAGGTTGGACACGAGCGTCGCCGGACGGAAGTCGACCAGTGCGCCCACCGCAAAAGACAAGATGGCCGCCACCAACACACCGAGGATCCAATACTGGACGCGAATCGCCCATCCCGCACCGATCAGCACGCAGACGAAGATCGCCAGGTTGACCAGCGTCGCCACCACCAGCGGATCGGCCGCCAGACCGGGAAACGTTCCCGTGAAGGCCTCGGTGAAACCAACGATGTAAAGGGCCACCGAGATCGCTTGAGCCAAATAGAAGACGATGCCGATCGCCCCCCCGAATTCCACTCCCAGGCTGCGGCTGATCAGGTAGTAGGCACCGCCGCCCTGGACTCGAGTATTGGTGGCGATGGCCGCCAGCGACAACGCCGTGAGGGTAGTGATGATCTTGGCCAACGCCACGATCAGCAGCCCGTGCCACACTCCCGCCTGGCCGACCACGTGGCCGAAGCGCAGGAACATGATCACGCCCAGAATCGTGAGCGTGCAAGGAGTGAAGACGCCGCCGAACGTCCCGAATCCGTTTCGGCTGCGAGTCTCAGACTGGTTCAAACCGGCACTCTCTTCCTGAAGGCACTGGAAACCGGCGTTACGTCCGTTCGTCTTCGATGCAGATCCGATGCGCAAACGTGCGCGTCATGCCCGGGCTCATTGCGTTTCCTCCCGTGCCCGTTCAATCGTGTCGCAGAGCCTCGATCGGGTCCATGTTAGCGGCTTTTCGCGCCGGATACACTCCAAACAGCACTCCGACCGCTACGGCGATGACCACCGACAACAGCACCGACCAGGGAGCGATCCGCGGCTCGAGTTCGCGAACGACGGCCGGAACGGCGTCCGGCCAGAGGACGATGGCCAGGTGACGCAGGGAACGAAAGATCGGCTTGCAGGTCAAGCCGCAGAGGACGCCGAGCAATCCGCCGGCGGCCGTCAATACGACCGATTCGGTTAGAAACTGAGCGATGATATGGCGGCGCGTCGCTCCCAGAGCTCGCCGGATGCCGATCTCCCGTGTCCGTTCGGTCACCGTGGCCAGCATGATGTTCATGATGCCGATGCCGCCCACCAGCAAGGAGATGCCGGCGATTACGACCAGCAGCATGTTGAACATGGCTCGAGTTCGCTCGGCCTGCTCCAACAGCTCCTTGGGGACGACCACATCATAGTCTTTCTCGCCCTTGTGGTACCGCGCGAGCAACCGCTCGACGACCGCAGCCGTGGCGTCGACGTCGTCGATGGTGGCGACCGTGAGGGTGACCTGGCTGAGTTCGACGATTTCTCCGGTAAAGCTTCCCGGTCGCCGTTCCATGATAAAGTCGCCGACGCGGCGGTGCAGCGTTTCCAGCGGGATATAGGCATCCCGATCGAATTCGCGGGAACTCAGACTCCCGCCGATGGCGGCCGAGGCGGACCGGTATCGAGTCTGCCCAATTACTTTGTAGACATCCCCTTCTACCCAGACCGGTTTGCCGATCGGGTTTTCCAAGGGAAAGAGCTTCTGCGCGAGCCCGTGAGCCAGCACGATCACGTTTTCACCGTGGTCCTGGGGTTGAAACCATCGCCCACGGGCAATGGACAATCGGTTCAGTTCAAAGTAATTGTCCGAACAACCGACCAGCACACCGTCGACAAAGCGATCTTTCGAGTGAAACTGCCGGCGCAGTTCCCGCATCTGGACGGCTCGGATGATCGTCGGAACGTTGGTCAAGAATCGCCGATAGTCGGCTCGCAAGATACCGTACCGCCTGACTCGGTCATTGTCCCCTTTGGCTTCCTTGCCGGCGGGCTTGATGCTGCGAACGATGATGTTCGTGGAACCGAGGTCTTTGATCTGCTGTTGCGCCTGGTAGCCGACTCCTTCGCCCATGGCTACCAGCCAGATCACCGTGGTCGTACCGATAAAGATGCCCAATGCCGCCAAGCCGGCCCGCAGCTTCTGCAACAGCAGGCTCTTGATCGCCAACTTCCACGTTTGCCAATAGGAACCTCGCACCGGAACCGGCTCCCTCTCAATCCTGTCACACAACTTCCCGCGGGAGGCTGTACCTGTGGGCGTGTTGCTTGCCTCGAATGGAATCCGAATACAGCCTGTTACACGTTTTTCAACGGCGCAGTGTCCGTCGTGGAAGGAGCCTTTTTCTTAGAGGGCTGCTTCTTGCGTTTGGCCGAACGCTCGTTCGATTGGAGCGCGCCTTTGCGGGCCTGATCGACCGTCTCCAGCGGATTGAGAATGACTCGATCGCCCTCTTGCAGGCCGTGCTCCACGATTACGAACTGGTCGTTGGTGTCTCCCAGTCGAACCGCGCGCCGAACCGGTCCCTCTTCGGTCTCGATCCAGCAATAGGTTCCGTCGTCGTATTCGATGACGGCGGCCACCGGCGCCGTAATGACGTTTTCGTATTCGGCGAGAATCACCTCCACAGCCACGCTCATGCCCGGTTTGACAGCCGGATGCTTTTCATCCAACTTGATGATCGTGTCGTACTTGACGATGTTGCCGTTCCACCATCCGGTCGGTCGAGTCACCGATGCCACCGAATCGACTTTGCCGCTTACCCAGGTATCCTGGATCTGCACTCTGGCCGGCATCCCCGGTTTGACTCGGTCCACCTTCGATTCGTGCACTCCGATTTTCACCTGCATTCGACTCAAGTCGGGAATCATCAACAGCACCTGGTCTTCCCGCACCACGGCGCCTTCCTCGATATCGGGGGCCGCTTTCCATTCGGCGGCGGAGGGATAGATGACGATCCCTGAAGCGTCCGAACGGATGACGCAGTTCTTGAGTTGTTCCTCCTCGCGTTTCAATTTGGCCTCTTCCAATTCCAGCGCCGCGGCGTACGATGCCAGGCGGGCTTCGGCCGCCTCCAGTTGACCCTGCAAGTCCTGCAACGTCTTCGATTTGGTGAACCGCTGCAGAGCGTCCAAGTCGGTCTTCTTGACTTCGACCTCGAGTTCCGCGTGGTGCACGGCGTCCAATTGCGTTTCGTACTGCAGGCGGCTGATGTAGCCCTTGCGAAACAGCCGCTCGGAGTGAGCCAGCGCGTTCTTTGCCGACTTGAGATTCGACTGGGCAATCACCAGTTCCTTCTGTTTGGTCGCCAACTCGGATCGATACGTACCCTCCAGGTACTCGGTAATGGAGATCCTCGCCACTTCGACTTCGGCTTCCGATATCCGCTTGTTGCCGAGAGCGGTCGCGACGGCGATTCGCTGCTGGCTGATCTTGTCTTCGATCGCGGAAGTGTCGAGTCGTACCAGGACGTCACCAGGTTTGACTTGAGTCCCCGTCTTGATCACCCAGATCACCGTGCTGCCGCCCTTGACCCGGCATTTGATCTCTTTGTTGCTCGAACTCTCCAGCATTCCCTGTTCGGTCACGCTGACGACCAACTCCCCGCGGCGGACGGTGTGGGTCAGCACAGCCTTCTGCTTGCCGGTGGACCAGTCGACCGACCAGAGCCACAGCGCTGCCCATCCCATCGCAGCGGCAGCGACGCACACCACTACCATGGTACCCCAGCGCCGGCCGGTAGTGGCCGGTGGAACGAGGCTGTCGCCCGGTGGATCGGCGGACGGAAACGGACCGACCGTCGGCGCGTCGGTGGCGGCCCGCGAGTCGGACGGAGTGGAAATGGACATGGAAGGAGCCCCCAGGGTGGACGAATCGAACGGTTCTATTATAACAGCTCCAGCCTGGAGAAGAGACGTGCCGCACCCCGGCGGCTACCGCGACGGTTGGGCGATCCGTTCCGCTTTCGTCGCGTTGCCGCTGTTGCCCGACATCGCGCTGTGCAGCGTGTCCCAGTCGATGACCAGTTTTCCGCCGGTCTGCTCATGCTGTTTGGCCCAGTTCATCAGCAGATCGAGGCAGGCGTGATCGACGTACGTGAGGTGCTCGAAGTCCACATGGAGTTCGTAGTCCGGCGGTACACGCTCCAGCGCTTCGGCCAGTTGCGGCAGCCGCAGGAAGGTGGCAGCCCCATCCAGGTCGAGGGACGCGATCTTGTTCTCTTGGTCGATGCGGAGGTGGACATCGAGCCGGGCGAAAGTCAGCAGGAGTTTCGCCGCGGAGAGCAGCACGCCGGTAATCACTCCGGTCAGCAAATCGGTGGCAACGATGGTGATCAATGTGGCGAAGTAGACGAAGACTTCGCCCCATCCGAACTTTTTCAGCTCGAGAACCGACTTCCAGTTCACGAGCTTGTAGCCGGTGTAGACCAGGATGGCGGCCAGAGAGGCCGTCGGAATCAGCCGGAGCAGAAACGCCGCCAGAGAGACGAACACCAGCAGCCATACACCGTGCAAGATGGTGGAGAGTCGAGTTTGGGCACCGGAATCGACGTTGGCCGAGCTGCGCACGATCACTCCGGTCATGGGCAAGGCGCCGAGCAGTCCACAGACGATATTGCCAATGCCCTGCGCTGCCAGTTCCCGATCGTATTGTGTTCGTACGTTCGGTTGCATGCGATCGACGGCCGTGGCGCACAACAGGGTTTCCGCGCTGGCGACGACCGCCAACACCAACCCGGCTTGCAGGACGGGCAGCCAGGGAACGGTTCGGATCGTCGTCCAGGTGGGAAAGGTCACCGCATCCCATAGATTGTCGGGGACCTCCACGAAAATAATGGGAAGGCTCAAGACCGCGGTGAAGATGGTTCCCGCAATGACGGCCACCAGCGGAGCGGGAAGGACCTTGAACTTCTTGGGAAGGACACTGTTCCACAACACCAGCACGAGGATCGTCAACAGTCCGACCTTGGCCGCCCAATCGTGACTCTTGAGTGTGGAGAAGATGAACTCCAATCGCTGTTCCGCTTCCTCCAGTGATCTTCGGATGGCGATGGTGTCGCCTTCGCGCAACATCTTCAACGCGAATTGCATCTTGCTGGCCGCTTCCTCGGCGGCTGCGACGACGCTCCGTTCGCGTTCCGCCTGAAGCGCCGCCCGATGGACGTGTTGGATGGTGGCCGCCACTTCCCGGATCTGTGCCTCCTGCCGCTCGATCATTCGAGCCAGTTTGTCCCGACTGAATTTCAAGTTGCGCCGGTGATGATCCTCGGAGGATTCGCCTTCCTCCACGTGAGGCAGGCGCTCGGCGATGCTCTCGCGCAGCAAAACCTGTTGGGCGTGAATGGTCTCGAACTGCACCAACAATTCGCGCCGGGCTCGTCGCTGCTCCTTGCTTCCCAGTGGAGTCAGCGGAAGTCCCTTCAGTACGGCCGAGGGAATCGACACGAGATTGGCCACGCCGCTCCCCTTCGGCTTGTCGTCGACCATCACGTGGAATTGGCTGGCGAAGATCAGCACGCCGATGCCGGCCAGCATGCCCGAGATCACCGCCGGCGAAACCGCGCGAAACCACCGCCCGTATCTCATTGTTCCGGCAACCAACTGGATGATGCCTCCGACCAATACGGCCAGGCCGAGCACTTCCAGCCCCAGTCGTTGGACGAGTTCGTAGACGATCACGGTGAGGCCGGCCGCGGGGCCGCTCACCTGCAGAGGCGAGCCCGAGATCCAGCCGACGACCAACCCTCCCACGATTCCCGTGATGAGTCCCGCTGCGACCGGCACACCCGACGCTATCGCGATGCCCATGCACAGTGGCAATGCCACCAGGAACACGACCACGGATGCCATGAAATCACGGTGAGGAGACGAGAGCAGATTGGACCAGTATCCGCCGCTATGGGTTTTCTTGCCGGAGTGCTTGTTCATCGTGTCGCTCGTTTCGCGGAGTCAAAAGTGCGCGAGAGCCTGCGAAGAAAACCGTCCGCATTGACACCCATCCTCGGAGAGACGGCTTGCGTACCGGGTTTTCGTTGCAGCGTTTTAGAGCCTGTAACAAAACTTGCCGCACCGCTTCCGGGCCTCGGGCGTGTTGCTTGCGGCCAGGAGTTTTGTGACAGCCTCTTAGGCGCGATGGTCGACCGAGTCGGAAGTGCCGGTTGTTGGACCGAAGACTCGACTGCGCACTGCTTCGTGCGAGGGCGCGGCCGTCGTCGGCAAGAGAGACGCAAGAAATACCGAATCGCCGAGGCTATAACCACAGCGAGCAGAGCAGCCCGTCGAGCAGCCGGAACTGCCGGTGGGCCGGAAGAGACGTCATCTGTCGAGCGGTGACACCGCAGCGGCACCCGTCGTCTCGAGCCGCTACGAAGATTCGACAACGCGCGCCCCGGCGGCGGTTCACCCGGTGGGCGGTTGCCAGCCAGGCGGGTTCCGCCTGATCAAGCGACTCTTCACAAGGCTCTTCTCCGCAGGGTGAGCTTTCGCAGCAAGGGCGAGTCTGATTCGTCGCGGCGCGCACGGGAGGGAAAGCCGCCACGGCGAGCAGCAGCAGCCACCCCAACTGTCGAACCGTTGTTTGCCTTGTGCCGCCGCCGATCATGATCCAATGGATGCCCAATCACCAATACGTGTTCGGAGCTGCCGCTGCTCCGACGGGAAATGTCGCCCCGAAGGAAACCGGCAACGCCGCCCCATCTTGCTCTCTGCTAGACTGTAGGGGCGTCGGCAAGAATGTCAAGATCATTGTGGCCGTAGTGCACACCCATTGTGACTGGCGTACACGCCGTCGGCCGGCACCGCGTCAACGCAGGCGTCCAGTTCCGGACTCGGCGGATTCCCGGCCATCATGAAGTGATCGGCTATCAGGCGGACATCGGTCCCGGCGACGACGGCGCGCTGTAGGGTGAGAGTCGGCGAAGGAAAATCTTGGCGGCATGCGAGCCGTGATTGCCTACAAGGACATCGAGCGGACTCCGGGTAGTGACAGAAAGTAGTCATCGGCTGTCCGACGCGCCGGGCGTACCAACCTCCCATTCCAGGATTCCTCCCGAGAATCCCTCTTGCAACTGGACCACCATCCGCAAGGCGTCCGTGCGTACCGGTTCGAATTCCATGTGATTGAACCGGTCGGCGGCGATCGGATCGACGTTTCGCACCTTGACGGGAATCCAGCGATCACCCTGCCGGTAGAAAAGCTGCCACGAACGTGGCAATCGGCATTGTCCTCGGCCGGTGTCGTCGAACCAGTAGACGGACACACTGGCAACGGTGGCTTCCTCGGCGAATCGGTACTCCACCCATTCGCGGCCACCTCGATGGTCCCACCAGGTGAACCGTGGGATCTCATGGTCGTTGGAGTTCTTCGGTTTCACCTGGTCGTGCAGAGCGGATACCGTGTCGGCCGACCAGCAGTGGGACGCCTTGGGCGTGGCTTGGGAAGCGATCGTGGGAATCCGTGGCGGGTCGGCCAGTTCCCGAGTGCGAGGCAGCCAGACCCGCATGGGATTCGCGCCGCGGTGACACCAGGCGTAATAGGGGATCATGGTCAAGGGGGAGTCCTTCGTCGTCACTTGTCCGTCGTCCGTCCGGTAGAGCTCTCCGCCCTCGGTCACCACCAGCGTCACTCCCCCCAGCAACTCGCGGCGCCGCTCGGTTCGCAGCGTAGCCGAGTCGGGAAGCCAGCGGTTCTGCACTCCCTGACGATGATCGGCGCCTTCGATGCAGTAAACGAGCGGCCCTCGTTCCACGGCTACTCGACCTCGATCCGGTATCACTTCTTCTCGCGCCACGACGCGGCGGGGCCGCATCGGAATGTCCAGCTCCACTCGGTCTCCCCCCTGCCACCTTCTCCGGATCACCGCATACCCGTCGACGGTTCGCGGCCGGATGTCTTGACCATTGATGGAGAGTCGCCAAGGCGTCGGCTCGGCTTTCAGATAGCGGTACAGCGAGCTGGGGAGGACCTGACCGCGAGCCCACCCGGGAATTCTCAAACGCAGAGCGAACTCCGCCGGCTTTTCCATCTGCAGGGACAACACGACTCTTCCCTCCCAGGGGTATCGAGTGTCCTGCCGGATTCCGATGGTGTGCGCACCGAGCTGGATATCGGATTGACCGGCGATGTAGAGGTTGACATAAAGACTGTCATCGGTGACGGCGTAGACGTAACCGGGAACCGATGGAATCGTGCGCACGATGTTGGTCGGACAACAGGACGTGCCGAACCAGGGACTGCGCTGAAAGCTGCCGTGATTGAACGGAAACACCATGTCGCATTCGAGCGGGTTGGGGTAGAAGAACCGATCGCCGCTCATGGCCACCCCTGCCAGCACGCCGTTGTAGAGTGTGCGCTCGAGTACGTCGATGTACTTGCTCTCCCCGTGCAGCAGAAACATGCGATGGTTCCACAGCGCCAGCGCGATCGATGCGCAGGTTTCGTTGTAGGCCATCCGGTTCGACAGCCTGTACGCTCCAGCGTATCCTTCCCCGGCTCCATGTTGTCCCACGCTGCCGGTGAGGTACATCTTCTTCTCGACCACGTCCCGCCATATCCGGTCGATTGCTGCGACGTACGATCGGTCACCGGTCAATGCGGCGATATCGGCCACGGCCGCGTAGTAGTAGCCGCCGCGCACCGCATGGCCCACCGCCTCACGTTGCTGGTGGATCGGCCGGTGGTCTTGAGCATACGTTCCATACAGCCGCTTGCGGCCGGTCTCGCGACCTCGCTGGTCCACGAAAAATCGGGCCAGCTTCAAGTAACGCGAATCTCCCGTGACGCGATAGAGCTTGACCAAGCCGATTTCGATCTCCTGATGGCCGGGAACGTCCTTCCGTTGCCCGGGTGCCGGACCGAACTCGCGAACCACCAGGTCGGCGCTGCGAATGGCCACATCCAGCAGCGTCCTCTTTCCGGTCGCCCGGAAATGAGCCACCGCTGCCTCGTACAAGTGCCCGATGTTGTAGAGTTCATGACTGTGGTCCAGCCGGGACCAGCGAGGCGCCTTGCCATAGGGATCGTCGGCTCCCGAAGTCTTGACCGTATACAGATAACCGTCCTCTTCTTGCGCCGCGGCGATCTTGGCGATCAAACGATCCAGGTATCGCTGGAGCTTGGGGTCGTCGCGGATGGCCAACGTATAGGCGGCTCCCTCGATCACTTTGAACACATCCGAGTCGTCGAACCGGATGCCGCGGAACATCGAGGCGTCCTTCTTGGCAGCCGCGTCGAAATTGCGAATGCGACCGGTCTCTTCGCAACGCGCGAAGCAGACAGGAACGGTGACTGTGGTGTTCACTTCCAACCGGGGCCGCCAAAACGTATCGTCCAGCTTGACGTGCTCAAAGGAAATCGGTCGTATGGGATAGTCGGGTCGGCCTGCCCCGGCGAGTTGCCAGGATAAGATGACGACGATCCATGTGGCTGGCATGACGAAATGGCGGTGGTGGATCATTCGAGGTTTCATGTCACGGTGACCTGCGGAAGGTGAAGGATGCGTGCTACCTGGTATCGTACTCGATGCTGACGGTTATGGTCTCTGCGTGCAAGGTGGTGATCACGAGGGCGGGTGACTTGCCACGATGCGATCGGCGAGAAACTGATGGTCGGCGTTGAACAATCTCGCGAATGTCAGCAGCACCACGCCGACGGTGCCCAGTGCCGTTGCCGAGGCGACCATGAACATGATCACGATCTGGTATTTGACTGCCTGGATCGGGGACATTCCGGAAACGAGTTGTCCGGTCATCATCCCCGGAAGGCTGACGATTCCGACAACCATCATCGAATTGACGATGGGGATCATTCCCGTGCGGACGGCATGTTGCACGGAGCGACGAGCGGCCTCCCAGCGAGTGGCCCCCAGGCAGAGCCACGTTTCGACCTCCCCACGGCCGACGACCAGAGTTTCCATCAGCGTGCTCAAGCCGACGGAAATACCGTTGAGAGTATTGCCGAGGACCATGCCGAGCAGCGGAATGGCGTACTGGGGTCGATACCAGTTCTGAACGTCGCCGAGCACCGCCAGCAGCACGAAGCCGGTGATGATCCACGCACTCGCCCAAACCGATACGATCGTGTTGAACCAGATTCCGCGGTAGCGCCGTTCGTTACGGCGAACGGCGGTGACTCCCGCCACGCCCGTCATCAAGCATGCCCATGCCATCACGACGTACCAGCGCTGCCAGTGGAATACCCACTCCAGTACCAGCCCGACCAGCAACAACTGGATGATTGTCCGGGTGGCGGCGATGGCCAGCACTTTTTCCATCTTCAATTGAAGCAGCAACGAAATGCCGGCATTGACCACGATCAACAGTGCTGCCAGCGCGACCTGCCCGTAGGTCAGCTCAAGGTACCCCGGCATCGTCAGCCTCCATTACGTTTCCCCGTTCCATACGTAGAACCCGATCGGCCACGCGCTCGGCCTGCCGGCGGTCGTGGGTAACCCAAATCAGCGCTCGGTCCTCCGGCCGCTCATCGAACCATCCTTGCACCAGTGACTCCACTGTCCGAGTCGAGTGGGGATCGAGAGCCGAAGTGGGTTCATCCAGCAAGAGCATTTCCGGTTCCAACTGGATGGCTCTCAGCAACGCCGTGATCTGTTGTTCGCCCCCCGAGAGGGCTCGTTGCGGCTTGGCCAGGAAGGAGGCGTCGCGCCCCAGCGTTTCCAGCCAGTGCGCGATCCGCGCGCCGTCGTAGTTGCGCGACCGATTGACGGACAGTCGAAAGACGGCTCGTAGATTGGACTCGACGGTACCTTCCCACAGCACCGGCCGCTGATGCAGGTAGATGCAGCGGCAGCGGAAGGAGGGAACCGCATCGCCACGGACGGTCGTTCCCTTCCACCGCACTTCCCCTTCGTCGAGCGGATCGAGCAGGGCGAGTGCTCTCAGTAGCAGCGTTTTGCCACTCCCGGTTGGGCCGACCAAGCCGACTCGCTGCCCCGATCCGATGGTGATGTGCACGTTCCGCAACAGCCACCGGTCCCGGTCGCGCCGGCCGATTTCGTTCCCCTGCAGCAACCTCTGTCGGGGGACCGTGTCCATTACGGAACCGCCGCCGGCCGGCATCGTGCTCCCGCCTCCGGTCGTGCGCTCGCCGCGGCACCGGGTCTAGTTGCCGAAAGGATTGTCGTCATCCTTCTTCGGTGCGCCGAACGGATCATCGTCGGCTCCATCGTCCTTCTTCATGGGAGCCCCGAACGGGTCTTCGTCGGCTGGAGCCGCGAACGGGTCCGCGGGCTCCTTCGGTTGCTCGGCCGGTTTGGCTGCTTTGTCACCCTGGGCTGCCTGTTCACTTTCTGCGGTTTCTTCTCCGCCCCAGTGCATCACCGGCCACTCATTCGCGATTTCGTGGACACACTGCAGCAGGCCGCGCTTGGTTCCGATGAAGATCCGATCGGTATAGATGTTGGTGAATGTCAGGTCGAGTTCTTCGGTGTGAAACACGGCCAGGCGGTTTCCGTTCTCCGCGTTGAGCACCACCATGCGCTTGGCTCGATCCAGGACATAAACGTGGCGATCGGTTGCCGCGACGAACCGGCCGATCTGGCGAGTATTCCACAGCGCTTTGCCGGTCTTCAGGTCGATCGCATGGAGTCCCAGAATATCGGTGATGTAGTAGACGCGGCCGCCGATCGGAATCGGTTGCTGGTGGGTCCAGTCGCCGGTCGGATAGCGCCAGCGAATGCGAGGCGGCGACGGGTCCATCGAATAGAGCGTCCCGTGCTTGGTGGCGTAAAGCACGGTGTTGGGTGGAACGAACACGGGGGAATTCGCCACCACGTCGTCCGTTTCGATGTAGTACTCGACGTTCTTGGAGATGGCACTGGCGATATTGAGATACCCCTCGTTGGTGGACCAGATCATGCGGCTTCCCATTCGAGTGGCCGGAGTATAGATGCGGCCGAACGAAGGGAGATGAGGTCGGTCCTTCATCGGGTTGTCGATGAGATAGCTCACGACACGCCCCGACGCCGTTGGCACGAACACGACCCGATCCACAATCAGAGGTGAGACAATGGGAACGTTGTCCAGGGTTTTCGTCCAGAGGCGACGGCCCGACTCGGCATCGAAGATACGCAGTTTCAAGCCGTTGATGATGGCAACGAAATCGTCGCTCACCGCCGGTCCAATACTCACTTCCCGCGGATCACCGACTTCGGCCCGCCACAGCGTCTTTCCCGTTTCCGCGTCGATCGCTTGCAGCAAAGCCGCGTCGGTGAGCACATAAAGCACCATGTGAGCCACGACGCGCTGTTGGACTTCTACTTCCTTAGCGCCTCGACTCTTGAGCAACTCGCCATATTCCTCCGCCGCTTTCTTGGCTCCCTCGACCCCCAGCGGTTCTCCGTAGGCATCCAGTCGCCTTTCGGAAAACACGGTTCGGGCACCGTCGGCGATCACCTCGAAGTAGGTGTGGGCTCGCTTCGAGTCGACGTGCATTTTCATCCCGGCAACTCGCGCAACCGACGGGTTGACTTGCACCGTCGTGACCCAGCGGACGTTCAAACCGTAGCGGCGGGCATCGGGCGGCGAAATGAGACCGGTGACGCGACGCTGGGCGAGTGCCGAGGGGATCCATGCGAACGCCATCGCCACCGTGACGGCGCCCCACACCAGCATGCTGAGCAAACTCGTACGCATTCCCAAATGTCCTTCTCCAAGCAGAAAAATGATCGGACTGCCCACGACGCGGGCCACCCCCTTCACCGGCGATACTCCCTTCCCATCATAATTGCGCCGCGGGAAAAAAGCACGACTTCGCCGGCAAGTTGCGGTCCTGGACCGCCCCGTCGTTTGGCCCTACCATGACGCATGTTGTTACTGCCAGACGCATGCCTCCACGGCCACCCACCGTTAGTGGGGATCACGGAGCGAGCGAACCCCCAGGCTGTTCGAGACCACGATGGAAGTAGGGAAGTCGAAAACGGTGGACTCGCGGGCTGCGTGCCGGACGCTGCTGGGCTACCTCAATTTCTCTTCGGGCAAATCCGATCCCCGAAGCTATCTGGCCATCAACACGCTGTTCGCCACGACCTCTTCTCAAGAGACGCCGGTTTGGCGGCAGGTGGTTTCCCGTTTGCGTGACGAGCTGCAGTTGCTGCAACGGGAGGAGGCGGCGACCTTTGCCGACATTTCCCAGGCCTCGGCGGTGCTCGATTTGGTCGAGGCGGAAGTCCTCCCTTCGTACCTGGAGTTCCACTCCGATTTGCTGTTTCACCAGGAAGAAGGTCGGTTGTTCGGTCCCTTTTTTGTGGCCCGCACGATGGAGGCGGTGTTGGCTCAGGGAGCTCCCTGGACGGAAGCTCGCCGGATCGTCAACGGCGCCCTCGAGCAGTTGAACGACTACGTGGGCTACCGTCCCACGGCGGTGGTGCAGCAGCGGAAATCGGAGCCTTATCCGCACGAACGAGTCGGTGTGATTCCCGTCTATTTGAAAGGGATCGGAGTATCGGCGGGGCCCTACCAGGAACTGGTTCGCCTGGCTCTGGAGTTGATCGAGGCGACCGATCCGGGACTGTTGGAAGAAGCCAGTTTCTCACTCGATTCGTTGCAGGAACTGGCCGTGGATCCTCGAGCCTTCGATTTCGACCACCCGGTCAATCGTCGTCCCAACTACCAATTCGGCGAGTGGGACCCGGACCACGTGGATTTGCGGGGCCGCTACTACCGGTTCGTTGTGCGGGAAGTGACGTTGCGAGCTCTCTATCAGCGGATCGACTGCCATCAGGAGTCGCCTCGCGAGGAGCTGTTGTTCGACGCGGCGGCCGTACTGGCGGGCACGATTTTGATGGGAGCCGGGACCAGCGGCTGGGGCCCGGGCGCTTACGGATCGGAAGTGACCTTGGGGCAGGTCGTGCAGCGGATCGCCCATTATCGGGACGTCTTCTATGAGCAGTTGCTGTCTCGGCTGGAAGGCGCTCGCGCCGAGAGATTGCGCAAGGAAGCCCAACAACTCAAGCAGCCCTTTGGCGGAGCCCGCCAACATCTCAATGCACAATTGGGGCGATTGCGCGCTGCTCAGCGCGAACACGCTCACGTGGCTCGACTTTACGCCCGGATGGGTTTCTTCGAGGCGGCGCGCGAAGAGGCGGTTTGCGTTCCCGCTCCATCGGCTCGCATCCTCTGTCAACTCGACTGCTGGCTCACCGCCGCTCATTCGGCCGTCGACCAGGGTCAGGTCGACGACGCGGCCACCTACTTGCCGTTGATCCGGGATCTGCTCGAGCGGGGGATTGCCTGTGGGGCCATCATCGACCCGTGGAACATCCTGGGGTTGGACGCCCGTTTTCCCCTGTTTCCTCGGCCCGAAGACAGTATCCACGACGAGAGAGCCGACGAGCTGGTCTCTCTGATTCATCGCCTACTGGGTTTGCACTCGCGGATTTGGAGTGAGGCGGCGGCTCGTCACGCCACCGAGTTGTGCGAGGCGGTGGCGGACCAATTCCGTGAGACGGTCGACTGGTGGCGGCAGTATGCGGCTCACGAGGTCGACGCGGTGGAAGCCGTCGACCCGCTCGAAGCCTACCGGGCGGCCGAACACGTGGCGCAGGCTTTGGATCTGTGGCACAAGGGAGGAGCCGCCACGGGCGACGTCGCCTTCTGGGCGCCGCACGCCGCCATGTTCGATTCGCCTCAAGCGTATGCTCTGGTGGTGGAAGCTCTGTTGGAACGCAACGACTTCGTGGCCTCGATGGGATTGCTGATGCACTGGCTCAGCCAAGCCGAGCGGGTCGGCTTGCAGCGAGACGAGTACTCCTTTTTCGCTTGGATCGAACAGTGGCTGTTGCGGCTGCGCGATGCGGCGCTGCAGGGTGACACGGATGCTTGGCCTCACGTACGCCGGTTCTTCGACTACCTCGAGGCGAATGCGGAATCGTACTGGCGCCCTCCCCGCTTCGATCGCTCGAGCTGGTCCGGCGAACGAGCCGTCGCCCATGATCCGGTCGAGCAGGATGACGACGAGGAAGGGTGGGACGAAGAAGCCGGCCTGTTCGAGGCGGCGTACGAGAATGTC
>Ga0256839_1001097_pt1 | contig 33640 bp, 37 predicted proteins | sample 354166metaG_FD_185968 | JGI IMG/M metagenome (GOLD analysis project Ga0256839, IMG submission 185968) | Hydrothermal vent microbial communities from Mid Atlantic Ridge, Atlantic Ocean - 354-166 | ecosystem: Environmental > Aquatic > Marine > Hydrothermal vents | place: Atlantic Ocean: Mid...
GCGACACCGACCACCTGTGCAGCGACCGTCCCCGCCGGGTAGACCCGCTTCGATTCGGGATGGGAGAACACGCCGGGGAGGTCCAGCGCCTCGATCTGCTGGGCGATGTCGAGCTCCACCTGTCTCGCGAGGTAGACGAAGTCCCGCCCCGATTCGAGGGCCTCCAGCAGCTCGGCGGTGTCACCGCCCGTACGGAGCGCCACCTCCTGGGCGGTGAGCAGCGGATCGTCGACCTCGTCGGGGACGGCGTAGATGCTCTTCGCCTCGACCGTCATCGCCAGGGGATCGCCGTTGCGATCGAAGATCTTGCCGCGGGTGGGGGCGACGGTCTTCCGCGTGAGACGCTGGGCCAAACCCCGCTCCGCGTACTCGGCCGCCCTGACCACCTGCACCTGGATCAACCGATACCCCAGACCCAGCCAGGCGAGGACGAGAGCCAACCCGACCACCAGGAGCCGAGTGCGGATCGGGGAGGCGGCGCGGGCGGCGCGGCGTGCCGCCACCGTTCAACTCCCGTGCTGGAGACGGAACCGACCTCGACCGTAGAGGTGGCTCCACCCGGCTCCAGCGCGTCGTCGGGTGATCATGGTGCTGCCGCCAGCCGATCGATCTCCGCCCACCGCGGGTCGGCGTCGCGGGTGTCGACGACCACCCCGGAGACGAGCAGCGACCGGCGCTGCGTCGGGTACACGAATCCGAGCTCTTCGGCGAGTGGGGCGATCCGCGCCGGGTTCTCCAGCCGCGCGATCTCCAGGCGAAGCTGGGTGTTCTCCGTCTCCGCCTGGGCGATGCGGGTCTCCAGCTCGGCCAACTCGAAGGCCCCGCGGTCGAGTGCGGTCCGTGCCACCGCCAGCCCGACGAAGGCCACCACCACCACCAGGGTGAACACCATCCAAGGCGCCACCGGGCGCCGACGGGGTCGCCGACCCTCGAGGACCCGCAGCCGGGGTCGTGCCGCGATCGACCGTGCCGGACGTGCCGTCATGCCGCCACCTTCTCCGCTGCCCGGAGCCGAGCGGATCGGGCCCGGGCATTGGCCGCGATCTCGTCGGCGGAGGGCGTCACCGGTTTGGGAGTGAGGATTCGGAGCTCGGCCCGGGCCCCGCAGCCGCAGACGGGCAGCTCGGGGGGGCACACGCACTCGCCTGCACCCTCACGGAGACGCTGCTTGACGATCCGATCCTCGAGGGAGTGATAGGAGATGGCCACGCAGCGACCACCCGGCTCCAGGAGGTCGATGGCGGCATCGAGCCCGGAGGAGATCGCCGCCAGCTCGTCGTTCGTGGCGATCCGCAGGGCCTGAAAGGTCTTGCGAGCCGGATGGCCTCTCCGACGGCGAACCGCCGGGACCGCGTCGGCCACGACCTCCGCCAGCTCCGTCGTCGTGTGGAGCGGACGGGCAGCGACGATCGCCCGGGCGATCCGTTCGGCATGCGGCTCCTCGCCCCACTCCCGGAGGATGCGGATCAGGTCCTCGACGGGCCACGTGTTGACGATCGTGGCGGCGGTGAGCGGCGCCGAGGGGTCCATCCGCATGTCGAGGGGGCCGGTCTTGCGGTAGGAGAAGCCGCGGCTCGGGGTGTCGAGCTGATGGGACGACACGCCGAAGTCGAACAGCACCCCTCGCAGCCCGGTGACGCCGATCCCGTCGAGGAGTCGGGCGAGATCTCGGAAGTCTCCGGCGAGGAAGGTCACGCCCAAGCCCTCTGCCTGCGCTGCAGTGTCGGGGTCGCGGTCGATCGCGATCATCCTCACCCGATCTCCGAACGCGTCGAGGAGGCGTCGGGTGTGGCCCCCGCCGCCGAAGGTCGCGTCGACCACCACCCCGGGGAGGACGGGACGGAACAGCTCGACGACCTCGGCGGCCAGTACGGGCCGGTGGTAGTCGCGTCCATGTCGGTCCTCCTTCGTCGGTTCCTCTGGTTCCTGGTTCTGGCCCATGGCCAGCCCCCCGGGCGCTGGCACCAAACAGGAAGCGGGCGGAGTCAGGGGCCTTCCCTTTGGTTCCGGGGGGCTGGCGATGGGTCAGGAACCCGCCGCCAACATCGATGGGATCACCTACTCGTCGATCTCGCGCTCCTCCTCGTCATCGTCTGCCTCGACCAGCTCCTGGTCCTGGCGCTCCTGCTCGCGCTCGTAGACGTCCTTGTTCCACAGCTCGATGTGGTGGTAGACGCCGACCATGTAGACGTCGGAGGGAGCATCGATGGACGCGAACTCCCGCAGCTCGGGATTGAGGCGGAGTCGCCCCTGCTTGTCGAGGATCTGCTCGGAGGCCTGCCCGAAGAAGGCCCGCTGCTTCCGTCGGTTGCGCGGGGTGGGAGGAAGTGACGAGATCTCCTCGGCCTCCCGCCGCCAGACGGACATGGGATAGACGACGAGCTGGCCGTCACGGCCCTTGGTGACCACGCAGCGGCGAGTGACGGCGTCGTCCTCGACGACCGTGAACCGGTCGCGAAAGGACGAGGGCAAGACCACCCGTCCCTTGGCGTCGACCGTGTGCAGATACGTCCCGACAAACACACCACTGCTTCCGTCCGTCCGTCCGGCCTCTCGTGACCGGTCGCGCCACTATGCCCCACTTCGCGCCCTTTGTCAACACTTTCACCCACATTGCCCCCCATTCTGCCCCTTCTCCACCCCCGACCCCCCCACCATCCACCCCACGACCCGCCGAGCCGGTAGGGTGGCGCCGCCAACGCGGGAGGAACCATGCATGTGCTGGTGGCATCCGACGGGAACCTGCCGGTCGACACGACCGTGGAGTTCGTCCGGCGTCTGGTCGACGACGACGGGAAGGTGACCCTCTACACGGTCGTGGAGGTCCCGCGGAGTCTCCTCGAGGACCTCCGCAGGGCCTACGAGGACATCGAGCCCGGCCCACCCGTCGACACCGACGCCGAGTACGTCTCCGCCACCGCCGCCACACCCCACCTGGCGGTGGGATGGCCCGGTGACGACACCATGATCTCCCGCTACGTGGACGACGTGACCGAGCGGCGCCTCGGACCTCTCCGCCAGGCCCTCGAGACACGGGGGATCGAACCGGAGGTGGTGGGCGAAGACGCCGAGGACGCCGCCCGGACGATCCTCGACGCGGTGAGCCGCCTCGGCGTCGACGTCCTCTGCATCGGAGCCCGCGGCCTCGGACGCTTCGAAGGGCTGCTGGGCTCCACCAGCACCAAGCTGGCCCGCCGGGCGCCGTGCCCGGTGCTCATCCTTCGCGACTGACCGGGCTCACGCCGAGTCGGCGAGGAGGTAGGGACGCCAGTCCGGATCGAGCGAGTAGCCCGCGCTGGCGAAGATCCAGCCGTAGCGTCGCGGGGGTCGTGGCTGACGTCGGAGCCGGAGCCCCGCCTCCGAGGGGAGTCGATCGCCCTTGTGGACGTTGCATCGCCGACAGCAGGCGACGACGTTGTCCCAGGTGTGTTTCCCGCCCCTCGACCGAGGAACGACATGGTCGATCGACTCGGCGGGTGCTTCACAGTACTGACAGCGGTTCTGGTCCCGCCCGAACACCGCACGACGGGTGACCGGGACGACCCGACGCATCGGCACCTTCACATACGACGTGAGGCGGACCACCGACGGAACCTCGATCTCGGCCCGTTCCGACCGCCACGACTCCCCCCGCGAGGTGACGACCACCGCCTTCTCCCGCAGGACGAGGACCACCGCCCGCCGAGTGGTGACCACCGACAGGGGCTCGTAGCTGGCGTTGAGAACGAGGACCCGGCGCACCTTGTCCCTCCTGTCCGGGCCAGACTACAAGCCGACGCGACTCAGCGTTGCGTCAGCCGGGACAACGCCTCATCCACCGCCGCCCACAGTGCCTGCGTGATCCCCTCGGTGCAGAGCGCCGCGCCCACCACCGGACCTGCGTCGTCGTCGAGCGCCACGACCAGCGCCTCGGCCTCCCCCAGGCGTACCCGCCGCACACCGAGCACCCGGGGGGCATCGATCCCGCGATCCGCGGCCTCCGCGGCCACCATCGCCTTCGCCGCCCCCATCGGTGTCGCCTCGCCCCGTCGGATGATGGTGCGCCCGTCACGCCGGAGCTCGACCTGGAGACCGTCGGCGATACGCCTGATCTCCACCGGCGCTCTCCGACGGCTCCCCGGCCGTCCCGACGGCGACCGCACCCGGATCCGGGGCGGCTCCCCGATCCCCCCGGAGCCACCCAACACGCCGATACCCTCGCGCCGCGACCGCAGGCCGTAGGCGGTGAGGATCCGGCGGATCTCGTCGAGGACCGCCGCCTCGTCGCCGTCCGCCTCCATCCGGACCTTGATACCCCTCAGGCCCTCCTCGCCGAGCTCCAGCTCGATGCCGGCGACCCCCTCCACCTGGCGGAGGCGCTCTTCGATGCTCACGAGGCCGCCCTCCGCAGCCGACGTCGCCACTCCAGGTACGCGACCAGGTCGGCCGCCTCGATCCGGGCCCGCGGGTCCCCGTACACGGTCTCACGGCGCCATGCCAGGTACCGCCCATCGGGGATGGGGAGGAACGGAGGCCGCGCCCACCAACGCAGACGCACGTGGGCGGCATACGCACGCAGGGCTTCGAGCCACAGATCCGGGCGACGGCCCAGACGGCTCCCTTCGATCGATCTCCTCACCACCTTGCCTCCCAGACACACCACCCTGCCCACCCCCACAGGTTACCCGAGGCCGAAGTTCGGTCCAGGGGTAGAGTGCATCACGACCGCGATCAGATGGAGCTCAGTGGTGGACGTGGGTATCGACGAGCGAGCCGCCTGGTTCGCCGAACGTTTCGACGCGATCGCCGGCAACGTCGAGCGGGTGATCCAGGGGAAGCGGCCGGCCATCGAGCAGGTCCTCATGTGCCTCATGGCCGAGGGTCACGCCCTCATCGAGGACGTCCCCGGCGTCGGCAAGACCCTCCTGGCCAAGTCGATCGCCCGCTCCATCGACTGCTCCTTCAACCGGATCCAGTTCACTCCCGACCTGCTGCCCTCCGACATCACCGGGGTCTCGGTCTGGGACCGACAGCGTTCGGAGTTCGCCTTCAAACCCGGCGCCATCTTCGCCAACGTCGTGGTGGGCGACGAGATCAACCGGGCCTCCCCGAAGACCCAGGCCGCCCTCCTCGAGGCAATGGAGGAACGACAGGTCACCGTCGACGGCGTCACCCGCCCCCTCGATCCCCCCTTCATGGTCGTCGCCACCCAGAACCCCCTCGAGCACGAAGGGACCTACCCCCTTCCCGAAGCCCAGCTCGACCGCTTCATGATGCGGGTGACGCTCGGGTATCCCACCCGGGAGAAGGAGCTCGAGATGCTCGACACCCACGGGATCCGGTCGACCTTCCCCGATCTGACCCCGGTCGTCGGCGCCGACGAGGTGGTGGCGATGATCGATGCGGCCCGGCACATCCATGTCGCCCCCTCCATTCGGAGCTACCTCATCGACCTGGTGGAGGCCACCAGAAACCACACCGAGGTCCTCCTCGGAGCCTCGCCCCGCTCCGCATTGTTCCTGCAACGCGTCGCCCGGGTGCGGGCCGCGACCGAGGGACGGGCCTTCGTCACCCCCGACGACATCAAGGCCCTCTGTGTCCCCGTGCTCGAACACCGCATGGCGTTGCGCCCCGAAGCCCAGATGCGGGGAACCGACCTCCGTGACGTCCTGGCGTCGATCCTCCGCCATCTCCGGGTACCGGGGAGTACCAGGGTCGCCACCTGATGCTCACCGAGCGCGGCTGGGCCGTCCTGGGAGCGGGGGGGGCCGGTTTGGCGCTGTGGATCGGGTTCGGTGAGGTCGAGCTGCTGGTCACGGGGGTGCTCCTCGCCCTCGGAGTCGGGGTCGCCGCGCTCTGGAGCCGATCCGGCGCCCCTCGCGTCGAGCTCATCCGGCGTCTCACCCCCGACGCCGTCCACGAGGGCGACCAGGCCACGGTCGAGGTCGTCGTCACCAACCGCCGACGGAGATCCCTCACCGGCGTCGTCCTCCGGGACTCGGTCGGTTCCCTGGGAACCGCGACCTTCGAGGTGGGGCGGATCCGACCCGGGGAGACGGTCCACGCCCGCTACCACATCATCTGCAGGCCCCGGGGTGTCTACGAGGTCGGACCTGCCGAGATCGTCGTCACCGATCCGATGGGGCTCACCGAGCTCGGAGGGCCTGCCGGTCCGAAGGACCGTCTCGTCGTCTACCCGGCGGTGGAGGAGCTCACCGGCTTTCCCCTGGTCCGCGGTCGCGACCCGGCCGTCCATGCCTCGCGGCCCGAATTCAGCCACCGTGGCGGTGAAGACTTCTTCACCCTCCGCGAGTATCAGACCGGGGACGACCTCCGTCGGGTCCACTGGCCTTCGTCGGCCAAGAGGGACGAGCTGATGATCCGCCAGCTCGAGACCCCCTGGCAGGCCCGCGCCCTCGTCCTGTTGGATCTCCGAGCCCGCGCCTATGAGAACGACGCCTGCTTCGAGAAGGCGGTGCGAGGCGCGGCCTCGGTGTTCCGACATCTCGCCACCTCGGGTTTCGACGCCGAGCTCTGGGCAGGAGGCACCACCACGGTGGCTTCCGACCATTACGCGGTGGCCATGGAGCGACTGGCGGCGGCGCGGCCGTTCTCGCGCCTCGACCTCCGCACCGTGGCGGCCAACATCGGCCGCACGGGACGGGGCGGAGCCCTGTTCCTGGTCTCCGGGATCCCCGATCACGACCTCCTCGGCGTCCATCAGGCCCTCGCCCGCGACTACCGCTCGACGATCCTGCTGTCCGCCACCGAGACCGAGACCAGTTCGACCTTGTCGTTCCAGCGAGCCGGCGTGCTCACCGTCACGGTGCGCCCGACGGACTCCTGGTCGGAGGCATGGATGATGACGACCAACCGAACATGGCACGGCGCCTCGGCTGGCTGAGCGCCGCGGCGGGGATCGCCCTCGCCCTCGCCCGGATGAACCGGCTCCTGCAGCCGAACACCGGTGAAGGGCCGCCCTGGCAGCTCGTCCTGGCGGCGGCCGCGGTGCTCGGGGCGATCTTCACCTGGACGGCGCTCACCTACCGGCTCTCCGCCTGGATCGTGGCGGCGATCGACCTCGCCGGGGTCACGGTGGCCGTCCTCCGGGTCGCCGCCCCCCAAACCCTCACGTTCGGGGTGGTCCCCACCGGTGAGACCCTGTCCACCCTGGCCGAGGAGCTGGCCTTCGCCGTCGAGCTCGTCCGCTTCGGCGCCGCGCCGGTGCTCCCCGTCGCCGGGTTGGTGGCGTTGGTGGCGGCCATCTTCTGGATGCTGGGCGCCCTGGCCGTCGCCGGCATGGCGACCGGCCGGACGCTCATCGCCACCGTCGCTCCCCTCGTCTTCTACCTGCAACTCGCCACCCTCGACCGCGAACCCTCCGACCTGCGCTGGATGCTCGCCTTCGCGGCGGTGCTCGTCCTCGTGCTCCTGGCAGCCGCCCCCACCCGTCGACGCGGGAGCGGCCGCGTGCGCACCGTCGATGGGCGTTTCCTGCCACGGAGCGCCCCCCAGGTCACCCTTGCCGTGGCGATCGTCGTCGTCGGAGCCTCCCTCGCCGCCTCGATGGGACTGGCCAGGGCCGTCCCGAACCTCGGCGTCCTTCCCTGGCGCTCCCAATCCGGTCTGGGCGCCGGGCTCTACGGCGGAACCTCCTTCAACCTCTTCGTCGGGCTCAAACAGAGCATCACGTCCCTGAGCGACGAGCCGATGTTCGTCGCCCGGGTCTCCGAGTCGGCCCCCGACAACTCCGAGCTGTACTGGAAGCTGATCACCCTGGACACCTTCGACGGGGTCAACTGGATGCCCTCGGCTCAGTCCTTCAGCCGACCGTACCGAGGTGGCACCCGCTGGGAACGTGAAGACTGGAAGTTCCAGGGACCGACCGTGCGGGTGGCGGCCCGCATCCGGATCGAAGGCCTGGCCGAGCAGCTCCTCCCCACCCTCTACTCCCCGGTCTCCCTCGAGAGCCCCATCCCCCTCATCTCCGAGTCCTTCAGGGTCAGAGAGGACGGGTCGATCGGGATCGACGTCCGCACCAAGCGGGGATGGGAGTACGAGATCATCGCCGACATCCCCCAGCCCGACTTCGGAAGGTTGGCGTCCGTCGGCGGGGAGCTCTCCCCGATCTTCGCCGAAGCCGCCTCCGTGGGAGTGTTCCGGGACGACCCCGAGGGACCGTCGTTCGCCGAGAAACCCGACGATCTCGACTACTACCTCGAGCTGCCCGACGATCTCCCGGTGGGGATCCGAACCCTCGCCCGTCAGGTCACCGAAGGCGGGATCACCCGGTTCGAACAGGCCGCCCTCCTGGAGGCGTGGTTCCGAGATCCGACCCAGTTCCGCTACTCGACCGACGTCACGACCGGGTCGTCCGCCCTCGACCTGGAGGCCTGGCTGACCGATCCGAACAGCGTCAACTACCGGGTGGGCTACTGCGAGCAGTTCGCCACGTCGATGGCGGTGATGGCCCGCACCCTCGGGATCCCCTCACGGGTGATCCTGGGCTTCGCCCCCGGCGACGTCGAACGGGCCGCCGACGGCTCGGAGATCATCGTCGTACGGGAACGCAACGCCCACTCCTGGGTGGAGCTGTGGATGGACGACCAGGGATGGGTCCGGTTCGACCCGACCCCCCGGTCCGACAACATCAATCCGGCGACCACCCGGGACATCATCGGCTTCGACCCCCGGAACTTCATCCCCGCCCCCGAGGAACCGGAGACGGCCGCCACCCGGGCGCTCACCGGCGAACGGGACGAGCAGCGTCTCCCCGAGGGGCTCGACATCGCCTCCGGGGATCCCACCCCGGATCTCCGGCCCACCGGGTTCCGCCTGGACCTTCCCGGCTGGGTGTGGGGACTCCTCGCCCTCACCGCCACGGCCTCGACGATCCCCGGGTTCAAGCTGATCCGCCGTCGTCGACGACTTCGTCGGCTCGCCGCCGGTGACGTCACCGCCGCCTGGGAGGAGATCGTCGATCGTCTCCGAGACCTCGGCGCCGACGTGAGCGCCGACCGGACCCCCCTGGAGATGGCGGCCGAGCACGAGCCCGCCCTCCGCCCCCTCGCCGAGGTGTACTCGGCGGCGACCTACGGTCCACCCGGCACCGTCGTGGCGGATCCCCGTCCGCACTTCGAGACGGCCGATCGGGCCCTGCAGGATCGTTTCGAACGGTCCACCCGGATCTACAGCTGGTTCCGCCCGACGTCGCTGCGGCGACCGCGCTGAGCGACCTTCGGCGCGTCTCAGCCCTCGGCGACGTTCTGTTTCTCCTCGAGGACGTCGTCCTCGACCCGGCGGATCATCTCCAGGAACGCACCCCGGTCGAGCTCGAACCGGGTGACGTCCTCCTCGACCCTGCGGGTGATCTCGTCGATCGCGACGAAGAACGCGAGCTGGCCCTCACGCAGCGCGTCGAGGAGCTCGGACTCGTCGTCGGAGACCCGAAAGATGCTCTGGCCGTCGGTCACCAGCTTCACGCCGGCGAGATGTTCATCGAGCTCTGCGTTCCGCCGCAGATAGTCCCAGGCCCGGCGCACCCGCTGGAGCGACATGCCGTTGTCGAGCAGGCTTCGCACCACCCTCAGGGCGACCAGGTCCCGGAAGGAGTAGAGCCTCCGGACACCGGGTCTGCCCCCGGTTCCTTGCAGCGATGGTGACACCAACCCGACCCGGTCCCAGTACCTCAGCTGATGGGGCGTGCAGTTGGTCAGCTTGCAGGCCTGCTGAGCGGTGAATCCTTCCACCAAACGCGGTCCTCTCGTCGTCCGGACGACCGGGATGCGGTGGCCGGTCGTCGTCCCTCCTCGATCGTGCCGTGGATGCCTCATGCACCCCGGCGGGCATCCGCGGCGCAGCGCACTCTAGCCAACGTGAACCAGCGGAGTCCGCCAGCCGGGGATTCTCTTCGGCGGGCGACGGAACCGTCCTCTCCGGGCCCCATCGAAGGGCCCCGGGGGCCCTCAGGACCCCCGTCGGAACCGGATCCGCGGGCTCCGTGCGCCGCTCGGACCGAGCCCGAGCCCACCCCGGGCTCGAATGCCATGGGCGAGGGCGGTGGCCGAGACGACCATCAGCAGGAACCCGGCGACGGCGATCACCGTCGAGACCGTGAAGGAGACGAGGACGACGACGATCCCCACGACCACCCCGAGCAGGGGCAGGCGGGTGCCGAAACGGCCCGACCGGTCGATGTTTCGCACCGCGTGGGCCAGCCCCGGGTCCTCCTCGTAGAACTGGCGCTCGATCTCCGCCAGGATCCTCTGCTCACGGTCGTCCAAGGGCATCCCATCACCTCGGCTCATGCGTTGCCCGTCGGGTGTCCTGGCCATCAGTATACGTGAGGTTCCGGCTCACGATGAGGCCCGACCCTGACGCGATTCGGGTACCAGGCGCGCCGGGACGACGGCGTCCGCCCCGAACCGTTCCCGTACCGCATCCACCGCCTCGCTCACCCGCTCCCAGCCGTCGTCCGCCCCCACCTGGAGCTGGCGCGGTGCTGCAGCCGGTTCGAGGCCGCCGGCGCCGACCCCGAGGAGTCGGACCGCCCTCAGCGGCCCCACCCTGGCCAGCAGCCGACGAACGTCGTCGTAGAGCTCGGGGGTCGTCGCCGTCGGCTCCGATCGGGTGTGGGACCTGGTCACCGTCGAGAAGTCGGGGAACCGGACCTTCAGCGTGATCGTGCGGGCCCGCAGCCCCGCCCGGCGCAGCCGGTAGGCGAGCCGGTCGGTGTGTTTCAGCAGCTCGGCCTCGATGTGCGCCCGGTCGGTGAGGTCGGCCGGATACGTGCGCTCCACCGAGACCGACTTCACCTCCGACTCGGCGACCACCGGCCGGGGATCGATCCCACGGGCCATACGGGAGAGATGGGCGCCCAGGGCGGCCCCCAGCTCACGTTCGAGAACGCGAGGTGTCAGCGCGGCCAGATCCCCGACCGTCGTCACGCCCAACCGCTCCAGCGCCGCGTGGGTGGCCTCGCCCACACCCCAGAGCGCCCGCACCGGTTTCGGCGCCAGGTAGCGCTCGACCTCGTCGACGGGCACTCGGAGCACCCCGTCGGGTTTGGCATCCGCCGACGCCAGCTTCGCCACCAACTTGGTGCTGGCGATTCCGACGGAGGCCACCAGGCCCGTCCGTTCACGGATCCTCCGTCGAAGCTCGGTGGCGACCGCCTCGGGATCCGGATGGTGAAGACGCAGCCCCGAGACGTCGAGGAAGGCCTCGTCCAAGGAGAGGCCCTCCACCCGCGGGGTGAAGGAGCGGAAGATCTCGAACACCTCTTCGGACGCCTGGACGTAGGCCGCATGGTCGGGTGCGACCACCACCAGGTCGGGGCAGAGGCGACGAGCCCTCGCCGTCGGCATCGCCGAACGCACCCCGAAGGCCCTCGCCTCGTACGAGGCCGAGGCGACGACCCCCCTCGGCCCGGTCCCCCCCACCGCCACCGGGCGGCCCCCCAGCTCGGGTCGACGCCGACGTTCGACCGCGACGAAGAACGCATCCATGTCCACATGGAGGATCGGCTCCGTGAAGGTCACCCCGGTCACGGTAGTGCGGACGAGCTCGACCCTTCGCCCTAACCTGACCCGCCGTGACCCTCCGTATCCACCTCGTCCGTCACGGCGAAGTCCACAATCCCGGCCATCTCGTCTACGCCCGCCTCGCCGGATTCGGCCTCTCGCCCCGCGGCCGGCGGCAGGCCCGGGCTGCAGCCGCCCACCTGGCCGATCGTCCAATCGTGGCGGTGTGGTCCTCGCCGCTCCAGCGGGCCCTCGAGACCGCCGCCGAGATCGCCCTGCCTCGAGGTCTGGTGGTGCAGGTGGACGAGCGACTCGGCGAGTGGCGCCTCACGGACCGCTGGCAGGGGATTCCCTGGGACGACCTGGCCACGGTGCGGCCCGGCGAGGTCGAGGCCTACCTCGCCCACCCGCATCGCCTCCCCTTCTCCGCCGAGAGCCTCGACGACCTCGCCCGACGGATGGCCGACGCCCTCGACGACGTGGCCGCCACCTCCGGCGGGGACGTCGTCGTGGTCGGTCACCAGGACCCGCTGCAGGCGGTCCGCCTCTTCCTCACCGGGCGGCGACTGAGCGGGCTCCACGACGACAAGCCGCGCCACGCCACGGTGATCACGTTGGAGCCGGGCGTTCCGTGGCGCGAGCGGGAGCGGTGGGATCCGCCCGATCACGACCTCCCGCCCCCCACCAACGCGGCGATCACCTCGGCGTCGGCGGGAAACGCCAACTCCGGCAGCGCCCCGGGAGGAAAGTAGCGGGCCTCGACGGCATCGTCTCCTGCGACCAGGATCCCTCCCGTCACCCGGGCCTCGAACCACACCCCCACCGTGACCTTCGCCGGATCGTGGAAGTTGGTGGAGACCCAGACGACGTCGCCGATCTCGGCGATGAGGCCGGTCTCCTCTCGCAACTCCCGGGCGGCGGCGGCGCGGATCTCCTCCCCGTAGTCGACGTATCCGGCGGGGAGCGACCAGAGACCCGCCCGACTCGATCCGGGACCCCTCCGTACCAACAGCACCCGGCCACGGTCGTCGAACACGACGACGGCCGCGCCCACCCCGGGATCGCGGAAATGCACCCACTCGCACGACCCACAGGTCATCCGTACCCGCCCGGCGACGGATCGGGGGACGAGACGGGTACCACACATGGGACAGAATCGGAACTCGCCCGGCCAGAGGTCCGGATGGCCACTCATGGTTTGCGTTCCGCCGCCACTCCATCGACACTCATCATCGCAACTCTGCCGCAACCCGGACAGCTTCGCCAGCCCATGTTCTCCGTCTTCGTCGCCGCCGCCGCTCCCCTCCTCGCCGCCCTGGCCTGGGCGTGGGCACTGATGACCCTGGAGGGGCCGTGGTCCCGAACCGCCGCCGTCGCCATCGCCGCCGACCTCGTGCTGCTGGCGACGGTGGGGGTGATCGGGATGGTCCTGGGCCGGTCCCGCTGGGCCCGCCGCCTCTGCATCGGCACCAGCGCCGTCGGGCTCGTGGTGGGGGCGTTCCTCGCGTTCGGCCCTGCCTGGGCGGCGGCGGCCTCCCTCTCGGCCGCGGCTCTGGCGGGCCTCACCGGCCCATGGCTGAAGGGATGGGTCCGCGAGCGTCCCGCCGCCCTCGGTCCCCCCGAGGTGGCCGTCATCCTGGAGATCCTCCTGCTCGCCGTCCCGGGAATCGTGGGAGCTGCAGCGCCGACCGGGCTCGGTCCCGCCGGTGTCGTCGGGATCGTCGTGGCTCCCGTCGCCGCGTTCTGGTACGCGAAGACGGTGCGGGGGGCCGTGGTGGCGGTGCGGGTGCTCTACCCGGTCGCCGCCGTCGTCACCGGGGTCGTCGAAGGGGGATCCGCCGGGATCGTGCTCGCCCTGGCGGGGATCGTCTCCGGCGCGCTCGCCTGGACCAAAGGGGTCCTCATCGCCGCCCGACCGCTGACGCGGCGATCCGAGTCGGTGCGGATCCCGCCCGAGCTCGCGCCCCCCGAGATCCTCGAGGCCGCCGGGCTCGATGAGCGAGGGCGGCCGAAACGGTGAGACGACCCAACCCGTGGGTGGCGATCCCGTCGCTCCTGATGGGGCTGCTGGGCGGTGTCCTGGGGTGGATCGTCACCGATGTGAGCTGCCGGCCCGCCTCCTGTGTCGGACTGGCACTGGTGGTCGCCGTCGGCGCCTTCCTCGTCGTCACCGTCGGCATGGCGGTGGTGGTGGTGCTGGTCCTCCGCTCCCTCGCCGAGTACCGGGAGGCCACCGCCCGGGGCGAGGAACCCCCCGGCCCGGGCTGCGAGGTCTGAACAGGAAGGTCAGGCCCGACCGAGCACCAGCACCGCGTTGTGCCCGCCGAACCCGAAGTTGTTCGACATCGCGTACCGGATGTCGATCTCCCGCGCCTCGTTCGGGACGTAGTCGAGGTCACATTCGGGATCCGGCGTCTCGTAGTTGATCGTCGGAGGCGCCACCCCGAACCGGATCGCCATCAGACAGGCGATCGCCTCCACCGCCCCCGCCGCACCCAGCATGTGACCGGTCATCGACTTCGTCGATGAGATCGCCACCCGGCGGGCGACGTCCTCACCCAACGCGATCTTGATGGCCGATGTCTCGGTGACGTCGTTGGCGGGCGTCGACGTCCCGTGGGCGTTGACGTAGTCGATCGCTTCCGCCTCCAGGCCGGCGTCGGCGAGCGCCGCCTGCATCGCCCGTGCCGGACCCGTGCCCCCGGGACGGGGCAGCGTGATGTGGTAGGCGTCGGCGGAGGAGCCGTACCCGAGGATCTCGCCGTAGACCTCCGCCCCGCGGGCGAGTGCCCGCTCCCGCTCCTCCAAGACCAGCACCCCCGCCCCCTCCCCCATGAGGAACCCGTCCCGCTCGGCGTCGAAGGGTCGAGACGCCCGCGCCGGGTCGTCGTTCCTCGTCGAGAGCGCCCGCGCCTTGGCGAACGCGGCCATCGCGTAGTCGGTGATCCCGGCCTCGGATCCACCGGCCAGCATCACGTCCGCCGCTCCCCGCCGGATCAGCTCGGCGGCGTCCCCGATGGCGTTCGCCGAGGCGGCGCAGGCGGTGACCACACAGGTGACCGGACCCATGAGATGATGCTCGATCGACGCCAGGCCGGCGGCGATGTTCGGGATGATCTTCGGGACTCCCACCGGGCTGACCCGGTCGGGGCCCCGGGAATGCAGCACGTCGATCTCTTCGATGAACGACTGCATCCCGCCGAACCCGACGCCGGCGACCACCCCGGCGCGGTACGCCTCCTCCGAGTCCTCCCCGAAGGAGAGTCCGGCATCGGCGAGCGCCTCCCGGACCGCGACCAGGAAGTACTGGCTGAAGGGGTCGAGGCGTCGGAGCTCACGGCGTGGGAAGTGCTCCTCCGGGTCGAATCCCTTCAGCTCGGCCGCGATCCGCACGGTGTGATCGGACGCGTCGAACCGCGTGATCGGTCCCGCCCCCGAGACCCCGGCGACCATCCGGTCCCAGGTCGTCGGGGCGTCGTTGCCGAGGGGCGTGACGGCACCGATCCCGGTGACCACCACCCGACGTCGGTCGAGGGACATGGGATCAGGCGCCGAGCTTCGAGCTCACCAGGTCGATGGCCTCTCCGACGGTGTGGATGTTCTCCGCTTCCTCGTCGGGGATCTTCACGCCGAACTCGTCCTCCAACGCCATCAGCAGCTCGACCACGCCCAGGGAGTCGACTTCGAGATCCTTCTCGAAGTCGGCGTCGGGGCTGATCTTGTCGGCGTCGAGGCCCAGTTCGTCCACCAGCACCTGGATGAGTCTGGTTTCGATCTCGGAACGATCCATCGTGTCCTCTCCTCTTCTCTCTCGTCGAGTCGGCCAAACCCTAGAGGGCCATGCCGCCGTCGACTCGGATCACCTGGCCGGTCACGTACGAGGCCTCCTCCGAACACAGGAAGCCGACCACCGCCGCGACCTCTTCCGGTGACCCGAACCTGCCCAGGGAGATCGCCCCGAGGGACGCCTCCCGCACCTTGTCGCCAAGCTCATCGGTGAGGTCGGTCGTGATGAACCCGGGCGCGACGACGTTGGCCGTGATCCCCCGGGAGCCGACCTCCTTCGCCACCGACTTGACGAGTCCGATCAGACCCGCCTTCGAGGCGGCGTAGTTGGCCTGGCCCGCATTCCCGCCGATCCCCGCCACCGATCCCACGCACACGATCCGCCCCCAACGGGCCCTGACCATGCGACGAAGCGCCACCTTGGTGCAGAGGAACGCCGACCGCAGGTTGACGGCGATCACCTCGTCGAACGCCTCGGGTGACATTCGCAGGATCAGATCGTCCCGGGTGATGCCGGCGTTGTTGACCAGCACCTCCACCGGACCCAGTTCTGCGACGACCGAATCGAACAGCCCGGCGACTGCGTCCCCGTCGGAGACGTCGGCTTCGACCGCGACGGCCCGTCCGCCCGCGCCGACGATCTCCTCGACGACCTCCGCCGCCGCCTCGGCGTTGCGGGCGTAGTTGACGGCCACCGCCATCCCCCGTCGTGACAGCTCGACGGCCACGGCCCGGCCGATGCCACGCGACGCTCCGGTGACGAGGGCGACCCGGCTCATTCCGCCTTCTCCGGACGCCCGTAGAACTCGAGGTTGGGGGCGAGCACGTCCCACACCGAGAGGTCCGTCTCCGGGACCTGCGCGTCGGAGGTGGCGACGGGCGTCACCCGGTCCCCCCAGGTCAACGCCGCCGCCGCCCAGGTCAGTCCACCGCCGAAGGCGGCGAACACGAGCTTGGCGTGGGGTCGCACCCGTCCCTGCTCGAGCGCCTCGGTGAGGGCGACCGGGATCGTCGCCGCCGACGTGTTCCCGTAGGCGTGGATGTTGACGAAGACCCGCGACGGGTCGAGTTTCAGGCGACGAGCGGTGGCGTCGATGATGCGCTGGTTCGCCTGGTGCGGGATGAGAAGATCGACGTCTTCGGGAGCCCAGCCTGCCTGCTCGATGACGTGGAGGGAGGCCTCCCCCATCTTGGTGACGGCCCGTCGGAAGACCTCGGGTCCCTCCATCCTGATCCCGGCCCTCCGGGGATCCCGGATCCCCGGACTCCCCACCGTCCCGAACTCGGGGACGCAGAGGATGTCCGCGACCGTTCCGTCCACCCCGAGCTCGGACGCGGCGAGCCCCACCGGCTCGTCGGTCGGTTCCAGCACCACCGCACCGGCCCCGTCCCCGAACAGCACACAGGTGCTCCGGTCGGAGAGGTCCATGACGTAGCTCAGCTTCTCCACACCGACGATCAGGATCCGATCCGCCACCCCCGCCGACACCATCGCCGATCCGGTGACGAGGGCGTAGATGAAGCCCGAGCAGTTGGCGTTCAGGTCCATCGCCCCGGCGTTCACCGCACCCAGCTTCGCCTGCACGTACGACGCCGACGCGGGGATGAGGGATTCGGGGGTGCAGGTGGCGTCGATGATGAGGTCGAGGGCCTCGGGCTCCAACCCGGCGGCCGCCAGCGCGTGACGACCTGCCACCGTGGCGAGATCGGTCGCCTCGACGTGGGAGATCCGACGCTCCTTGATCCCCGTGCGGGTGGTGATCCACTCGTCGCTGGTGTCGACGATCCGCTCGAGGTCGGCGTTGGTGAGCACCAGGGGCGGGAGCGCCTTTCCCCAACCGGTGATCGTGGCGTTTCGCATCTCAGTCGTCTCCTCCGGGCGCGGCCATCGTAGAGAGCGCCTCCACCGCCGGCTGGATTCCCGACATCTCCGAGACCGTGACCACCCGGGCACCGGGGACGGTTCGTTTCGCCAGTCCGGCGGTGACGTCACCCGGACCCACGTGGACGAAGGTGTCGATCCCCCGACCGGCCATCTCCGCCAGGGTGTCGGCGAAGAGCACCGGAGACACGACCTGGGCGACCAGGAGCTCACGAATCCGATCGGGATCGTGGGGCCGGGCGGTGACATTGGAGTACACGGGGAACCGGGGCTCGTGGATCTCCACCCCTTCCAACGCGGCGGCGACGCGCGCGGCCGCCGGCGCCATGAACTCGGAGTGGAAGGCTCCCGCCACCTTGAGGGGGATGACGCGACGCAGACCGAGATCCCGGGCGTGGTCACCGAGCCAACGGAGATCCTCCTCGCCCCCGGCCATGACGATCTGTCCGGGAGCGTTCACGTTGGCGACCCACAGCAGGCCGCCGTCCCCCCGCCGCCGGGCGGCGACCTCGTCGGCCAGCGCCCGGTCGGCGCCGATCACCGCCGCCATCCCCGACGGGGCGGCGGCGGCCGCCTCGGCCATCGCCCGTCCCCGCTCGGCGACGACCGCCAGAGCGTCGGTGTAGGAGAAGACGCCGGCGGCGGTGAGGGCCGTGTACTCCCCGAGGGAGTGGCCCGCCGCCGCGGAGGGGGCCAGCGGGAGGCGGGCCCGCAGCTCGGTCCACAGCGCGTAACCGAGGGCGAACAGGGCCGGTTGCGCACGGTCGGTCGCCGTGAGGGCCTCTTCGGGTCCCTTCAGACAGACATCTCGGAGCGACCAGCCGAGGATCTCGTCGGCGACGTCCCCCAGCAGATCCGGGCGTCGCTCGAACAGGTCGGCACCCATGCCGACGAACTGGCTTCCCTGCCCGGGGAACATCACCGCGATACCCATTCGGCCTCTCCGACTCGCGTCGCGACCCCGAGGTTACGGCAATGCGGCGAGGAGCCGGTCGACGTCGGCCTGATCGACGTCCCGATGGGTGACGAGGCGCCAGATACCCCCGAAGGGGGCGTTGACGAGGACGCCGGCGGCCGCGAGGCGGTCGGCGATCTCCGGGTAGGGGACGCCGAGCTTCGCCACGTCGACGTTGACGATGTTCGTCTCCACCGTGTCGAGGTCGACCGAGCCCGGGTACCGCGCGGCGAAGGCTTCGGCGAGGGACCGGGCCAGGGCGTGGTCTTCGACCAGTCGGGCTCGTTCGGCGAGGGCGATCCGAGCGGGAGCGGCGATCACCCCCACCTGCCGCATCCCACCTCCCAGCCGTTTCCGCAGATGACGAGCCTCGGCGATCAGGTCGGCCGGGCCGCAGAGGACCGACCCGATCGGAGCACCCAGACCCTTCGAGAAGCAGAACTGGACCGTGTCCGCGCCGGCGGCGAGCTCCGTGGCGGGGACACCGAGCGCCAACGCCGCGTTGAAGATCCGGGCGCCGTCGAGATGGATCGACAACCCGTGCCTCCGCGCCGCCTCGTTCGTGGCCTCCATCAGCTCTTTCGGCACGACCCGACCACCGCTCAGGTTGTGGCTGTTCTCCCAGACCATGAGTCGGATCGCCGGGAAGAAACGCCCGGCGAGGGCCATCGCCGCCTCCACGTCCCCCGGCGTGATCCGTCCCCCTTCGGCGGGAACCGTCCGGAACGCCACTCCCGACAGGGCCGAGGCGGCTCCTCGCTCCACGTTGCGGACGTGGGCTCCTTCGTCGCACAGCACCTCATCCCCGGGGCGGGTCTGGGTCATCACCGCCAGTTGGTTGCCCATCGTCCCCGACGGCACGAACACGGCCGCCTCCTTGCCGACCGCCTCGGCCGATTCCTCTTCCAGGAGGTTGACCGTCGGATCGTCCGAATAGACGTCGTCGCCCACCTCGGCTTCGGCCATCGCCTTCCTCATCGCGGCGGTGGGACGGGTGACGGTGTCGGAACGGAAATCGGCGATGCCGTCGGAGAAGGCCATGCTCCGAGAATAGGTGGAATCGACCGAAGCTCAGAGCCGGTCGAGCGCCTTGCGGATCCCCCGCACCGCCTGACCGATCCGATGCTCGTTCTCCACCAGGGCGAACCTGACGAACCCCTCCCCCGAGGGTCCGAACCCGACGCCGGGACTCACCGCCACCTTCGCCCGATCCAGCAGGTCGAGGGCGAAGGGGAGCGATCCCATCTCCCGATACGGATCGGGGATCGCGGCCCAGACGAACATCGTGCCCCGGGGACGGTCCACCTTCCAGCCGGTGCGTTCCAGCCCGTCGACGAGGGCGTCCCGACGCCTCCGGTAGATGGCGTTGACCTGCTCCACGTACTCGTCCCCTTCGTTGAGGGCGACGATCGCCGCGATCTGGATCGGCTGGAAGGTGCCGTAGTCGAGGTACGACTTGAGCTTGCCCAGGGCCTGCACCATCTCGGTGTTCCCCACCACGAACCCGACCCGCCACCCGGGCATCGAATGCCCCTTGGTGAGGGTGTACAGCTCGACACCCACCTCGGCCGCCCCCGGGACCTGCATCATCGACGGCGGCTCATAGCCGTCGAAGGCGATGTCGGCGTAGGCGAAGTCGTGGATCACCGCCACCTCGTGTTCCCGGGCGAAGGCGACGAGCCGCTCGAAGAAGCGGAGGTCGACACAGCGGGTGGTGGGATTGTGGGGGAAGGAGACGATGATGACCCGGGGCCGCGGCCAGGAATCGCGGAACATCCGTTCCAGCACCTCGAAGTAGTCCGACTCCTGGCCGATGGGGGCCTGGCGGACCTCGGCACCGGCGATGATCGGCGCGTAGATGTGGATCGGATAGGACGGTTCCGGCACGATCGCCACGTCTCCGGGCTGCAGCAGGGTCCACAGCAGGTGGGCGAGCCCCTCCTTGGCGCCGATCGTCGAGATGACCTGGGTCTCGGGGTCGAGCTCCACCCCGAACCGGCGTCGATAGCGCTCGGCCACCGCCCGCCGCAGGTTGGGGAGGCCCCTCGAGACCGAGTACCGGTGGTTGCGCGGATTCCGGGCGGCCTCGACGAGCTTCTCCACCACGAAGGGAGCAGACGGGATGTCCGGGTTCCCGAACCCGAGATCGACGATGTCCTCCCCGGCCCGCCGGGCGGCCAGCTTGCGGCGATCCACCTCGGCGAAGACGTACGGCGGGAGACGATCGATCCGGCGGAACTCCATCCTTCGCAGATTACCGGCGGCCGGTCAATCCCCGGCCAGCCTGGAGACGATTCGCCGCACCCGGCTCGGCACCAGCTCGGTGGCGGTCTCCAAGATGGCCTCCACCATCTCCAGCAGGTCGCGGGGCCCGTCCCAATGCTCGAGGACGACCTCGGAGCCGGCCACCTTGATGAGATGGTTCACCGACGCCGCCACCAGCAGCAGGTCGTCGGCGAACCCGACCACGGGGACGAACTCGGGCAGCACGTCGAAGGGGGAGACCACGTAGGCGAGGGCGAGCCCGACCGCCAGCTTCGACCGTCTCGGAACCCGGGGATCCCGCAGCAGCCGCGCCAGCAGTTTCAGGAGGTTGGGCAGCATGCCCACCGTGTCCCGGAGCAGCCGGAACGCCTGCGTGGCGGCCGGGATCGCCGGGTCGATGATCTCGTCGGGCCGGAGTGGATCGCTCATGTCACAGGAGGGTCTCGGTGGCGAGGATGGCGGCTCCCACCGCTCCGGCCAACGGACCGAAGGCGGCCGGGATCAGCGGCAGGGTCGGACGGTACTCGGCTCCCTGGAGTACCTGGGCGATGGCCCGTCGGGCCGGGTCGAGGAGATGGTCCCCGGCCTGGGCGGCGGCGCCTCCGACCACCACCACCTCCGGGTCGAAGATCGTGACCAGGTTGGCGACCCCCCTTCCCAACCATCCGCCGACCTCTGCCAGTGCCGCTCTCGCCGCCGGATCCCCGGCGGCAGCCGCCTCGGTGAGATGCCGCCCGCCGGGCCGCTCCTCGGCGACGAGTCGGGCGAGGGCGCCGTCGGGCGCTCGGTCGGCCAGCTCGGCAGCGAGCTGGTCGAGTCGCGACCCGGACACGAACGTCTCCCAACATCCCCTGCGTCCACAGGCACAGAGCGGGCCGTCGGGATCGAGCACCATGTGGCCCACCTCCCCGGCGAAGTTCCGCCCCCGGAAGATGCGCCGGTCCACGATGAGTCCGGCGCCGATCCCGGTGCCGAAGGTGAGCATCAGGGCGTGACGGTGCCCACGGGCCGCCCCGAGGCGGAGCTCGGCCAAGGCGGCCAGGTTGGCGTCGTTGTCGACCACGGTCGGCACCCCGAGCGTCGAGGCGAGGCGTCGTCGATACGGGACGGAGCGGCCGGGAACGTGCGGACCCCAGACGAAATCCCCCTCCGGCCATGCGACGAGGCCTGCGACTCCCACCCCGACCGCCTCCGCTCCCCGGTCCACCAGCTCTCGACCCAGGTCGGCCACCGCCTCGAAGACGCCGTCGTCGGGGAGCCGCCGCATCCCGTCGTCGAGGCGCTCCGCCCCGTCCCCGAGCAGCACCCACTTGACGAAGGTCCCCCCGACGTCGATGCCGGCCACCCGCAGCCCGATCATCCGAGCACGATGCGCACGTCAGGCGTCCCCGATCTCCTCCACCCTCCGACGCAGTCCCCGCAATGCCGTCCCGACGATCTGTTTCTCCACCTGGCGACGGAGGAACCCGGGGATGGTGAAGGCGGGCACCGCCCGGAGCGCGTAGACCACCTCGGTTCGGCCGGGCTCGATCTCGGTGAAGGTGTACGACCCCTCCATCTCCTCGATGTCGGGGCCAGGCTCGGCCTCCCAAGAGATCGACCGGGGCTCGTCGTAGGTGTAGCGGAGGACGTAGGTGATCTCCTTCACCATGCCGTCGACGACGAAACGGGCCCGGAGGGGACGGCCCCGTTCGTCGGTCTCGAGGACCTCGGTCGAGCGAATCCCGGTCGCCCACTCCGGATAGGCGGCCACGTCGGCGGCGACGGCGAAGATCGCCTCCGGCGGCGAGTCGATCTCGATGGTCTGGACGGTGTTGTCGGCCACGGCTCCCGAATCCTCCGGGGGTCGAGGTTAGCGGCCCACCACCCTCGTCGAGGCGGGTCCGTCCACCGGGTCGAAGCGGATCGCCCGCCGCGTCGCCCGGAAATAGCCGACGTTGACGCAGAGCGTCGACCCGACGCGCCAGCGGTGCGCCTGGGGCTGGTGGACGTCGCCGAAGAAGTGGTACCGGGGTCGCACGGAGCGAAGGTATTCGAGGATGGGCCGTGACGCCCGCTCCCGACGTCCGGTCACCACGTCGGTGTGGAGCGCCGGGACGGCGGGAGGGAGGTGGGAGCAGAGGACGTCGACGGCTCCGAGCCCGGAGAGCTTCTCCGCCATCTCCTCGTCGGTCACCTCTCCGGCGGCCCGCAGCGGCGTCTCCACCCCGCCCCCGACGAACCCGAACCGCAGCCCGTCGATCTCCACGACGTCCCCGTCGACGAAGGTCATCCCCGAGGGCAGGGCGGCGGCGAGCTGGTCGGGGCGGTCCACGTTCCCGAAGGTCACGTATCCGGTGGCTCCGTCCAGGGCGTCGGCCATCTCCTGGTACTGCCGCCGCACCGCCTCGTCGATGGCGGCTCGCACCTCCTCCCAGCGCCCGCCGATGGTCTCCACCCAGAGCGCCCGCATCCCCGCGTAGTCCCCGGCCCCCCGAAGCGCAGCCGAGCGACGCCCGAACTCGGGCCCCAGCACCTCGGCCACCGCCCCCTCTCCCGTCCGGTAGTCGACGAGGTTGATGAGGTCCCCGAGGATCAGCAGGGTCTCCCCGGCCCCGGCCACTCCGGCCAACGCCTCGAAGGCGGCATGGACATCCGAGACGATCAGCATCTCATCCACCCGGCGCCGACCATCCCGCATACCAGACGGCGACGGCGGCACCACCCGCGGCGACGACGACCTCGACCAGCACGGGCGGATCCAGCGGCGAGTACGCCGCAGCCATCCCCGCCAGTCCGAACCCGGCCACCCCCGCCACGACGCGCCGACCCCCGGTCCCGAACCGCGTCTCGGGGTCGAGACGCCCCCCGAGGGATGCCGTCAGGATCCAGGCCACGAGCGCGACCAGACCGAGAAGGGTGGCGATGGCGTAGACGGCGATCACGGCGAGCCGGTCACCGCGCCCTCGTCGGCCTGACCAACCAGCCGGGCGTACTTGGCGAGCACCCCGCTCGTGTAGCGGGGCGGGCGCGGTTTCCATCCGGCCTTCCGTTCCTCCAAGGTGGTGTCGTCGACCAGCAGATCGATCGTCCTCGCCGCCACGTCCACCCGAATCCGGTCCCCCTCCTCGACGAGTCCGATCGGGCCGCCGACCTCGGACTCGGGGGCGACATGCCCGATGCAGAGCCCGGTGGTCCCTCCCGAGAAGCGACCGTCGGTGATGAGCAGGACCTCCTTGCCGAGTCCCGCACCTTTGATGGCGGCGGTGATCTGCAGCATCTCCCTCATCCCGGGTCCGCCCTTCGGCCCTTCGGTGCGGATCACCAGCACGTCCCCGGGCCGGATCCGATGGCCGAAGAGGGCGTCGAGGGCCTCCTGCTCGCCCTCGAACACCCGCGCGGGCCCTTCGAAGGTCTCGAAGGCGATCCCGGCCACCTTCACCACCGCCCCTCGGGGGGCGAGGCTGCCCCGCAGCACGGCGATCCCTCCCTCGGCGGCCAGCGGCTCGGAGACGGTCCTGATCACGTCCTGGTCGGTGGGGAAGGTGACGTCGGCGAGGTTCTCCGCCATCGTCCGCCCGGTCACCGTGGGGACGTCCCCGTGGAGGAGACCCTCGTCGAGGAGGGCTCGGAGCACCACGGGGACGCCGCCGATCCGGTCGAGATCCACCATGTGGTAGGTCCCGAAGGGCTTGAGGTCCCCCAGATGGGGCGTCCGCCGGCTGATCCGGTCGAAGTCGTCGAGGTCGAGGTCGACCCCCGCCTCCCGGGCGATGGCGAGGAGGTGGAGCACGGCGTTGGTGGATCCGCCCAGCGCCATGACCGTGGTGATGGCGTTCTCGAAGGCGGGTCGGGTCATGATCTGGCGGGGACGGAGGTCGGCGTCCAGCAGACCCATCACCGCCTCTCCGGACCGGACCGCGAAGGCCTCCAGCCGGGCGTCCACCGCCGGCACCGTCGCCGAACCGGGGAGAGACATCCCGATCGCCTCCCCCACCGACGCCATCGTGTTGGCGGTGAACATCCCCGCGCACGACCCGGCTCCCGGACAGGCCCGCCGCTCGATCTCGGTGAGCTCGTCGGCGTCGAGACGCCCTTCCGCGACCGCCCCCACCGCTTCGAAGACGTCGACGATGGAGATGTCCCGACCCGCATAGCGGCCCGGGAGGCTCGACCCGCCGTAGAGGAAGATCGACGGCAGGTTGGTCCGGGCGGCGGCCATCAACATCCCGGGCAGGGACTTGTCGCATCCGGCGATGGTCACCATGGCGTCGAACCGCTCGGCATGCATGACGAGCTCGACCGAGTCGGCGATCACCTCCCGGGAGACGAGCGACGCCCGCATCCCTTCGTGCCCCATGGCGATGGCGTCGGAGACGGCGATGGTGCTGAACACGAGACCCACTCCCCCCGCCGCCCGCACCCCCTCGCGGGCTCGCTCGGAAAGGAACGGGCCGGTGACGTTGCAGGGGGTGACTTCGTTTCCGGCGGAGACGATGCCCACCTGGGGCTTGGACCAGTCGTCGTCGGTGAGCCCGACCGCCCGCAACATGGCGCGGGCGCCCGCCTTCGCCAACCCGTCGGTGACCTCGTGGGAGTGGATCTTGCGCGCCATGGCGACGATGTTACGAGCCGGTCGGTGTCGGTGGGGAGGAAAATCCCTCCGGGGTGGCGACCGGAGACCCGCTCCGCCAGACCCGGAGCTCCTCCGCCACCTCGGGGGCGGGGTCTGCCGCCAATCCCTCGGCGTGCACCTCCAGGGCCTCGGGGTCGAGCCGACCCAGGGCCCAGACGGCGTGGGACCGCAGGATCGGGTCGGGATGGCCCAGGTACCGGATCAGCGCCGACACCAGCTCCCGGTCGCCGACGTTGCCGACGGCCACGAGGGCGTTCCGTCGGAGGATGTTCGGATCGTGCCGGGGGATGTAGAACCGGGCGAAGGTCTCGAGCAGCTCCTCGTCGGTGGCGGCCAGCACCCAGCCCAGGTCGACACGACCCCGACCCTCCGCGGCCGTGACGAGGCTTCGCCGTCCCGGCGGACAGGCCTCCAGACAGTCGTCGCATCCGTAGAAGCGGTCACCCATCGGCTCCCGCAGGTCGCGGGGGATCGCACCGGGGGCCTGAAGCCAGTAGGCGAGGCAGCGGCGGGCGTCGAGGACTCCCGGGGCGACCAGGGCGCCCGTCGGACACGCGGGCAGACACGCCTCGCAGCGTCCGCAGTCGCGCCGCATCGGCTCGTCGGGCTCGAGCAGGGCGTCGGTGACCACCGAACCCAACAGCAGCCACGGTCCCTCCCCGGGCGCGAGGACCATCGTGTTCTTTCCCCACCATCCGACCCCGGCCCGGACCGCGGCGGCACGGTCGACGAGACGGGAGTCGTCGACGAGGACCTCGGCCCGATGCCCGGCCGCCCGGAGGATGTCGGCGACGGAGGCGAGGGCCCGCCGGAGCGGCACGTAGAAGTCGTCGACGGCGAAGCGGGCGATCCGCCCCTGCCCGGGTCGACCAGGGCCCGGCGACCCGGCCGCGGGGAGGTACGGGTAGGAGGCGACGACGAGGCGCTCCGCCCAGGGGAAGCTCCTCCTGATGTCGGTGGCCCTCGCCGGGTCACGGAAGGTGAATCCGAGCCGAGCCGACATGCCGGTGCGCCTGCGCTCCCGGAGGGCGGTCTCGGTCTCGGTGAAGGGTTCGACCGAGGCCACTCCGAGCCCCGCCAACCCGGCCCGGGCCGCCACCGCGTCGATCCGTGCTCGGAGGTCGCCCATCGGCCTCCGAGGCTAGAGGACTCAGCCGGTGGCGGAGCGGGGCGGCCGTCCCGGGACGAGGCGCAGGCGTGGCACGAGGCCGGCCTCCGCCAGGGCATCGATCGCCTGACGTTCCTCGGCCTCGAGGACGAGGGGTCCCGCCTGGGCGGTCAGGTAGGTGACGACGCAGTCGTCACAGGCGGCAGTCTCCGCCATGAGACACGCGGTGCAGTCGATGACGAGGGAGGTGTGGGGGTCGTGGTGGTTCATACCCCCTACTCATACCGTGGACCTGTGACAAGAATCCGCCCTCAAGCTCCGATCCACTCCGTCAACGCCGTCGCCCAGAGGGTGATGGCTCCTGCCGCCTCGGTCCGTTCCCGAACCTCCCGGTCGGAAGAGACGACGACCGTCGGCACGGCGGCTCCCTCCACGGCCTCCACGAGGGCGTCGTCGGCGTCCGGCACGTACCGGATCTCCACGCCCGGCGTGGTGACGACGTCGGGCGCATGGGAGCTGTCGTAGAACAGGACGACTCGCAACGGCCCCTCGGCGGTCCGCCACAGGCGCCGCAGGTACGCCTCCAACTTTCGCCGGATGCCCTCGTCGGGCGAACCGTCCGCCATCTCGAACGCCACGTTGTGGCCGTCCACCAACAGCACCAGCGGACCCGCCCAGCGACGCACCCATTCGATCGCCGCCGCCTCGTCGGGACGGACACCTCCCGGCAGCGCCGACACCTTGGGGGATTCGGCATGCACGCCCCGACCGACGACTCCCACCTCGAGGGATGCCACCAACCGGTCGAGGTCCCGAGCCAGTTCGAAGGGGTCGGTCCGCGACCACCCGTATCCAGCGGGCTCGTCGTCTCCGCGGCGGTGTCGACGTCGGAGCCGTTCCCGAAGACCGACCATCTGCCGGTCCGAGGCCATCAGCTCCTCCTCCAACCGAGCTCGTTCCTCCTCACTTCGGGCGAGTTCGGCCCGAAGGCGGCTCACTTCCCCGGCCAGCTCGTCCACCCGCCGCCGGGAACGTCGCAGACGGTCCTCCGTCGCCCGTCGTGCCGCCTCCTCCACCTCGGCGACCCGTGTCCGCATCTCCTCACGGGCCCGTCGCAGCGCCTCCGTCGTCTCCGCCAGCTCCTCCTGCAGTCGCGTGATCTCGGCGCGGTACCGCTCCTCCGATCGTCGTTCCTGCCGTGCCAGGATCTCCTCGCAGAGCCCGGCCATCTGCCCCTCCCAGCCCGCCGGTCGCTCCAAGAAGAGCTGCGATGCCCGGGACGGAGGATCGTCCCCTGCCTCCAGATGCTCGAGAGTCCGGCTCCGCAGCCATTCCGAGCCGTCGAGTTCCTGCAGCAGGGACCGCAGCAGCGGGGCGGGGAGACGGCGGGCAGATGACACCGCCACCCTCCGCAGCTTCGCCGGGACCTCCGATGCGTCGAGCTCGTCGAGGGCCCGACGGGCGGCGGCGACCGCCGGTGCCAGCAGCTCGTCGGGGATGTCCATGGCCCCAGTATGCAGACCGAGGCGCCGAAACCTTGCATCCCCCGGGCGGATCGGGCATACTGCGCGCCTGATGAACGCGACCATTCTCGTACTTCCGTAGCGCACACGCCCTTCCGACAACGGCGTGTGCGCTCCCGATGCCCTCCCGACCAGGAGGGTTTTTTCGTTCCCGAACCAGGATCCACCATGAGCACGATCACCGGCGCCCAAGCTCTCATCACCGCCCTCGAACACGAAGGGGTCGACGTCGTCTTCGGCGTCCCCGGCGGAGCGATCCTCCCCGCCTACGACCCCCTCCACGAGAGCCCGATCCGCCACATCCTTGCCCGTCACGAGCAGGGCGCCGGCCACATGGCCGAGGGCTACGCCTGGGCGACGGGCCGGGTGGGGGTGGCGATGGCGACCTCCGGACCCGGCGCCACCAACCTGGTGACGCCGCTGGCCGACGCCCTCATGGATTCGGTGCCCCTGGTGGCGATCACCGGCCAGGTCCCCACCTCGTCGGTCGGCAACGACGCCTTCCAGGAGGCGTACACCACCGGGATCACGATGCCCGCCACCAAACACAACTACTTCGTCACCGACGTCGACGAGATCGCTCAGGTGGTACGGGAGGCATTCCACATCGCCTCCACCGGACGCCCCGGTCCGGTCCTCATCGACCTCCCCAAGAACGTCCTCAACGCCACCACCACCTGGCGCGACCCCGGTGCGGTCTCTCTCGCCGGGTACAAACCCACGGTGGAGGGACATCCCCGCAGGGTGAAGGAGGCGGTGGAGCTGATCACCGAGGCGCAGCGTCCGGTCCTCTACGTCGGCGGCGGGATCATCAAGGCGAACGCCGCCGCCGAGCTGCGGCGTTTCGCCGAAGTGACCAACGTGCCGGTCACCACCACCCTCATGGGGCGGGGAGCGTTCCCCGACGACCACCGGCTCGCCCTGGGGATGCCGGGCATGCATGGCACCTACACCGCCATCACCGCCCTCCAGAAGGCCGACCTCCTCATCGCCATCGGGGTCCGCTTCGACGACCGGGTGACCGGCAAGGTGGAGACCTTCGCCCCCCACGCCAAGGTGATCCACGTGGACGTGGACCCGGCCGAGATCGGCAAGGTCCGTACCCCCGACGTCCCCATCGTCGGCGACGCCCGACGGGTCCTCGGCCAGCTCCTCGAGGCCTGGGCCGGTCGGGAGACCCCGGATCGCCAGCCGTGGCTGGACACGATCGCGGCGTGGAAGCGGGACTTCCCCCTGCGCTACGACCAGCGGCCCGACGGTCCGATCAAGCCCCAATTCGTCATCGAGGAGCTGTACCGTCTCACCGGCGGCGACGCCACCCTGGTCGCGGGGGTCGGCCAACACCAGATGTGGGCGTCCCAGTTCTGGCGGTTCTCCGACCCGCGACGCTGGATCAACTCCGGTGGACTGGGGACGATGGGGTTCGCCATCCCCGCCGCCATCGGCGCCAAGGTGGGTCGACCCGACGACCTCGTCTACGCCATCGACGGGGACGGCAGCTTCCAGATGACCTTCCAGGAGCTGATCACCGCGGCCGACGAGGGGATCCCGATCAAGGTGGCCGTGTTCAACAACCAGTCCTACGGGATGGTCACCCAATGGCAGAAGCTGTTCTACGGCGGCAGGCTCTCCGCCTCCGTGCTGGGTGACGGCGTGGACTACGTCAAGGTCGCCGAAGGTCTCGGCTGTGTCGGTTTCCGGGCGGAGACACCCGACGAGGTGGCACCGACCCTGGAGAAGTCCCTCGCCGTCGACGATCGGCCCGTGGTCGTGGAGCTGGTGGTGGACCCCGACGAGATGGTGTTCCCGATGGTGCCCGCCGGAGCCTCCAACGACGAGGTCATCCTCGGCCCCGACGACCTGGGGAGGAGCTCGTGAAACACACCCTCTCGGTGCTCGTCGAGAACCGTCCCGGGGTCCTCGCCCGGGTCGCCTCCCTCCTCGCCCGCCGTGGCTTCAACATCCATTCCCTGGCGGTGGGCCCCACCTCGGAGCCGGGCATGTCGCGGATGACGATCGTCGTCGACGCCCCCGAGCTGGAGCAGGTGAAGAAACAGCTCCACAAACTGGTGAACGTGGTCCGGATCACCGAGCTCGACCCGGCGAACTCGCTGGAGCGGGAGATCATGCTCGTCCGGGTGGCCGCCCCTGCCGGCAAGCGAGGCGAGGTGTTGGAGATCGCCTCCATCTTCAAGGCGACGGCCGTCGACGTCGGACCGTCCTCGATGTGTTTTCAGATCTCCGGCACACCTGCCAAGATCAACGACTTCCTGGACCTGGTACGGCCCTACGGGATCGTCGATCTCGTGAAGTCGGGACGGATCGCCATGGCCAGGGAGCAGAAGACGAAACCCGGTCGGCTGCGAGCGGTCAACTGAAGGACATCCGATGGCGACGATCTACCACGACGACGACACGAACCCCGAGGTCATCAGGGCCCGCAAGGTGGCCGTGATCGGGTTCGGCTCCCAGGGCCACGCCCACGCCCTCAACCTCTCCGATTCGGGCGTCGACGTCGTGGTGGGCCTGCGGCCCGGATCGTCGAACCGGGAGACGGCGGCGGAGGAGGGGTTGACGGTGATGGACGTCCCCGACGCCGCCGCCTGGGCCGACGTGATCATGCTGCTCGTCCCCGACCAGCACATGGCCGACCTGTATCACGAGCAGATCGCCCCCCACCTCTCCTCCCGGGACGCCCTCATGTTCGCCCACGGGTTCAACATCCACTACGGCACGATCCAGCCTCCCGACGACGTGGACGTGCTCATGGTCGCCCCGAAGGGACCGGGACATCTCGTCCGCCGAACCTACACGGAGGGCTCCGGCGTCCCCTGCCTGTTGGCCGTCCACCAGGACGCCACCGGCGGCGCCCGGGAGCTGGGCCTCTCCTACGCCTGGGCGATCGGGGGTGCCCGGGCGGGCGTGCTGGAGACCACCTTCAAGGAGGAGACCGAGACCGACCTGTTCGGCGAGCAGGTGATCCTCTGCGGAGGCGTGTCGGCGCTCATCCAGGCCTCCTACGAGACGTTGGTGGAGGCCGGCTACCAGCCGGAGTCCGCCTACTTCGAGACGCTCCACGAGCTCAAGCTCATCGTCGACCTGCTGTATGAGGGGGGTCTGTCCTGGATGCGCTACTCGATCTCCGACACCGCCGAATACGGCGACTACACCCGGGGTCCCCGCATCGTCACCGAGGAGACCCGCAACGAGATGCGGCGGGTGCTGGAGGAGATCCAGTCGGGTGCCTTCGCCCGGGAATGGATCGCCCAGGCGAAGGAGGGCGCCCCGTTCCTCCTCGAGCAGCGTGAAGCGCAGCGGAGCTCCGAGATCGAGCGGGTCGGGCGGGAGCTCCGCCGCCTGATGCCCTTCCTCACCCCCAAGGAGCCGTCATGAGGCCGCGGCACCGCCTGGGTTCCGGATCCGGGGGGTTGCTGGCGCTTTCGGGGCCGGGCGAGGCCTGAGCCTCGACCCGGCCACCCCGACCGGCGCGGCGTCGTCGCGCGCCGGTGTCCCGACTCTCCGTATCTCCACTCCCCGAGGAGCACACCCATGAGCGACCAACTGATCATCTTCGACACCACCCTGCGTGACGGCGAGCAGGCACCCGGCATCGCCCTCACCCCCGACGAGAAGGTGGCGATCGCCCACCAGTTGGCGAAGCTGAGGGTCGACGTATTGGAGGCGGGTTTCGCCGCCTCCTCCCCCGGCGACTTCGAGGCGGTCTCCCGGATCGCCGCCGACGTGCAGGGTCCGGTCATCGCCAGCCTCGCCCGGGCCCATCCCGACGACATCGACGCCGCCTACGACGCCTTGAAGGCGGCGGAGCGGTTCCGGATCCACGTCTTCATGTCCACCTCGCAGGTGCACATGGAGAAGATGCTGCGGATGACCCCGGCCGAGGTGCTCGCCGCGTCGGTGGAAGGCGTGAAGCAGGCCCGTCGGTACACCGACGACGTCGAGTTCTCTCCTCAGGACGCGACCCGGACCGACCATGATTTCCTCATCGAGGTGTGCCGGGCCGCGGTAGAGGCGGGAGCGACGACCATCAACATCCCCGACACCGTGGGGTACGCCACTCCCGCCGACTTCGTCGAGCTGCTGGAGCGGGTGTATGCCGAGGTGCGGGGCGACCGGGACGACGTGGTGATCTCGGTGCACTGCCACAACGACCTGGGCCTGGCCGTCGCCAACTCCCTGTCGGCGATCCGCGCCGGTGCCCGCCAGATCGAGGGGGCGATCAACGGGATCGGCGAGCGGGCCGGGAACACCTCCATCGAGGAGATCGTGATGGCGGTGAAGACCCGCCAGGACGTCTTCGAGGTCGAGGTGAACACCGACACCACCCAGCTCTTCGAGACGTCGCGCCTCGTCTCGCGCCTCACCGGCTATCCCGTCCAGTACAACAAGGCGGTGGTGGGACGGAACGCCTTCGCCCACGAGTCGGGCATCCACCAGCACGGGGTGCTGCGGGCCCGGGAGACCTACGAGATCATGGACGCCGCCATGGTGGGCCAACAGCCCGCCCAGATCATCCTCGGCAAACATTCGGGGCGGGCCGGGTTCGCCGACGCCCTCACCAAGATGGGCATCGTCCTCGAAGACGAGGCCTTCGCCCGGGCGTTCGAGAAGTTCAAGCGTCTCGCCGACCGGAAGGTGAACATCGGCGAAGCCGAGATCCGGGCGATCGTCGAGGAGGAGTCGGTGGTCGTCGAAGGCCCGGTCTCGATGGTGGGGCTGCATGTGAGCGGCGGCAACGAGGTCACCCCCACTGCGGTGGTGAAGCTCGACGTGGGCGGGACGGTGCGGGAGTTCACCGGCACCGGCGACGGGATGGTGCACGCCGCCTTCGCCGCCATCCGCCAGGCGTTCCCCTTCGAGGCTCGGCTGGTGGACTACCGGGTGGTGCCCGTCACCTCGGGGGCCGACGCCATGGCGGAGATCAACGTGGTCGTCCGGGTCGGTGACGACACCTACGCGGGCCGCTCGGTGAACACCGACGTGGTGGAGGGCTCCGCCGAGGCCTTCGTCGAGGCGCTCAACAAGGTGGGTGGGTGACGACCTTCCGCATCGCCACCATCCCCGGCGACGGCGTCGGGCCGGAGGTCACCGCCGAGGCGACCAAGGCGCTCCGGGCCGCCGGCGGCCGCTTCGGGTTCGACGTCGAGTTCACCGAGTACGACCTGGGAGGCAGGCGTTATCTGGCCACCGGGGAGGTGCTGCCCGACTCGGTGGAGGAGGAGCTGGCGTCCCACGACGCCATCCTGTTGGGGGCGGTCGGCACCCCCGAGGTTCCGCCCGGCGTGCTGGAGCGGGGGCTGCTGTTGCGCCTCCGCTTCGACTTCGACCTCTACGTCAATCTGCGTCCGGTGAAGCTGTACGACGGGGTTCCCACCCCGGTCGCCGGGCTCACCCCGGACCGCTGCGACCTGGTGGTGCTGAGAGAGAACACCGAGGGTCTGTACGCCGGCGCCGGGGGGTTCCTCCGCCGGGGAACACCCGACGAGTTGGCGACCCAGGAGTCGCTCAACACTCGGTTCGGGGTCGAACGGATCGTCCGCGCCGCCTTCGAATGGGCCCGTTCCCGCCGCGGGCATCTCACCCTGTGCCACAAGACGAACGTGCTGACCTTTGCAGGCGACCTGTGGCAGCGGACGGTGGACGAGGTGGCGGCGGAATATCCCGACGTGGAGACGGCCTACGTCCACGTCGACGCCGCCTGCCTGTACCTGGTGACCCAGCCGGAACGCTTCGACGTGGTCGTCACCGACAATCTGTTCGGAGACATCATCACGGACCTCGGTGCCGCCGTGCAGGGTGGGATGGGTCTGGCGGCCTCCGGCAACATCGACCCCGAACGCCGATATCCGTCCCTGTTCGAGCCCGTGCACGGGTCGGCGCCGGACATCGCCGGACGAGGTTGGGCGAATCCGGTGGCCGCCGTGCTCTCCGCGGCGCTCATGCTCCGTCACCTGGGCGCCGCGGACGCATCGACGGCGGTCGAGGCG
>Ga0256839_1001098_pt1 | contig 33629 bp, 34 predicted proteins | sample 354166metaG_FD_185968 | JGI IMG/M metagenome (GOLD analysis project Ga0256839, IMG submission 185968) | Hydrothermal vent microbial communities from Mid Atlantic Ridge, Atlantic Ocean - 354-166 | ecosystem: Environmental > Aquatic > Marine > Hydrothermal vents | place: Atlantic Ocean: Mid...
CCTCATAACGTGTACCGTTTAATGTAAAACTCGTACCATCCAAAGTAGCTTGCACATCTTCTATGATGTACTCTGGTGCAGGCATCTTAGAGCGTATATCCAGGTTTTCTTTCGTGCCAAAGGTATGCACGTTTGACTCTGGTTTGACCCTAGCACTCTCATGCACCCATGCCTGCTTTAGTCTGTTAGTTTTGAGTATCTCCATTTTTGTGTTGCGTATGTTTTCCATGGTCTTAAAGTACTCTATATGTGCAGGGCCTATCTTTCCTACAACCACATAGTGAGGGTTTACAAACGTACTTATCTCTCCTATGTCACCCTCACCTCTAGCTCCCATCTCTACCACATAGATTTCTGTATCAGAGGGTAAATCGTTGTTGATATCTATCATCACACCGCTTAGCGTATTTACCGAGCGTGGTGTGTTGTAGGTGTTATATTTGGCTTTTAACAAGTGTGCTATGATATTTTTTATACCGGTTTTTCCGTAACTGGCTGTGATACCGACTATTTTCATATTTGGCATTGATTCTATCTTTTTTTGTGCTTTTTGTTTAAAGCCATGTAAAAGCATTTTTTCTATTAAGAGGGAGATGAAAAATGCCAGAAAAATAGGGATAATTACGGCAAAGTGCTTAAAGACTATTGCGAAAAAGAGTGCGAAAAATAGCAAGGCGGCAAAAAACCGTTTGATTCGTCCTGTAAAGACAAGAGGTTTATCTAAGCCCTTATACCAATAGCCAAGGAGTATCAAATAGAGAATAACCACAATAAAACTATACTCTGATTTTGCCTCTGCTACGGTATAAAGTATAAAAGGGAGCAGAAAATAGATGATATGCCACCACTGTTTTGTGTGATGAAAAAGTACCCGTTTGAGTTTATAGCTATACCACTGCAAGTTTGTGATGAAATAGTATCCCGTCGAGAGGATAAAAAGTACATAGGCTATCGTATTTAAGAGTTGGAACATTCGTTTTCCTTACATTGTTCGGTTATGGTGTGAGCAATAAATTCATTATGTCGTAAAAAGAAAAAATGATCACCCTTTAGCGGATAGAGTGTTGATGTTTGTATCAGTGTATTTATCTTCTCTCCCGTATAGAGTGGCGTAGCTGTATCTTCTTTGCCCCAAAAACAGAGTGTCTTACTTTTACTTTGAGCAAAATATGCTTCAAAATCTTCATCAACCACATTTTTAAAGGTCTCATACATCTCATGACTCATATTTTCTACATCCTTGCTCTTGAATAGATCACGCAAAAAGGTCATGCCAAGGGGTTTTAAAAACTTTACGGTGGCGATTTTGAGTTTAATAGACCATGGCTTTTTTGTTACAATACCGGCTGAGGAGAGGAGTACGAGACAAGGTGTGTCAAGCAGTGTAGAGACTTTGCCTCCAAAAGAGTGTCCCATTGCTATTTTGGGAGTAAGATTTAGCGTATTAAGGAATAGTTGGATAATGTGTGCGTAGTCGTGTGTAGTAAGTATCATGTGATTGCCAGACTTACCAAAACCAGGCATATCTACATAGATATGTTTATACTCTGGGAGTTTGGTGCCAAAAGCTTGTTTCATTATCTCTTTATTGCTTCCCCATCCATGAAGTACCAGAAGTACGCTCTTTTGTGCGGGATTTACTATTTCATAGGAGAGTTGGAAGGTATGCTCTTTATAAATTATCTCTCTAGATGCCATGTTTCACCGTTTTTTTTAGTTTAAATATTTTACTACTCATTTGCTTCATGTATGGTATAGTGTCGGTTTTCTACCTTGATAAGCGGAGGCAGTTTTTCCGTTTCAAAGTAGTCGTATCCCTGTTTAAGTTCAGCCCAAAAGTCATACCATTTGCTGTCTTGGTAGGCTGCCATATTTTCAGAGGTCATATAAAAAGGGTATGCGTGCACCTGTACATATTTTTGTCCTTTTTTTAAAGCCCCTTCTACTAGCGTATAAATCTCTTCTATCTTTTCATTTGTCATTGCATAGCATCCTACAGAGACACACTCTCCATGGACCATGAGGTAAGAGCCTGTGCGTTTGTGTGCCCTGTCATAGGCATTGGGATACCCAAGATTGAATGCCAGGTGGTATTTGCTGTTTGGATTTAAAAGATTTTTTGTCACCTTATAGAAGCCTTCAGGTGCCTGTTTATCGCCCTCTTTGAGTTTAGGCCCCAGTATCCCTGAGTATTTACAGATAGGATAACGTTTAAAGAGGAGATATTTCTCTTTGGGTTTAATCCATACTTCAAGTAGAGATTCCTTTTTAAAAATACGTATAAATAGACGATCCCCTATTTTTGCTCCAATGACATTGAGCCGTTCATCAAAACCGATTTTAGAGAACTCTTTGTGATCTGTTTTTTTGGGATTTAGGGTGGTATTGTTTTTTTCTGTAGTGCCGGGAATCATTTGACCCTTCTTATGAGATGGATCGCTTGGAGTAAAGATATATGCCAGTAATGCTATAACTATTGCAAAATATAACAGATATGCAAAGTGAGAGATACTTTTCTTTTTTTTCATGACTTTATAACATCTTTAAAAGATAAGTTTTTGCGATTTGTCGTAGCCATAAATATCATGAAAGAGTTTTAGGTTACCCGATTCATCTACATAGGCTGTGAAATATACCGTATGGACATAGAGAGGTTTGTCAAGTATCAAATGTCTTGTTTTTCCCGAACCATACCAGCTCTCTACGGATTCTATACTTTTACTGCTATATTTTGATGTGACATGTTTGAGGAGTGTCTTTGGTTTGTTTAACCTTATACAGCCATGGGAAAAGGCTCTTCTTTCTCTGTTAAAAAGTACTTTTGTCTGCGTATCATGTATATAGACGGCATGTCTGTTCGGGAAGATGAATTTCATCTTGCCCAATCCATTTTTTTGCGAGGGTACCTGGACAAGTTTATAGGGGATATATCCTTTGCCGTCTTTTGGGTATTTGGACCAGTCAACGGTGGCAGGGTTGATTTTTGGTGAACGTAAATCATAGGAGTCTTTATGTAGTTGCATGCCTTTTGCCGCTACCCAACCCGGATTTGCCTTGATTTTGGGGATATAGGATTTTCTCATAATAGAGTCCGGTACATTCCATTGCGGATTTATCTGTACATATTTCATACGTTCAGAAAAGACAGGTGTTTGCATGTTTGTCTTACCGACAATTACTTTGGATTTTAATACTGTTTTTCCATTTTCTACGATGCGAAGCTTATATTCTGGTATATTTATAAGGGCATAGTGTGTTCCCATAACCGGTTTTAATAGTTTGGTTCTTTCGATATTCAAACGTATCTTTTTAAGATGTTCGGGTTTGCTCTCTTTGCTTTTGCTTAAGAGACGGTACTTCTCTATTAGTGCGTTAAATTGCGGTGTAGTAGGTATATAGGGCTTGAGAATATCTTTTATGCTCTCTCCTGCTTTAAGTTTCATCCGAATATCGGATGGTTTGACTTTTTGATAGTTGATTGCATAATAGGTATCTATCTCTTTGGCTCTTTTCGCCCGTTGTGAGGCTTTAAAAGCTTTTATATCGATACATGAATTTGCAAGATTATTGGTATAGGCGATAAGCAGTTTTGTCATCAGTTTCGTATCTCTTGAGGATTTTATTTGCTCATATAATCTTTTTTGGTTGCATAAGGACATATAAGTATCGTTTTTTAATATGTTTAAAAATTCATTTTTTTGTCCATATCTCCAACCTTGACTATCGGGTATTCCTACGCATCCGCTTAAGATGATGGCTGTTAAGATAGCAGATAACATCTTAAATTGTTTCATATATTGTCCTTTCATTCTTTAGGATTAGTCTCGATTGAATCGGCAGTATTGCAACTTTTTGTCAATAAAAGTCATTGCATATATAAAGAGTGTGTAATGCTCTTTGCAGATGCGTAGGCAGATGAAAATGCCCACTGAAAGTTGTATCCGCCTAATCTACCTGTAACATCTAAGATCTCTCCGATAAAGTATAAATTTTCTACTTTTTTGCTCATCATGGTATCACTGTCTATTTCGGCTGTCTCTATACCTCCTTTGGTTACTTCGGCTTTTGTATAGCCAAAAGTGCCTGCAGGAGCGAAACGGTACCTGTTTAGTACTTGTAGTATTGCAGCCTCTTTGCGTGTAAAAGTGCAATATGCCTTGTCTTGTAGTCCTAATTTTAGCAAAAATGCCTTAGTAAGACGTTTTGGCAGAGGTAGGAGGGATGAGATGTATTTTGTGCTCTTTGCTATTTTTTCCCATGAAAAATCCGGCAAAAAATCAATCTCTATCTCTCCTTTTGTCCAATAGAGTGAGGCATCAAGTACGGCAGGACCGCTTATTCCCCTATGCGTGAAGAGTAATGCACCTTTGCATACGCAATGATCTACTTTGATGTGGACTCCACAGGATATACCGCTTAACTCTTTAAAAAAGAACTGCTCTTTTTGTAGGGTAAGCCCCACGAGTGCAGGTGCCGGTTTTTTGATAGTATGTCCAAAAAATCGGGCTATCTCATATCCTATACCGCTTGCTCCTAGTTTTGGAAAACTCAGTCCGCCTGAAGCGACTACTATATATTCTGCACTATATATGCGATTTTTTGTATGTACATTGAAGTATCTCTCTTTTTTACTCACCTTATAGACGGTTTCATTGAGTAAGAGATGCTGTTTTTTAATCTCTTTTTTAAAAATATCTGTTAATTGTGAGGCTGAATGATTACAGAAATATTGCCCTTTTTTTCGTATTACGGGCACAAGTTTATGTTTTTTCAACCAAAGAAGCAAATCATCATTTGAGAAAGCATGCAGACTAGGCCGGATAAAACGACTTTTGGCTAGAAAATACTCAGTACCCATCTTTTGATTGGTAATATTGCATTTCCCCCCACCGGAGATATCTATCTTTGCACCAACCTTATTATTGGATTCTATGAGTAGCGCACTCTTTTTAGGTAGTAAGGATGCAAGCATCAATCCACTGGCTCCTCCACCTATAATGATAACTTTAGGATTCATTGTAAGATTATATCCTAATCTGAAGAGAGATATTCTATAAGTAGTATGTTATACTATTTAAAATTGATATAAAAGGTTCTATGATGATAAGAGGTATTTCTATTCTATTGTTATTTGTCTACTCCGTTGTATGGAGTGATGCGGCAGAGAGATACGATACAAAGGCTTTTCGAACAATCACCAAACTCTGTTCTTCGTGTCACGGTACGCCTTTTTATATGGCTAAACAGATCGATGAGGATGATTGGGAGTTTTATTTTAATACGAAAGGAAAGTTAGAAAAACTGCATAGTACAAAACCAAAAGCACTTGCAAACTTAAAAAAAGCACTCTTTAAAAATCGTAAAAGTCGTCTTTTGAAATTTTTTATAGACAACTCTAAGTTTTCCGGTGCAGTTAATGGTTGTGATGCAAATTTTTGTGGGACACATCATTGATTCAAAAGGTTGCTGTGTTCAGGGTAATAACGGGTCTGTTCCTCTGTACGATATTGACGGATGCAAGCTTTTTACTTATAAGTGAGAAAGATGGCACCGTTGTAGATCACCGCAATTTAAAGCCTCAGAAAAATGCCTCTTTGTTGCAAGATTCTAGAGAATACTCTTTACAAGCCGTGTATGATGCACTTCATCGTGAAGCGAACCTGGCACGAGCAGCACAGGCGGCTAAAAAAGCGGTTCAAAAGATTAGGAAGATAGAAGAAGAGAGGAAAAGAGAGGGAGAGGTATACGCTCTTACCTCAGAGGATCAAGAGAGTTTGCTTTCCTACGCTAAATATTTTAAAGGAGGCAGATATAGATGGGGAGGTACAACGCCAAAGGGCTTTGATTGTTCGGGATATGTTCAATATCTTTATAAAAAATATAATATTCACTTGCCAAGAACGGCCTTGGAGCAGTCTAAAGAGGGTATTCCCGTAGAGAGAGATGCACTGAAGAAAGGCGATCTCCTCTTTTTTCTCACGGACGAGAAACGGGGTATTGCCGTAACACATGTAGGTATTTATCTTGGAGAGGGAGAGTTTATACATGCAGCTTCTAAGAAAAAAGGAATTATTATCTCTCCTCTGGATAGAGGTTATTATGCAGAGAAGTTTTTATTTGCCAAAAGGATTTTAAAAGAGGGATAATTAGAGGCGTTGTAGTTTTTTCAGTCCCTCTTTAACCAGTGTAGCGGTATCTCCTGATAGACCGGTAAGAGCTTTTCGTATGGTATCTGTTTTAAATCCTAGGCTCTCTAATGCCATAATTGCTTCCCCTAAGGCTCCTGAGTCTTGATTATCTTCAGTCGTATCGACTATAAAATCAGCCAATTCTACTAAGATACGACTGGCTGCTTTTGGTCCTATACCGGGGACACGTTTAAGCATACCGACATCTTTAGAAGCCACTACTTTGCTAAAGGTCTCAGGTGTAAACGTGGAACAGATAGCCAAACCTACTTTAGGACCGACACCATTTATCTTTAATAGTGTATCAAACATTTTTTTTTCGTTGATATCTATAAAACCATAAAGATTATTGCTCTCTTCACGTATGATTTGTGTGGTAAATAGTTTTATCTTTGTCTCTTGTATTTTATTGGATGTGTTTATTGATATATGCACTTTATAGACGAGACCTTGTACATTGATATGCACATATGTGGGTTCTTTGTGTTCTACGCTTCCTTCAATACCTACTATCATCAAAACTCCATTGTTTTATGATTTTTATAAAGTATAACATGAATTTCAATGTTTGTAGAATAGTATGTCATATTGTCATATTTTGTGTTATGTATAGGGCTGTCGTATATTTTTTATATGCTATGGGTAAGATATCCTTCAATATAAAATTATGGTAGAATGCCGGGCATATATCTAAGTAAGGTGGGACTTTGTTTACTATTCAAAACTATTCAAAACAAAATATCAAAAATGATATACTCTCCGGTGCATTGGTGGCTGTAGCACTGGTACCTGAGGCAATAGCTTTCTCTTTCATTGCGGGCGTTTCTCCCGTGGTAGGACTCTATGGGGCTTTTATTATCGGGCTTATTACCTCTCTTTTTGGCGGAAAACCGGGGATGATTTCGGGTGCTACAGGTTCCGTGGCAGTGGTATTTATAGGACTTGGACTTTCTGTTAAAAAGCTCTATCCCGAGCTTGATACCGATGCATTAAGTATGATGGTACTGCACTATATTCTTTTTACTTCTATCGTAGCCGGAGTGATACAGATTGCTATTGGTATGATGAAAATGGGAAAGTTTATCCGTCTTGTACCCCAACCTGCTCTTTTTGGTTTTGTCAATGGTTTGGCCCTTGTAATTGCAATGGCACAGTTGAGATTTTTAGCGCCTGAACAGATAGAGCAATATGGCTCATGGATAGAGATAGTCAAGGCAAGTTTTACCGAAAATTATGTGATGTATATCATTATTGTGATTACCATGGCAATCATGCAGTTTTTACCAAAGCTCTCAAAGGCAGTACCCGCAGGGCTTGTGGCAATTGTAGCTATTACGTTGGTAGTATATTTTGGAGAGATTGATACAAAGACCGTGGGTGACTTGGCTGATCTTTCAAATGTCTCTATGCCTACATTTACGATGCCTCCCTTGGAGCTTTTTAGCTGGCAGTCACTTTCTATTATTTTGCCTGTGGCTTTTATTGTAGCACTTGTTGGGTTGATAGAGTCGTTGCTTACCCTCTCCGTACTTGATGAGATGGGGGGGAAACGAGGTTCCGGCAATCAAGAGTGTATTGCTCTTGGTCTTGGCAATACCACATCCGGATTTTTTGGTGGCATGGCAGGATGTGCAATGATTGGTCAATCTGTGATTAATTTTACTTCCGGTGGACTTGGACGTTTATCCTCCTTTACTGCTGCTATATTGTTAATTACCTTGGTTGTCAGTTTTTCAGAAGTGATTGCAGAGATACCTGTGGCTGTTTTGGTCGGTATTATGTTTATGGTAAGTATAGGTACTTTTGAGTTCTCCTCCGTGAAGCGGCTAAAACATATGCCTAAATCAGATGCTTTCGTGCTTATCGTTGTTACGATTATTACGGTACTTGAAGATTTGGCCGTGGCGGTGATAGCAGGCATTATTATCTCTGCACTTGTATTTGCATGGAGACATGCTAAGATAATGGCACAGACAAAAGAGGTTAACGGCAAAAAGATTTATGAGCTTGAGGGGCCTTTGTTTTTTGGCTCAGTAACCTCGTTTAATGAGCAGTTTGACGTCTTAAACGATCCTAATGAGGTGATTATTGATTTCAAACAAGCTAGGGTCATGGATGCTTCTGGCGTAGAGGCTATCGATGCAATCACTGAAAAATATAGAAAAAACGGTAAAAAGCTGACCCTCCGTCATCTATCTCAAGATTGTAAAAAAGCACTGCTTACGGCTGGACCGTTTTGTACATATGAAGAGGATGATCCTACTTATAAGGTCGCTAAAAATGTTTAACTGATCAATTATATGGTTTATCTTAAGCAAAAGGATATTAAAGTTAAGAGAAAAGGATAGTGATGTATCAAAAGTATCTCTTTATCTTGGTATTGCCTTTTACTGTTTTTGCTTTAGAGCATGAGTTTGAATATGTGGGTGTTGATGTCAATGTGACATTGCCAAACGGAAAACTTAAGTGTATTACTGTTAAAAGAGACATTCCTCATGAGTGTAAAAAAGTGCCGATAAGCACAGAGAAGCTCTGGGGAGGCCATTTTGCCCATGATTCCGTACCTAAAAAATGCAAGTCAACCTATGTACATGCCAAAGGAAAGCTTTTGGCAATCACATTGGATGATGATGTAGAAACCTATGGGGAATTAGAGGTATTGGCATTTATCAAAGAGATGCAAAAGAATAGGAATCTGCTTTTGGTAGATGCCCGTACAGAAGCATGGTATAGATATTTTACGATACCTGGAGCAATAAATGCGCCTTTTATTTATATCAAGCGTCCAAAAGAGTATGTATTTGAATTTGAAGATATTTTAAAACGCTTTGGGGTACGTATGCTTAAGGGGAGTGAGTATGACTTTTCAGACGCCAAAACCCTTGTTGTTTTCTGTAATGGATCTTGGTGTACTCAGTCATCAGATATGATATTTGTATTGCTTGAGCTAGGTTATCCTGCTGAGAAGATGAAGTGGTATCGAGGCGGTATACAAGATTGGCTGAGTGCAGGTATGACGACAACAAAAGATTTAGAGTAGAAAAATACCAAGTATAAAAAGAAGAAAGGGCAGCGTTTGCCAAAGATATTTTTTCTCTTCTGTTTTGGTGGTTTTAAGGATACCCCGGAAAAAGAGTATATCTTTCACTCTTTTTCTCTATCGGATGTCTCTTTGGCGACTCTCTCAACCATTTTGATACTCTCGATGGCATTGGTAAGAATCTTTTTGGTACTGCTTAGAGGCTTCATACGTAAATTAGTTTCTTTTTTATCTAGACTCTCATCCATTAAAATTTCCATTACCTCTTTTTCTAACACTTGAATAATCTCATTGATTTTATTCTCTATAAATGCTACATCCATCCTATTTCCCTTTGGGTCTAAAGATCTTAATCACCTCCTCATTGGCTTGCATATAAGCACCTCCAATGAGATCTATACAGTATGGAACGGCAGGAAAAACAGCATCAAGACATTCACGAATCGATTTGGGTTTACCCGGTAAATTGATAATGAGTGAACCGTTACATATACCCGCAGTTTGTCTTGAGAGTATCGCCGTAGGAACATATTGCAAAGAGACTGCTCTCATCTGTTCACCAAAGCCAGGAAGAAGTTTTTGGCAGACATTTTCGGTAGCTTCTGTTGTCACATCGCGCATAGCAGGACCCGTTCCTCCTGTGGTCACGATTAGATCACAGTTTTCATCGCGTGAGAGCCGTACCAGCGTGGTCTCAATAAGGCTCTGCTCATCTGGTATACATCGGTATATATATTGACACTCGTTGAGAAGATATTCATTCATCGTATCCATGATAGCAACACCTGAGATATCTTCATAGATACCTTGTGAGGCTCTGTCACTTGTAGTTACGACACCAATTTTGATTGTATCCATCTATATCAAAATCCTTTGTTATGTAGTGTTTGAGACATACTATAGCCTATATTTTATAAATTTTATATTTTTATGTTAGAATCATTTGTTTACTATAGCAGTGTATGGGCGAAGTAGATCTTGTCAAAGCAGAGTAAGCTTTGGATTTTTGGAAAATGCAAATTTACATAAGTATATAATGGATTAAAGGTAAAGGAATGATAAATAAGTTTCCTATGAGCGTAGCCAAAGAGAAAAGGGATACGATAGGATATGTTATAGAGAAGCTGTTTGGTTCCGGAAAATCCGAGATCTCTCTGAGGGTATATTTTGTCTATGCGTTTAGTTTTGCATCCTTCTTTTTTATCTATATAATTGGAATATCGGGTGTTAGCTCTTTTACCTATGAAACCAATATCTTCATACTTGGCGGTACACTATTTCTTTTTATTAATCTTGCATATTTGAAAATCACAGGTGATATCTATTATGCCGAATATATTGTGCTTTATGTGATCTTTGGGTGTGTGCTCTATCTTGTGTATACCGGGGGATATCATAATACAGGGCCACTTTGGGTTTTTGCTCTTCCGCCGCTTACACTTTTTATCCATGGTCTAAGAAGAGGTCTTGCGGATATTGCCGTTTTCTTGTTTGTGCTTCTGTTTCTCTTTTTTTATCCCTCAGAGTATCTACTAGAGGCTGATTATACGACAGCATTTAAAATTCAAATTATGCTTTCACTATTTGCTTTGGTATTTCTTTCTGCTTTGTATGAGTATTTTAGAGAAAAATCGATGAAAAAAATGAAAAAAGTACAACATGATTTAGAGTTCTTTTTAAAACGTGATCCTCTTACGGGACTCTACAACAGAAGAGGTTATCATGCCAGTATGGATCAAATTAGCGGAAGGCATGGAGTAATGTTGATGTGTGATATAGACCATTTTAAAAAAATTAATGATACCTACGGCCATGATGCAGGTGATTTCGTGATTCAAGAGATTGCGCAGTGCATTAGAGAAAACATACGAAAAGATGATTTAGCCATAAGATGGGGAGGGGAGGAGTTTCTCATCTTTTTGGCAGATACCAATATCCAAAATGGTTATCTTGTTGCAGAAAAATTAAGAGAGTCTGTCGAAAGGCTTACAATGCATTACAGAAAAGATATTACAATTAAAGTAACACTAAGTATGGGTATCTCCTTAATTAATAGTCAAATACCTTTGGAAAAGGCGATACGCAATGCCGACCATGCAATGTACATATCAAAGTCTTCCGGACGTAACCAAATCTCTAGATCTTAGCCTATCTTAGAGAGTATTTTATCTAGCATTGCAGTACTTAGTATTCTCTTGAGATACCCGAGTATATAGCTTGCCGTAGTGATGTAGTATCGTGGTTTGGGTTTGGGTGAAAGAATAATTTGATGTACTACTTGGGCTACGGCATCTGCCTCTTTGTTAAAGGGCACCTTTTTGTACGCTCCTTGCAGTTGTCTCTCGTATACCGCTGTAAAAAAAGAGTGTTCTATATCGATATTTTCTTTTAGTTTCGTGATGGCATTTTTTCGAAATTGACTTGTAATGGGGCCTGTATTGAGCAGTACGGGATAGATATGCGTTCCTTTAAGTTCCAAACGCAGTGTATCGGTTAGTCCCTCCAGTGCATATTTACTAGCGTTGTATGCGCCTCTCCCAAAAAGAGAGACAATTCCTAAAATAGAAGAGTGTTGGATAATTTTGCCATAACCCTGTTTTCGCATAACGGATATTACTTGGCGTGTACACTCATGCAGTCCAAAGAGATTGGTTTCAAACTGTTCTTTGAGTATCTCTGTAGGTATGTCTTCAACTGCACCGACTTGCCCAAACCCTGCATTATTGAACCAGACATCTATTTTTGATTCTAGTTTTAATACTTTGTTGATTACCGAGGTAATTTGACTGCTGTCGGTAACATCTAACTGCATGGCATGTTCAAAGCCAAGCGACTTTAACATAGCCACATCTTCACTTTTTCGCGCTGTAGGATAGACGCGTATAAATCTCTTCTTGAGATAGAGAGCGGTTTGGAGTCCTATACCGCTGCTGCATCCTGTAATAACAATATTAATCATAGCTTTCCTTTCAGTAGATGTCCTGCATCCTTGATAATATAGGTTGTAGTTATTGAGAAAAACTCGGCTACTTCATTGGTATCAATGATTTTATCCTTGCTGCCTAAAAAGACCTCTATTTCTATTTTTCTTTCCAGAAGTTCTTTGAGTTTTTCTTCGCTCCATCGGTAGTGTAGCAGTGCTTCAAGTTCATGTTTGTTTCCATTTTTCAAATACTCGGACAGTTCTATTGCGGCGGGGTATTGTATATTTTGTAAAAACTTCTCCATATAGCGATGCCTATCTTTTTCATAGTATTGCAATTGTGCACGGATAAAACTCTTTTTTTTCGTTTGAAAAAATGCAGGAGAGAGCAGAATAAGCCTCTCTATACGTTCTTTGGTGTGGTAGACATATTCAAATGCCTGTTGTGCACCGTAGGAGAAACCGGCAACCGTCATCTCGTTTTTATTTAAATAAGATTCAAAAAGGGATGACTCTTTTTGAAGTGAAAAACCATTAAAATATTTCACGTAAAATCTCTTGACATCTTTCTTGTGTAATATTTTCATGGAGCAAAAGATGTTCTAATACCATTTTTCTAGCAGGAGCAATACGTTTAAGCAGGGTTTTTATTTCCGAGATAGCCTCTTGTAGTACTCTGTGCTCTTCCTCTTCGGGCGATGTTGCGTATTCACCTAGAGTAAAGTCATGTACAATGGTATGTGCAAGACTCTTTGCCTCTGCAATATCGGCAGTTGCATTGCTAAATTGTTCTTTATATTCAAGGTCTGTGGCAATGCTTCCGCTAAGATAAAACTTCATTTTATTGATGAGCTGTGAACGGGAGATAATTTCATGCTCCTGTATGGTAACGAGGGTATTGATAATACCTATTTTTTCAAACTCTATATCAAGCCATGTGGCTATGAGGGCTTTTGCTCCCTGATAGACTGCTTGTATTTGACGCTCCTGCTCCGTATATGAGAGAATTTTTCTTTTTCCCGAGAGCACCTTCTCTTTTACTGCTTCAAAATCATCGGTTTTAATCATTTTGCGATGATGTTTGACAGCATTGAGTGCCGCTTCATTGGCCAGGGTGTCGAGTGCGGCAGAGCTGAAACCTACGGTCATATGGGCTACTTTAGATATATCTACATGATGCGGTTTTTTGGAAAGATAGAGTTCTAGTGTTTTGGTTCTGTCTTCCAAATCAGGAAGCGAGATAAAAAGACGTCTATCAAAACGACCCGGTCTAAGCAGCGCTTCATCCAACATCTCTACTTTATTGGTAGCTCCTATAACAATCACACCGGAACTCTCCTCAAATCCATCCATTTCAGTAAGCAGTTGGTTGAGTGTAGCTTCACGTTCATCATTTTGGGTATTGCCACGACTTTTTCCCACAGCATCAATCTCATCAATAAAGATAATACTAGGTGCCATCAGTTTTGCTTGATTGAAGAGTTTTGAGACACGTTTTGCGCCCATACCAACATAAATATGGACAAAATTGGCTCCCGAGTGGTAAAAAAACGGCACGCCAGCCTCTCCTGCAACTGCCTTGGCAATGAGGGTTTTTCCAACACCGGGAGGTCCTATAAGCAAAAGTCCCTTGGGGAGGCGTATATCTAAATTACGGTACTTCTGTGGCTCTTTTAAAAAATCTATAATCTCTTCGAGCTCCTCTTTAACCTCTTTGATACCTGCAACCTGATCAAAAGTAACGGTAGAGGTTTGTGCCTGTATGGTATGTATGCTTGATCTCTCTACACTCTCTTGTGAAAAGGTATTGGTTTGTTTTGTATAGGGGGAGTTTTTCTGACGTAGTAGTACATAGAGCACGGTCAGTGTACTTAGAAGAAAGATGAGAAGCAATATATCACTAGGAGTGATACTGTTCTTTTTGACTTCAACAAGATATTTGGCATAAAAGGTATCTTTGTTGACAGCCTCTTTATATATTTTATAGGTTTTTGTTTTGGTCTGTAGGCGAAGATAATCTCCATCAAGGATAATTTTTTGAATTTGATTGTCGGTATAGAGTCTGTTTGCCTGTGTATGTGTAATGAGTTGGTCGGTATCTCTTAAGAGTGCAAAGGAGAAAAGCCCTAACAATAAAAGCAGAAGTATTACAATAATTTTAATATTTTTCTTATTGATATGATAGTTCATATAGTTTTGCCTTGTTCCCGCTATATTCTACTTTTACATCATCAATACGTACCCAGTTAGAGGAGAGATCATGATTGCTTTGAACCTCTATTTTATTAAAGTATTGATCAAAGCCTTTAAATATTCCATCTTTTCCATTTTCAAGCAGTACATCAAGATGATTACGGTGGATACGTCTGAAGTGGTAATTCTTCTCTGCAACGATTGCTGTGAGCTCTCTGTGTCTTTTTTTTGCAATATCTCCTTTGATTTCCGGTTTCATCAATGCAGATGCCGTATTGTCACGTTTTGAGTAGGAGAAGGCATGAATATGGGTGAGTGGGAGATCTTTGACTCTGTTTATCGCTATTTGCCACTCTTTCTCTTCTTCTCCTGGATGTCCGACAATAAAATCGGTACCCAATGCATAGCCTTGTTGCGCAATGCGATGCAAGAGGTCGTAATCGGACTTGAAAGTATTGCGTCTGTTCATCAGCGTAAGCATCTTGTCGGAGGTGTGCTGCAGAGCAATATGGAGATGTTTTGCCATCCAAGGTTCTTTTAGCAGTTCCATGAATTCACTATCTATCTGTATTGGTTCTAAGCTTCCAATACGTATACGCCTTACCCCCCGTATTTGACTCATCTTTTTCAATAGTTTTGCTATAGAGCTGTTCTGATCTTTTCCATATGAGCCTACATTGGTACCCGTAAGGATAAATTCACCAAAGCCGTTGGAGGCAAGTTTGGCAATCTGTTCTAAAATAGTCTCTTCCTTATGAGAACGTGCAGATCCACGTACTTGTGGAATGATACAGTATGAACAGGCAAAATCACACCCCTCTTGTATTTTGATAAATGCCCTGCTTTTACCTATAAACTCCTCTACAATCGTGGTATCTATATGTTCGAGATCGCCTATTTGATAAAAAGGCTTTTCTTTTTTTAGAATCTCATCAATCTTCTCTTTTTCGGAGTGCCCCATGACTCCGAAAACTTTTTTCTCTTCAAAAAGGTTTTGACCTTTTGAGTGTGCACCGCAGCCGGCAAGAATAATCTTGGCATGAGGGTTTTTGCGTTTCATAGAGGAGATATAATTGCGTACAGAGGAGTCTGCACCATTGGTGACCGTACAGGAGTTTACGACAATAACGTCTGAATCGAGTTCATCTTGGCTTAGCGCATGCTCCTTGAGTTTAGAGATCATCACTTGTGTATCAAACTGATTGGTTCTGCAGCCGAATGTTTTAAAATATACTTTTTTCATCTAGAGCAAGGTTCCTTGTATCGGTTCATCCTTAGGTATGGATTTGGGTACATTTTTGTCCATATAGATAGATTGTGTCGGGAATGCAAGTTCAATGCCCTCTTCTACTTGTATACGGGAAATAATTTCTACCGAAATAGTACTTCTTAATGTCATGGTTGCAAACGAGTTTGTCAAATACCAGACGGAAATTTTCATGCCATAGGGCTCAATATGTGTAAAAATACGCGGTTCGACATTGGTGTTTCTGATACCATACTGGCTTCTTAGTTTATTGAGTTGTTTTCTTGTAATGTCAGTATACCCTTTGGAATATTTTTTGGATATCTCTTTGGCAATTAGTGAAGCCTTGTGTAGATCCGAGTCAAAGGTAACCACAAAATCAATACCGTCCCATACTGTTTTAAGCCCTGCATGAGAGTAGTTTGAGATCATATCCGTAAAGATAAAATTATTGGGAATAAATACGATTCTGCCTGCTCTTCTATTGACCATATAAGTAGTGAGGGTGATATCCTCATGAATGGTCATTCGTAGTAAGGAGATATCGACGATATCACCTACATACTCTACGCCGTCTCTTACAAATCGTACTCTATCTCCAACATGTATTGCTCCCCCAAGTACAATAGTAAACCATCCTAAAAGCGACATAAACCAATCTTTCATCGCAATAGCAATACCTGCAGAGGCAAACCCCAGAATGGTTACCAAATAGGATACGTTTTCTATATAGGCAAATAAAAGCGTGATGATCAACATGGTAAAAAAGGAGATATTGAGTGCTTTATTGATGGTGTAAAAGCGCTCATTGTCAGACATATATCTTCGTACTAAATATTTACTGAAGAACAGGATAAAAAGAAAAAAGAGTATAATGGCTCCAATAACCATAGCCTTTTGTGCTTCTCTTTTGATTTCATTTTTTAGATGGAGTTCTATCTCATCGATTTTTTTGGTATAGACATTCTCCGTTGTGTTAAATATTTCAAGCAGGGGCTCAAATGTTTTAAGCTGTTCTTGTACATCCAGCAGTACATTGAGATACTCTTTGTTATTGGGGTCAAATTCTAAAAGTTTGATGAGTATCTTCTCTTTCTCTTTATATTTTTTTACGATATTTTGCAAGGAGATGTAACGATTGTCGTACTCTTTTTGTTCTGAACGCAGTTTTTCTCTATAGGAGACGGCACTTATAATGGCAAAAGGGTTTCCTACACTTGGTACTTCAGGAATCATCGGCGGTGTAAGAAATTTTTTAAACGGATCTTTTTCGTACTCCTTAAGCAACAAAAGCTTCCCCGTGATGGTTTTGTTTGTTGCAATAAGCGATTCGAGTTCTTTCTCCTCTTTTTTTGATTTTTTCTTTTTCTTTTTTAAAACGGCAATACGATTTTCAATCTTTTTTTGCTGTTTTTTTAGCTCTTGGTAGGTATGATAGTTACTGTATATTTTGGACCAAATATTGTTTTCGGAGAGCTCTTTGTTGATTTTGTTTTTTAGTAAAACAAGATTTTCGTAATATGTATTTTTTTGAATACTCTTATTGGACTCTTCTATTTTTGTCTCTTTTTTCTCCGTTGCCCCAAGAAGAAGTGTGAGAGCAAAAATGAGCAGAAATTTTGTTATCAAACCGGATTTCATCGTTTTTCTCCGAAGGCAGAGAGTGCTTTTTTGACAATCTTCTCATCAATATCTGTAGCTATTTTATATCTGCCAATACCGTTAGGAAGGATAAATGTGATCTTTCCACCGGAAGATTTTTTATCTAAATAAAAATGTTCATAGAACTTTTCTATATCTTGTATGGTGTATTCTGTAGGCAGAGCGGCTCTTTTTAAAAGGGCCTTTATCGTATCGGCTTCTTTTTTTGACAAGAGGTTTAAGGCAACGGCTAGAGTATTTGCCATCACCATACCTATGGCAACAGCCTCACCATGTAGATAGCGTGTATAGTCTGTTTCATTCTCTACCACATGTCCAAAGGTATGCCCGTAATTGAGTACGGCACGTATGCCCGCTTCTTTTTCATCTTGGTTTACTACCCAGGCTTTGAGTTCTACGGATTTGCGTATCATCTCTTTGACAACTTGAAGGTTTGAGAAGTCGGCATGCTGTAGATAGAAAAAGAAATCTTTGTCAAACATGATAGCCATTTTGATTACTTCTGCCACTCCTGCGGCAAATTCACGTGAAGGAAGTGTCTCTAGGAATGAGGGGTCTATGTAGACGGCTTTTGGTTGATAAAAAGAGCCAATGAGATTTTTGCCGTATTGGTTATTGACACCGGTTTTCCCGCCTACGGATGCATCTACCTGGCTTAAGAGCGTTGTAGGAATTTGGATAAAATCTATACCTCTTTGGTAGAGACTCGCTGCAAATCCCGTCATATCGCCGATAACACCGCCTCCTAGTGCAATGAGCACGGATTTTCTGTCAAGCTTATGGATAAAACAGTGATCAAGAATATCTTCTATGGTTTGAAGGGTTTTATAGGCCTCTCCGTCAGGAACCGTAATGACATTTACAGAGGGTGCCGTAATCCTGGCACGCAGGATATCAAGGTGAAAGTTCGCTACGGTAGGATTGGTGACGATGGCCACGGAGGTATCGAATTTTAGTTGAGGCAGTTTTTCAATGGTGATGTTATACTGTACGGTATGTGCGCGTTCTAGTTTTATCGGGACAATCATTATAGAGATACCTTGCTGCCTTGATGGTGCATATTTTAGATTTTTTATCTTATCTCAATTGTGGTTAAATTTTGTTGTAGGAGAATACTTTTAGGTTAGAGATAACCCTCTTCTTTGCTCTCATTGGGTTCATAGGGAACAAGAAGTTTGGGATGTTTGTTCGTATGCAGCAGTGTCTGGTATATTTTAACCGACAGAAGTCTAAAGAGGTTGTTTGTATCTGGGTTTTTTTCAAAAGGCATTACCTGAAGTATATTATGCATACCGGAGAGTTCGCGAATGGGATTACTTATTTTTTGCCGTATATCTATTTCTCTATTGAATATTTCTGAAAGCGTCTGGAAGTGTTCCATGATTATGTTTCTCTCTTCAAATTCACCGTCTGGGTCATAATCACCAAGAAGCAGGTTTAAATCAAGTGATTCTGAAATATCAAATGCCGTGGTAGAGATAGATTCCATCTTTTCGTTTTCACTCATCAGAATAACACACTGTTTTACATCATAGAGATACTTGTCGCCAAAGAGATAGACAAGTTTTTTTAGACGGTAGAGGCTTTCTTTGTTTTTTCTGGCTTTGAATGTCTCTCTGCTTGTTAGTATTAACCCTATATCATAAGCATCTATGTCGTGTTCTATCTGTTCTTGAATATGATCGTTTTTATAGGAGATAGAGATATCTACCTGTGTGGATTCATATTTTCTTAACTTTTTTAAGATATTAAAATCATTGGGATAAAAAATACGTACAAAGAGTGATTTGTTCTCAAGCTTTGTTAAGAGATAGATACTCTCTTCAAGATAGGCAAGGGCATTTTTCTTATCAAAACGCATATCTATCATCAGGTAGATATCTTTGCCAAAAGGTTCAGGGAAGAGTCCCGTACGTTTGTTAACGGTCTTATAGATACCATCAAGTACAAGGGGTTTACCTAGGATGAGGAGTGTGTCATTGGGTCGAATCATCGTTGCGGCAGTAGGCAGAATTTGCATCTCACCTCGGTAAAGGGCGGCTATTTTCCATTTGCGTTGTACGATAGAGCCTATATGTCTGTAGGCATAAGAAGAGCCAAAAGGCACATGTACTTCCATAATCTCTCCTTGCCCTAAACCGACATTTTGTGCAACAAGAGGTACATTCGGAAGCTGCTCATAGAGGTGATTGGCTATAAATTGATCTTGGTGGATAATCGTGATGTTTTTACACATTTTTCCCATATTTTCATCATGCCATTGATTGACCAGTATTGTTCGTGCATTTGGATTGATAAGGGCGATATTCTTAAGTGTATATTCTGCATCCGTTTTATCCTCTAAGATGACGAAGATATGAGAAAACTTTGTCTTTTTCATTGTATGGCTGAGCTTGGAAAAACTTGTCGGGTCAATAGGCACCAGGGTAATGTTTTTACTCAGTTTTTCAGGCAGTGTGCCTTTTTTATAATCGGTGACATAGTAGTGGTTTTGGGCTACTCTTTTTTTAGCGATCCATGTAATAAAATGTTTTGCAATGCTCCCACTTGCCAAAATTAGTATATTTTTAATGCTACACCCCTAAAGCTTTTAGATATAATACTGCCTAATTTCATATGTTCATGCAGTATTTTGCCTATAAAGGATATTATAACACAATGCAATTTCAAATAGATAAAATTGATGTAGGAGCCAGAGCCTGTACGCTTAAAACGGCTCATTCTACGATATATACGCCTGTTTTTATGCCTGTAGGTACATTAGGAGCAATTAAAGCACTTGATAGTAGTGATTTAGAGAGATTTATACAACCTGAAATCATTTTGGCCAATACCTATCATATGTATCTGCGTCCGGGTGGGGATGTAGTCAGAGCGATGGGTAAGCTTCACGGTTTTACAAAGTTTCAAAAAAGTTTTTTAACAGACTCGGGAGGATTTCAGGCATTTTCTCTTAGTGATCATGTGAAGATAGATGAAGGCGGTATTACCTTTGCTTCCCATATAGATGGCTCTAAGCACTATTTTACTCCTAAAAAGGTGATAGATATACAGCATCAGCTAGGTTCTGATATTATGATGATACTTGATGATCTCGTAGCACTTCCTGCCACTAAAAAGCGCATAGAAGCCAGTATAGAGCGCACAACAAGATGGGCACAGCAGAGTATAGATTACTTTAGAGAAAAACAGTCTGAAGGGGTGGGTTTGGAGCAAAACATTTTTGCCATTATTCAAGGAGGTACCGATCGGGCATTTAGAAAGAGGTCGGCATCTGAGCTTTGTACAATGGATTATGACGGTTTTGCCATTGGAGGTTTGAGTGTCGGAGAGGCAAACAGTATAATGTATGATACAGTGGAGTGGACTACACAATTTATGCCGAAAGAGAAGCCAAGATATCTTATGGGTGTAGGAACACCGGAGGATTTGGTAGAAAATGTCTCTCGCGGTGTGGATATGTTTGACTGTGTAATGCCTACGCGTAATGCAAGAAACGGAACACTCTTTACCGGCTTTGGTAAAATCAATATTAAAAAATCTGCATATACTACCGATGACTCCCCTATCGACCCAGAGTGTAACTGTATGGTATGCCAGAAATATTCACGTGCCTATTTGCGTCACCTCTACAGAGCAAAAGAGATGAGCTACTACCGGCTAGGTACTATTCATAACCTTTATTATTATCAGCAGTTAATGCAAGAGATGAGAGAGGCTATTTTGCAAGCTCGTTTTGAAGAGTTTAAGAGGGTATTTTATGAAAAAAGAGGAGTGTAAGAAGACTAGAGATCTAATTTATCCGTTGCTTTAATGACCAATGCGATAAGGATAACCTCAAGAAGTATCAATATCCCTATAAGCGTGTTGAAATCTGAAAAAAATATCATAGTGTCACTTTCGCAAGTTTTTTATAGTCATAATCATAACGAAAAAATGTTAATTAAATATTAATTAGTATGAAGTTGGCTTATTGTTTATACGGTACTTTGGCAGAGGGTGTCTCCTTTGAGGTCTCTTTTAGGTGTGTATCCTGATCATCAAAAAAGATATCTGCACCAAAGGCTTTAACGACTTCATATTTTTGTACACCTCCTTGAAAAAAAGCCTCATCTACACGTACGCCCCACCCTTGTAGTGTACCTAAAACACGCTCATGTGTGGAGAAGCTTCGTGCCGTTACGAGTGCGGTACGTATGGGTGACGATTCCATAGGAAACTTGTCTTGTATCTCTGAGATAATTTTGAGAAATTTAAAAAAGGGTCCTTTGCTTAGAGGGTTTTTGGCATGTTTACGTTCATGTGCGATAAAAGCATCTAGTCCATTTTCTTGATAGATTTTTTCACTCTCATCTCCAAAAATGACTGCATCCCCATCAAAGGCAATTTTGACGGTCTCGGACTCTTTAGAAGCCACAGGTGTATGTGGAAGGATTGTAGCTGCTGCCACGCCAGTGCGGATCGCCTCTTCTACATCCTGAGTATGTGCAGAGAGAAACAAGTCAACCTTAAATGCCTTTAGATAGCGTGCCACAGGCGTACCTGCGGTCCACCCCGTACGTTCTATCTCTAAGGCATAGTGTTCAATGGAGCGTCCTATACGCAACCCTGTAGCCGCATTGTTTCGAGAGAGAATGATAACTTCGATGAGTTTATTGTCGAATGTTTTATTAATCATTAGCAGGTTTTGCACAAATCTAAAGGCAGATTCTTTTTTAAGCGGCTGATTCAGGTTTTCTAGTTGATGAGCATAGTATGATTCAAGCCCCTCTTTGTCAAAAATAGTATTCTCCTCTTCTAGGTCAAAGAGTGCACGTGACGAGATAGCAATGACCAGTTTGTCATCCAGGTTGTAAGCCATAAAAATCCTTTGGGGATATTGTAATATCTTTTTGTTTAATCGATAGATTTGAAGAGCAGATAGATCCATAAAGAAAAAATTTATGACAAAATGACATCTTTTTGATCTATCATTGCATATTTATGTATCATGCGTTTATGTATCAAAAGAAAAAAATAAAATTGTATATCTCAGATTTGATGCAAGAGCCTGTCGCTACATACCCTTCGTACTACCTATTGAGTATGGTCATGCATAAAAATGAGATGTTACATGCCGCACTGATTGCTTTGCATAGCTTTGATTTTTCTCATTATAGCGTGCCTAAAGATTTTGAAGATATTTTTGCCACCTTTCATACAGGTGTATTTTCTATCTTTAAGGAAAAGTATGTAGTAGGATATTTTGGGAATAAAATGATGTATTTGGAGTCTCATGGATGGAGAAGTCTGCCGTCGAGTGAAGATATATTTAAACGTGAGAACTGGCTGGTCTATTTATCTTAAGCAAGCACTTTTGATAGGTAGGGTATTTCTAGTTTATTGAGTATAACTCTATGATTCCCAACATCATCTAGTTGGGAATAGCTCTTTATGAAATATCTATTTTGATTTCACCGTTAAGCACATCAAAGGTTACGTTTGCACCCTCAGTTACTTTATCTTCAAGTATCAATTCTGCAAGACGATCTTCTACTACTTCATAGAGAGCACGTTTGAGCGGTCGTGCACCGTAGACGGGATCAAAGCCTGCTTCGGCGATGTAGGCTTTTGCGTTTTGGGTGAGTGTGAGTGCAATGTCACGCTCTGCCAGCTTTTTTTGAATATCTCTAAAGAGGATATCTACAATACGCGTAATTGCATCAAGATCAAGCGGATTAAAGATGACCTGCTCATCGAGTCTGTTTAAAAATTCCGGCTTAAAGTATTTTTTAAGTTCTTCTTGTACGGCAACACGTCTATCATCCGGATCTTTAAACTCCATAATTTTGTCAGATGCGATATTGGAGGTCATGATGATAATGGTATTTTTGAAGTCTACCGTGACACCTTTGTTGTCTGTTAACCGTCCGTCATCAAGTACCTGTAATAGTGTATTAAAGACATCCGGATGGGCTTTTTCAATCTCATCAAAGAGTACTACAGAGTATGGTTTACGACGCACTGCTTCTGTGAGCTGTCCCCCCTCGTCATACCCTACATACCCAGGAGGTGCACCGACCAAACGTGAGGCTGCGTGTTTCTCCATATATTCGGACATATCAATACGAATGAGTGCTTTTTCCGAATCAAAGAGGAACTTTGCCAAAGTTTTTGCTACCTGTGTTTTACCCACACCTGTCGGTCCTAGAAACATAAAACTTCCAATTGGTCTGTTGTTGTCGCTAAGTCCTGCTTTATTACGTTTAATGGCACGAGAGACTGCTTTGAGTGCTTCATCCTGTCCTACCACCTCTTGACTGAGAATATTTTCGATAGCAAGGATTTTCTCTTTTTCACTTTGAAGCATTTTAGAGACTGAGATGCCTGTCCATCGGCTGACGATACTTGCTATCATCTCTTCATCTACAGAGTTTTTCAGTAGTGTGCCCCCTTTCATCATCTCATTCCATTTGCTCTCAAGTATTTTGAGTTTCCCCTCTTGGGCAGGGATTTGTCCATACTCTATCTCTGCAGCTTTGTTGAAATCACCGGAGCGTTTGGCAGCTTCTGCCTGTGTACGCAGGGAGTCGATTGCCGTTTTTATTTCTGCAATTTGATTAAAGACATCTTTTTCCATATCAAATTGATTTTGTAAAGAGAGACGTTTCTCTTCAAGGTTGGCAAGCTCTTGTTCTATCTCTTCAAGACGTGCGGCATTTTTTTCGGTCACCTCCATATTAAGTGCCTCTTTTTCTACCTGAAGCGTACTTATCTGTCGTTTTGCCTTGGCCAGTTCGGTAGGTTCTGACTCAATTTGCATTTTAAGCTCAGCTGCTGCCTCATCAATAAGGTCAATGGCCTTATCGGGCAGAAATCTATCCGTAATGTATCTGTCTGAAAGTTTTGCTGCAGCAATGAGTGCTGCATCGGTAATGTTGACATTATGGTGCGCTTCAAGCTTATCTTTAATCCCTCTTAGGATTTGAAGTGCTTCATTAATGGTAGGTTCATCTACTTTGACAGGCTGAAAACGACGTTGTAAAGCTGTATCTTTTTCAAAATATTTTCTGTACTCTTTGAGTGTCGTCGCTCCGATCGTATGTAGCTCCCCGCGAGCAAGTGCCGGTTTGAGAATATTTGCTGCATCATTGCCTCCTTCACTTGCTCCGGCACCCACGATAGTATGAATTTCATCGATAAACAAAATGATATTGGCTGAGGCTTTTACCTCATCAATCACCGCTTTGAGTCTATCTTCAAACTCCCCTCTATATTTTGCTCCTGCAATAAGCCTATTCATATCCAGACTCATCACGCGCATATTTTGAAGACTTAGGGGCACCTCTTTATTGACGATACGTTGTGCAAGACCCTCTACGATAGCCGTTTTACCTGTACCGGGTTCACCAATGAGAATAGGATTATTTTTGGTTTTACGAATGAGAATTTGCATCATGCGCTGTACCTCTTCGTCACGTCCTATAACAGGATCTAATTTTCCATCAAGGGCTTTTTTGTTTAAATCATCCGCATATTGTGCCAAGGCTTCAAGCGTTTCATCTCCTGATTGTGAGTCTATCTGTTTTCCGCCTCTAATACTCTCTAGTGTCTTTTTAAATTCAGAGATATCGAGATATTTTCCAAAGCTCTCTTTCATAAAAGTCTCATCTGCATTGGCAAGTAACCATGCATCGACAGCTAGATACTGATCTCCGTTAGCTGCCATGACACCTTGCGCATTTTGCAAAGTGCGTACAAGATTCTGTGAGAGTTTGATATTCTCTTTTGTGACCGTAGAGACTTTAGGTAATTTATTAGCCAAAGATTTTATCTCTAGCTCTATAGCCACTTTATCTATATGCATTTTATTGAGTGTTTGATTCAAGATGCTGCCGGAGTTTGTTAGCAGTGCCCAGATAAGATGTACGGGTTCTATTTCTTGATTCTTGTTGTGTAGAGCAAGTGATAGAGCCGATTCGATTGTACCCTGCATTTGGTTGGTTAGTTTTTCTAAGATATTCATGGAATACCCCCTTTTTTTTAGTAATCTATCCTTATTATATAACATTGAGTCACTTATTGTCAAGTTTTCTTAGTTGTATTTTTTAATTTATGCTTTTTATTCATTGGTAGAGACGCTCCGTCTTCTTTTTGACTATTTTTGACAATTTTTGACGATACTTGTTTAAATAAAAAGGTAATTTTTATTAAGAGTGAGAATAAAAAATGTACAGATCGATATTTATTTTTGGTTTTATTTTGTTGTCGTTGGGTGGCTGTAGGCAGAGTGAGGATTTGTCAAATCAGTCTAATTTAATGGCTCAAACTCAAGATATCGAGAAGAGATCTTCATCAAAATTGATAGATATTTTGGTTCTTGTAGATCAAGAGGATAGTGATAATTTCAATGGCGTTAATGAGGCGAAAATAGATCATTTTATCTCAGTGACTAATAGGATCTATCAAAATAGTAACTTGGATATTAGATTTCAAATTAAAAAGATAGAGCCCTATAGACTGGGTAAGTGTGGCTCTAAAGAGCTGCTCTATGCGATACAAAGAGACGGAGCGGTTGAGAGACTGCGTAATGATGTGAAGGCAGATTTGGTTATAGCTTATAGAAAATATGCGAATGATGGAATATGTGGGATTGCTTTTATCAACGACAGGTATAAAAGAGAGTATGGGTATGCACACGTATCTTTGGAGTGTGTCAGCACTACAACGGCGCACGAGATAGGTCATATGATGGGGCTTGACCATCAAGAAAACAGATCTATACCGTATGCACACGGATATGGTATAGAGGGTGAGTTTCATACGATTATGGCTTATGGAGAGTATTATCGGAGAAAAGATCAGATGTATAACTACTCTAGTCCTCAGCTAGAGTGTAACGGATATGTCTGTGGTGTAGAAAAAGAGCTTGAAAACGGTGCAGATGCCGTAAGTGCACTTAGGGTTGGATCAGAGAAAATAGTAGTATTTAATTGAGTAATGGTGTATGATTGCAGTGAAAAAAAATCTATTTTGGATAGTGCTGATATCGGCTGTATTGTTTTTTCTCTCAACAGTTGTATCGAAAGAAGATAATGAAGTATCGGAGAAAAAGCCAGATAGTAGCGTATCTTATGAGATAAAAAAGAGACAAGAAAGATTTAAGTACCGTGATAAAAAGGTATTTAGAGAGATAGAAGAGAATAGAAGCATTGAGACGCATATGCCTTTTGAAAATTATAGTCTTGATGATGCTTTAGAAGAGCTAAAGGCTATTAGCAACGTCACACCCTTTGATGCAGTGAGAATGAAGTATGATGTAAGAGATATTGATGTTGGAGCGTATCTCAATTTACCTGAAATTGAAGGCAATATTTATACAATGCAGGTGGAACAAAGAGTTGTTTCAGCTAGGGGAAATATCACTATAATCGGAAGTTTTGAGGAGAACGGCATCGTTTACGATGCCGTAATCACAAGGGGTAAGGATACCGTTTTTATCTCTATGCGTACTCCGGAAGGAAACTATGAAGCCGATATTTTTCACACAAAAGGGTTACTCTACTCAAGTAGATCTTTGCAGATAGCTATGCATGATAAAGGGAGTATCGATACCTTAAAGCCGGACTAATCTATCATTCTCTCCTTATTAGGTGGATTTTGGAGTAAGAATGCTTTATCGGATAGTATGATGCATGCAGAGATATCAAAAGCAATCTCTTAGAGGTTTTTCAATAAAATGACACATCAATTTTCACAAGAAAGATTATCAATATGATTCAAAAAAGTAAAAAGATTATGCTGGTCGGATTTTTGGCCACGTGTCTATCAGCATATCTCTTTGGGGTTTCTGCCGCGGCAAAAGAGAATTTGGCAAAAAAATATAAACCCTCTACTCCCAAAGAGAAGATGGATGCTTATATTAAGTTTACTCAGATCCTTAATATTATAGAGAGCCAATATGTAGATGAGATAAACACAACGTCTTTGGTGGATAAGGCATTAAGAGGTTTGATGACGAACCTTGATGCACACTCTTCGTTTATGGATACCAAAGCATTTAAAGATCTCTCTGTACAAACCAAAGGCGAGTTTGGTGGACTTGGTATCTCTATAGGTATGAAGGACGGTGCTTTGACCGTGATTGCACCTATAAAAGACACACCTGCATATAAAGCCGGAATTAAAGCCGGCGATATTATCTTAAAAATAGATGACGAGGCGACGTTGGGTATGACAATAGACGAATCGGTCAAGCGTATGCGAGGGAAGCCGAAAACCTCAGTCGAGTTAACGATTATTCGTAAAAACGAGCCTAAACCGCTAAAAATAAAAATTGTAAGAGATATTATCAAAATACAGTCCGTGTATGCAAAGACGATCGATAAAGATATACTCTATCTTCTGATCAGTTCCTTTGATCAAAAAGTTGTTAAAAGTATTCAAAAAGCGATAGACGAACATAACAATACCGCAGGGATTATATTGGATTTGAGAAACAATCCGGGAGGTCTTTTAGATCAGGCTGTAGGTGTGGTGGATCTCTTTGTAGACAAAGGGGTGATTGTGAGTCAAAAAGGAAAGCAAAAGAGTGAGAATATAGCCTACAAGGCCCATAGTGAACATACAGATATATCTACACCTATCGTAACGCTGGTAAACGGAGGATCCGCGTCGGCTTCAGAGATTGTCTCCGGTGCATTGCAGGATTTTAATCGCAGTATTATTGTAGGAGAGAAGACTTTTGGAAAAGGCTCTGTTCAGGTAGTCATGCCAATTGGCAAGGATGAGGCACTAAAGCTTACCGTCGCACGTTATTATCTCCCAAGCGGACGAACGATTCAGGCTGTAGGGGTTACTCCCGATATTATTGTTCATCTGGGAAAGATAGAGTACGAAGAGGAGACTTTGTCTATTAAAGAGAGAGACTTGAAAAAACATCTTGAAGAGGAGCTTGAGAAACTAGAGAAGAAATCTGTAAAAAACAGAGAGATCAACGCTACATCCGAGGACAATGAGACGAAAGAGGATGAGACAGTGATTACGGAGGAACAACTCTATATGGATCTTCAACTTAAGTCAGCCGTGGATATACTCAATGCACTGATTATTACAAATAAAGGGAAGTAGACGGTGGAAAAAAAAGAACTCCTCTATGAGGGAAAGGCAAAAAAGATTTGGAAAACGGAGGATGAGAATCTTCTAATTTCCGAATTTAAGGATTCATTGACAGCCTTTAACGGCAAAAAGAGATCCTTAGAGGAGGGAAAAGGTGCATTAAATAATCAAATTTCTGCGGTACTCTTTGAGTATTTAGAAGAAAAAGGTATTTCAACACATTATGTTCGTATGCTTGACGAGAACCATATGTTGCATAAGCGTACGGAGGTGATTCAAATTGAGGTGATTGTACGCAATATTGCTGCAGGCTCGTTAAGTAAAAATTTGGGTATTGCAGAAAAGACGGTACTCCCTTTTGCACTGGTGGAGTTTGATTATAAAAATGACGCCTTGGGAGACCCTAAACTTAACGATCAGCACTGTCTTTTGTTAAATCTGGTTAATCATAGCGATGAGCTTGAGTTTATACGGTTTACGGCAAGACGCATCAATACCTTGTTAGGTCGACTTTTTACAAAGATGGATATTAATTTGGTTGATTTCAAGCTGGAATTTGGCAGAGATAAAGACGGAAACATTATTCTTATAGATGAATTGAGTCCCGATAATTTTAGGCTATGGGATGCCAAGAGTGGCGAGAGTATGGATAAAGACAGGTTTAGACAGGGATTGGGCGGTCTTAGTGATGCCTATCAATCCGTATTAAAGAGAATTCAGCATCGCAGTAAAGAAGGATGGGCATGAAAGCAGTAGTAAACGTATTTTTAAAAGAGGGTGTGCTTGATCCTCAAGGGAAAGCAACACATCATGCATTGGAATCTTTGGGTTTTTCAGGTATTGATAGTGTACGTATAGGCAAGCAGATTGTTATTGCACTCAATAGCAGCGACCAAGCAGAGGCGAAGCGAAGTGTAGAGCAAATGTGTGAGACACTGCTTGCAAATACGGTGATTGAAGAGTATAGCGTAGAGATAGTTGAATGAAAGTAGCAGTATTAAGATTCCCCGGGACAAACTGTGAGTTTGACACTCAGTATGCATTTGAAACCTTAGGTCATACTGCTGTATTGGTATGGCATGAGGATAGTAGACTTCCCGATGATACAGACTTGGTAGTAGTACCCGGGGGATTCTCCTATGGAGATTATCTACGTTCAGGCTCTATTGCACGTTTTTCTCCTATCATGAAGGCAGTAACGGCGTATGCCAAGAGTGGCGGGAGAGTACTTGGTATTTGTAATGGTTTTCAAATCCTTGCAGAGGCAGGACTTTTGCCAGGGGCATTGAAGCGAAACAACAACCTGCACTTTATCTCAAAATTTCAGCATATTAGTGTAGTTAATCATGAGAATGCATTTTTAAATCAGTGTGAAAAAGGCGAAATACTCAATATACCTATCGCCCATGCGGACGGGAATTACTATATCGATGATGAAGGTTTGAAGCGTCTTGAAGCAAATGGTCAAATTCTGCTTCGTTATTGTGACAGCAGAGGCAATCCTATTGCCTTAAACGGCTCTGTAGACTCCATTGCCGGTATATGTAATACAGAGAAAAACGTCTTTGGTCTAATGCCCCACCCTGAACGTGCGATAGAGATGATATTGGGTTCTTCAGACGGCGTACGTATGCTTAAAGGTTTTGATGTTTGATGTTTATACCTCATTTCTCTCTGCTTTTTATGATGGTTATGATCTATGCAGGGGCAGTAGAGGCTCAGAGTAGATACACATACAGTTATATACCCAAAAAGGTCTATGAAAATCAGCTTTTTCCAGTAACCGTAGTAGGTGCAGACCAAAATCAAACCCCAAGGTTGACGTATGATCGTTCCGATCCGACGCAACCTGTTTTTTCCACGCCTTTACAGGTAAAAAACGGTGATGATGTCTTTTATACTTTTTATTTTAAAGCGGGGAAAACGGACGTGCACCTGCCTCTTCTGTTTATCTCTACACCCTCAGAGGAGACGACTCTTGAGAAACACTATATCCCTCTTGAGAAACTTAAAGAGGATGAGAATTTTTCAGGGGTTTTGGCAACAGAGTTTAAAATTAAAAACTATCAAGTTTCAAATTTTGATGGGGATAATCATATTGTTAATCTCTCCATTGAGGCATATGAGGCAAATATAGAAGATATGCGCCTACAAGGGTCGAGCGATTACGGTATTGAAAATGTTTCACGAGAAAATGCAAAAGTGACTGCTGAGTTTTATGCTGTTTTGCCTCGTTCGCAAGAGAAGCTACAATTTACCTATTTTAATACCGTGAAACAGCGTTATATTGCTATAGTATTGCCTGTACAAGTTCAGAATGCTTCAGTAAGTACACAATCTGATTTAAATCCTAAAGTGGATGCATTTGAGCGCTTAAAACGCTATGCATTGATATTTTTTGCTCTTTTTTTTATTGTGATGTTTATATGGAAAAGAGATTTTTTATACCTCGTGTTAGGCGTGTTGTCTGCTCTTGCACTGCTTACTTTTTATATACCGCATAAAAAGATATGCGTCAAGCAAGGATCTCCGCTTTATATTTTGCCTACACAGACCAGTACGATCGGCACAAGGATAGAAAAGCAGTTGGATACTATGATATTGAACGTGCATGAAGGGTATACCAAAATCGAGTATAAAAAAGGAGTGATAGGATGGATCAAAGATGAAGATATTTGCCAGCCTTAGATTTTATTGGGGTGCCTTTGTCATCTCTTTTAATACGGCTGTACTAATGATTCCTGCTTTGATGATTTTTGGTAAGTATAAAAGTACGATTGTACATCATATCAACGCCTTAACACTTTGGATGATGGGTGGAATTGTTTTAAAAAAAGGAACCATGGATATGGATGCAGATATGTATGTGATGAATCATCAGGGGGTGGTAGATATTATAGGATTTGAAGCCGTACAGAATAATCATGTACGATGGGCAGCTAAAAAAGAGCTTTTTGATACACTTTGGTTTGGTAATTTGCTTAAATATGCAGAACAGATATCCGTAGATAGAGCCAGCAGGTCCTCCTTGAGAAAATTTATTAAAGATGTGGCATATTCCAGAGATGTTATGAAGCGACCGGTAGCAGTATTTCCTGAGGGTACGAGAACGGACAAACAGGATTTGCTTCCTTTTAAAGCCGGTACAAAGGTGACAGCCGAGAAATTAGGTCTGAAAGTACAGCCGGTTGTGATTACGGGAAGCAAGAGATTGCTCAATGAGCATAATAAAACAGCACATTCGGCAATTGTACATTACCATTTTTTACCTACGATAGACGTGAGCAAAGCAGATAAAGGATGGTATAAAAGATTAAGAGATGAGATGCAAAAGGTTATAGACGATGAACTTATTTACAATCATCGCAGTCGCTAGCGGCGGTGCGATAGGTGCAACTGCCAGGTTTTTAATCAATAGATATATGAATCAGACTTTTATCCATACCCTACCCTTGGGGACATTGACGGTAAATCTCTTGGGATCACTCTGTATTGGCATACTTTTTGCATATTTTCATCTTAATATTTCACTCTCACCGCATTTAAAAACATTTTTGACTACAGGTATCTTGGGAGCATTGACGACTTATTCTACTTTTGCGATAGAGAGTTTCTTTCTTCTGGAATCAGGAGCGTATACATATGCCTTTGTCAATATGGCACTCAATCTCTTTGGGAGTATTTTTTTTGCAGGACTTGGATATATGGTATTTGTACAGGGTATGAAATAGGAGAAGTTTTGTTAGCTGTTAGGAAGGAAATAGAAAAACATATAAAAAGACTTGTTAAGCCTCTTAAGGAGGATGAAGCGTTAAAAGCTGCATTGAAGGCAAAGCTTACAAAAAAAGAACTCAAGCTGCTTAACGCTTGGTCAAAGGAAAGAGAGATAAAAGTGCTTCAAAAGCAACTCAATCTTGATCATGAGCGTTATGAAGAACTCTCAGCCAAACTCATTAGGAAGCTTAACCAAGAGAAGCTGAAACAGGCTATCTCTATTTAAGTGGCATTGTGTTAGATTAAGAACAAAAGGTTTTAGATGGAAATTACTCACTTTTTTGATGCCTTATGGCAACTTAGTATTGCCATGGCTCCCTACATTCTTTTTGGTCTATTTTTTGCAGGGATTTTACATGAACTCATACCTGAGAGCACTGTAACCAAACATTTAGGTAAAGATAATATTGTTTCTGTAGTGAAGTCAACCATTTTTGGTATTCCTCTACCTGTCTGTTCTTGTGGTGTTATACCGCTTGCTACTTCCATCAAAAAATCTGGAGCATCAAGAGGTGCGACACTCTCTTTTCTTATCTCTACCCCTATTACCGGAGTAGATTCCATCATGGCAACTTACGGGATATTTGGGTGGATATTTACCGTCTATCGTGTTGTTACCTCTATGATTATTGCGATGATAGCCGGTATTCTTACAAATATCTTTGATAAAGAGGTGATCGCAGAGGAGAAAAAGCCTATGTTTTCTACCTTTGCTCCTAAAACATCGACGGGTTTTAGTATGAACACACCAATATCTGAGGAGTCCTATGGTACAGGTGAGGAGAGTTGCTGTGCTAGTTCTCATGAAGAAAAGAAAGCATTTTCTTTTCTTCGTGCGATGCAGTATGCTTTTACTACCTTACTTGGAGATATAGCTAAGCCTCTATTTTGGGGTCTTATAATAGGAGCTATCATTACTGTAGCCATCCCAGAAAACTTTGCAACCTTGCTTCTAGAAAATGTATGGCTCTCTTACTTTATAGTCATTATTATAGCCGTTCCTATGTATGTCTGTGCTACAGCCTCATTACCTATTGCTGCAGGGTTGATGCTAAGTGGTGTGAGTGCCGGAGCTGCCTTTGTTTTTCTCTCTGCCGGTCCTGCGACAAACACAGTGACTATAGGGGTGGTAAAAAAGATGTTAGGGACAAAATCTTTGGTTATTTACTTAGGAAGCATCGTCATAGGAAGCATCGTCTTTGGACTTGGACTTGACTACATCTTTGATGCTTCAGCCATAGACCCTGCTTCACTCATCCACATGGAGGAAGAAGGTGGCATCATCGCTACACTCTCTTCTATCGTCTTGTGGGGCTTGGTAATGTACTATATGAGTAAATCTTATTTTCCAAAGAAGAAAAGCTGTAGCGGTGGGTCTTGCTGCGGATAAGTACTCTATTAAAAAGGGGCTTAATTAAAAAATCGGGGGTTTAAAATCCTCTAGAAACTTCGGTATATTGGTAAGAAACCAAGGTATTTCTATAATGCATTATAAAAAAGCTCTAA
>Ga0256839_1001099_pt1 | contig 33627 bp, 27 predicted proteins | sample 354166metaG_FD_185968 | JGI IMG/M metagenome (GOLD analysis project Ga0256839, IMG submission 185968) | Hydrothermal vent microbial communities from Mid Atlantic Ridge, Atlantic Ocean - 354-166 | ecosystem: Environmental > Aquatic > Marine > Hydrothermal vents | place: Atlantic Ocean: Mid...
GTTCGGCGGCAAAGTGTTGGGCATCTGCCGCTGATCCGCCATTGCCGCAGATGTAGATCTGTCCTCCGTAGCCAAGAACGCGCAGGATTCGTTCTACCGCCTCATGAATCTGCGGGGTAAGGTTTTCTATACATGCGATGGCCTGGTTATGGGCGGCAAGTATGGATGGGATGTTTAAGCTCATAAGCGTGAGTCGTGATGGTATGGATAAGGAGGTATTGTATTACTTTTTATCAAGAACCGGGCGCAATGCATAAAATACCTGCTGCGGCTGAATGGCCTGCAGGCAGCGGTTGTCGCTGCAGGGGGTTTTGCGGTGGTTGGCCGCGCTGACGCACGGGGAGCAGGCCAGTCCGGCATAGATGGGGGTGGAGTTGCCCAGTGAACCGTACAGGGCCGGGGTCTCCGGGCCGAACAGGACAAACACAGGCAGATCAGTAATGGCGGAAAAATGGCCCGGCCCGGAGTCGTTGGTGACCATCAGGGTGGCGATGCTGTAGAGTGCGGGCAGTTCCCCCAGCTTCAGCTGACCGGCGAAGTTGACGCACCGTTCGTTTCCCACCTCGGTTCGCAGCGCTTCCGCCTCCTGCTGCTCGGAGGGCGCGCCGGTGATCAGGATCACCACATCGGGGAAAGTCTCCAGAATCATCTTCATCAGCGCCACATAACGCTCCGGCATCCAGCGGCGCTGGGGCAGCAGCTCGCTGGCGTTGGGATTGATCAGCACCAGACGCTGCTCTGTTGGTTGCCAGGCGGGAAAGCAGTGTTTGATCTGCTCGCGCAGCTCTGACTGTTGAGTGGTGCTGACTGAAACCTTGCGCAGCTGGATCTCGTCGTCGCTGATGATTGTCTTGGAGTAGGGACACTCCTCCTGTTTGCTCAGCAGGGCGTTGACCAGTGCGATAAAGTTTTTGGCGATGTGCTGGTGGGGGTTATAGGCCACCCGGTGCGTCAGCATCTCTCCACGGTACAATCCTTCGTTGTGAAAGGCGTGAAAACCTACCCGGTTGACCGCTCCGCACAGGCCGGCCAACAGCGCCGTGTAACGGGAGAACAGCTCCAGATCGATAACGCTGTCGATGCCCATCTTGCGGCTCCAGCGCAGAAAGGCCAGTGTATCGGCTGCCAGGTGCAGCAGGCTGGCCTCCCGGATCATGAAAATGTTCTGCCGGGGGATGGTATCCAGCAGATAGAGGCTGGGAGCATTTTTGGCAAAGATGACAAAGTAGAGTTCGGCATTCAGCTCCCGCTTCAGTTTTTGCATGGCGGGGTCGGCAAGGAGGGTGCTGCCCATTTCGGACAGCTCAATCAACAGCACTCTACGCGGTGCTTTTTTTTCTGCTGGTCTGAAGTACCGCCACAGCCGCAGCCATCCGCTCAGCAACCCGCAGAGAGGAACGCCTGCCAGGTGGTCAATACGCCGCATGGTGTCAACTTTCATAACGTTTCCTCAAATCTGGTGCTTTCCCGCCAGGTAGAAATAGAGGCCGGGGAGGCTGGTCACTATCAACGCCACACCGTAAAGGATAGACATGGACAGCACCATGGTCTTGTCGGCTCCAATCAGGGTAAACAGACCGACCATGGCGCCTTCCCTCACACCCCAGCCGGCCAGCGTGATGGGCACAAGAGTCAACAGAATAACCGGCGGAACAATAACCAGAAAGATAATCAATCCATAGTGCATTCCCACCCCCTGCGCCAGATAGTAGAAGGCAATGATGGAAAACAGATGGGTGAGCAGCGTCATGGCAATCTGGATGGCCCCCTTGTTGCCCCGATACACTCTGTTGGTGCGCCTCGACAACCCATACAGGGGGCGCAGCCAGGACTTGCGGAAAAAGCGAAACCGGGCAAGATTGAAGCGCTGTACCGCCATCAGGATGAGGATGGCGCAGATTCCGCCGGTAGAGAGTGCATTGATGATCCAGAATATCTCATCCGGAAGCAGTCCCGGCCGTAGCATGTTGGCGAGCAGGTTCAGCATCAGCAGGCCGCTCAATCCCACCAGCCGGTCGATGAATACACCGGCGAAGGCATCCCGTTTGCGGAATCCCAGCCGGACAATATCCAGTACGCGCAGCGCATCGCCGCCGATGCTGGTGGGCAGTGCCTGGTTAAAGAATGCTCCCTTGAAATAGCTCTTCAAGTAAAAGAGAAAACGCTGGCCGAAACGGAGCTCCTTCATGATAATGTTCCAGCGGTAGGAGGCCAGGAAGGTGCTCAAAAACTGGGCAGCAAAGCCGAGTAGCACATAACCCAAGTGTGCATCACCAATTGTCGCAGCCACCTTGCGGATGTCAATGCTGCGAAAGATGAGGAAAAAAATAGCGAGTGTAACGAGTATTTTAACTGCGTTCTTCATCAAGACGGGGGAGAGTAGCGTGTCACTGGCCTGCAACTGACACGGCAACTTGAATATATTCGCCGCGTGTCGGCCGGTCTTTCAAACATCATAGGTGCAGGGGTTTCAGACGTGCGCCGGCCCACACTTGCAGCGTCCGACAATGGGACTTCCATTGCCATTGCCCTCTGCCCTGAACCAGTACATACCTGAAGTGCTGAATACAATATATTTGGTTGCCGTGTTAACAATAGACAGGATCATACCATTTCGGCGGAATTACGGGTATTACCGAAGTTTCTTCAGGCGCCACAATCCCGGCAGCGCCATCACCAGACAGGATACCGCAATGGCTCGCTGGAAAACCGCAACATCCAGATCGCCGGTACGGTGATAGAGCAACAGCCAGATCGCCAGTATCGTCAGCAGGAGGGCAAAAGCACGTTGTGCCTTCGGCTGTACCCCTGCTTGCCACCGCTGGGCCAGCAGGGTTCCGAATCCTGCGGCGAGCCAGCCGCCAAATGCTCCGGCAAGCACGTCCATTGGCCAGTGTGCTCCCACAACCATGCGGGAACAGCCCACGACAACAGCCAGGGACAGCAGCGCCATCTGTATTCCCCATGACCTTGAATGCAGGAACAGCACTCCGGCAAGGGTGAAAATGGTGGTGGTGTGGCCAGAGGGAAAGGAGTGCTGTTTAAGAACCGGCCCGATAATAGACAATGCATCCGCGGGTAACAGCGCCGCAGGGCGCATTGCCCCCACCAGCGGTTTCAGGCCCAGCGCCCACACCATGGCAAGCAGAGCGGCCACCATCATTGCCCGCACAACATCCGGACGGCGGCCGATAAAGGGCAGGATCAGTACCAGCGCCACGACGCCATCACCCAGCAGGGTCAAATGTGACCATAACAGTTTCCCGGTGTATTGGCTTAACCCGTTGAACCAGAGAAACAGCGCCAGATTCAGATCCGCTGACCAGACGACAATCATGCCGATCAGGGCTGCCAGCGGCACACCCCAGAACCGCGGGCTGCTCCAAATCTGTGTGAACTGGATCTCTATTTTATTCACTGCCCCGATAATCCTCACAGGAAAAATAGCGGAAAGTAACCGCAGGCTTGCCATTCAGCAGAACAGGCAGCGGATCCAGTTCTGTACAGTGGGCAAAAAACCGGCTGCCCGGCTTGCCCCGGTAATACGACGGTGTTACCAAGATACCGCGCGTCCCTTTTTGCGGTGAGCCGAACCAGAGGTCAAACTGATCAAAACGCTGATCCAGCACCTGCACCGGCGTGGGACGGGCGTACCAGGCGATACGGCTGGCATAGGTCCAGTTCTCTACAAAAATCTGCGCCGGCTTGCCAGGGGAGTCCGGCATCTGCCGGCGCAGCTGCTCGGCCCGCTGGGCAGCCTGTTCCCAGCCATACAGATCGCGCAGCGGGTGGTTGTTTGCCTGGAACGGCATCCAGGGAACCAGTAACTGACTATACACCACCAGGATCAGGAGCCCGGAGTAGATGGCGGAGAGCCACACGGTAATCCGTACCGGGCGCTGCTGCCAGCGCTGAAGAATCCAGCGTGCAGCGAGCGGAGCGGCAATGGCCCATCCCAGTGCGGTCCAGTGTGGCAGAGTGGCGTAGAAGCCCCCGTTCCAGCCAAACAGCAGCAGTACTGGCAGGGCGAAGCAGAGTGTGTCCCGGACTCCGGGGTGCCGGTATTCGCGCAACCCCTGAATCAGCGCTACCCAGCCGAACAGATACAGTGCCGGGGTGTAAGCCAGAAGCTGCCCCGCCTGGCTGAGCAGGAATCGCCCGGCGCTCCAGTGGCTGCCTTTGGTGCCGTGTTGAAGCTGGTAGTTAAAAGAGATCCAGTCATGGATGTGGTTCCACCACAGCACCGGAAGAATCAGCAAAAATCCGGTGCCGACCGCCAGCCACAGCCCCGGTGACAGCAGGCGCCGCCACTGCTTGCCAGCCCCCAGTGCCAGCAACGCCCCCACAGCCAGGGTGATGGCGGTATATTTGGACAGTCCCGCCAAGCCGAGAAACAGGCCGCTCAACAGCCAGTCGCGTAATCCGTTGTGATTCAGTGCGCGGCGCAGGTAACGAATCGCCAGCAGGCCAAACAGCAGCAAGGGGCCATCGGGAACCATCGCCATCGCCAGCAGCTGGATAATAATACCGCCCTGGAACAGGACCACCGCGACAAAACCCAGCCACGGTGACTGATCCGGAAACAGCTCCCTTGCCAGCTGATACAGCACCAGACTGGCGGCAGCGGAGAGGGTAATGGGGATCAGGCGCAGTGCAAAATCACTTTGGGAAAAGGGCAGAATCAGTGCCTGTAACCAGCCGACCATCGGGGGGTGATCGAAGTAGCTCCAGTCCAGATGCAGGCCGTAGAGCGCATAGTGAGCCTCGTCCACGCTGAGCCCGATGCCGGGCGCGACCAGCAGATGCAGCAGAGTTATCCCCATGATCAGTGCCCACGTTGCCTGGAGTGCGCGCCCGGCCTGTCGAGAGGTCTCTTTTGTTTTTTGCATTGTGGTGAGCTGTATGCGGTCTATTGATGCAGCATGGTGCAGGGGCGTTGTTCAACCGTTGCTCCCCGCTCACTCCTGATCAGGCTGTTCAGCACTTGCCGTGGCAGGCGTTTGCCTTCGGAATTGCGCAATGCCAGCCAATATTGGCGCTTTCTGATCCGTACTTCATTGATAGTAGCATCCCGGTTGTGTTTCCTTACCCGGGTCAGCCGTTTCCGGGCGCTCTCTCTTGTCGAGAAGATACCCAGGGATACAGCATTTTTCATTTCTCCCGAAGTTATCGGTTGTGCATCAGCGAATCCTGCTGCATTCAGTTTCTGCGCTGTGTCACGGGATTTTTTGCTGCTGGTAGCCGGCGGAATATGAACCCAGTACCCGGTTCTCTGCTGCGAGCTGCTCCAGCGCTTTTCCACACGAGCTGATAAGTTTGCTGTCCGGGAAATTACCTGTTGAACTTTCGTGCTGGAGGTAAAGGGGCCAAGAACATAGCAAAGACCACCTTTTTGTGCGGTGGGCAGGGATGGTGGACTGGAAGAGGCAGTGCTGGTTCGGGAAGCGGTAGTGACCGGTTCGCTTGCTCTTTGCTCAGCAGTTGCCGGCGGGAGCTCCTTTATCGGCGCGGAATCTGCCGGAGAGGGTTTGTCTTTCACCGGGGGGGGTATCGTCAAGGCAGGTTCAAGTTCGCTCAACAGTACCAGTGTTTTGCCTTTTGATGAGAATGCTGCTTCCTGTTGATAGGAGGAGCCAGCGTCGTCCTCCCGGAGCCAATTCCAGAAAAAAAAGATAATATTGGCTGCCAGCAACAGCAGGAATAACCACCTCATGTCGTTCAAGTATTACGCGTTGTGTTGTTGTCAGCCAGAATCCTTGCCCCCTCGAGCACCAGCTCAGATCTGTGCTGCCATCTGCCATCCAGATACGGGAGCAGTTGCACAGCGTCGCCACCAGTGATGATGCATACTACTTCAGATTCTGCTGTTTTACCTAGTTTTGCCGCCATTTGCTCCATTGCGCCGACCAACGCATAGCGGCAGCCCAGCGTGACAGCACTGCTGGTGTCCTCTCCGAAGCTGAGGTTTTCTGATTCCGGGTTGCTGTCAGGCAGACCGATCCTGGCGGTGCCGGAATATAAAGAGTGTTGCATAAGTCTCTGACCGGGCAGGATGAGCCCACCCAGGTGCTGGCCGTTGCTGTCCAGTGCATCGATGGTGGTGGCTGTTCCGCAGTCAGCGATGCAAACGGTCTGTCCGGGAAAGAGATGATGCGCGGCGATGATTGCTGCCCAGCGATCCACCCCAAGCCGCAAGGGCTCCCGGTAGCCGCTGGATACGCCGCAGGCCTGTGCGCTGCTGTGCAGGAACTCTGCCGGGATCCCCCATGTCTTGTTACACCATGCGGATAGTGATTCATTCGCCTGCTGTTGCGCTACACTGGTAACGATTACCCGTTGTGGTGGGGGCCGATTGATCCAGCACTGTTTCCACAGTTGCGACAGAGGGCGGTTTCGATATTCAATTGTGCCTGCCGGTTTGATTCGCTTGCCGTTCCACTCTGCCCATTTGATGCGGCTGTTGCCAAAATCTATTATCAGCCAGTTCATCAACAACACCGTACGGGAATAACCGGCCGCAGGCTTATATCGCCACTGTGAATGGAGCGCAGACCGTCCTCACAGGCCAGTTGCAATGCTCCGGTCTCATCAATACCCCGGGCAGTTCCGGACACAACCCCTGATGGGTGATGGAGTTGTACCTGCCGGCCGGCCAAGCAATCCAGTTCATTCCAGCGCTCAAGCAAGGTGGTCAGGCCGTTACGCTGATAGCTGGACAGTCCTGTCAGCAGGTGGTGCAGCAGCAGCCCCGCGATTCGGTTGCGTCCGGGTAGTTTGCCAGTGATGGTGCGGATATCTGTCCAGGGTTGATCAATGGTTTCAGCCGCACTGGCAGGCATATCCACGTTAAGCCCGATCCCGATAACTGTCTGGCAAGGTCCGGTCGTTTCTCCTTTTATTTCAATAAGAACTCCCGCCAGTTTGCGACCGTCATGCAGTACATCGTTGGGCCACTTCAGTCCAATGTCCGTTACTCCCGCAGCTACCAGGGCCTCTGCTATCCAGATGCCGGTGGCGAGGCTCAGGCCGGAGAGTGTGTTGGCCCCGTCGTCAAAATGCCATGTCAGAGAAAAGCAGATATTGGCGGCAAATGGCGAATGCCAGCTGCGTCCCCGTCTGCCGCGCCCGGCCTGTTGATATTCAGCAAAGCAGGCCACTCCAGTTCCGGTTTGGGCCATCAGATAGCGGTTGGTAGAGTCGATTTCTGGCAGAATTTCCAGTTTGGCGAGCAAGGTTCGGCTGGTACTGTCCAGATGGGAGATGATTTGCTCATGCTGTAACAGTTCAAGTGGTCGGCAGAGGCGGTAGCCTTTGCCGCTAACTACTTGAACTGCAAGACCAGATTCATCGAGTGATTGCAGTTTTTTCCAGATCGCGGTGCGGCTTACACCGAGCGCTTCGCCCAACTGCTGTCCTGAATGGAATTGGCCGTCAGCCAGGATTTTCAGCAGGGGGTATATTCGTCGCAGACCGGAACTGTGCATTCAGGGTGCGTGATTCCGAAAACTCACTCTGACCAGCGCTGGCACACCACACAGGCGTTGGTGCCGCCAAAGCCAAAGCTGTTGGACATGATTTGGTTCAGGGTGATGTTATCCTGCCGCTGACGCACAATGGGGTAACCCTCTGCTTCCGGATCCAGTTGTTCGATGTGGGCGGATGCGGCGAGGAAGCTGTTTTCCATCATCAACAGGGAGTAGATGACCTCGTTGACTCCGGCTGCCCCCAGCGCATGACCGGTAAGCGATTTGGTCGAGGAGATGGCCGGCAGCTGTTCACCGAATACCTCTTTGACCGCCTTGAGTTCGGTGATGTCACCGGCCGGGGTGCTGGTGCCGTGGGCGTTGATGTAATCGATCGGGCCATCAACGGTGCTCATGGCAATCTGCATGCAGCGTACCGCACCTTCGCCGGAAGGGGCCACCATATCCGCGCCGTCGGAGGTGGCGCCATAACCGACCACCTCGGCGTAGATTTTGGCGCCGCGTGCCCTGGCGTGCTCCAGCTCCTCCAGTACCAGCAGCCCGCCGCCTCCGGCAATGACGAAACCGTCGCGATTGGCGTCAAAGGCGCGTGAGGCGGTGGCTGGGGTATCATTATATCTGGAGGAGAGGGCGCCCATGGCATCGAACAATACCGACATCGACCAGTGCAGCTCCTCCCCGCCGCCGGCGAAAACGATATCCTGTTTGCCTAGCTGGATCTGCTCAACACCGTTACCGATACAGTGGGCGCTGGTGGAGCAGGCGGAACTGATGCTGTAGTTGATCCCCTTGATCTTGTAGGCAGTGGCCAGATTGGCCGAGGTGGTGCTGCCCATGGCCCTGGGGACACGATACGGACCAACCCGTTTTGCCCCCTTGCTGCGCAGAATATCGGCGGCTTCCACCACGGTAACATTCGAGGCGCCGCCGGAGCCGACGATAATGCCGGTGCGGGGATTGGAGATATCCTGCTGCTCCAGTCCGGAATCGGCAATTGCCTCCCGCATGGCCAAGTAGTTGAATGCGGCGGCATCACCCATGAAACGCAGCAGCCTGCGATCAATCAGCTCCTTGTAATCCAGACGGATCGGGCCATGAACATGAGAGCGAAAGCCCAGCTCAGCGTATTCGTCGCTGTGCTCAATGCCGGAGCGCCCTTCCTGCAGGGAGGCAAGTACCTCCTGCTTGTTGTTGCCAATACTGGAGACAATACCAAGTCCGGTAATTACCACACGCCGCATAATCTGACCTCAAAAACCTTCTGTTGATGTGAACAGGCCAACCCGCAGGTCACTGGCCGTATAAATTTGCCGGCCATCCACTTCCATGGTTGCATCGGCAATTCCCATGTACAGCCTGCGTTTGATGACACGTTTCAGGTCGAGCTGGTAGGTTACCAGTTTGTTCTTGGGCAGTACCTGTCCGCTGAATTTGACCTCACCGGCGCCGAGGGCGCGACCGTGGCCAGGGCCACCACTCCAGCCCAGGAAAAAGCCCACCAGCTGCCACATGGCATCCAGACCCAGACAACCCGGCATCACCGGATCGCCCTCAAAGTGGCAGTCAAAAAACCACAGATCCGGAGTGATATCCAGTTCGGCCCGGATCTCCCCCTTGCCGTGCGCGCCCCCTTCATCAGTGATGAGAGTGATGCGGTCAAACATCAGCATGGGGGGCAGGGGCAGCTGGGCATTGCCGGGACCGAAAAGTTCTCCCTTTGCACAGGCAATGAGTTCGTCGTGTGAGTAGCTATTCTGTTTTTGCATCAATCAGGCTCGTTTAGTTAGATAGTAGTCCATTAGATTCAGTTCGCCTGCTGCTGCGATGAGAGCCCCCTGGATACAGAATTCGGTGCAACGCAGGCTTGATCACCGCATTATACCGTTCCTTGCTTGTTCAAGACCAGTTTTTGAGCTGGCCACATTTTTTGGTTGTGCAAATAACAGCCGGTTGGTGCTGCGGCAGTTTCAAGGTGCAGGGCGTAGTCACTGAAATGAATATCGATTGTGACAAGGTTTGCGTCCGGTGTCTTGCCAATCGGCGGCTGTCGGAGTTGATGCGCTCTCTTTGCCTTATCGGCATGCCTGACCGCAAGGGGAGTCCCACATTCAAAATACCGCGAACAGCGTACTCCGGCTAATTGAACTTCCCTGTACCCCCGGGATGATAAATACCGGTGGACCGGTTGGCACTGGAAAAGATGGTTTCCGGTTCTCGGTCTCTCTGCAACTCGTGCAAATATGCTTTGCCCGGGGCCCCTGATCCAATAGGCAGATAACGGGTCATATGTTTGTCTCGACCCCTCACCGTGAATCGGCTGTTGTTCAATCCGGTTTTATTCAATTAAGGAAAAGCGTGGTTCCATATTTTCCATTCCCATATATGAGGTTTTTTTACAAGGAGATAAAAGCGTAAGAACATCTGTTTTTATCGTTCATGACTTTCTCAGTCAATGTGAATAATTCACATTTTTCGGGTGATATTTCATACGGTCTGTTCCCAGCGCATCTGACAAACTTGTTTGCGAAAGATGAGCAGAACAAAAACGATTTATCTGTACTGGGAATCTTTTATGGAGTCTATCACAGACACTAACGTCAATATTGGAGGTAACAACATGAGCGCCGAAGCTGTATATGATGACATCAGAAGTTATTTGAGACTGACTTCCCGTGTGGTATCCAAGGTTGGAAATCACATCAACGTTGGGGAGAATTTCACTCTCAGATTTACGGGTAGCAACTCTGCCTATGCCGCCAATCTTGTTGGCAAGCCAAGGATTGTATTTTTGAAGTCGCGGATCTTCGTTGAGGGAACCAAGTTTGCCTCGCCGGTGAATGGTTCAGGCTGGTTCGACTTGCCGGACCAGACACTGTTCCCAGGTGAGTCGAGCTCTGTGGACATCGAGTTTCAGGCGAACGCCGACCTCGGATGGTGGGATGATATCTGGAGTGCCGAGCATGTTGCCAAGGCCTGGATCCTGGGTGACCTGGATCAGGAGCGCTTCTTTCAGATCTGGAACTATATCGATGTCCATGAAGAGATCGAAGAGACCTGATTGACGGTATCAATCCTCTGTAAATAATCTGCTTTGGCTGTCCTCCCTGCGGTTTTTTTGTCAGGGTGGGCAGCCCGTTTTTTTGGGGTTGTTCAATGAAGAGAAATGAATGTTACCAAAAAATTATCCGGGCAGATTGCGGGGAAGCTCCTTGATGATGGAGATCTGTTTCTTATCCACCTCAATGTAACCGCCGTCCTGAAGTTTTTTTATTATTCGGCTGACCATTTCCCGCCCTGAACCAACCATGCCCGCAATCTCCTGGTGGGTCAGGCGTTGAAGAATGATCTGTTTGCCGTTTTGTTGTACCGCCATATTTGTCAGTTTGATGCGCACACGCTGATAAACGGTTTTCAGTGCACAGTCCGCCAGCTCTTCAGTGAGGGAACGGATCCGTTTGCTCATACTGCGAATTAGCTTGACTGCAATTTCCGGTTTTGCATGCAGGCACTGTTCAAATTTTTTCCGTGAAACATAGGTTAGCCGTGACTCTTCCACTGTCGCTACCGATGCGGAGCGTGGTTCTTCATCAATGAGCGACAGCTCGCCAAAATACTCACCGGGTCCTTCATAACGGAGAATGATCTCTGCGCCATATTCGTCACTTATATATACCTTTACCCGTCCATTCTGAACAATGTACAGGCAATCACTTTCATCACCTCTGTTTATGATGATGCTGTTCCTTGAATAACTGCGTGTCTGGCCGTAACTTGCCATAAGGGAGATATCTTCTTGCGACAGTTCTGAAAAAAGTGGTTCACTTCTGGTCATAATGCTCTCAATACATTGCTGTGCCATTCAGAGGCTGACATTAAACTCCTGAATTGACCTATAATGCAAGTTTCGGAAAACAAATCCTGGCTGACCATGAAGTCCATTTCCATTCAATGTGCTCGACTGTTTTTCTCTGTTGTTCTGCTGTCGGGGGAGGTGGTTTCCGAGCCTGCCGGATTGCGTCCTGACTTCCCTGTACCGGAAAAAACAGGTGGTGATCTATCCCCCATCCCCGACTACACACCGGGCGTTCCGCCAACCCGTAAAATCGTTCTTCCGCCAGTGACACAGGAGGCGGACTCCGTCCTTTCCCGGCAGATAAGCGTTGTTGTCGAACGGATTCTGTTGTCTGGTAATACGGTGTTCTCGGCTGCAAAATTGAAGGAGGTTACGGAGCCGTATGTGGGGCGTGAAATAACCACTGATGAACTGCACTCCCTGCGCAGAGAGCTGACGTTGTACTACATCGAACGTGGTTATATAAATTCAGGAGCGGTTATTCCAGATCAGAATATTTCTGACGGGGTAATAACCATCCGTATTATTGAAGGGCGACTGGCTGGCATCCGGGTAACGGGTAATAACAGGCTGCATGAAGAGTATGTGCGCAGCCGCCTTGCGCTACCTGAGCACAAACCGCTTTATTTTCCGGAACTGCAGGAGAAGGTGGAGTTGCTCCATCGGGACCGCCTGATTCACCGGATCAATGCCCATTTGGTTCCGGGATTACGGCGTGGCGAGGCGGTGCTGGAGGTGACGGTTGAGGAGCGAAAGCCCTATGCCTTCGGAGTATCGTTTAATAACCGGCGCTCGCCCAGCGTGGGTGAGCTGCGGGGTGAGATATGGGGTTCCTGGCTGAACATTTCCGGTTACGGGGATGCTGTCAGTTTTCGATATGGTATGACAGAAGGGTTGAAGGATATCGCTGTCGACTATGAGCTTCCCCTCGGTGGTCGGGATACCCGTTTTGGACTGCACGCCAGCCGCAGTGACTCGGCGATTATTGAGGAGCCCTTTGATGCTATCGATATAACCAGCGAGACAGAAAATTTCGGTCTTGATTTCAGCCATCCATTCCGGCTCACGACGGGAGGTCGCTTCAGCGGTTCCATTGCGCTGGAACGGCGCCATAGTAAAACCGTTTTTCTTCAGAACGAACCCTATCCTTCCCCGGGTTCAGAGAATGGTAAAACCACGGTTGCTGTATTGCGAATCGGGCAAGAGTGGTTGAGCCGGCGTAGTGACCGGGTGCTGGCGGTGAGATCCCGCTTCAGTTTCGGACTCGATGCGCTCGGCGCCACTATCAATCGGGGTAATACTCCCGACGCACGGTTCAGCTCCTGGCTGGGACAGTTTCAATGGGTGCAACGTCTGTCAGAGCGGGGAACTCAGCTGGTGGTGCGCAGCGATCTGCAGTTGACCAACGAACCGCTGCTACCGCTGGAGCAGTTCGGTATCGGAGGGGTAACCAGCGTGCGCAGTTACCGGGAGAATCTGATGGTTCGGGACAGGGGATGGTCGGGAACCGTTGAGGTCCGCGTTCCCGTTGCAAATCGTACACTGCAACTGGCTGCTTTTTACGACATCGGTGGCGGGGAAAATGTTGTGGGTTCCAGCCCGAAACTGAAGAATATTTCCAGCGCCGGGCTTGGCCTGCGATGGGAGCCGAATCGCTATATTTACAGTCAGCTTTACTGGGGTTATGCCCTCAAGGATGTGGATGTAAGAAAAGCGAACAGTCTGCAGGATTCGGGGTTCCATTTCAGCGTTGATGTCAATCTGTAGCAGAAAATTACCAGCATCCCCCTGCCATCTTTTTTGACAACAGATTCAGCGTGCTGTTTCCTGTCGAATCGGCTGTTGAACTCTTGTTGCTGCTTCTTGCTGGCTCTTTCAGATAGGAGATACTCCCGGTCAACAGGTTGTCCGGGGTTGTCATATTATTTTCCGATTCGATCACAAAGCTGCTGCTGTTGCCGGTAGTGCGTGTCGAACAGCGGCTGCTCAATAATGCCGATGCATCAAGAAAAGATTCAGGCAGCTGCAGGATTCCAGTGGTGGCATCCACATCGGGAGTGGTGACGGTAACGCTTCCATCAATCCCTGCCGATCCTGCCGAGGCGTCAATTGTGCTGTCAGAGGAGATCAGATGAGAATAGGCCTTGATACTGATATTTCCTCCAGCACCTTTTCTCGCATTGGCTCGAATCTCGCTGGAACTGCCCAGGACAACAAGGTTTGAATCGATATCTTCATTGATTGAGATATCACCCCCATTGCCTCGACCATCAGCGACAGAGGTTGAAATGGTAGACTGATTGCTCATACGGAACAGTCTGCCGCTGCGGATAACGATGTCGCCGGCATCCGTTTGCCGGGTATTCAGACTAATCTGGCTGTGGTCGAGAAGAAAACTGTCAGTAGCCCTGATTGAGATGCTGCCGGATTTTCCGGAGTCCGTGTTGCCGGTGTCGCTGGGTGAACTTGCCGCTTCGGATTGACTTTCCGCAGTAAGATTTGCTCCATTGGTGATATCAATCTTTCTTCCGTTGACCGTGATGTTTCCTCCCTTGCCGGTTGCCGAGGTGAGGGCGCTGATCTTTATGCCATCGGTGATCAGAACATCAACCCCCGTGGTCCCGATAGCAATGTTACCGGCGTTCCCGGTGGCCTCCGATGTGCTGTTCGCTGATACAGTGCCGCTCCCTTTGATAACGAGATTTTTCTCCCCGGGGAGAATCAAGATATTTCCGGCATCACCGATCCCTGTGGTTTCACTCTGAATTCCCGGCTCTTCACCTTCGATTTCAACGGTGTTGGCCCTGATGAGTATGGCACCGCCGCTACCATTTCCCGAGGCCCGGTTGATAATCTGGCCACCATTTGTTGCGGATACCCTGTCCGCGGTCAGGTTGATGTCACCTGCCTTGGCAGCACTGCCGAATCCCGAGCTGGTTGCCCGCAGTGTTCCCCCGTCATCGATATTGATGGTGGAGTTTCTGGCAACAATGGAAATATCTCCCGCCCTGCCTCCCCCGGTTGCGCTACTGTTAATCTCGCTTCCGGTTGGAATACCACCTTTGGAGATGCCGGCAATGACAACGTTACCCTTTCTGACCGTAATTTCGATATTGGCGGCTGTGTTACCCCCTGATGCGGCGGTGGTAATTCCACCACCATCTGTCAACAAAAGAGTGTCAGACAGATCAATAGAAATTCTTCCCTTGTCCCCGCTGTTCTTCATTTTTATTTTTGTGCGGTTTCCCTCTATCAGCAGTGCTTCCGCCTGGATCTGTATGGAGCTTCCATCCCCGGTTCCCCTGATTACAGATCCCTCTCTGAGAGTGACCTTGCCAAGATCGGTATATTCGCCATTGGAAGCCGGCAGGGTTCCATCAATACTCATTACTCCGTCAGCGTTGGCGCGGGACAGCAGTTTTATCTCTCCTCCGTTTGCCTTGAGGGTGGCACCGTTGTCAATAGTGATATTCCCGGCCGACATCGACAGCACCTGCCCCTCCCCGATTTCGAGCCTGGCGCCATCCACAGTGATGGCGGAAGCATTATCAAGAAACCCGAATGCGGTGACCGGTGCGGAGGAGAGGGAATTTTCACCGTCTGCGTTGACAGAAAAGGTGGAGCCGTCCTGGAACTGTATGGTCTCTGCAGTGGTGGCATAAAATGATCCGCCCACCTCAAGTTTTGCGCCGGCACCAAAAACCATCCCGGCCGGATTGATCAGGAACAGATTTGCATTACCGTATTCGCGGCTGCTGATCTCCCCGTCAATCTTGGACAATCCTCCTGTTACATGGGTGATGATGTTTTCTATTGGTTGGGACGAAATATTCCGGAAATAGGCCGCATGATCTTTGCCGATACTGAATTTTTCAAAACTGTGGAAAAGATTTCCCCCCTTCACTCTCCCTCCGGAGATGTTGATCCGGTTAACGGAATCTCCGTCCGGGGAAACCAGTGTGTTCCCGGACGGAGATATCTCTGTTGTTACCTCGCCGTATGCGCTACCGGCGGGCAGCAACAGCAGCGAGAATAACAGGGGCGTGACGACACCCGGACAAGGAAAAATGGATGCCCTCTTACGGAAGAAGTTCATGAAGCATTTTCCTATTCACAATGATTTCTATTTTCATCACTGGAAATCAAACGAATGTCCCCTGCCGGTTTTCTGCAATAAGCATCCGCCTCTTCGATAAACAGCTCCAGTCCACTGTTATTACTGGTTTCCAGTGCGCCTGATACAAACATGGTTGACTCATAGACATGCACTCCCGATCCCGTGTTTCCTTCGGCGGAAATGGCGCCGTTGCCGGTGACCGTAATGGTAGATTCATTCCCCACATACAGTCCGGCATAGTAGCCGTTGTCGGCAAGCGTTAGCCGTCCTTCGGTGATCAGATCGCTGCTCAATACGTACATGCCAACCCAGCCGTTGCCGACGGAAGAGACCGCGCCGCAAACCACCATGGTGTTGTCCTCCAGGGCGGCAGTACATGTCCCTGAATCGCCTCCGTCATTCAGCAGCTTGTCGACGCAGGAGCAGGGGTATGAGAAATCATCTGCAACCGCTTCTCCAATGGGGGAAAGGTTGAAAGAGAGAGGGGCGCTTTCACCAGCGGGTTTCTGCTGCTTGATATCCGGATTTGGCTCGCCCTTGCCAGGTAGCTTGCCGGTTTTGCTGACAACGATTCCGTTTCTTGTGTTCTCGGTTACGATGACATCTTTCAGGACGGTTTTTGCACCGAGCCCGGATGTTATTCCCAGTTTTCCGTTTTTCACCGTCAGGCCATTTATAACGACACCTTTTGCTCCCTTGATGGTCAGCACAGGACGGTTATTGCCCTTGCCATCGATAACCGCTGTTCCCTTGCCGTCAATAATAATAGCGTCCCGGGTAACCACCACGGCTTTGTTCTCCCTGCAGGTTCCGTTAACGATGATCCGCGTTCCGCTCCTGCTTTCCGCCACGAACTCGGACAGTGAATCGCCGTCATCGCAGTTCACCGTTTTCGTGGTTTGTGAAGTCTGGCATTCCGCCAGTATCAGAAAAACAAGAATCAGCAGAATAAGCAACAACACGATAATTACCGTTCTCAATTTCATTTTTTCTCTCCTGTTAATCTCGATATGAATAAAGTCAGTGCGTTGGCAGATCAACCTGGCCAAGCAGATCACGCCACGCGGATTTCAACTGTTGATTGTCAACGCTGTCTGTCAGGGCCTGATAGAGAACGGCTACTGCGTCATACCAGATCCCGTTGTGGGCATAACCCCTGGCCCGGGTCATGGGGTCGTCACTCTGTTTCGCTACAAGGAGTCGTTCATCTGCGGGAACCCGTTTGATATATGATTTGACAACCAGATCTCCGGAGCTGCTCTTCTCCTGTTCACACAACATCCGCACGGACCACTCGTAGATCTTTCCTGTCTGAAGGTAAACATCATGATCCGCAATGGAGATGAAATATACGCCGGGATCAGTTGATTCCGGCAGGCGCAATTCAAGCAGGGGTTCTGCCGCATCATCGCTGCTCAAGGTAAACACCATTGGGGCGTCGGTGGCGGGGGAGATGTGCCAGTAGAGTTGCGGTTGTTCCTGCGCGGTAAGGGCCACATGCTCGGGGGCCAGAAGTGTTACGGCGGGAAGTCCGCCGCATCCTCGTGTTCCACCCTGGCTGGTGCGGATTTTCGGGGTTGGGCGCAGCGGCTTCGGCGGGATGTAGGGAACCAGCCGTGTTTGCGGTTTTTCCGCCGGTGTGCTCTGTTGCCGGGGATCTTTTTCAACCGCCTTTTTTTCGCTGGAGGCGTTACTCTGCAACGGAACCAGAACGCTTGTTACAAGCACCGTCAGAAAGATAAAATGGTAAACCGGTTTCATGCCATTTTCTCCTCGATGCTGATACTCTTTTTTGCCCAGATCCGGTAGATCGTTACCGCCGTTTTCTTGCCGTGCAGCTCGCACCGCCCCAGGGAGGTGGTGAGATAATCCGACTTCAGATAGCGGTACACCGATTCGCCGATCAGAATCCGGAATGCATGTCCCGGCTCATGTTTGAAACTGTCCTTGTTGAAGCTCTCCAGGCGGGCGGCGGTGTTGACCACATCGCCAACGGTGGTGTACTTCATCCGTTGGGCGCTGCCCAGATTTCCGGCAATGGCCGTGCCGGTAGCGATCCCGATTCGCAGTCGAAACGGGGGCAGATTCCGGTTTTTCAGTTCACTGTTGAGACGGCCAAGGGCGGTGCCCATCGCCAGTGCACAATCCACCGCTTGCTGTGCGTCCTCCCTGATCTGCCGTTCATTTTTTCTTGGAATCGGAACGCCGAAATTTACCTTGATTCCATCACCTGCATAGTCATCAACAATGCCGCCGTGCTCTCCCGCAATGCGGGTCATGGTATCCAGATAAAGGTTGACCCACTGCATGGTATCCGCGGGGTCCATCTCCTCTGCCGGTGTTGAATAACCCTGCAGGTCGATGCTCATTACGGTAATGGTGAGGTGCTGAGGGCGCGGGCGTCCGCCTTCCATGAACTGATCCCGTTGTTTCCACAGCATGGTAGCGACCTCGGGGGAGACAAATTTTCCGAACAGGTGCATCACCAGTTTACGCTCGGCGTGCTCGCACTGGGCGCAGTAGATGGTTGCCAGCGCCAGTGTTCCAAGATAGGCAAGGGTAGCCGGTACTACGGGAAGCCAGAGTCCGTAAGAGAAAGCATCCTGTGCCGCCGCAATCAGCAGTCCGCCGCCTCCCAGCGCCAGCAATATTTTTAGCCAGGGCCACTGAATCCAGACCCCCAGTGCGGCGCCAACGAAGCATACCGCCAGGATCCAGAATATTTCCGAACGTTCAGACAGCACCTCCAGCGGAGCATCGTCGTGCAAGGCGATCCGGAGCAGCTGGTCTACCGTGTGAGCATGAATTTCAACTCCGTAGACAGAGCCGCCGGTTGCCCCCCAGCCAGTGCTGAATGGAGATTCATGCCGGTCCTCGACGCTGGCCGCCGTCATCCCCAGAATGACCACCCGATCACGGATCTGCTGTGTTCCCAGTTCGCCATTCAGCAGTTCCGACAGGGAGTAGGAGGGGAACGGAGTCGCGCCCCGGCGGTAGTCAAGCAGCATTTGATAACCGCCATCATCGGCGTGCTGGTAGCCGCCATCGTTGCCGCTGAACCGGCGTACGGTTGTGTTGCCCAGCCGGACCTGTGATTCATCCGCGCTGTCGGCGCTGAGGGTAATGCCGGAATCCTGCAGATATTTAAGCGCCAGTTGCAGAGAAAAGGAGAAGTAGGGCTGACCATCGCTATCCCACAGCATCAGCAATCCGCGGCGGATCACTCCACCACTGTCCTGCATCAGATCCACGAATCCCACCTGGCTGGGGTCCCGGATGAAATCCGGGCGGGGTACCGGTTCACCCAGACGTTTTTCGATCATCACCACGCGGGGAAAATGGGTTACGGCAGAGCGCAGATGATCACGGCCAGGGGCCGGAAAATCACGATACAGATCCACACCCACAGCGCGGGCACCATACCCGGACAACAGATTCAGCGCGCGAGCCAGGGAGCTGTCATTGACCGGGTAACCCAACTTCCGGATATCATTTTCATAAATTCTGATCAGCAAAACAGGGGAGTCCGGTGTGCTGTTGACCGGCTGGAACTTCAGACTCAGATCATACATGGCCAGCTCCAGCTCCTGCAGCAGGCCAACCTGACGGATGCCAACGACCAGGCCGAATACGATCAGTGCAATTCCGGTTGCGGCCACTGGCCTGGGATTGGATATTCCGGACATCGGCGTGACCTACAACCAGCCGTTAACAAGAATGTAGGCCGACCAGTAGCCGGGATGCCGGAAGCGCAGATCCTTCAGCATCTCCCGTTGCGCCCGTTGCAGGGCGACTGCCCGTGATGCCCGGGGGTTTTGCAGTTGCCGGTAGAAATCACGAATCAACTGGGACGCCGCCAGATCACTGACTTTCCACAAGGTTCCGATTGCGCTGCGGGCCCCGGCCTTGATCGCCACACCCGAAAGCCCCAGCGCTGCCCGTTCGTCTCCCTGGGCAGTTTCGCAGGCACTCAATACCAGCAGCTCCAGCGGAGTTTCCCGGAACTTGAACAGCCCGATCTGATCCGCCAGTTGATTGATGGTCAGAGGGCCGTCGAAAGTCATGATAAAGCTGCTGTCGGCATCCCCGGAAAATTTTCCGTGGGTAGCGATATGCAGCACATTGAGTTGTGTACTGTTGAGGCTTTTTCTGAACCGATCCCGGGTAAAGTCACTGTCGAGCAGCAACTGTCCATCATGGAGAGCACGTATGCCGTTCAGCTCTTCGGGCACATATTCAAGTGCCGGGAAACCCTGCACGGATTGACTCAGTCCGGCATAGAGAGCCTTGAGCCTGCTCCGATCCAGCGGCCTCGGATCGGTCAGCTGCACACCGGGGGTCGTTGCCACCGCATATTTTTCGATCAGGAACTTCTTGCCATCATAAAGCGCAGCAATGGGAATGGTCCGCAGCGCACCGTCAGGAACAAACACCAGGGTGTCGATGTTTGCAGATTTTATGTCATCCTCAAAGGGGGTGATTAACCACTGATAAAGCTGCCGGCCGTGAGGGCGGTACTGGTTGGTGGTGCGCTTCTCCAGCAGACGCCGGAACTGGTGGACCTCTTCGGTAAACCTGTTGCGGTCGACCGGTACGCTGTAGCGTTTCATTTTTCCTGACGGAAAGCTCAGTAACAGCTCCAGCCGATCGGCCAGCAGGATCGGATAAACCACCACGGCCGAGGTGGAAATCTCCCCCACATCCCGGACCTTGGCCTGCAGCCTGTCAACACACTCATCCTGAAAATAGTCCCGCAGCTCGGCTGCCTTCATCTGCTCCACGGTGTCGCGCGCAGCGCGCAGGAGCGTTGTCACCTGGCCGGATTCGCGGCTCTGTTGTGCATCCTGCAGCAACAGATCCACCAGCTGCAGATAGACCGGTCGGGTGGAGGTTCTGAAATCCATTCCGGTTGCACTGAAATCGGTTTTTACCGAGTGACGCAGATTCTGCAACTGTTCCACTGCCCGCCGATAGGCTTCGATGGCGCTGCTGTGCTGACCCAGTGCAACATGCAGCCGGCCCTTTTGCCACTGCCACAGAAAAAGCGGGTATCTTGCATCGGCCTGCTGGGCCTGGAATATGGCCCGCCGGGTGAGCGTCAATGCCTCCTGATAACGCTGTTCGGTTTCGTACAGGGAGCCGGTGTAACCGACAGCAAAGGAAGCCGTTCGACTATCCTGCGTCCGGGCAGCGATACGCGCAGCTTTATTGAACAGCCGGGATGCGTGTGACCGGAGCGTGTGACGGGGAGAGGGGCGTTGTTGATCAATCATCGCAAAGGTACGGCCAAGATTGATCAGCAGCCAGGCAGTATCGTGCGGAGTCACTCCCTCTCCGGGGATCTCCATCGCCTGATAAGCCAGTTTTCTTGCCTGCTCCGGTTGTCCATTTTGCAGAGTTATCCGCGCAGCATTTGCCAGTGCTTGCGCGGCCAGCAACCACTGCTGACTCTGTTTTGCCAGTGCGGCGCTGTTACGATAGGCTGCGACCGCATGCTCGATCTCGCCTTTCAGTCCGAAGTGATTTCCGAGCCTGTTGAGTGCCGAAGCCTTCAGTGCCGTGGCGTTCTGCGCATCGGCAAGAGCAACAGCATTATCAAGCGTCTCCCTGGCCCTGTCATCCGCCCCCAGTGCCGTGTAAACAGAGCCCAGTGCCAATAGTGCACGCAACAGATCTTGTTGCTTGTTCAGTTCCCTTGCCAACAAAACAACCCGCTCGAGTGCAGCGGCGGCATCCCTGTTTCTTCCCAGCGATTGCAACGCCTCTGCAATCAGTAACCGGGCCTTGATCTGCTGTTCCGGTTGAGCGTTTTCCGCATAGAATCCAGCCGCGGCAGTGGCGAGAATGATGGCCTCCCTGAACTGCCCCTTGTGTTGGAAATCCAGACTGTGGTTCATCGCCCGTTCAGCATCACCGGCCCGGCTGATGCTGTCACCTGATTGAACTGCCCAGGCGTGACCGCAAAACAGAGACACGCAGATCCACACCCACAGGGGAGAGCACAAAACAGGCTTCTTGTACCAAACCGGATGTCGTTGCTGGCTGAACATATGTGGACTCTTCCTGTCGGTGGTTTGACGGTGCATTGCATGCGTTTTCAGAAGGGCACAAGCTTACGCCTAAGCTATAATCAAGTCACGTGATTATTCACGCCGTTTTTGTGAAAAAAGTCACATTCCAAATGGTCCGGTTTCCGCACTATGTGTCACTGGGCAAATAAAATGAAACAGGATGAAATTCAATGAAAAAAATATGTTTTGACAGGCTTCTGCCTCGTGATCTCTATCGCCCGCAGCGCACCATGACATTTGGCACCAGAGTGCGTGCGGTATTTCTGTTCAGAAAGATGTGGATCAACGGTTCAACGCTGCGCGTCCGCTTTATGGATGGCTCATCGCAACAACATGATCTGGTGAAGGAACAGGCCCGGTGGTGGACGGAACATGCGAATCTGTTTTTCGATTTCAATAATGCACCCGATGCGGAGATACGGATCACATTCAACTCGAATGATGGCGCCTGGTCCTATGTCGGGACAGACGCAAAAGGTATTCCACAAGACCAACCCACAATGAACCTGGGGTTTCTTGAAGGGGGCACCGCCGCCCATGAATTTGGTCATGCCATCGGCCTGGCCCATGAACACCAAAATCCTGCGGGTGGTATCGAGTGGAACGAGGAGGAGGTGATTCGTGATCTCAGCGGCCCGCCCAACTACTGGAACGAGGTGCAGATAAGAACCAACGTGCTGAACAAATATTCGGTGGATCAGATCCGGGGAACAGAGTTTGATCCCGACTCCATCATGCTCTACTTTTTTCCTGACAGCTGGGTAAAAAACGGTAACGGCACCAAGGCAAATGAAACCCTCTCTGCGCTGGACAAGGCCTTCATCGCCAGCGCCGAGGCCTATCCCCGGGATAACGTCAAAACAGCGGTGGAACTGCCGGTCATCGAAACCAGTGGAGTGGCGGCCGACATCGGCTCGCCGGGTGAAGAGGATCTGTTCAAATTCAGTGTGCAGACCGCGGGGTGTCACACCATCGAAACAGGCGGTCAGACCGATGTGGTGATGAAGTTGTTCGGACCTGACAGCCAGACATCACTTATCGCAGAAGATGATGATGGCGGCGTCGGACGGAACTCAAAATTGTTGCCGATCTGGTTCCGGGAGAATACTTCGTACAGGTAAGGCACTACAACTCCAGTGCGGGGGTTGGGGACTACACTATTCTGGTCAGCAGGTAGAGGGCTCTCCAAAAAAACTTTTCCACGATAGCAGTGCCAGCTCTGTGCCAGAATGTCTTTATATACTGTGGTTCCCGGCAATTTGCTCCATGCAGTCATGTGCGCGAGACTTCCCTGTTCTCGCGAAGGAGTTACTGTTTTTAGAGAACCCCGTTTTTTGTTGCCGGGTTAACAACTGCGGCTCTTTCTTCTCCGGAAAAACAGGTACCCTGCCAGAAGGAGCAGCCCCAAACCGGCCAGGTAGCGTATCATCGGTAACCCTGTGTCATGGCCGGTATTTGGCGGGGAGGGTTCTGCGCCCGGCCCCCGTTCTCTCCGGGGTGGCGCCGGCTCTTCCAGCAATGGGTTTTTGTGTTGAACCGGGTGGTCGGGGTTAGTGGATAAGGAGGGTGGCTGGTTCCGCAACGCACTGTTTTCGGCAGCTTCCCTTTTTTCCTCATGCATCTGCTGCTGCCTGGATGGTGGTACGTTTTGCTGCCAGGGATCTTCTGGTGGCTGTGCTGCCAACTGCAGAGATGATTCAAATGGTTGATCGATATCGGCACTGATTACCTTTGGGGAGTTATCCAGATCCTCACGGGTAAGCTGTTGCTGGATTGTCTGTTCCAGCGATGATGTAAACGTATCCGGATCCTGGTACTGTCCCGGTTCCAGATCTGTCAATCCAATTGTTGCCGGGCTCTGCTCCCCGGGCCCGGCAACTACCGTACGCTGAAGTTTGATTGTGCCGGACATCCTGTGGCTGTTGACCTCATCCAGATCAAGGTGATGACCACCTGCCAGATTTCCTTCGGAGTCGATATTCAGAACCATACCTTCCTCATTTACCATTACACCACCAATCATTCTGAATCTTCCGTGGCTGCAGCCCACCAATGGGCAGCTCTGCCGGGTGTTTCCCTTAACCAGAAGAATATCCTGGTCTCCGATGTCAAATAGCGGTTGATGACTGACCAGGGCAAATTCATCCCCTTTTCCCAACAGGCCGCCAAGGAAACGCAGCGTGATACTCCGTTGCGTGTAATTTCCCTTCAGTACCTCTTCAATTTCATAAGTTACAAAAGTGTAGGGTGAGCCTTCATCCGTTTTTCCCTGTGGAAGAGACCGGCGGTATTCAATATTGAAAACGGTCCCCTTGAAAACAAGATCCGCCATTTTCAGACTGTTGGTTATGTTGGAATTGGGGGTGTCCGCAGAAACGGTATTCACCCCGCCGAACAGTACACAGGAAATCAATGCAACCTTTACTGTTGCCCGGTTGATATTCATCTCTTTTCTCCTGGAAGATTGGGAATAAAAGTGTTCTACCGTCAGATGTCAGGGGTAGAGCGAAATAACGGATAATCGCTGTTACCGAATCTGAATCGCAATGTATGTTGCGTTGTTGTCCTCCCTTATCTCGCTGATATTATTGCTCCCATCCATCAGGACACCCAGGTAGTAGATTTTTCCACTTGTCAAATCGTACGGGATCTGGACCAGAGTTGCTCTGGTAAGAGGAATATCCCGGCCAAGCTGGATCAGATCGTCTCCAATTTTCCTGTCGTATCTGGAGATATAGTCATTGGTTGAGATGTAAAAATCCAAATTTATGCCTGCCTGGCGGTATGCTCCGTTGTTTTCATAGGTAAACTCGGGCTGCACGCGTTCTCCCCTGGATACCAGAAAAACCGGCTCACCCTCATGGAGGTAGCTGTTCAACACCTGTCCATCGTTATCAAACAGGCGGGTGCGTCCATGGGTACTGTAGAGCCCCTGGTTGCCGTTGTGCCGCCAGTGGGTTACCGAAACGTCATCGACAATTACCGAAGCAAGCCCGTACATCGAAACCACTCCATTGACGGCATCCTCTCCCACGTACGATTTTGCAGTTCTTCCATTAGAGAAAATGTGAGTCCAGTCAGCGCCCATAATATTGTAGACGCCCGAGGTATGGAGCAGTCCGGCGGCGTGCCCCAGTTCATGTATGGCAGTCGTCTGGAATGGCCGGGCAGTACCGCCATATGAGATCAGAGATCTCTTGCTCATGGAGGTGGTCCACGTTTTTTGAACGTTGAACAGAATGTCCGTTTCCCTGATTCCCCCACTACAGCTGTACAGTGTTATGGTTGCGGCGGGGGCCTCCAGGGATGTTACCCACAGAATTTCATTCTGCCCGTTTCCCAGTGCGACATTATTGTCACCATAATGGACGGTAAAACGAAAACTGGATGGTGTCTGGTTCCAGCGTGCGATGCTGGTAGCCAAAGAGCGCTTCCACGGTGGGTTATCGAACTGTGTTGACGCACGCAGATGCACCTCGTTTGTTTTCCATTTCAACGGTTCACCATTTCCACATCCCCAGTACACCGTATAGGCGAGGGATGTTTGGCTTGTACCAGCTGCGGCCAGAAATAATATTGCCGGTATTGTTTTGTTCATGATGTGCTCCTTGTTTAAAAAACAGATTTCTGTATCCGGGAACTTTCCAACTGTTTTTTCCTCCCCTGTACAAGATTATTGACGGTGAACCGGGAAAAAGAAATTACGGTCTGGCTGAGTGGCAGAGGTTCAGGTTGAATGGTAATCAGTGCTGTCTGAGTGGTTTCTGTTGCAGACATATTTCACCTGGAAAGAGAATCTGCTTCAGGGTGCCGGATTAATATTCTTGAATTCACTCCGGATTGGTGAAAGACTTGTGCTGTTTTGTATAAAACGTTGTTATAGAGGTGATTGAGGATATCCGGTCCAGTGCAAGATATTTTGTTCGTGGAACACATGGTGCCGCTAATCCAGCATATGCTGGTGTTTCTTGGGTTAGCCTATCTGTTTACCAAAACGCGGGTGTTTACATCTCTGGTAAACAACACCCTCTCGCTCCCTGACAAGGTGGTTATTTATCTGGTGTTTTCGGGTTTCTGCATCCTGGGAACGCTGCTCAGTGAACAGTCATTCCAGTCGGCCAGTGCGATAGCCAATACCCGGGCGATAGGTGCGGTTCTTGGCGGCCTGCTTGGTGGCCCCGTAGTTGGCTTTCTGGTTGGGGTTACCGGTGGTATTCATCGGGTCTTGAGCATGTCTTCCCCGGTAGATCCAGTAAGCCAGGTAGATATTGCCTGTGCGGTCGGTACGACAGCCGAGGGGCTGTTTGCTGGTTTGGTGCACTATTATCACTCCCGCAAGGGGCGCGTTGAAGTGCTCTTTTCTCCCCGATTCGTTCTGTTGATCGCGTTTATCGCTGAATTGGGACATATGTTGATTATTCTGCTGTTCGGTCTGTTTTCTGAAGAAGGGGAGGCAGCATGGGCGCTGATAAAGGAGATTGCTCCACCGATGCTGGTTGCCAACTCACTCGGTGCATCCCTGATTATGTACATGATCAGGGAACAAAAGCGGAGTTGTGATCAGCTCAGCAGCAATACGACAGCTTTGCGAATAGCCAATCAGACTGCCGGTATCATGTACTCCGGTTTCGATCAGAAATCCAGCAACCAGATTGCGAAAATCATTCGTGATGAAATCAAGGTTGCGGCGGTGGCCATTACTGATCGAAGTCGGCTGCTGGCATTTACCGGCTTGGGAGAGGAACACCACATGCCAGGTTCAGTGATCTCGTCACCGGATACCATAACCGCCATTCGGGAAAACCGGGTTATCTTCACCGACGGGATTCAGAGCGTTTACCGCTGCCGTTTGCAGGACTCCTGCCAGCTTGGTTCGGTTCTGATTATTCCGTTGAGGGATGATGTCGGCGACAATGTGTTTGGTACCATAAAACTGTACGAACCAAAAAACCGGCTGTTCCGCAATATCAACCGTACTCTGGGAGAGGAGATCGCCCATCTGCTTTCCAGCAGGATTATGACAAGCCGTTTTGCTCGTCAAAGGGAGTCGCTTCTTGAGGTACGGTACAAGCTTCTGACAGCCCAGGTCAATCCGCACTTTCTGTACAATGCTCTCACCACTATCGGTCATATAACCGGTAGCAATCCACAACGGGCGCACGAGTTGTTGCAGCACCTGTCTGATTTTTTTCGCAAGAGCCTTGAGGGGGCGAGTGATGAAACTGAACTGAAGAATGAGCTGGACCATGTAGTCTCTTACCTGGAAATTGAAAAGGCCCGTTTCGAGGGGAGATTGCAGATCAATATCGATATTCCCAAACACCTTCTTCGCCAGAAGGCGCCTGTTTTTACCCTGCAACCCATTGTTGAAAATGCGATCAAACATGGTACCAGTGAGCTTCTGGGTACGGGAATCATCTCGATTACCGGCCAGGATCTAGAGCGCGCGTTCATTTTGACGGTCGAGGACAATGCCGGCCGGTATACCGGGGCGCGCCTTGGTGGTATTGGCTTGAAAATAGATGAACGGATAAAGATGCGCTTTGGTTCAGAGTATGGCCTGACCATTCTTTGTGAACCGAATCAGTGGACGAAGGTTAACATTAGACTGCCTAAAACGGAGGAGTAAACCGTGATCCGTACCCTTGTCGTCGATGATGAGCCTCATGCCCGTGAGGATCTGGAGAAAAAAATTTCGGTAGATGGAGAGTTTGATGTTATTGGAAGCTGTTCGAATGCACTCGAGGCAATGCGGGAGATAAACAGCAAGCAGCCCGATGTGGTTTTTCTCGATATAAAGATGCCGAAAATCACAGGTATCGAGATGCTTGGCATGCTGGACAGAAAGCGTATGCCTCGGATTGTTTTTGTGACCGCTTACGGGGAGCATGCTATTGAGGCATTTGAAAAGAATGCCATTGATTTTTTGCTGAAACCGGTAAGGATAGAACGCCTTGAGATAACGATGGAGCGCCTGAAAAGGGACTGCCGCCCACAAACGGCTGTTGAAAACATTGCTCCTTCGGAGCTTCATTTTGTTCCCTGTTACCGGGGAAATACGGATTTTGCAATCAACGTAACCAATATTGTTCATATCTACTCCAGCCCCGGTACCGGTATACACGTGATAACTGACAGGGATGAACCGGAGTATCACACGGACGTCGCCCTCGAGCTGCTGTTTGGCAGTACTTTTCTGATACAGTGTCATCGTCAGCATCTGGTCAACCCAAATCATATAAGAGCCATTGAAAAGCTGGAAAACGGGCTTGGACAGATAATAACCCATGGAAACCATCTCATTCCGGTAAGCCGGAATCATATGAAAAATCTTCTGAAATAATCTGCCGCCCGGAGCAGATAGCGACCATTCAGGCCGGAATTCTTCCGTTCGGCGGATTTTGAATGCAGTGCATTCTTCGATCCGCTATCGTTTGGACAAGCCGGAAAAGACCGGTCCAAATGTTTCCTTACGAGCGGGGGTTAAAGATGTTTTCCAGGTTAACAAGAACGCTATCCAGTCTTGGTCCCGGTTTGCTGTATGCGGGTGCGGCGGTGGGTGTATCACATCTGGTAATGTCAACCAGGGCGGGTGCGGTGTACGAATTTCTTTTTCTGTTGCTGATTCCGCTGATCCATTTGATCAAGTACCCATTTTTCAAGTACGGACCGCAATACACTGCCCTGACTGGGCGTAACATCCTGCATGGCTATCATGCACTGGGAAAATGGGCTTTGGCGGTCTATATCATCATGACGCTGTTGTCCATGTGTCTCATCCAGGCGGCGGTAACCATCGTCACCAGTTCGATTGCCATCTACTTTTTCGGACTGAATATTCCGGCGGAGTACATGCCTCACATTCCGGCCATCATGGTTCTCCTGACCGCTGCAATTATTCTGTACATTGGTCAGTACAGCATGCTGGACAGGGTAATGAAGGTGATTATTGTTATCCTGACCATAACCACAATCACCGCATTGACCGTTGTGTTGATGAGCGCTCCCGGCGGATTTCACCAGGGGTCGTCAGCGCAGTTCAGGCTGGGGGAGTACGCAGATATTATATTTGTGGCTGCATTTCTTGGCTGGATGCCTGCACCGATGGATATCAGCGTCTGGCATTCGGTTTGGTCGGAGGAGGCCAACCGCAGCAGGGGAATCCGTGCATCACTCTCCAGGGCAATGCTGGATTTCAAGGTTGGTTTTTTCGGGACCGCCCTGCTGGCAATGGCGTTTTTGTCCCTCGGAGCACTGGTCATGTTCGGCAGTGGCGAACAGCCATCGGCAAATGGGGCGGTGTTTGCCGGACAGCTCATCAATATGTACACGGAATCACTGGGCGACTGGGCCTATCCGCTTATCGGCATCGCCGCCCTGGCAACCATGTTCAGTACTACACTGACCTGCCTGGACGCCTACCCCAGAACACTGGAGGAGAGTTACTTTATCTGGAAAGGCAAAGGAGACTACGAGTCACGGCACGGTGCCACCAGGGCGGTATATCTATCCATGCTGGCGGTAGCCGCAACCGGCACCATAATCACCTTTATCGTCATCAAAAACGTCTCCGGTGCGATGGGGTTGATTGTCACCACAGCAACTGTCGTCTCCTTCGTTTCGGCACCGGTAATTGCGTATATCAACTTCCGGGTAATGCGGGGTGAAACAGTGAACCAGGCAGACAGGCCCGACTGGCTGATGAGTTTGTGGAGCCGGGTGGGGATAGCGACTATGGTGCTGTTCAGCTTGCTCTACCTGTGGCTGATAGTGGCCAGGTAGGTGGTGACTGGCGGATTTGGCCAAAGAATGCTGGATGTTCGGGTTCGGGAAATGAATTTTTATTATCAAAAATCAGCCAGAATGAGGGCGTTACAGAAACTTTTTTGTTCAGGGGAAACTTTTCTTTCTGCTCTGATGGCCTTTCTATTAGCAAGTTTGCTGGATACTATTATTAAAAAAGAATTTGATTGGCATATCCTGGTGTTTGGGGCACCAGTGTTAATGCTCTCTTTAAGTTTTTTTTCATTATTTATATCAATGATAACATGGATAGAAGCAGCAATTATGGGTGGCGGCAAGTGGGAAATAAAAATAACAGATTCAGAAGTCATATGGAACGCCCCTGAATTCGCAGAAGAGAGTTTTCGACTGAGTTTCAACGATATTCGCAGTTTTTCAAAAACACAAACTGGCGAAGGAGAGCTCTATGAGATTTCCTATTCTATTGAATCTAAGGATGGAAAAATATTACAGTTAAGTTCGTGGTCAGGTATAAATCTGGATATGTTTATGGGGCGCCTGCGTGATGTATCTGAAAAACATGATTTGGGTATGACGTATGAGCATTGCAAATCACTATGACAGGTGGCGAAAATTATTTCGTGCAAAGACTGTCTGGATGTTTATTATGCTGGGCAACAACTACCAGCCGGGTGATGGTTGCTCCGTTGTTAAAGGTGAGTAACCAGATACACCACAAACAGCACAACAGCAAGCAGAACTCCCCAGGTCAGGGAGACCACGAAACGGCCCATGCCTTTTATGAACCGGTTTTCGGCGGGCTGTTTTTTGTCCGGCAAGGTTTGTGGCTCCCGTTGGATATATCAGTAGTAAAAGATAGCACAATCTGCTCATATCTTTCCGCTCTTGCTTCCTGTTCCGTTTTTTGTGAGTCGATCCACAGTATTGGAAGGAGGGCTTTTGTACTATTCGAATCCGGATAGAGCGCAGAATCAGGAAGAGATTGGATGACCATAAACAGTAACGGTTTTGGTGGGCGTGCGGCCAGAGTGGTGGGGTTGTGTGTTGTTGTGTCATTGCCGTGGGTGTCGGGGTGTATCTCTGATTCGGATGAGCCCGGCTTTGTGTCCGGGGGAAGCTCTACCGGAGGCGAGCGAAACCCGGTATGTGCCGCCGGGCAGAGTGGTGGTGAAGTTTCAACGCCGCAGTTGTTGATGAACCTGCCCGGTCAGACCAGCTGGTACGCCTCGCCGGTGGTGGCGGATCTGGATGGTGATGGCAGCAATGAACTGATCGCCGCCTACTATTCGCTCTATGTCTTCGGCAGTGACGGCACCCTGCTCGATCAGGCCGATGGTGGTAACGGTCGAATCTATGCTCCCCATGTGGTTGTGGATCTGGAGGGGGACGGGATCACCGAAGTGGTGTACGGAAACGGTCATGAAGTGTACGCCTACGAGTGGCGCGACGGTCGCCTGCAGCTGAAAAGGGGCTGGCCGGCGGATACCACAACCGGAGGCCAGCGCCCCGAAGTGCGCGGGCTTGCCGCGGGTGATCTGGATGGCAATGGAACCGTCGAAGTGGTTGCCACCACCACCCAGATCACACCCACCGCGCAGGGAGGCGCGCAGGTGTTCGTTTTTTCCGCGGATGGTTCATCCTATCAACCCGCAGGAGTCGGTTTCCCGGCCTGGCCCCGCTACAACAATCGCACCGGGGAGGGCGGCGATGCGGATCGCAACGGCGCCGGTCACCAGGGCTACGGCAGCTACGGGCTGAATGTCGCCATCGGCAACATCGACGACGACGAACAGCTGGAGATCCTGGCCACCTACGACAACCATCATATCCAGGCCTTCAACCATGACGGCGTTGCCATTGACGCCTCACCCTGGTTCCGCAACCGGCACAACGACTATCGCGGCAACCGGATGACCTGGGGCCAGTTCATCCGCTGGGCAGATCCGCAGGTGGAGGAGAACCACTACAACCGGCATACCGGCGAGTGGCCCCATCCGCGCAACCAGGAGTGGCTGCAGTGGACCGCATCGCCACCCAACATCGTGGACCTGGACAGTGACGGCAAAAACGAAGTGCTGGGAGTTCCCAACGTGGAAAAAAACGAACCCTACCAGACCCAGGCCTACGCCATCATGGTACTGGAGGGAAACTATGGCGACGGCAGCCGATCGGCGATGCGCAAACCGGGCTGGGAGACACTGCCCCGCGGAGGCAGGCCCATTGAGGTGGATGGCTGGTACCCACCCAACGGAGTTCCCGCCGCCACCACCGTCAACATCCAGGGTGACAACTCACCGGAGATCATCGTCTCGTTGAACGACGGATTTATCCACGCCTACAGCGCTGATGCCCAACCGCTGTGGCGCTACAACTTCACCCACGGCAAACCGGTCATGTACGCCTCCGAAGTGATCGTGGCCGACCTCAACCAGGACGGTTCCCCCGAACTATTGTTCACCACCTACGGCGCGCCCGACGTGCGGGACTCCGGAAACCTGGTAATCCTTGGCGCGGATGGCTCCCTGCTGCACGACATTCCCCTGCCCAATCCAGGCTACAACGGTAACGGAAACGGAGCACCCGCCGCGCCGGCAGTGAGCGACCTCGACGGAAACGGCACCCTGGAAATATTCGTACAGACCTTTGAGCATGGCATGGATGTCTTTACCGTAGCGGGCTCGGCCGGAAACTGCCTGCCCTGGGCCACCGCACGAGGCGGCCCGCTGCGAATGGGGCAGCCCAACAAAATGTAGCGTTGCTTGCAACCGTTCAGCCGGCATTTTCCCCTTTTGGTTTTGTTCCCTCTCCTCCGGAGGGAGAGAGAACAAAACATATTCACCACTTGCTGAGTAGCTACAAAATTTTCAACCAGCCGAATAGCTGAAATCTGCATGACACCCATGACCTGGCGAAAGCGCCAGTCATCCATTCTGCGTTTTCCGTCGGCCCGGTGAAATAGCCGACCGTTCAGTCAGCACCATCCTCTTTTGGCTCTTCTCCGGTCTTGTGAGTGAGCATTAGGCTGAAACGTAGAACATCGAATCTTTGTCTGGAAGCGAAGACTGCCTGATCTTGAGTTTGAAATACTCAGTATCCTTAATCCCTCTAGCGCGCTTACGGATCATGCCAATCGCAATATTGCCGGCCTCGATTCTGGCGCTGGTGAGTTTGTGCTTGGCATAATTGCAGATGCCCAGGCTGTGCTTTCTCAAAGACTTCGCGAACTTTTTCAAGTAGAGCATGTTTGACTGATCCGCCATCTGACACCAGTTCTCCAGTTGTTCTGTCATGCGATCAAAGCTGGCTATGCTCCACAGCGCTTGAAGCTGCTCTTTCAATACGTAGAGCGTATTCAGGTTGCCATTATTCTCCAGCAGCGTTTGTAGCTTATCGCTCTGTTTCTCATTCAACTTGTCCGCATTTTTTAGCAGTAGATAATGCGTTCCTTTCATCAGTTCTTTGCCGGTTTTGTTGGCTTTCCTGAATTCAATGCGACGTTGATTTTGGATCGCCTTACTGTAATTCTGCATGACATGAAAACGGTCGAAAACGATGTCTGCTGCGGGTAAACTGTCCCTGACAGCCTTTTGGTAAGCGGGCCCCATATCCATCGCTACCGCCTCTATTTCAGCGGCCACAGCCTCTGGAAGCTGCTTTAAAAAGCTTGAAAACATCTCAGCTGTTCGACCGGTTCCCACCCAGATCAAATGACCGTTAACCATGTCGTAGACGACCGTCATGTAGTCATGCCCCTTCGCCCTGGCAACTTCATCAACACCAATATATTTCAGGCCTGTAAGCTGCGTAGGGTCGAGTGCCGGAAGCGTTTTTTTCAAGTAAGCTCTATCGATATTCTTCACTGTTTCCCAGCGTAATCCCAAATGCCTGGCGACCGCCTGAATGCTCATATGGCGACACAAGCCGCTGATCATATGGCAAAAACGGTGAGTGAAGCTGTATCCCTTGTCTACGAACTCACAAGACTCCATGCGTCGCTCATTCTTGCTGATAAACACCTGTGCCAGCTCAATTTCGATGACGCAAGGATAGCCAAATAACGGGACGTCCCGAACCCTTCGGCGGACATAACGGTTAATGGTTCCCTTCTTGCCGGTAACGGGGTCTACGGCGCGTCTACGCCTGTCCCGATGACAGTGAATGACGAACTGTTGCTTATCCCGCTTAATCTCATTGACCCGTTGCCCCTTGAGGCCCAAAATATTCATCGGGATGCCGATACCCATACCCTGTCCTATATAAAGTTGTGAGAGGCCTTATATATCAACAGATTACATGGGGATCGGCATCTTTTTTCACTCACAGGGCCGGAGAAGAGCC
>Ga0256839_1001100_pt1 | contig 33621 bp, 38 predicted proteins | sample 354166metaG_FD_185968 | JGI IMG/M metagenome (GOLD analysis project Ga0256839, IMG submission 185968) | Hydrothermal vent microbial communities from Mid Atlantic Ridge, Atlantic Ocean - 354-166 | ecosystem: Environmental > Aquatic > Marine > Hydrothermal vents | place: Atlantic Ocean: Mid...
GTTCTACCCGAAGCCGGTGCGCTAACTTTTGAGGCAGCCGACCACGGTAGGGTCAGCGACTGGGGTGAAGTCGTAACAAGGTAGCCGTAGGGGAACCTGCGGCTGGATCACCTCCTTTCTAAGGATTGTCCTTCAGAGCTGTTTGTTGGCCTCGCGCCGGCAGGCTGGTCTATCGGACTTTCATTTGGAACAGATCAGTTCAGTCAGGACTGGTCGAAAAGACTAAAGCGGAACTCTCGCCGCCTTCGTTTCTCTTTCTTCACATTGTGACGCTGAAATCGGCTTGGCCGTTGGCGACGCTCTTTGACGGTGCTGCTATGCCCGCCAGGGTCGATCTTGGATTGGTTTCCTTGGGTGGCTCTGGAAGGGATGCGGACCCAAAATAATGGGCCCGTAGCTCAGTTGGTTAGAGCGCACGCCTGATAAGCGTGAGGTCGGAAGTTCAAATCTTCCCGGGCCCACCAATTTTCGATGACAAGAGTTCGGGGCCATAGCTCAGCTGGGAGAGCACCTGCTTTGCAAGCAGGGGGTCGTCGGTTCGATCCCGTCTGGCTCCACCAATTTTTGATATCGAGTTGAAGCGTCACATGTTCAAAGAGTATAAGTTTGGCTGTTGGTCGGTTTACTGACCAGGAGCCGGATCTATAACATTGTGAAAAGAAGGTGTGCTCCTTGTTTGATCCGGTACCCCCGGAGAGAGAAGCAACACCTCGTGAATTATAGTTTTTTTAGATCTGACCATCAATTCCCGATGACTATTGCGTCGCACGGATGCATATGTTGCGGGCATTGATAATGAGAACGATCAAGTGTCTTAAGGGCATTTAGTGGATGCCTTGGCGCACACAGGCGATGAAGGACGTGATACGCTGCGATAAGCATCGGGGAGCTGCGAATAAGCTTTGATCCGATGATTTCCGAATGGGGAAACCCGACCATTTAGGTCATGCCGCAAGGCAAGCAAACCCGGGGAACTGAAACATCTAAGTACCCGGAGGAAAGGACATCAAACGAGACTCCGTTAGTAGTGGCGAGCGAACGCGGACCAGGCCAGTGGCCAGGAAGTAAGAACGGGAAGGTTCTGGAAAGGACCGCCATAGTGGGTGATAGCCCCGTACCGGTAGAAAGCTTCTTGGTCCTCGAGTAGGGCGGAACACGTGAAATTCTGTCTGAACATGGGGGGACCACCCTCCAAGCCTAAGTACTCGTGTGCGACCGATAGCGAACAAGTACCGTGAGGGAAAGGTGAAAAGCACCCCGACAAGGGGAGTGAAATAGTTCCTGAAACTGGATGCCTACAAACAGTGGGAGCCTGAAATGGTGACCACGTACCTTTTGTATAATGGGTCAGCGACTTAATCTATCAAGCAAGCTTAAACCGTTAGGTGTATGCGCAGCGAAAGCGAGTCTGAACAGGGCGATAAGTTTGTTGGATTAGACCCGAAACCGAGTGATCTAGCCATGGGCAGGTTGAAGGTGAGGTAACACTTACTGGAGGACCGAACCCACGTATGTTGAAAAATGCGGGGATGACCTGTGGCTAGGGGTGAAAGGCCAATCAAACTCGGAAATAGCTGGTTCTCCGCGAAATCTATTTAGGTAGAGCGTCAGACGAATACTGCCGGGGGTAGAGCACTGGATGGGCTAGGGGGTCCCAACGACTTACCAAACCTAACCAAACTCCGAATACCGGCAAGTAATATCTGGCAGACACACGGCGGGTGCTAAGGTCCGTCGTGGAAAGGGAAACAGCCCTGACCGCCAGCTAAGGTCCCCAAGTCATGGTTAAGTGAGAAAGCATGTGGGAATACTTTGACAACCAGGAGGTTGGCTTAGAAGCAGCCATCCTTTAAAGATAGCGTAACAGCTCACTGGTCAAGTGTTCCTGCGGCGAAGATGTAACGGGGCTTAAACCATGCACCGAAGCTGCGGGTGTGCACTTCATTGTGTACGCGGTAGCGGAGCGTTCTGTAAGTCTGCGAAGGGATACCTGTGAGGGGTCCTGGAGATATCAGAAGTGCGAATGCTGACATGAGTAGCGACAAAGAGTGTGAGAGACACTCTCGCCGAAAGTCCAAGGGTTCCTGCGCAATGCTAATCAGCGCAGGGTTAGCCGGCCCCTAAGTCGAGGCAGAAATGCGTAGACGATGGGAATCACGTTAATATTCGTGAGCCTGGTGGTAGTGACGGATTTGTAGAGTTGTTGGTCCTTATTGGATTGGACCAGCGGTGAGCAGATCCCAGGAAATAGCTCCACCGATAAGACCGTACCCCAAACCGACACAGGTGGACAGGTAGAGAATACCAAGGCGCTTGAGAGAACTATGCTGAAGGAACTCGGCAAATTGCACGCGTAACTTCGGGATAAGCGTGACCATTACTTGGGCAACCAGGTGGTGGTGTCACAAAATTGGGGGTGGCGACTGTTTACTAAAAACATAGGGCTCTGCGAAGTTGCAAAACGACGTATAGGGTCTGACGCCTGCCCGGTGCCGGAAGGTTAAAGAGAGAAGTGAGAGCTTTGAACTGAAGCCCCGGTAAACGGCGGCCGTAACTATAACGGTCCTAAGGTAGCGAAATTCCTTGTCGGGTAAGTTCCGACCTGCACGAATGGCGTAACGACTTCCCCACTGTCTCCAGCATAGACTCAGCGAAATTGAACTCCCCGTGAAGATGCGGGGTTCCTGCGGTCAGACGGAAAGACCCCGTGCACCTTTACTATAGCTTCACGCTGGCATTCGTGTCGGCATGTGCAGGATAGGTGGTAGGCTTTGAAGCAGTGACGCCAGTCATTGTGGAGCCGCAAGATGAGATACCACCCTTACTGTCATGGATGTCTAACCGCGGTATTACAGTACCCGGGACAGCGTGTGGTGGGTAGTTTGACTGGGGCGGTCGCCTCCCAAAGAGTAACGGAGGCGCGCGATGGTAGGCTCAGACCGGTCGGAAATCGGTCGTTGAGTGCAATGGCATAAGCCTGCCTGACTGCGAGACTGACAAGTCGAGCAGAGACGAAAGTCGGTCATAGTGATCCGGTGGTCCCGCGTGGAAGGGCCATCGCTCAACGGATAAAAGGTACGCCGGGGATAACAGGCTGATACTGCCCAAGCGTCCATAGCGACGGCAGTGTTTGGCACCTCGATGTCGGCTCATCACATCCTGGGGCTGGAGCAGGTCCCAAGGGTTTGGCTGTTCGCCAATTAAAGTGGTACGTGAGCTGGGTTTAGAACGTCGTGAGACAGTTCGGTCCCTATCTGCCGTGGGTGTTGGAATATTGAGGAGAGTTGCCCCTAGTACGAGAGGACCGGGGTGAACGGATCTCTGGTGGACCTGTTGTGGCGCCAGCCGCATTGCAGGGTAGCTAAATCCGGACGGGATAACCGCTGAATGCATCTAAGCGGGAAGCCTCCTCCAAAACAAGTATTCCCTTGAGAGTCGTGGTAGACCACCACGTTGATAGGCCGGGTGTGGAAGTGCAGCAATGTATGAAGCTTACCGGTACTAATAGCTCGATTGGCTTGATCGTTCTCATTAATCAATGTCCGTAAAAAGGGCCTGATTTTTGAGTAAAGGTCGGTCAGAACACTAAAAACACAATAACCCAAACACAAAGCTATAATTCACAATTCAAGAAAGCTGACTGCTCTTGGCTGACCTGGTGGTTTTGGCGAAGCGCCCAGAACCCGATCCCATCCCGAACTCGGTCGTTAAACGCTTCAGCGCCGATGGTACTATGTCTTAAGGCATGGGAGAGTAGGTCGCTGCCAGGTCTGCCAAGAGCAGTCGGTTTTCTTTCTTTTTGCATGTTGAAAAGCCCCTGACCGGAAACGGTCGGGGGCTTTTTTTGTTTGGTGGTTTTCTTTTTGCTCGGGCCAGTTGACCTTGTGACCTGCCCCCCTTTCATAAGGAGAGTCTATTCTGGTTCTGCCCCTTGTCAGACCGTTGGGGGTTTTGGTGCAATGAGCCAGGAACTCAAACGGTGTCATATTGCCCAGGCTCAAATGCTCTCTTTTGGTGTTGTAGTCGTTTTTCCATTGATCTATGAGCCGGCGTGCGTGGTCGTGATGCTGCCGTGACGTACCCGCCCCATAAGGCTTCCTTCAATTCCAACGAACAGATCGCACCAGTATAACCTGGGATCAAACAGCCAGGGGCAGAACCTAGCTGCCATAGAGCCGCTTTTCATAAATCTCCGAAATCGTGCTCCCGTTCCATACATAACACAAATGCCGCTCCTGACGGCAGTTGGACAGGAGCGGCGGTCGGAATATTGCCACGCACTGGCCTGGCGGATGGCGCACACAATTATAAACAATGCCATTGGAATTATCGGCGCGTACAGAACGGGCAAAGTCCTGGGACGCCCCATAACTGTCCGGATTATAAAGTTCGGAGCGCGCCTCCTGTTGGCCGCGAATATCATGCAGGTCGCCGTTGAGATCCGCAACCAGGACCCGCATATCAAGTTCCATCGCCTCTTCTTTGGTTGTTTTCAGGAAAGCCTCACGATGAAACCGGGTTTCGGCAATCGCCGTATCAAGGTCAATCCCGGCATAATAAACTCCCCATGTACCATCGCTAAAACGACTGCCATCAGGATTAAGGTGGGTAAATGCCGCCATGATATAGCTGGTGCCCGGACCTGAAATGCGGTCCTGAGGAGAAATCAGATCCAACGCTCCCACTTCATCGCGCAACCGGTCATTGGTCATTGCCTCGATTTCAAACACCGCCTCCAAGTCATCGGGGTCGGCAACGTCCTCGAACAACTGAACAGGTGGAAAGCGGCTTGAAATAATGCGCCAGCAGGGTTTCCACTCAACCCGTGATTGGAAAACGCTCAAGCCCATCCGCCCCGCTGAGCATCAAGATACTGGCGCACCACATAAAGATCGGCCACATTGCCCGAGAGCATGCGTTCAAGCGCCGAGCGGCCTGCAAAAAGCTTCGCACTGTTTGCCTTTTTCACCCAGCTATCCGCAGCCCCATCGGGGAACAGCACATGCAGCGCTTTGTAGATCCCAAGAATATAGGAAATGCGCTCCAGAGTATCGCGGGGCAAAGCAACCTCGCCATCCTTCTTCCACTTGTAGAATGTCGAGCGCGCCGTGACCCCAAGCAGCTTCATTTGCTCATCAGGGCCAAGTTGCCATTTGTCTGCAATGTTGAAAAAGGTCCGCAAAGCCGGCCCCGACAACTGCCGCCGGTCAGGCTTTGTCTCAAGTACCAGTGCAACCATGCCACCATATCCATTTTCAGATTTCTCTTGCATTATAGTCTATAAATAGACATTCTTCAAGAGTAACAACTTCCTGCCCTGGCTGGAAGTGATTCAGTACCGCCCTTTGAACCAACCTGCTGAGGCAATCAGGGTCAGGACCTTGGACCCTGGCTGCAAATTGTGGCAGCAAACTGTTATCCTTTGCATCACACTGCCCTGTCTACCGGCATCCAGACACGGCACGCCGCCATAATGCGCAGAGTTGATAAAACAACGCAAATTCCTTTCCCCTAAGAATTTCTGAGGCAAAAATAGCAGGTTTCTGCCAAAAAACATGAGCGTATTATAGGTGTCTATAGTTATTTCTTATGGATTTGCGTGGCCTTTGAACTGGTTTTGATAAGCGCGCGAGCAGATAGTCATACCCACAGCCGGTTCCTGGTGGGTCAAGGCACAGTACACTGAAAATGTCGCTAAGAGCTCCACCAAATTCGCTTTGAGCACTAAGAGCGCAAGGGTTTGCGCCAACTTGAAGCAGGACAGGTGGAGGCGGATTGGCCGTTCTGTCAGGGGCGAGCATGGTCTGTCGGGTTTTGTGAAACAGGTAAAAGCATATCTGGGGAGAAGCGACGATGAAATCACCATTTCTGAAAACACTGGGCACAGCATGTGCCCTTTCACTTCTGCTTTCGGGCACTGCCATTGCAGACCACACCGTCAAGGTCGGCGTCATTGCCCCATTCTCGGGGCCGTTTGCCATCTGGGGCAAGCAGTTCAAGGACGGCGTTGAAGTCTATGTCGCCCAGAACGGAGAGACCGCCGGCGGGCATACGGTTGAATTTGTCTACAAGGATTCAGGCGGACCCAACCCCAGTGGTGCCAAATCGCTGGCCCAGGAGCTTATCATTAAGGACGGGGTTGACTATCTCGGGGGGTTGGTGTTCACACCAAACGCTCTTGCGGTCGCTCCGCTCATTGATGAAGCGCAGATCCCCACCGTTATTTTCAACGCTGCCACATCCTCAATTGTGATGACGTCTGAATATTTTGTGCGCACATCCTTCAGCCTCTGGCAGGTCTCCGAGCCGATGGCGCAATGGGCATATGATCAGGGAATTCGCTCCGTGGTTATTTCCGTGACCGATTACGGGCCGGGAAATGACGCTCAGGTTGCTTTTGGCTCGGCATTTGAGGAGCTGGGCGGCACCGTCCTTGATGCCATCAAGATGCCTCTGCAGACCAATGATTTTGCGCCCTTCATGCAGCGCATCAAGGACCAGAACCCGGACGCACTGTTCGCCTTTCTTCCCGCCGGCCCCCCCACCTTTGCCTTTGTGAAGTCCTATAATGAAAACGGCTTGCCCGATGCCGGCATAAAGTTTCTGGGCACTGGGGAAACTGACGAAACAAACCTGCAGGCGCTGGGTGATGCGGCCCTGGGTCTGACCACGGCCTATCACTATTCCGCAGATCACGATTCCGATCTCAACCGGGCCTTTACCGCAAAACTGGAGGAATTGTCTCCAGGTTCCGTGGCAAACCTGGCCTCGGTCGGCGCCTATGACGGTGCCCACGTGCTCTATGCAATGATTGGTGCCGTGGGTTCTGAGCGCACAAAAGCTGTGGATGTGGCGCGCGGAATGGAATGGGAATCCCCACGCGGACCGGTTTCGATCGACCCTGACACCCGCCACATTACACAAAACGTCTATATCCGTCGGGTGGCCCGCAACGAGAACGGTGTTCTCGTCAACGAGGAATTTGAAACCATCCCCAACGTTCCAGACCTGGGCCTGATGCAATAGGGCTCTCCCCCCGGAGGCCGGGTTCTTGGTTGAGCCTGGCCCCTCTTGTTTTCATGCAGTTATTCGGAGTTAACAGTGTCCGTTCTTTCCGGCATCCTTATTGATGGTTTTTCCTACGGCATGATCCTGTTCATGATTGCGGTAGGCCTGTCGGTAACCATGGGCCTCATGCGGGTTATCAACCTTGCCCATGGTGGTTTTGCCTTGCTCGGAGGGGCGTTTGCCCATTGGCTCACTTCCATCGCCAGTCTCAACTATGCTTTGTCCGTAATTTTGTCGGTGCTGGCGGTCATGCTCATCGCCATCGCCATGGAACGGGCACTCTATAAGAAAATCTACCAGTTCAGCGAACTGCAACAGGTACTGGCCACAATTGGTATCGCTTTCCTGATGATTGCCAGTGTGAATCTGTTTCTGGGCTCTACACTTTTACCCATTAGAGCCCCGGCCTTTTTCAGTACCTCCATTGACCTGGGCTTCCGTTCGCTTCCCGCCCATCGGCTGGTCGTCATAATTGCTGGTCTTGTGATTGCCGGGGGTCTTTATATCCTTCTTGATCGCACGCGTTTTGGCATTCAGCTTCGTGCCGCTGTCGACAATCGCGATATGGCAGCATCCCTGGGCATAAATACGGTTAAAATCTACGCGCTCACCTTTTCCCTTGGAGCCGGGCTCGCTGCCTTCGGGGGCATTCTGGGGGCTGAGCTCCTGCCGATCGAAGCCTATTATCCACTGCGCTACATGGTGCTGTTTCTTGTGGTCGTGGCAGTGGGTGGAATGGGCAGCATAGCCGGCTCGTTTTTCGCTGCCATCAGTCTTGGCATCATCGACACTGCCGCTCGTTATATTGTCCCCGACTTTGGAACGGTCTTTTTCTTCATAGCCATGATGATAGTGCTGACCCTGCGCCCGCACGGACTGCTGGGGAGAATTTAAAGTGAGCACGGACGCCGCAAAAACACTTGCCGTAACGCCCCCCCGCAAACGCTTCAGAACGCGTCTGCTGCTGGATTTGGTGCTGATAGGCATCGGGAGCGCTACCTTTTTTCTGTTCCCCGAAAATCTGGGGTTTGTCACCCGCGTGCTGATCATGATCATTTTTGTGCTCTCGCTTGATCTGGTGATTGGATATGCGGGCATTGCAACTCTTGGCCATGCCGCCCTGTTTGGCAGCGGGGCCTACGCGGCGGGGCTGTTTGCGGTCTACATCTCGGCCGACCCCCTCATCGGGCTTGCCATAGGCATTATTGCCGGAGCCGTTATCGCCTTTTTGTCCGGGTTGATTTTGTTACGTGCCGGGGGATTGACCCTGCTCATGCTCTCCATTGCCATAGCCCAGATATTGCAGGAAATAGCCAACAAGGAGCGTCCGCTCACCGGCGGCTCAGACGGGCTTTTGGGTATTGATATGGATCCCATATTCGGAATTTTTGCCTTCGATTTTTTCGGGCGGACGGGGTTCTGGTATGTCTTTGTCATTCTGGTAATGGTGTTCTTCCTTCTCAAGCTTGTCGTTGCTTCACCATTCGGGCTTGCCGCCCGCGGTATCCATGAAAGCCCGGCCCGGATGCGCGCCATTGGCACGCCGGTATATTGGCGCCTTGTGGGCATCTACACGCTGGCCGGTGCCATCGCAGGAATTGCCGGGGCGCTTTCTGCTCAGGTCACCGAGCTTGTCAGTCTTGAGGCCCTGGGCTTCACCCTTTCCGCCGAGGCCCTGATCATGCTTATTCTGGGTGGCACGGGGCGTCTGTATGGAGCCATATTCGGTACCGTCATCTTTATGAGCGTTCATCACTGGGCCGCCTCCATCGACCCCTTCAACTGGCTGTTTGTCATTGGCGGGCTGGTTCTGGTCGTCGTTTATTTTGTTCCCGAAGGTCTGCTTGGTCTGCCTGCAAAACTGCGTCAATGGCTGAGGGCAGGGCGATGAGCAGCGGACTTGAGGTCAAAAACCTTCAAAAACACTTTGGCGGCATCGTTGTTGCCAACAATATCTGCCTTGATCTGAAACCGGGCGATCGCAAGGCGCTGATTGGCCCCAATGGCGCAGGCAAAACCACTTTTGCCAATCTCCTGACTGGCACACTGATGCCTGAGAGCGGTTCAATCCGACTTGATGGGGCTGACATCTTATCTCTCAAGGAATCAAAGAGGGTAAGAGCAGGGGTCGCCAAAACCTTTCAGATAACAACCCTGTTCAAGGCCATGAGCGTGCGCGAAAACATTCGCCTGCCCATTCTGGAGCGTGAGAGAAAAAGTCTGAACTGGCTTTCCTCCTCTGCCAGTTTCCCCGAGGTGGAAAATGAGATCGAACAGTTGCTGACTCAGTTCAATCTTGAGACCTTTGCAGATTTAAGGGTTCAGGACCTGGCCTATGGACAGCAAAGACTGGTCGAGATGGCGCTGACACTGGCGCTAAAACCAAGGATTCTTATTCTGGACGAGCCTTCCGCCGGCGTGCCCACCAGCGATGCTCACATTATCATTGAAGCCATTGAACGCCTCCCCCAGGACTTGGCCGTGCTGATCATCGAGCATGACATGAAGCTGGTTTTTCGGGTGGCAGCCAGAATTGTTGTGCTGGTCAATGGTGCAATACTGCTTGAGGGCTCGCCTGAAGAAATTGCCGGCAATCAGCAGGTGCGCGACCTTTATCTGGGGGCCAGCCATGCCCACTAAGACCAACGAACCCATTCTCAGCCTGAGGGGTATTCACGCCGGTTATGGCGACACCCAGATCCTCAACGATATCTCACTTGAGGTTGAAAAGGGTGAACGCCTGGCCATTGTGGGCCGCAATGGGGTGGGCAAGTCCACTCTGCTTAATACCATCATGGGCCTGACGGATATGCACTCGGGCTCCATCGAGTTTCGCGGCGATGCGCTGCACAGCTTGCCGTCGCACAAGCGCGCCCTTTCCGGTCTGGGTCTGGTACCCCAGACCAGAGATATTTTTGCAACCCTGAGCGTTGAGGAAAATCTCCTGGCAGGTCTTAAAGGCAATGGCGGTATCGAACAGGGGTTTGCCATGTTTCCAAGGCTTAAGGAACGCCGCAAAAATAGTGGGGCCCAGCTCTCGGGCGGCGAACAGCAGATGCTTTCAATTGCGCGTACGTTGATGGGAAAACCAGAATTGCTGATGCTGGACGAGCCCATGGAAGGATTAGCGCCGGTAATCTGCGATATGCTGATGGATGTGCTTGAGCAACTGGCCGCCGACGGGGCCCACACCATCATTCTGGTCGAGCAGCATACCGAGCTGGCTTTGCAGTTCTCCGATCGCATGATGATTCTCGATGGCGGGGAAATCGTATTTCTGGGGGCAACGGACGAGGTGCAGGCAAACCCTCAGATACTCGAACGTCACGTGGGGCTTGGCCTGACTGAAACATAAAACACCAGATTGATGGAGAATCAGGATGAAAATGATTGAGGGCCATGCGGCTATTGAGCCACCGCCCGGCGTACCGGTTTGGGATGTGGACCCATACGACCCTCAAACCCTTGCCGACCCGGACGCCTATTATGCCGAACTGCGCGCCAAAGGACCCTTTGTCTATATTCCCCGTTATTCCGTTCTGGCCTGCGGGCGCCATCAGGAGACTCAGGAGGTTTTCTCCGATTGGGAGCGCTTCGTCTCCTCAAGAGGTGTTGGTTTGCAGGATTTCAAACTCGAAACCCCCTGGCGGTCGCCCAGCATAATCCTGGAGGTCGACCCCCCCGCCCACAGCCGAACGCGCAAGGTGATGAGCAGGGTTTTGTCACCCAAGGTCGCCAATGCGTTGCGTGAACAGTTTCTGGTCGCCGCCAACAAACTGGTTGATGAGCTTCTTGAAAAAGACAGTTTTGAAGCCATCGCTGAACTGGCAGAAGTTTACCCCACAAACGTATTTCCCGAGGCAATGGGCCTGAGAGAGGTCAATCGCAGATTCCTGATCGACTATGGGGCGATGGTTTTCAACGCTCTTGGCCCTGACAACGACCTGCGCCGAAATGCCATGGCCATGGGCCCGGAAATTGTGCCCTGGATTACCCGACAGTGTAAAAGGGAAAACCTCAGGCAAGAGGGCTTTGGAGCCGAAATTTACGCCGCTGCGGACGCAGGAGAGATCAGCGAGGATGAGGCGGGCATGCTGGTGCGTTCACTGCTTTCGGCGGGTGTCGATACCACGGTCACCGGCATCGGAAGCGCCTTGTGGTGCCTGGCAACCAACCCCGGGGAATATGAAAAACTTAAAGAAAATCCCAAACTGCTGCGACCGGCCTTTGAGGAGGTATTGCGCTTCACCTCCCCCGTTCATTCCTTTTGCCGCACCGCAGACAGGGACACTGAAGTCAGCGGTGTTGAAATTGTAGCCGGCACAAAAATTCTCTGTGTGTTGGGGGCTGCCAACAGCGACGAAACACGCTGGCCCGATGCCGGCAGGTTTGACGTCAACCGACGGCCCACCGGACATCTGGCAATGGGCTCGGGCGTGCATGGCTGTGTCGGACAGAATCTGGCACGGGCTGAAGTGGGCGCTGTCCTGACTGCTATTGTCAACAAGGTGGACAAAATCAAACTGAATGGGCCGGCACGATGGCGGCCCAACAACGCTATCCATGCCCTGGATACAATGCCCCTAACCTTCACACCCCGATAGTTTGTTTTTACGGTCCACTTTCGCCCCACAGTCAGGATGAAAAACACCATGACAAAAATTATCTTTGTCGATTTTAAGGGCAAAAAAACCACCATTGAGGCGCGCGACGGAGACAATCTCATGCAGGCCGCTATTGCTGGCGGGATAGAGGGAATTGTGGGGGAATGCTGCGGTGCCATGATGTGTGCCACCTGCCATGTTTATGTGGAAGAACCCTATCTCAGTTCTCTTTTGGAGCGCTCCGAAGGCGAAGAGGAGATGCTGGAATGCACGGCTTCAGAACAGCGCACAAACAGCAGATTATCCTGCCAAATCAAGATTGGACCTGATATAGAGGGCATGATCGTGCACTTACCGGAAGAGCAATAGTGACAGACAATACCATTGTTATCGTGGGATCCGGTCAGGCCGGGTTCCAGACTGCCGCCAGCCTGCGTACTGAAGGATTTGAAGGGGAAATAGTCATCATTGGTGCAGAGCCGGGTCTGCCCTATCAGCGCCCCCCGCTGTCCAAGACCTATTTTGTCGATTCCGATGCCCAAAGATTGCTATTTCGCAAGAGCGATTTTTTTGAGAAAAATCGCATAGAACTTCTACAGAACATCCGGGTAACACGCATTAAAAGGGACAAGAAGCAGGTTGAACTGGAAGATGGGCGTATCATTTCCTACGACAAGCTGGTTCTGGCCATGGGAACAAAAAACCGGGACCTCCCAATCCCCGGGACCAACTTTGAAAATGTTCTGCAACTGCGTACCCTTGCAGATGCAGACAAACTTCGGCAGGCCGCCAAGGGTGCTTCCGGCGCCGTTATGATCGGTGGAGGTTTCATCGGTCTTGAAGTGGCCAGCGTATTGCGCGGGCTTGGTCTTGATGTATCCATAGTCGAGTTGGAACCCCGGGTCATGGCCCGCTCTGTTTCTGAACCAGTATCGGCTTTTTTTGAGAATATGCACACCGCTATGGGAGTAAAGCTCTTCCTTGGAGAAAGAGTTGCTTCCATTCAGGGAAATGCTCAGGGCCAGGTCGAAACGGTCACGCTGGGTGGTAGTGGCGCAAAGCTTGCCGGTGACCTTGTTATCATCTGCGCAGGTGTCGTTCCCGATATCCAGATTGCCGCTGATGCCGGACTGGCCATCGAAAACGGCATTCGTGTCGACGAATACATGACGACAAACGACCCCGATATCTTTTCAATCGGGGATTGCGCTGCATTTGTCCATACTGCATCAGGGCAAAGAGTCCGGCTTGAATCGGTGCAGAACGCCCTTGATCAGGCAAAATGTGTTGCCGCAAAAATTGCCGGGCATCCTGAGGCTTATGATCGGGTGCCCTGGTTCTGGAGCGATCAGGCAGGCACAAAGCTTCAAATTGCCGGCCTGACCGGACAGGCTGACCAGTGGTACGAAAAACAAAGTGATAGCCCGAAAAAATTGACAGTTCTGGCGTTCAAAGATAGTCAGTTTGTCGGCGCGGAAACCATCAACAATGCCAGCGACCATATGACTGCTCGCAAAATTCTTGCCTTGCAGGATAAGGTTTCCTTTAAGGACTTTGAATCTAGAGGTTTTGATCTCCGCCAAATTGCCATGGAGAAAGCCAGAACGGGTTAGCAGACTTGCTCAAGGAAAAACGACCGGAAGCCCCGAAGGTTGGGCGGGAATTATGCCCCGGGGGGCGGCTATCCAGCCCGACCAAAGAATTTCGGGGCCGCCGGATTGTTGATATTTCAACCTACACGCCCTATTTCCTGTCCGCCGTCAATAATGCCCTGACACGGGGAGCTTCCAGGCACTATCTCAAAATGTTCGAAGTGGGCATCGTGGAGTGGCGGGTTATCTCAATGCTCGCCATTGAGCCCAGAATTCCCGCCTCACGCATATGCGAAGTCATCTATCTGGATAAGTCGGGCACCAGCCGCGCTCTGAAAAACCTGTCTGAACAGGATGTCATTGAATTCGAAGCCGCAAGTGCTGATCCGCGGCGCAAAGTCTGGTGGCTGAGCCGCAAGGGATACAAGCTGCATGACCGCATTCTTGAAGTCGCTCTTGAGCGGGAACGCAAGCTCATTGAGGGTGTGGACCCCGAAGACCTTGAAGTATTCCTTCGTGTGATCCGCCGCATGCGCACCAATGTCGATAAGCTCTAGGGCCCTGATCTTCTTTCAGCTTTTCGGTTTTAACTGGTAGCGGAAATCGCATAATGTGCCCCCCTGCATAATCGTTTGGGTGCGCGTGAGTTTCATGTCCGGATTGTAACCCACGCAGAATTCAGCATCCCGGTTGCAGGAAAGCAGATGCCCGATTTCACCAAGCCCCATCTCCTTGTACATCTCGGAGAAGCGACAGCGTTTGATATTGAAATCCAGACGGTCCGGTGCTTCGTGAAGCAGTTCGACCTCCAGAGCCCCGTCAGCCTCCCACAAAGGGATGAGGTTTGAAAAATCCTCAAGATCAGGCTCTCGGCCCAATTGCGCGCGCATCGCTTTCCCTTGCGCAATGGCTGATTTGGAAACCGCCTCAGCGATAATTGTCTCGGCTTCTTTTTTGCCGCTGCGCCCCAGCACCACCTCATATACGTCACGCAGAATTGCCGCTTCAATGCGCCTGAGTTCAAGCATTGAAAGGGCGCTTTTTGCTGGTTTTTCCGGGGTGCTTTTGCTCATTTTTCCGGCTCGCCTTCGTCCATATATTGCTTCAGATCGTCGGGTATGGGCATGGTACTGGTCAGCTTCACATTGGCGCCCCCTGTGTTGCCCTTGGGAACTTTACCCATGGCGGAACCAACAATTCCAAGCGGCATCCTGAGCAGCTGGCCCCCAATCTCATTCAGATTCCCGGTTTTCAACCCGATGAAAAACATCCACATATGGGTGTAAAAATGGGGCAGAACATGAAATTGCCCGAGCACATGAGCACGCTCAAAACAGGTGAATGCCTCCTGATAGCGTTTCTGGGAAAAATGGCTCTTTCCCAACGCCATTTCCACATCGAACGCCTCTTTAAGTCTGGTTTTCATATATCTTCCCCTCCTTGATTTATCCGTGGTGCACACAACACCAGCGGCGGGCTGGCATGGGTCGGCCATTCATCAGGCGGCTTCGAATACCACCAGACACCCGCACGCCTCATCAGGCTCCAGCACCAACCCCTCTTTGGTTCTGTGCGGTGAAAAATTGTTGGCTCTCAGATGGATTTCCAGCGCTTCAAGATTGTCAACACTGACAGCAAATCCCGCGATATGGTCTTCACTACGGACGGGAGCAACCCCTGCAAAAGCCTCCCTGAAACTTGCGTCGGAATGAATATGCAGGGCAACGCGTTCCCCCGAAACGATTGCCGAGGGCTGTCCTTCCTCTCTCTCTTTGACGGGCATGTCCCAGAACCCTGAAAAGTGTTCCGCCGCCGAAGCGGGATTGTTCGCTACCGCAATAATCCTGGTCAATGCCAGGCTCCTGTTTTCGTGGCTGACAAACTCGGGCCGCAGATAGTGATGCGGGGTCTTGTGCTGGCAGGCAATCCAGTAAAAGGGTGCCTGCCCCCCCTCAGGCAGAACGATTGAAAACGAAAACTCGATAATTTCCCCGTCGGGGAGCTCCCAGGTTCGCCCGCTTTCAAGCACCGGCGAAACTTCAAGCCCGGCCCGGTTCAATCCTGCTCGTGTTGCCTCCGCGTCCCGGGTTGCAGCAACCATAAGAACCGGACGGTCCGGAATGCGCAAAGCTGCCGCCATTGCAGGGGGCGCCTCCTCGGGCACATCAAGCGACATGAGTTCGATAAAATTGGGGCTTTGGGTCTTGCCGTCTGAAAAGCACACGAGATGGTTGCTCATGCCAGGCAATTGGCCGCGAGGAGTGATGGCAAACCCCATTCCGGCAAAAATCTCACCGGCTTTTTTGCTGTCTCTGACGCTGAGCATCAGATGGTCGATATCATCTATTTCCAAACTCACCGCTTGCTTCCTCCATGTGGGCAATTCACGCCGCAGAACGTTTATTCGCCATACCCGTCAAAAAGCACTGTTGATATGTAACGCTCAGCGCTGTCAGGCAGCAGGGCAACAATGGTTTTGCCCTTCATGTCATCGCGCTGCGCCAGCCGCAGCGCACAGGCCAGAGCCGCGCCAGAAGAGATGCCGGTGGGAATGCCTTCAAGCGCTGCAAGTTTGCGGGAGGTTTCAATGGCCTCGTCATTGCTCACCAGCATAATTTCGTCGATAATATCGGTGTTGAGAATGTCTGGAATAAAGCCGGTACCAATCCCCTGAATCATGTGGGGCGAATGCTCCCCTCCAGATAAAACCGGGCTGTCTTCGGGCTCCACGGCAACCACCTTTACGTTGCTGTTCAACTCCTTGAGTCGCTCGCCGATGCCGGTGAGCGTACCCCCGGTGCCCACGCAGATTACCACTGCATCCACATTTCCCCCCGTATCCTTCCAGATTTCCTCAGCGGTGGTCTTGCGGTGAAAATCGGGATTGGCCGGATTGCCGAACTGCCAGGGCATCACTGCGTTTTGGGTACTGGCGACAATCTCCCTGGCTTTTTCAATTGTGGCGTGAATGCCCTCTGCCGCCGGGGTGAGAACCAGCTCGGCCCCCAAGAACTGCATCAGCTTGCGCCTCTCGATGGAAAAACTGTCCGGCATGGTCAAAATGCACCTGTATCCCTTGGCGATGCAGGCAAACGCCAGACCAACTCCCGTATTGCCCGAGGTCGGCTCGACGATTACGCTGTCCGGCCCGATAGTGCCATCCGCCTCCATCGCCTCAAGCATGCCAATGGCAATGCGGTCCTTGACGCTGGACACCGGATTAAACGATTCCAGCTTGACCAGAACCTCTCCCTGACAGCCTGATTGTTCTGCCAGCTTCGTCGCCCGGACGAGCGGAGTGTTGCCAATGGTTTCCAGGATATTGTCGTAAACCCTGCCCCGGCCGGGTTTGTCGAACTTGAGGCCCTTTGCGGGTGACTGGCTCATTGCTGATTTTCCTTGTTGATGTTGCGCCAAACACATTGGCACGGAAACTGAACAGGCATTGCTAGAAGGGAAGGCCCACATAGTTTTCGGCGAGCGAGGCCATAGCAGCCTTTGAGGAGAGCAGATAATCCAGGTCGGTCTCCTGCATGCGCTGGTCGAAGGGCGAATTATCCGGGAATTTGTGCAGCAGCATGGTCATCCACCAGGAGAAGCGCTGCCCCTTCCATACCCGCGCCAGCGCTTTGCCTGAATATGCTTCAAGACCGCTGTCATCGCCCTTCTTATAATGGTCGAGCATGGCGTGATAGAGATAGTAGATATCCGAGGCCGCCGAGTTCAGACCGCGTGCACCGGTGGGCGGCACAATATGGGCCGCATCCCCGGCCAGAAACATATTACCATAGCGCATGGGTTCAGCCACAAAACTGCGCAGAGGGGCGATGCTCTTTTCAATGGAGGGACCGGTTTCCAGTTTGGCCGAAGCATCATCAGGCAGGCGCAGTTTAAGTTCCCGCCAGAACGCGTCATCGGACCAGTCCTCAACGCTCTCGCTCAGGGGCACCTGAATATAGTAGCGGCTCAGGACCTGAGAGCGCAGCGAGCAAAGAGCAAAACCACGCTCGTGCCGGGCATAGATAAGCTCGGGAGAAACCGGTTTTGTTTCTGAGAGAACTCCAAGCCAGCCAAACGGATAGACCCGCTCAAATTCCCTGATTTTGTCTTTGGGAATGGATTTTCGGCTCACTCCGTGAAAGCCATCCGCGCCGATGATGTATTCACAGTCCAGGCGCTTGTTTTCACCCTCGTGCCTAAAAGTCAGAAAAGGGCTGTCAGAGGTTATATCATGGGGTTGCACATCAAGCGCTTCATGAATGACAGTGCCGCCCATTTTCTCGCGCGCCTCATAAAGGTCGCGGGTCAATTCGGTCTGTCCGTAGACAATCACTGAATTGCCCCCCGTCAGTCCCTTGAGGTCCACCCGGTCACGCCTGCCCTCGTGGGCGATTTCAAAGCCGTCGTGGATTTCTCCCTCCGCGTCCATGCGCGCCCCGCACCGGGCCTCGCGCATCAAATCGGCAAAGCCATGCTCCAGAACACCGGCCCGGATGCGGCTCAGAACATAGTCTCTCGTGTGCTTTTCCAGCACCACATTGTCGATATCCTGTATGTGCAGGAGTTGCGAAAGCAACAGGCCTGACGGACCACCGCCAATTATGCCAACCTGGGTTTTCATCTGCTATATCCTTGTCAGAACGTCCGCGTCTATTCGATGCATTCCAGCATCATGGTGCCTGCACCGGTGTTGGAAACGGGGATGTGATAGTTCTGGTGCAAAGGTCGAACCTTGTCACCAAGCGCACCGCGCATCATCATCCACATCAAAAATTCGGTTCCCTGCGCCCCGGCCTGACGCACCAGTTCGTGTCGGGAAATCTTGGTCAGTTCCTCCGGGTCGGTGACGATTTTTTCCATGCACATCTGGTCAAATTCCTTGTTGATGAATCCGGCCCGCTCCCCGTCAAGCTGGTGGGAAAGCCCGCCGGTGCCCAGCACCACGACCTTGATGTCTTCGGGGTAGGAGCGAATGGCGCGCCCCAGCGACTTGCCGAAATCAAGCGCCCGTTTCAGTGTTGGTATGGGGTGCTGAACCGTATTGGCGCTGATGGGAATGGCGCGCGGCATGTCCGGGTTGTCACCAAGGCCGGGCCAGAACAATTGCATAGGCACAGTAAAGCCGTGGTCGACCGCCAGTTCCTGACACGAGGTGATGTCAAACTCATCCTCAACCATGCCCTCGATGATATGCCAGGAGAGTTTGGCGTCCCCCGGAAAGGGAGGAAGAACGGGAATACCCCAACCCTCATCCTCGTTGATATATTCATGGGCCGCACCAATGGCAAAAGTGGGCATCTGGTCGAGGAAAAACCCCAGCCCATGGTCATTATAAATGTTTATGGCCACGTCGGGTTTGTGCTTTTCCAGCCAGGCGTGAATGGGGGGATAGCCGTCAAAGAACGGTTTCCAGTAATCGTCGTCCTTCTGCCCCCGGGCTATGGCGTTGCCAACGGCGGGAATGTGCGAAGTGGTCAGTCCACCGATAATTGTTGCCATGTCAGTCACCTGCCTTTCTGAGCTTTTCCTTGAAATCCTCAACGCTCATGCCGGTTTGCTGGGCCCCGATATCCTGCATGTTAAGCTTGTAGATGCCCGCAAACTTGGCCAGGTAATAAATGTTGCCGCCCGCAGCAATCATCTCTAGCACATTCTTGTTTCTGCAGGCCTGTTTTTGCGCTTCGTTCAGGCCGAATTTTTCGAAATACGCCTCCGGGTTGGCAAGGTATTGCTCACGCGCTTCGGCACTGTTGAACGAATAACACATCTTGTTGAGCGCATAGCCAATCATCGCCATTTCACCGTCAAAAAGGGTAGTCCCTTCAATGGGGGTATGATGGTCAAAATCTTCAAATTCCATCAGTTTGTTCCTTGTTTTTCGGGGTGGTCAGCCCAGTAGAGACGCATGGGATTGTCCACCAGCAGCGCCTTCTGTCCGGGGGCATCAGTGGCGACAAGGGGGATGATATCCACCAGGGCGCCGTCATCAGGCATATGGGATTTCATGTTGGGGTGCGGCCAGTCGGTGCCCCACAGCACCCGGTCGGGGAAGCGTTCCACAAGCGTGCGGGCAAAAGGTAGCACATCCGCATAATCAGGGACTTCCCCGGTGCCCGGCCCCTGCAGCGAAAGCCGCTCGGGGCAGGAAACCTTGGTCCAGAAGTTCTTGTTTTCCTCAAGCAGGTCGATAAAGCGCTGAAAATCCTCATGCCCAGCGCCTTTTGAAATATCGGGGCGCCCCATATGGTCAATGACAACGATTGAAGGCAGCCTTTTCAGGAACGGCTCTCTGCCTGGCAAATCTGCGCCCTCCAGATAAACCACGACATGCCAGCCCAGTTTTGCGACGCGCTCGGCAATGCCAAGCAACTCCGCCTCGGGCGCGACATCGACCAGTCGCCTGACAAAATTGAACCGGACCGCCCGGACCCCGGCCCCATCAAGCCGCTTCAGTTCTTCATCTGAAACACCTGACTGGACAACTGCTACCCCCCGCGCACGGTCTCCAGCGGCATGAAGAGCATCCGTTAGCGCATCATTATTGGTGCCGTGGCAGGAAGCCTGCACAATGACATTGCGCGACAAGCCCAAATGTTCCCGCAGCGCAAACAGTTTCTCCTTGGGCGCATCGCAGGGCGTATATTTCCTGTTTGGTGCGTAGGGAAACCGCGCAGCGGGACCAAATACATGGCAATGGGCATCAACCGCGCCGGGCGGAGGAGAAAACGCCGGGATGGAGGGAGTGGCATCAAAGGGGAGATAATCTGCATCCATGAGGCTAGCCCTTCTCCTCAGACCGGGGAAAGACAACACCATCAAACAATTTACGAGCGGTGCGCAGAACACCGGCGCTGACAACCTTTTCGGCTTCGCTCAACCGGATGATAATGCTTGTCTCCCCGATGGGGTGCTCAATGCTCATGGTCTTGGGATTCCCTGCCGGAACCTCTGCCAGCGCTGCGGCAACTGAGCCTTCAATCAGACAGGCGGTGGCCACACTCACCGCACCCAGCACCCCAATGGAGGAGTGACAACGATGAGGGATAAATGTGCGCGTGGAAATGGTCCCACCATTTGCAGGCGCACTTACCATGGTCATTTTGGGGATGGTTTTTTCGCTGACATCACCCAGATTCATAAGGTGTCCGGCTTTGATGCGGATGTTTTCCAGCTTTGCCTTGAGCGCACTGTCGGCGTCGAGTTCTTCGCGGGATTCGGTGCCGGTGATGCCCATTTCGTCGGCGCGCATGATGACGCCGGGCATGCCGTTGTCGAGCAAAGTCACCTCGACACCGTCAATAACGTCTCTGGCATTACCGGTGGGCAGCAGCGCGCCGCAACTCGCACCCGCAGTATCCTCAAAGGCAATTTCCACGGGAGCCGAAGTTCCAGGTACCCCGTCAATCCTGACCTCCCCTGCGTAACAGACCCCGCCTTCAGGGGTCTGGACCAGAGCCGTTGCGGTCTGCCCGGTGTTCTCCATGAAAATCACAACCGGCGTTAACTCTCCGGCCGGCTCCACCAACCCGCGTTCGATTGCAAAGGGAGCGACCCCGGCAAGAATATTGCCGCAATTCTGCGCGTCACTTACCAGGGGTTCGTCGACCGAGACCTGCAAAAACAGGTAATCGACATCAACCCCTTTACGTTCGGACTTTGTGACAACCGCCACTTTTGAAGTCAGCGGGTCGGCGCCGCCCATTCCATCAATCTGGCGCGGGTCCGGGGAACCCATTATTGAAAGCAAAAACGCATCCCGTTCGGCGGCGTCTTCAGGCAAATCATCGGCCAGAAAGTAGGCGCCTTTGGAAGTGCCGCCACGCATCCACATACAAGGGAGACCATCACTCATATTTCAGGCCCTTCTTTGCCAGCCGTTCACGCATCTTGTACATATCAAGTCCCAGCTCTCCCTTTTGCAGGCGCAGGCGCTTTTCTTCTTCCGCGGCCAGTCTTGCCTCGGCCCGGGCCAGCACCGCCTCCGCGTCAAAAAGAGGGACAACACAAACCCCGTCATCATCGGCAACAATCACATCGCCGGGATTGACCAGCGCCCCGGCACAGATAATGGGCACATTGACCGAGCCCGGCGTTTCTTTCACTGTTCCTTGCGCACATATGGCTTTCGACCAGACAGGGAATTTCATGGCTGTGAGGTCGGCCACGTCGCGCACGCCAGCGTCAATAATCAGGCCAACGCCGCCCCGGGCCTGCATCGAAACCGCCAGCAGGTCACCAAAATATCCCGCATCGGACGGTGAAGTGGTGGCCAGAACCAGCACATCGCCTTCCTGAACCTGCTCGATAGCCACATGAACCATCCAGTTGTCACCCGGTGGCGCAAGGATGGTCACCGCTGAAGCGCCCAGCTTCGCGCCGCCATAAATGGGGCGCATGTAAGAGGCGAGCAAACCGGTGCGCCCCTGTGCTTCATGCACCGTTGCAACACCACACGCGCCAAGTCTCTTGACCAGTTCGGGAGCGGCGCGTTCAACATTCTGGACAACGCGGCTCATGTCAACTCGTCCACACAACTGGGATAGATGGCCTGAAACCCTTCCGCATAGCGGGCAACGCGCCCCCCTGACATGCCCCCGGAATTGCGGCGAAAATGATTGCCCCGATTTTCTGCCAGATTCGTATAAAACTTCCACAAATGTTCCTGGCCCTGCATGCACTCAATGGCAGTGCGTTTTTTGTCCCACACTTCGGTGATGTCTAAAAACACATTGGGCTTCCAGCCCATTTGCTCGCTCTGGTGGGGCTCGAACAGATAAAGCTGGGGAGCGCCCAGCACCTTTTCGCCCGGATTGTGCCCCCAGGCCTGAGCAATCATGCGGCACTCCATTGCGACTTGGGTGGCATAGGAATGATCGGTGTTGTAGGGATCGTACTGGGAGTGTGACATCATGAAATCGGGTTGCACAGCCCGGATGACATCGACCAGCCTGAACTTCGCTTCCCGGTCCAGCTCAAGCGGATAGTCCCCAAGATCAAAAAACCGGATATCGTGAACACCCAGCGCCTGGGCCGCATTCTCCGCCTCCTTGCGGCGGGCGGTCTTGACTTTTTCGAGCGTACAGCCTTCCTGTTTCCACAGTTTGGCGGATTCCCCGCGCTCTCCATAGGAGAGGCAGACAACGCTTATCTCATACCCCTTTTTCTGATGCAGGGCGATGGCGCCACCCGCCCTCCAGACAAAATCAGCGGCATGGGCACTGATCACCAGAGCGCTTTTTTTGTCCACCATGTCATATTCCGTTCACGAATGAGTTGCGGTGGGGAATATCCCTTTCAAGTCGCAGACAATCCAGTTCAAAGGCTACCCTAACTCATAAGAAATTGCTATAGAGGTTGAAAATTACCCCTGCTGTGACATGAAATCTGACCTATGGAATCTACAAAAGAAGTCGTAAAACGTGCCATCAATTTCAATTTGCGTCACCTGCGCGCCTTTCAGGAAATCGCTGCCTGCCAGAGCATCTCCCATGCTGCAGCACGAATCCATCTCACGCAGCCGGCAATAACTCAGGCCCTTGCCAAGCTGGAAGATCTGGCAGGGGCCAGATTGTTCGACCGGCGGGGACGTGGCATGTTCCTGAATGAGCCGGGAGCATTGTTTTTGCGCCGGGTCGAGCGGGCACTGACCCTCATCGAGGAAGGGGCGCGTTCCGCCCTGAAAATCGCAACCAAGGGACGCGCGCGCGGCTTTTCTCAGTTCGACCGGCTTGTTACCTCGGCCCAATTGCGCGCGCTGCTGGCGGTGGTTGAGGCAGGGAATTTTTCGCTGGCAGCCCGTTCAATAGGAATCTCCCAGCCCTCCCTGCACCGTACCGCCCGCGACCTTGAAAAACTGTCCGGCATTACCTTGTTCAACCGCGTCAGCCTTGGCATAGAGGTTACGCCTTCAGCCCGGGTTCTGGCCCAGCATGCACGACTTGCTTTTTCTGAAATTGATCAGGGAATTGATGAAATTCAGGCCTGGTGCGGATTTGATACCGGCCGCATTGTTGTGGGTACCATGCCTCTGGCCCGCACGATAATATTGCCTCAGGCGATCAACAATCTGCTCAAGGACCGCCCCGATGTGGATGTCAGTGTCATAGACGGGCCCTATGACGACCTGCTGCATGGTTTGCGCCATGGGGAAATAGACTTGCTGACCGGGGCACTGCGCGATCCGCTACCCATCTCCGACGTGGTTCAGGAAACCCTGTTCAGCGACCCGCTGGCAATTGTCGCCCGTGCCGGGCACCCGCTGAGTGCGAAAAACAAGGTGACCCTTGGCGACCTTGCCGCGTGTTCGTGGGCGGTTCCGCGTGCCGGAACTCCCACACGGGAATTTTTCAACAACATGTTTGCAACAGCAGGAGTTTCAGGGCCGCGCCATGTTATCGAAGCAAGCTCGCTTGTGCTCATACGTGGCCTGCTTTCCACAAGCGACCGCCTCACCATCATGTCCGCTCACCAGATGCACCACGAAGAAGAACAGGGGCTGCTGTGCCGTCTCCGTTTCGACATGCGTGCAACCTCGCGCGATATCGGCATCACAATGCGCGACAACTGGCGACCCACAGCAACTCAAACCCTGTTCCTGAACTATCTGCGCAAGGCGTCCGCTCGGGTGCAAAAGCACAGCAAAACTTATTCGAAAAACGAATAGGAGATGCCCGCAACCTATTTTACTCTCTCAAACCCGTTTGCTAGGGGCAGTATCCAAAATAACGAGCGGACCTTATTCATGACGCCACAGGACAATGTCCCCTGCATCAATACCCTCGGATTTATCGGGTTTGGCGAAGTCGGCATGGCTTTTGCCGCAGGCCTGCGGCGCGAACAACTCAATGGTCCTGCCACCGATATTCTGGCCTTCGACATAAAGACATGTGGGACACAGGAAGCGCGCGAAGAAAAACTGTCCGACTACGAAAGTTCAGGAGTTTTATCCGCCAAAAGCGCCCAGTCCTGCGCTGCCGGGGCCCAAGCTGTTTTTTCTCTGGTCACGGCTGACCAGGCACTGGACGCAGCATTGAGCACAGCACCGGGCCTTGGCAAAAACTGCCTTTATCTGGATTGCAATTCATGCGCCCCGGACACCAAGAAGCAGGCCGCCATCGCCATCAATGCTGCCGGGGGGCGCTATGTGGATGTCGCCATTATGGCTCCCGTGCACCCTGACCTGCACAAAACGCCGACGCTGGTCAGCGGAAAATGGGCTGAGGACGCACACCGGTTGATGATGTCTCTGGGCATGCGCTCCAGTCTTGTTAATGGGGATATCGGCGCTGCCGCTTCCATCAAGCTAATCCGCTCTATCATGGTCAAGGGCATGGAAGCCCTGCTCGCGGAATGCCTTCTTGCAGCAAAAAAGGCGAGCGTGGAGGAGCAGGTTCTTAAATCGCTGGAAGAAACTTATCCTGATATCGACTGGGAACAACGCTCAAAATACGCACTCTCACGCATGATAAAACATGGCATGCGCCGGGCGGCTGAAATGGAAGAGGCCACTTCATGCGTTAAAAGTCTGAGGCTGCCCAACCAGATGTCCCGGGCAGCTGCAGATTGGCAGCGCGCCATCGCAGGTCTTCATCTGCCCCTTGAGGACAGTTCGGCAGAGCCGGACGCAAAGAGAATTTTGACGGCTTTCCAATTGCAGTATAACCGGAGAAACGAGCTATGAAACTTTGTGTCGCTGGAGCAGCAGGTGCCTTTGGCATGAAACACCTTGATGCCCTGAACAATATCGAAGGTGTTGAAGTAACTTCTGTTGTCGGGCGTACACCGGACACGATCAGGAGTTTTGCCGATGAACGCGGCATCGCCCACGCAACTACCGATCTGGCCGAAAGCCTGGCCCGAAGCGATGTGGACGCCGTAATATTATCCACCCCCACCCAGATGCATGCAAAACAGGCCATTGCCTGCATGCGCGCTGGAAAGCATGTGCTGATAGAAATTCCCATGGCCGACAATCTGGCGGATTCCGAGGAAATCGTACGGGTGCAGAAGGAAACCGGCCTGGTCGCCATGGCCGGGCATGTGCGCCGCTTTAACCCCTCCCACCAGTGGATCCACAATAAAATCCGGGCCGGGGAATTAAAGATTCAACAGATGGATGTGCAGACCTATTTTTTTCGCCGCAAGAACATCAATGCCGCGGGCAAGGCGCGCAGCTGGACCGACCATCTGCTATGGCACCACGCCTGCCACACTGTCGATCTTTTCCAGTATCAGACCGGCGAAATTGCATCTGACGCATTTGGCCTGCAAGGTCCCGAACATCCCGAACTTGGTATCGCCATGGATATGGGTATCGGAATGAAAGTACCCTCGGGCGCTATCTGCACACTCTCCCTCTCATTCAATAACGAGGGTCCTCTTGGCACCTTTTTTCGCTATATTTGCGACCGTGGCACCTATATCGCCCGCTATGATGACCTGGTGGATGGCTATGAGAAGCCCATCGACCTGTCAAACGTTGCGGTTTCAGGCAATGGCATTGAGCTGATTGACCGCGAATTCATTTCAGCAATCAGCGAAGGACGGGAACCTAACGCCTCAGTGGCGCAATGTCTGACGGCCATGCAAACCCTGAACCGGATCGAAAAAAGCATGATTTAGGATCAGGAGACGTTAAATTCGTCCAATTCTGTTCGAGAAAGAGTGTTCAGATGAAGCAAAGCTGCCGGCAAACAATGTCGTTCACCTTTTTGAGCGGAAATTTGTTTCAGATGGATGCCATAGCTCAAACCCTTCGGGCACTATGGATTTTGCCCTACGCTCCTGCGTCTTCGACACTTCTTGCCTCAAAAAACACATCACTAAAAACATCAGGAGACCAAGCAACAACACGCCCTGAGCAATGAGCGTTTGACTTCATGAGTCATTGAGATAAATACTGCACGAGAGCAGAAATTGTGGGATCCCGGTGCCCAGACCTTTTTTGCTAGATACTTGATCACAGGGAAATGGAATATCTGCTGCGCAAAATTCTTGCCAACCAGATGGCGGCCAAGGCCAGTGATGATCGCACGTTCGTAGAAGAAATTGCCGGAATATGGGGTGAGGCGGGCCATGACAATGCTGTCACCCCGGATACCCTGCAGGCACTGCTGATCCTGATGCTCACCCTGATCATGCAGATAAAAATGATCCCTCCGGCTGAGATGAAAACAGCCACAAAGCTGCTTTGCGAAACCTTTGTTGACAGAATGGCCAGGGACACTCTTTCCTCTGCTCCGGCTCGCCAGGGAAGCGTTACTCCATGATAAACATTCAGAATCTTGGTTTTACCTATCCGGGTGCCGCTACTCCCGTATTGTCGGGCCTGAACTTTCATATAGAACAGGGTGAAATCTATGGTCTGCTCGGCCCTTCAGGCTCGGGCAAATCTACCACCCAGAAAATTCTCATGGGGCTGCTGCGCGGTTTTACCGGCAGCGCACTGGTTTTTGACCAGCCCATAGAAAATATCGACCGCAGCTTTTATGAGCGCATCGGGGTGAGCTTTGAGCTGCCAACTCTTTATCTTCGTCTCACCGCGCGGGAGAATTTGAGCCTGTTTGCCGCCCTTTACGACAAACCAACGCGCGACCCTATGGAAATTCTGAAGCTGGTTGATCTTGCAGACGCCGCCGAACAGCGGGTTGAAGACTTTTCCAAGGGCATGAAAATGCGGCTTAACCTGTGCCGCTCACTGCTGCACGATCCCGAGCTTTTGTTTTTTGACGAACCAACCACCGGGCAGGACCCTGCCCGCGCCCGCATCACCCATGAGCTTATTCTCAGGCTAAAAAGGGAAGGGAAGACTATTTTTCTGACCACCCACAATATGGCTGAGGCCGACGAAATCTGCGATCGCGTCGGGTTCCTTACCAACGGGAACATTCCGGTCTCAGGAATACCGGCAGACCTGAAGCGCCAATATGGACGCCCGGAACTTGAGGTCGTCACTACCGGCCAGAACGGGGTTCACAAAGTCCGTTTCCCCATGGAAAACTTGGCTGACAACACGGAATTTTTGACAACCCTGCGCCAGAGCGAAATCCTCTCCCTGCATACACAGGAGGCAAGCCTTGATGACGTGTTCATCAAGGCCACAGCCAGGCAGGATAAAGCGCCATGAGCAATGCCATGGTGAATTTTCTTGTGCATGATATGCGCCTGCAACTGCGCAACGGCATTTATTACGCCTATGCATTTGTGCTGGCCTTTTACATTTCCGTTCTGGTTTTTGCTACTGAATACATTCCTTCCTGGGCGCTCGCATTGTTCATCTATACCGACCCTTCCGTACTCGGGTTTTTCTTTCTGGGTGCCCTGATGCTGCTGGAAAAAGCCGAAGGTTCGCGCACTGCACTGGCCATTACACCACTGTCAGTGCACGTCTATTTCTGGTCAAAAACCATCACTTTGACATGTGTTGCCCTGGTTGTGGCTGTCACCCTTGCTCTGGTGGCCAAGACAAATATCAACTGGCCGCTTTATGTTTCAGCCATCATCCTGACTTCGATTTCTTTCATCGGTTTCGGCTTCCCTATTGCCCTGAAGTTCAAAACCGTGACCGGTTACCTTATCGGTGCCGCAGGCATCCTCACCCCGCTGACGCTACCCATGTTTTTTGCTCTTTTTGATCCAATGGGATACTGGGCCATGCTTATTCCTCCCGCCGCCCAGTTCCGCCTGTTTCTGGTGTCTCTTGGCACGTTTGAGGCAAGTGGCCTTGAGCTTTTCACCATGTTGCTCGTCAGTGCACTCAGCGCTGTTGCATTGGTGATTTTTGCGACAAAGGCCTTGAAGAAGGAGTTTGGCAGACAATGAAGACCCTCTCGGTGCTTAGCCCTTCCCGCTTCAACAAGCTTCTGGTTTCCGACAGCAAGAATGTCAGCCGTGATCCGGTTCTGATGTTTGCCATTTTGATGTCAGTGGTTCCCGCTCTTGCGTTTGTTCTTGCCCGCCAGAGCATTGACGAAGCAGCCTTGCCCGCTTTTGGTCTGGCTGATTTTTCCACCTATCTTGCCCCCATCGTGTTGGGATTGCCCGCCGCGCTTATCGGCTGGGTTACCGGTTTTCTTATTCTGGAGGAGCGCGATGACGGGCCGCTACTGGCGCTTGACACCACACCCGTGGGCAAGGCTGGTTTTACTCTTCACCGCGCCACCGTCACTTTTGCGATCACCTTTTTGATAACACTGGTCGCAACACCCCGGATACTGCCCGGTGTCGGGTTTGGTGTCGTAATGGTGCTGGCAGTTTTTGTGGGATTGCAGGCGGTGATTCTGGCTTTTGCCATTCCCGCTATTGCCCGTAACAAGGTAGAGGGTCTGGCGGTCACCAAAATACTCAACACAGCAGCAATCATCCCGCTGCTGGCGCTGCTCCCCTCTCCACTGCGCTATCTTGCCGGGTTCGTGCCCAACTTCTGGCTGGGCGAGCTGCTTGAGCTTTCTTCACGGCTCTACCTGACGAAGTCACTCATCATTGCTGCCGGCCTTGTTATCCACATTGTGGTGCTCTGGCTGTTTTTTCGCCTGCTGGAGCGCAGAGCAGGCTAACCGCCCTTGCCTTTGCCCTTGCCGCTGCCGGCGTTCCCGCTTGCCTGTTCAGAGGCAATTCTCTGCAAGGCATCTATCGCCAATTGATATCCCTGCGCTGCCGAAAGCTCGAACCAGGAAATCGCAACGTCAATGTCGGCGGGAACGCCATAGCCGTTTTCATAGAGATAGCCCATATTGTTTTGCGCTACTGCATGTCCTGCATCGGCAGCAATTTTTGTCCAATAGAGCGCTTCGCCATAATCCTGCTCAACGCCGTTTCCATCCATATAAAGCAGACCAAGATTTATCTGCGCTCGTGCTTCTCCATTCCGGGCTGCCTCCATATAAAGCTCGGCCGCACGCTCAAAGTCCTGCTCTACCCCGCGTCCGTCTTCATAAAGTATTGCCAGATTGTGCTGGGCCAACGCCATGCCCTCGTCAGCGGCCTGCATATAAAACGAGGCTGCCATTTCGAAATCCTGCTCGACGCCGAACCCCTCCTCATAGAGGTAACCTAGATTATTGAGACCGAAAACGTTTCCCAGATCCGCCGCGTCTGTGTAATATTCTGCCGCCAACTCGTAATCGACAGGCACGCCCAGCCCGTCCTGATACATCTTGCCCAGATTGACCATTCCGGCAGAACTTCCCGCCTCAACGGCTTTTTCAAACCAGGCATGTGCAGCCACATAATCCCGGTCAACGCCGGTAGCATTCTGATACATCAGTCCGATATTGGATTGTGCACGGGGCAGGCCCTGTTCTGCCGCCCGGCGATACCAGCGCGAAGCCTCCACCAGATTGCGCTCAACTCCCTCCCCATATTCAAATGAAATTGCGTAACTGTTCTGGCCAACCGCATAACCGCCCTCTGCTGCCAGGCGAAGCAATTGTGCACCGCGCACCTGATCCTCTTCCACTCCGTCAGCAATTATCAACATGTCGCCAAGCAGTGTTGCCGCCAGATAATTTCCCGCCGCCGCCGCTTCCTCAAACAGGGGAAGGGCTGCATCGGTATTGCCTTGTGCCCAATAGGCCCGGCCAAGCCACGCCTTGGCCTGAATTGAATTGGGCTCCGCCTGCACCGCCTCGCGGCATATGCGGATGGCCATTTCAGTGTTCATATCCTTCGTCAGGCGGCCAATATCCTTAAAACCCGCCTCAAAAGGTTCTGCCGCCTGCGCCGCACAGGCATCAAGCTTTGGGCCGGCTATTGCGCCGGAGGTTGCACCAAAAGCAAGCGCAACCCCCAAGGCAAGCGCACAGACGCTACGAAAGACTGGCCCCGAATAATCCCCTGTTCTTATCATCAAACGCATCTGTCCCTCCCACTGATTACTTTCCGGCCAGCTTAAACGCAACAGAATGAAATGTGCAATATCCGTGCTGTGCAAATTCGACAAGACTTCCCAGGTCGTTATCCATGACGGACTTTCAAGACAACAATCGTACCCACCAATGCCATGGAAACAATATTGCCCAGCACCAGCGGCCAGGAACCAATGGCCAGACCATAAGTGAACCACAGAGTGACCGTTGTCAGCAGCAATATATTGGTCCAGAGCGAGAGGGCTTTGGTGTCTCGTGTGCGAATGGTTTTAACCGCCTGGGGCAGCCAGCCGATGGTGCCCAAAATTGCCGCCAGTGCACCAATGGTTTCAATCATCCATCCGGACATTTATCCCGTCTCCTGTTTTACTGGATGTTCTGACCTGCCCCTACCAGGGCTCAACCACAATTTCGGGCCATTGGGCCCTGGCCCGGGCACCCTTTTTTTCATGGGTGGTGCGATTGTCCAATACATGGTTGGGCACGATGCGGAACGAGAAAATGTCATCCAGACCAAACGGCGCCACGATGGATATCTCATCGCCTTCATCAAGCCGCACGCCCACGGCATGGGTCTTGCTGGCGAAACGGCCCAGCATCTCAGCGGACGATTTCAGCGGCTCAAAATCCGTGTCGAACTTTTGCGGTGCCCATAAGTGAACCCGGGCCTGATTGCGAATTTCCACCGGCACTGGCAGGCGGGCAAAACGCCTCTTCGCCTGTTTGATGACATTGTCCTCGGCCTCATAACTGAGATCGCTGGCATCAAAATAGAACACATCAATATCCTTGACCCCGGCAAAGGGTTCCCGGCCCGTGAGAGAGTTCCACACATGATTGTAGATAGCCCCCGAAACAACCAGCCAGTCCGGCAGGTCGAACGCCCGCAATTCCGCAAGCAATCCCATGAGAACGGGTTCGGAACGAATAATGTTTTCCAGAGCTGCCCGCTGTTCTTCAGCCGCAAGGCCCGCATAGCGCAGATGATCCATCCGCTTATATTAGCCTGATTCTCCCGCGGTTGGGCTTTAATACTCCTTCAGCTGAAGAAGTTTGTTACCGTCCCTATTCGCTGACGCTTTCTTTTATGAAGGTACCCGCGCTGAGGTCATCAATTGCCTGTTTCAGTTCGGCCCTTGTGTTCATGACAATCGGCCCGTGCCAGGCCACAGGTTCGCGCAAGGGCTTGCCCGAAATCAGAAGAAACCGCACCCCTTCCTCTCCAGCCTGTACAACCACTTCATCGCCGCTGTCGAAATAGACCAGCGTTCGGTTTCCCGACATGTCGCGTACATGCAGTTCGCGGCCATCCACTTCCTTTTCAACCGGCACACCCACCGGAGTGGAGGCATCGACAAAAGCGCCGGCGCCCTCGAACACATAGGCAAAAGCATTGCGTGAAGTATCCACCTTGAACAGTTTGCGCCTGCCTGGGGGGACAAATATATCCAGATATTGGGGGTCGGCGGCAACCCCCTCCACCGGTCCGGTCCTGCCCCAGAACTGGCCCACCACCACGCGTGCTATCGTGCCGTCATCGTCGATGATTTCGGGAATCTCTTTTGCTGAAACATCCTGATAACGCGGTTTTGTCATCTTAAGTGAAGAGGGCAGATTGGCCCACAACTGAAAGCCGTGCATGCGCCCGGTCTCGTCCCCCTTGGGCATTTCCTGATGCATGATGCCTGAACCCGCCGTCATCCATTGCACATCGCCCGCGCCAAGTTTTCCCGCGTTGCCCAGACTATCCCCGTGTTCCACAGAACCGGCCAGCACATAGGTTATCGTCTCAATTCCCCGGTGCGGATGCCAGGGAAAACCCGCCGCATAATCCGCAGGATTTTCGTTGCGAAAATCGTCGAGCAGCAGGAAAGGGTCAAGCTCGCGTGGCTGGTGGAAACCAAAAGCGCGGTGCAGTTTCACCCCGGCCCCTTCCATTGTTGGAGTGGCCAGCCTGCTGTTCTTAACCGGTCGGATGGACATGAAGGGGCCTTTCTTTCAAAGAAGCATTATTATCATATGGTCATTCTGCATGACAAAACCAGACAGGCCTCGCTCACCTTTTCGCGCGCAAAAATTTGAACTGGTGACAAGCGCCAGATTTTGCATTATGGATGCTCCTATGACCCATGTAAGCGCCACATATTATTTTTGGTATTTTGCAAACTCCATGCACCTGGCGCAGAGTGGGCCGCGTTTGATCTGAATAGCTGACAAACCAGAACATAACCACAAGCCGCCAGACAGGGCGGCTTTTTTATTTGGCGCATCTGTCTGGCAGATAATCAAAGGAACCAGACAAAATGCCCCGCTCTACCGCCGATCTGCGCATTGCAACCATCACCGAGATAGACACTCCCGCCGAGATCTATGCGCAATATCCGCGCTCTGAAGCGGCGACCCAGACGGTTATCCGCGCCCGCGCCGCTATTCACGATATTCTTACCGGAGTTGACCCCCGTTTGCTGGTCATTGTCGGGCCGTGCTCGATTCACGACCCCAAATCCGCGCTTGAATATGCTGATCGGCTGGTCTCTTTGCGCAGCAGTCTGAAGGGGCAACTGGAAATCGTAATGCGGGTTTATTTCGAAAAGCCCCGCACGACCACGGGCTGGAAGGGCCTCATCAACGATCCTGATCTTGATGGCAGTTTCAAGATTGATCAGGGACTGCGTATCGCCCGCGAGTTGCTGCTGGAGATCAATCATTTGGGCCTGCCCGCGGCTTGTGAATTTCTGGATATGACCACTCCGCAATATCTTGCTGACCTTGTCAGTTGGGCCGCAATTGGTGCACGCACCACTGAAAGCCAGATTCATCGGGAACTGGCTTCGGGGACTTCGTGCGCCGTAGGTTTCAAAAACGGGACCGGTGGCGATATCCAAATCGCCATCGATGCTGTACGTTCAGCTTCACAACCTCACCATTTTCTGGCCGTCACCAGCGGGGGCAGGGCGGCCATCGCCTCCACGAAGGGCAATTCGGACTGTCACGTCATTCTGCGCGGCGGCAAAGGGCCGAACTATGACGCAAAAAGTGTCGAGACCGCCTGCAGGACCATTGAGGTCTCCGGCCTCAGGCCGATGCTTATGATCGATGCCAGCCACGCCAACTCCGGCAAGGATCACAAGAACCAGCCCGCAGTGCTGGCCGACATCGGCAATCAGATTGGCAAAGGCGACAAACGCATTATGGGCGTGATGGCCGAAAGCCACCTGATTGCCGGCAAGCAGAACCTAAAACCCGGCAAACCCCTGACCTATGGCCAGAGTATCACCGACGCCTGCATGGATTGGGACACGACAGAACAGGCTCTTGCCGAACTGGCCAGTAAGGTTGAAATACGCAACCAGGCGTGAGCTGCGCTCTAGGGTCAGGACTCATTAATCTCATGCAATTCTGTTTGAAAGAAAGTGTTCAGATGAAGCAAATCGTGCGCAAGGGAAGGTTTTTACTTTTTCGAGCAACGATTTGCTATCAGATGGGCGCTTT
>Ga0256839_1001101_pt1 | contig 33586 bp, 35 predicted proteins | sample 354166metaG_FD_185968 | JGI IMG/M metagenome (GOLD analysis project Ga0256839, IMG submission 185968) | Hydrothermal vent microbial communities from Mid Atlantic Ridge, Atlantic Ocean - 354-166 | ecosystem: Environmental > Aquatic > Marine > Hydrothermal vents | place: Atlantic Ocean: Mid...
CCAGAGAAAACCAATGTTTATTTAATGGATAATCGTGGCCGCCTGTTGGCACAGCGAGTGGAAAAAACTATACACCCAGAAGGCTCGCTGCTAACAGAACACACAATCGTCCGCCACTTATTAACAGGAAAAAACTGGAGCAGCACCCTTAAGCTTCAAGGTTTGTCCGGGCAACAAGTGTTTGCCATTGGCTCACATATCCCTCATCTCAACTGGTCACTGATATCAGAAATTCCTGCATCAAAAATCAATAAACCTATTCAACAATTCATTCTGACCTTTATCGCCATATCGTTTCTTATACTCATTGTCTTTGGCATTGGTGGTGTTGTTTTGGTGCGTAAAATGTTAAAGCCTGTATCCGATCTCACCCAAGCTACACAAAAGGTACAAACAGGCAGCTATGATGTATCCTTAAGACCTTCGCCCTACACCGAACTCCAAAGCTTAAACGATAGTTTTCAGCATATGCTAGAAGCCATTGCCGCGCGTGAAGAAAAGCTGCAACAATTGATGCTGGCCATTGAACATTTAGATGAGTCAATCATGTTGGTTGATCAATATGGCGTGATTTCTTATGTCAATCCCGCCTTTGAACATATCACACAATACAAGCGTGAAGAAGTAGAGGGTAAACATATTGAAAGCCTGCTCAACTCTGAGCACAGCAATACCTCTTGCCATAAGCTTAGCTATTGCCTTGAAACACAGCAGGGATGGGAAGGCAGACTAACAGGCTATACCAAAAATGGTGCAGCTACCCCCCTTTGGCTACATATATCCCCTGTATATCACAACCATCAAATCACCCACTTTATTGCTATTGCCCGAGATATGTCCGAGCAAGAAAAATTAGAAGCGAATCTACGCCAATCACAAAAAATGGAAAGCATAGGCACACTTGTCGGCGGCATTGCTCACGACTTCAACAATAGTCTTGCTGCAATACTGGGTAATGCCTACTTAGCGATGCGCTTGATGGACACAGACCAACCAGACCTTGCCAAAGAGAAGGTCAAACGCATTGAAGAGATAGTGAGCCAATCATCCAAAATTGTTGCGCAACTGCTTGCCTATGCGCGTAAAGCTATTGTTCAAAAGGAAACGATTGAGCTTACCGCACTCATTCAGGAAACACTAACCTTAGCACATGTGACCATTCCAGAGAATATACACCTTAAAGTATCGATCCCTGATGAGCCCGTGTATATCTTTGCGGATCAAACACAAATACAGCAAGTCTTACTCAACTTGCTCAACAATGCCAGAGATGCCGTGGTACAGGCAACCCACCCCAGCATAGAACTAAGCTTGCGTACAATACTTGCTGACCAAACCTTTCAACAACGACACCCTGACTGCTCATGCCAGCAATATGTATGTATCAGCGTATCCGATAATGGACATGGGATAAACCAAGATCAATTAGAGCGGATATTTGACCCTTTCTTCACCACAAAAGAGGTTGGCAAGGGCACTGGGCTTGGATTATCCATGGTACATGGCATGATAAAGAGCCATCAAGGGTGCATTGAGGTGGAAAGCCAAGTCAGCCACGGTACCTGCTTCAACATTTACTTGCCGATTGTTCAAGCTGACGAATCCCAAGAAACAGCACCCCAAGCCTTAGCCAAAGACAACTTGCAGCAACCAAGTAGTGCAACCATCCTAGTGATCGACGACGACGATGATGTGCGTGATACACTGGCAGAAGTGATTTCATCACTGGGCTATACCGTACTTCAAGCATGTGATGGTATTGCGGGCTTGCAACTGTTTGAGCAGCACCCTGAGATAGACCTGATACTGGTTGATGTGGTCATGCCACGCATGGGCGGTGTGGAATTTGCCCAGCATATCCGAGAAGCATCCAATATTGGCATTGTTTTTCTCACAGGCTATGACGCAGAAACACTGCAACATTATGAAATCAGCAACCACAGCACTTTTTGCAAACCTATCAAGCATAAGACCTTACAACATGTGATACAGCATATGCTCAAGGCTAAGCATCACAATCATAAACCCGAGAACCATTGACAATACACTTCCCTACCCTACCCTCGGCTAAATTACCAATATACATACACATCTTGGAGGTCAGGAAATGTTGATTGGCATTGATATTGGGTTTGGGTTTACCAAAGCAACCGATGGTAAAGACTTTCTTGTCTTCAAATCTGTATATGGTGAGTCGGTTGACCTTCAATTTCGTGAAAATCTCCTCCAGACCGAAAAAAATGATGAGCATATTCAAATTGAAATTGATGATACGCCATACTTTGTGGGCGAACTTGCAGAGCGCCAAAGTTCTAGTCGGTCTTTCACTCTGGATCAGCATCAGTTTGTTTCATCATCAAGTAAGATTTTAGCGCTTGCCGCCTTGAGCAAGCTTGTTCATGAACCCAAGCAAAGCATCAAGCTTGTCGTAGGCCTGCCTATTGGTCACTATCGCCAATACAAAAAGGAATTGAAAGAAACACTTCAAACTACACATAACTTCACATCGGTTGATGCCAATGGTGTGCGTACTGAAATGCAAATTGCAGTGTCTGATGTTCGCGTACTCCCGCAACCCATTGGTACAGTCATGGATAGGCTGTTAGGGGCAACAGGCATACCCAAGAATCAGCGCTTTGCCTCCGATAAAATTGGCATTATTGATGTTGGCTTCCGCACCACAGACTACACCATTTCAGATAAAGGGCGATATTCTGAACGAGGTAGTTTAACCACGCGAAATGGCATTTCTCGCGCATTTACAAAAATCGGCGCCAAGCTAAAAGAAGCATGTAATATTGATATTGAGATTTACCGCTTATTTGAAGCCATAGATTCAGGAAGTATCAAAATCAGGGGAAAGTCCTACGACTTGAAACCCATCACTGAAAGGTCATTCCAGCAGCTTGCTACAGCTATCGCAACGGATGCCAATACACTTTGGGCAGATGATTGGGATATGGATGCCATTATGATCACTGGCGGCGGTGGGGCTGTGCTTGCGCCTTATATCGAAAAACAGCTTGAAGGTGTGGTTATTCCTATCAAACAAGATCTGGATTACCGGCTACACAATGTTCGGGGTTATTACAAGTTTGGCTTGTACACATGGCGTACAAAAGAGCAATGAAGCTATTGAAGCAAGCGTGGTACAGCCAAGGTAAACATGGGAATATCGGCTTCAAAGAAGCTGCCATCATCAGCTTGCATTTGATATGAACCTTGCATACAGCCTACAGGTGTTCGCAATACGGTAAAGCTGCTATATCGATGCTCGCTTTGCGGTGCTATCACAGGCTGTTCACCAATCACACCATCACCTTGCACTTCCGTCACATTGCCATCAGCATCAGTAATCAACCATTTTCGTGATAATAATTGGGCTGCCTGCTCGCCCTTATTCGCAATACAAATATGATAAACAAAGACATATTCACCTTGGCGTGATTGCTCGGCTTGGTATTCGGTCTCAACGGTGACTTCAATATGATGTTTCATGGTTTGACCTCATGCACCTTCTCACAATGCAGCTTATAGCAATATAAATGGCAATAAAGCAAACATAGCCACAATCAATACTGCCAGCAACACCAAAAAGACTTGCACAGGATGTTGTTTTATCTTTTTCCATACCGTTGGCTGCTCACCTTGCGCACAAAGCTCTGCATATTGGGCTTGTGCATCCTTATAGCGTTGCACCTGATAGGTTTGAATCAAAGCTTTGCCTTGTTCGAGTTGTGTTTCATCATGCAGCCAAATAGCTGCAAAGCCTAAGCCCCATCTACCATTCGTGGTCTCATAAAAATCAATATGATTCGCTTCCAACAAAGCACGAATATCATCGGCTTCATCTTCTTCCACACCGCGAAGCTTAAATAGCATTACAGACATGGTTTATCCTGCTGCTCGATATACAAAGTACGGCTTGGGAAAGCAAACGCCAAGTCCAGCGACTCCAACAACTGCATAATCTGCATATTCACCTCTTGCCGCACTTGCAAATACACTGCCCACTCTTTGCTCTTGCTGAAATAATAAAGAAAAATAGACAACGCCGAATCTTCAAAATTATCAAACTTTACCAATGAAAACTCTTGGTCCACCCCGGGATGCTCTGCCAATATTTTTTCAATCCCTGCAATAGCCTGCTGCATTTTTTCCGTGGATGTGTCATAAGTGATACCAATACGCATTTTAATCCGCCGCTTGGAGCGGGCATCAATATTATCAATCACCATATTGGCAAGCATAGAATTGGGCACATTCACCAAAGTTTGAGAAAAAGTACGGATACGGGTGGAACGAAAACCAATTTCTTCAACCACACCTTCAAACTCAGATGTTTTAATCCAGTCGCCCACCACAAATGGACGGTCAACCAACAACATAATGGAGCCAAACAAGTTGGCAATCGTATCCTTGGCAGCCATCGCCACTGCAATACCGCCAATACCGAGAGAAGCAATCAAACCAGAAATGGAATAGCCCATATTTTGAGCCACCACCAAAACACCTGTCACCACAAGGAAAAGCTTTAGGGTTTTGGATATAAAAGGAACAAGCTGATCATCCAGTGATGAGTCCGTCGTTTTTGCCCGTGATAAAGCATATGCCGACAAACCATCAATCAACCGCCACAAAAACCAACCAATAAGTACAATACTTGCCATGCGCCCTACGCGTTCCACAATATCAAGAATAGGCAACACCTCAGAAGATGGCTTTAATACCAACACAGCAGCCCACATACCCATCAACAAAATCAACCAAGACAATGGCTTTTGGGCTGCTGCAAGCAGAGCGTCATCCAGCGTAGTTTCCGTGCGTTGGGTTAGCTTTTGTGTGACCTGATGAAGCCATTGTAGCAAGTAGCGATGAACCACAACCGTCATAAACAAAACTGCTATGGCAAAGCCCCAGCGGGAGTAGTCGCTATCACCCAAAGCTATCAGTATTTGTTCGATATTTTCCAATACTTCCCTCTCTTATTCCAAAGCATTGACGCATTCTATCATGTTTCCTAGACTAGCCATAGTCAAGATGGGGAGAGCATATAGATGAGCCAAGCACAATTACAAGCACTTTTTTCAACACCAGAAGCCTTGTATGCCTTGGTTGGGCGCAAAGTTCGCTACCTTGGTGATGACTATTTCATTTGTGATTTATTGCCTGAAGAAGACATGATGATTCTTGCCTCACATTATGACAAAGCTGTGCAGGACGACTCTTTTGGGCGTGCTACGCGTATGGTTCCTAAGCAACACAACCTGCGCTTTCGTGATGCGGAGGGTAAACCTACCGCTATATGGGATGAAATCATTTTCTTAGACGGAGCACTATAATGGCAGAATGGATTGAAGTTGCACCTGAAGAGGCTTGCCCTCAAGGTCAAAAGATTGTCGTGGATACAGATGCGGGAAAAATTGCCATTTTTCACTTGAAGCAAGGTTTATATGCGATCGAAGACAGATGCTCTCATGATGGGGGTGAGCTTGCCAGCGGCGTGTGTGATGGTGATGAAATCATTTGCCCAAGGCATGGCGCTCGTTTTTGTATCCTCAATGGTAAAGCCTTAACCCCACCTGCCTATGAAGATATTGAAGCGTTCAGGGTTCGTGTGGTCGATGGCATGATTCAAGTCGATATTGACACTTAAACCATGAAGAAAACAGTGGTACAATGCCATCAGTGTCAATTCTACTATATTACATGGGACAACATATTCCCTTTTGGCTGTAAAGCCTTTAACTTTAAGTCAGCCAAGCTACCTGCTTTGGATGTATTGCAATCATCGGGTCGCCCATGCTTAAAGTTTGAACCCAAAACAGGAGCAAGAAACCATGATTAAACATATCGTTATGTGGACACTACACGACAAACAAGATGCCCTGCTTATCAAGCAAACACTTGAAGCCCTTAAAAACAAGATACCAAGCATTATTGATATTGAAGTGGGGATTGACTACAGCCAGACTGAAGCATCCGCTGATGTTGTTTTGTATTCCACCTTTGCCAACCGCGATGCTTTGGCTGCCTATGTACAGCACCCTGAGCATCAAGCAGTTATCCCCATGATGCAAAAGCTCACAACATCACGCAAGGTGGTTGATTATGAAACATAGCGCGATCATGTTACCTTTCATCGTTTTAGCAAACGCCGCACTTGCTGAAGATATTGATTTACATCAAGAACTTTCTCCCCACATTGAGCAAGAGCAAGTGGAAGTACGCACCTACAAACACGAAGAGGATGGTGCAGAAATCACAGAGTACCGTTCAGCAGGTAAGGTATGGATGATTAAGGTGCAGCCTGCAGGAGGCTTCCCTCCCTACTATTTATACGATGATGAAGGCGATGGTAATTTTGAACGCCGCATCGCAGGCAACAAAATACCTTCTCCTCCCATGTGGGTCATCAAACAGTGGTGATAGCACCACCCATACAATTGCTGCTACTCACCGACAGCAAGCGCTTTGATACACAACAAGCCATGCTTCACTGCATCGAACAAGCCATACAAGGTGGTGTCGACACAATCGTCTTGCGTGAAAAAGGTATGGACTCCGCCAAGCTGTTAGCACTTGCCTCCAAGCTTCGCATCTTAACAAATACCCATCATGTCAGGCTGGTGGTTCACAGTCATGCCGATATTGCCAAGGCTGTCGATGCAGATGGTGTGCATGTGGATGCCAAATCCATCCCTGAAGTTGCATCAATGAAGCAGTGGTTGGGTGATGGCTACCTTATCTCGGCTTCATGTCATCATGAGGGTGAATTAAAACTCGCTGAAAGCCAAGGGGCAGACTTTTGCTTTTTATCACCTGTGTTTCCCACACCATCACACCCAGATACACCATCCTTGGGCGCAAAAACATTTCTCAAGCTCGCCGCTCTCGTGGATATACCTGTTCTTGCCTTAGGTGGTATTGAACGCGATGTGCTCCACTTATTGCAAGGGCATGGTGTTGCGACCATGGGTACAATTCTAAACGCAAAAGACCCTAAGGCAGCAGCGCAAAGCCTATTACTTTAACGCCTACTATGATGACTCTGCATTATGGTACACTTTTTGCACATCATCACAAAAGTTCAAGGCATCAATCAAGTTCCGCAAATCTTGCGCATCATCACCAGAAATAGCACATAAGCTTTGTGGCTCATAAGAAATATCGTCCACCACAAACGATATGCCTGGAAATGCTGCCATGAGTGCGTCTTTTGCTTTGCCATATTCCGTATGTGGTGTGAGTACAGTTATCATACCATCTTCAAGCTCAATATCCTGCACATCCACATCTGCCATCATCAGCGCTTCAAGCACAGCATCTTCATCATGACCTTTGAACACGAACAGCGCAACATGATCAAACATGTGTGCCACAGCACCGGGGCTCCCCAGCTTGGCATTGTTTTTGGTAAAGCATTTGCGAACATCCGCAAAGGTACGGTTAGGATTATCCGTTAGACAATCCACAATCACCATACAGCCTCCAGGACCAAAGCCCTCGTAACGGGCAGGTTGAAAATCCTCACCAGCTCCACCTTCCGCTTTATCCAAAGCATTTTTAATCACATGCGCTGGTACTTGGTCTTTTTTTGCATTATCAATCAACCGGCGTAACGCTAAATTAGCATCTGGATCAATGCCACCACTCTTGGCGCACACATAAATCTCTCGCCCATACTTGGAATAGACTTTTGCCTTCATGTCTGAAGTCTTTGCCATCGATTCCTTACGGTTTTGGTATGCTCTTCCCATCTTTTCTCACCTTATTCAGCTAATCTATCGCCAACCTTAGTCAGTTTAGCTTTTTCTTCAATTGATCCAAAAAGTTTAAGGCATCAATCGGGCGCAGGGCATTGATGTCTGCTTCTTCAAGCATATTCTCAATCATGGAAAGCTTTTCAAGACATTGTTCTTGCTTCCGTCTTTCCGCTTCAGCAAACAAGCCCAACTGCACCTTACCTGACTCAGCTTGCAGCTGTGAATCATACTCGAGCCTGTATAAATGCTCCCTTGCCCGCTTTATCACATCAGGTGGCAGCCCTGCCAATTGTGCCACAGCTATGCCGTATGACCTGTCTGCGGCATTTTCAACCACTTGATGCATAAAAATCACCTCGCCCTTCCATTCACGCACCGTCACTGAGGCATTAAAAGCCGTAGGGTGGCTATCAGGTAAATCAGTTAATTCATGATAGTGGGTTGCAAACAAGGTCAACACATCTTTAGCTGAAATCAAGCGTTCCGCCACAGCCCACGCAATCGCCAGACCATCCCAAGTGCTCGTGCCACGCCCTATTTCATCCACAATTACCAAAGAACGCGGCTCAAGTTGGTGAAGAATGGCTGCCGTTTCCATCATTTCCACCATAAAGGTTGATCGCCCTGATGCCAGCTCATCACCTGCACCCACCCGAGTAAACAAGCGTTTGGTCAGCGGTATCCTTGCTGCTTCAGCAGGCACAAAGCAGCCCACATGTGCCAACCAAACCATCCATGCCACTTGCCGCATGTATGTGGACTTACCACCCATATTAGGGCCTGTTAAAAGCATAAACTGCCGTTTTTTCATATCCATGTGTGTGTCGTTGGCAACAAAAGGGGCGTCATCCAAACATTGCTCCACCACAGGGTGGCGCCCCCCTTCAATCTTCAAGGTCTTACCTTGGTGAACTTCAGGGCAAACATATTGATACTCCACCGCCAACTCAGCAAAACATAATAGCACATCAAGGCTTGCGACAGCCATAGCTGCTGATTGAATGGAAGCTATTTTGCCAGTGATGTCCTGCTGAAGCTGCGCAACCAAAGCTTCTTCACGCTGCATAGCGGCATCCTTGGCTCCCAATATTTCGGATTCAAACTGATGTAACTCATCGGTGATAAACCGCTCTGCATTGACCAATGTTTGCTTGCGTACATATTCTGGCGGGGCAGCGGCGGCTTGAGCTTTGGATATTTCAATAAAATAACCAAACACTTTATTGTATTTGACGCGAAGGTTAGCAAGGCCTGTGCGCTCCTTCTCCCTAGCTTCATAAGCTTGCAGCCAGGCATCTGCGTCATTTGCCAAACCACGCAATCGATCCAACTCCATGTCAAAGCCTTGGCGAATCACCCCGCCATCACGGAACAGTGCAGGCGGAAGCTCAACCAGCGCTGAGTCAAGCTTCTCACCCAAAGCTTCTAACCCCTGCATCGCATCTCGTATTTCAGCAAACAAACCACTTCGCCCATGCAGCGCTTGAATCAAATTGGGAAGCGCTAAAAGGCTATCTGTTAAGCCTCTAAAGTCGCGTGGTGCAGCGCGATTGAGAGCTATGCGCGTCAACATACGCTCCATATCACGAATAGGTTGAAGTGCAAGTTGAATGTTTTCACGCGTATTCATGTCATCCACAAGGCTTTGTACAGCCTGCTGTCGGGAAGTAATGGTCTCAATATCCATTAAAGGATGGTCAATCCAATCTCGAAGCAAGCGCGCCCCCATTGGCGTACGCGTTTTATCCAATACTGAAATCAAACTGCCCTTGCGCTCACCTGCCATGGTGTAATGCACTTCTAGGTTGCGCCGTGTTCGCATATCAATACGCATACCTTGTTGCTGATCATGAAATACAGGTAATGATAAATGTGCCATACTACACTTCTGCGTTTGCTCCACATAAACCAATACCGCAGCAATGGCTTTGGCAGTTACATCATGCCCTTCAAGGTTTAAGGCACTCCAATCGCCAAGTCCAAAAAATTGGTTTAGCTTTTCCTTGCAAACTTCAATGGAAAAGCTCCAGTCACCAATCTCCCATGTTTTGATACTTTCCAAGCCACCGGGTAAGGTTATGTCATGTTGAACCAACAACTCTGCAGGACCAAGCACACTTAAATACTCTTCCAGGTCATTATCAGCAATCAAGCCTTCAGTCAACTTCCATTGCCCAGATGCAATATCCAGTGCCGCTACAGCCCAGCGCTCTTGTTGCATATACAATGCAGCAAGTGGTGCGATACTGGTTTGTTCCAACAGGGAGGACTCTGTAATGGTCCCTGGTGTAATCACCCGCACCACTTCACGCCGCACAGGCCCTTTACTGGCATTTGGAGCTTCCATTTGATCACAAATCGCAACCCTGCAACCTGCTTCAACTAGCTTTGCAAGATAGCTTTCTGCTTGATGCCAAGGCACGCCTGCCATGGGAATATCTTCACCATTTGCCTTACCGCGCTTGGTCAGCGTAATATTCAGAATCTTGGCGGCTTCAATCGCATCCTCGAAAAACATTTCATAAAAATCACCCATGCGATAAAACAATATGCAGTCCGCATATTCAGCCTTAATTTTAAGGTATTGCTGCATCATGGGTGTATGTTCTGATTTGGGTTGACTTGCCATGGCGTAAATGTAGCAGAATTATTTCAAGAGACACCCGCTAGAATATGCGTAAAGTTGGCGATATCAATATCATAACGAGGTACACACATGACAAACCACAATGCGCGTCAAGTCAGTTGGTTGTATAAGCATAGCTATATGCTACTACCAATCCCTATTGTCGCAAGCGGCATGTTTGCCGCTTATGTCGTTTATACTGGAGACGACAAAATTGATGCTTATTGCACCATTGCCAAACATGAGGCTGCCTATGGGCAACAACAACTCAAGGATTATGATTTTGAATATCGCGCAAAGGAAACGCTGGCCATGTGCAAAGCCAAAGATAAAGATCTGGATCAAGCTGATGGCCGCAATCATGGTCGTGTTCGCTGGTTCACATGCAAAGGTACCACTTGTGGACCTGGCTGGGAAAACTTTCTAGCTGAAAAATAACCTACTTTTTCTTTTTATCGCCACCAAATATCAACCAATATAGACCCAAAAGTACTGTCGGTGTCCAAACAAATATGCGCTCAACCGTATAACTTGGCCATGAAACACCAAACATCATATCCAGCGAAAACACCAATACCCAAACAAAAAATAAGCCAACCAACAGTGTCTTTAGGTTATCTTTAGTCAACACACAACTCCTTCAACCAACACAATCTTGAACATAATAAAAAAGGCGACCCTAAAGGTCGCCTTTCTACAGCTTCTACTCAAGCTTTATTCTACTTCAGGCTCGGCTGCCATACCGCCGCCCATCTCATGCACACGCACGGTTAAGATTTTGATAGAAACCTCATCCAAGCGATCAGCAAATGATGGCATCATAGCCGTACGACCATGAGCAATGGTATCTCGAATGGTCGCCATATCGCCACCAAAGCGATAAATACCATCGGTCAGGTTTACCGCACCCGTATCAAAGTCGCCATTGAGCATAGAACCTTTAGCATTTGCGCCGTGGCAACCTGCACAATTTTCTTGGAACAATTCATTTGCCGCGGCAAATGAACCTTTGACCAACTCACCATCATCATTCAACTCTGCTTCACCAGAAGCCAATGCCATAACAAATGTCGTGAGTGTATCCACATCAGCATCCGTTAACTCATCATTACCACCTTTAGGCGGCATGGATGCCTCACGACCATCTGTGATGGTTTCTTGAATTTTAGCCGCCCAACCACCAAAGAGCCAGTCATCATCTGTTAAGTTTGGAAACGAAAGCTCAGGGTGAGCATCGTTCAAGTTACCTTGACCACCAGAGCCATGGCATGCTGCACAGTTGTCACCAAACAGTACAATGGAACGACCCAAAGCAAATTGGCGCATATCATCATCAGCAAGAATTTCATCGACCGACATAGAAGCAAGCTTAGCCATGGATGCTTCACGCACTGCTTCAATCTCAGCAACATCATCACGCATTTCGTTGATTGCAGTCCAACCACTTTGATATTTCATATCACCAGCTTTAATGGTTAGATCAGTATGCCCTTTTGCTTTTAAGGCATCAATCTCAGCCTGCGTCCATGTCTCACCTTGGTAGTATGGGTTGGAGTTGATCAATGCCATAATCCCTTTGGTATGTCCATCAACCAAGACTTCCATACCTGTAATACCATTCACCACTTCCTGAATTTTATTATTCAAGGGTGTTGATGGGTAAATAATGTAGTAGCCTGTTACAAAAATCAAACCTATGTAAAAGCCCCACGCCCACCATGTTGGTGGTGGATTTTTCAGTTCTCGAATACCGTCCCACTCGTGGCCAGTACTGTTATCATTTTGATCATGATGATCACTCATGTTTAACCCTCCTCGGATTTCTTTTTAGGTTGTTGTTTGATGTCTTCTTCATCAAACACAATGTTCTTTTGTTCAACATAATCATCGTCTTTTGCGCGAAAGAACCATAGATAAAGTGCAACCGTCAAAACAACGATGATTATTGTAAGTGTACCAAAGCTCATAGATTACTTACGGTAAGGTTGACCGAATTTATCATGATAATAATCGACACCTTCCTCGAAGTGAACATGAGTACCTAGTTGTTGCAAGTAAGCAATCAAAGCATCCAGCTCGGTTATATCTGAAGCATCACCATCAAATGCACGCACATTAATGGGCGTAGGCTCAAAAGAGTCTGTCCAGGTCACAACTTCACCATCATGCTTCCATACCTTGCTCTCATAGCGTTTGCGAAGCCCTTCTTCTCCAGCACCATCGTCAACACCTGCTTGCGCTTTGAGATCTGCTTCCCAGTTTGCAATATGCTCATCACTATAGGGAACATTCATCATGGCAAGCACTTCCATGCGTGCTTTTGTAATGCTTGTATCAAGGGGCGTTTCTTCCAACCATGGGTAGTTTGGCATGACCGATTCAGGAACCACAGAACGCGGTGCCCGCATATGTTGAATATGCCAAGCATCGGTGTATTTACCACCCAAACGAGCCAGATCAGGACCAGTACGCTTGGAGCCCCATTGGTAGTTGTGGTCAAATTGTGACTCAGCAGCCAATGAGAAGTGACCATATCGTTCTTTTTCATCACGGAAAGGGCGAATCATTTGCGAATGGCAAAGGAAACAGCCTTCACGACGATAAATCGCGTAGCCTTCAAGCTCCAGTGGTGTCAAAGGACGAACGCCTTCCACCGCTGGTTCAGCATCATCAAGATAGTATGTAGGTACAATCTCAACAATACCGCCAACTGCCACCAAAATCACAATAAATGTTGCAAGAATGGGCAGGCTTGACTCAACTGTATCGTGCGGGATACCACGAATCATGCCACCACCTTTTTTGTATTCTGACATCGTTATCTCCTTATGCTTTTGCTTCAGCGGTTAGAGTTATATTGGTACCCGCTTTAACAGCGCTGATTGTTTTGATTGTATTAAATAGCATAATGCTCAACCCTGTGAATACAAGGAATCCACCCGTCGCACGAATAACATAGAAAGGGTGCATGGCAGCAACTGAGTCTGCAAAAGTATAAATAAGATTGCCATACTCATCGAATGCGCGCCACATCAAACCTTGCAATACACCAGAACCCCACATCGCAGTGATGTACAGAATAGCACCTGTTAAGTGAATCCAGAAATGTGCATTAACCAGCTTGGTGGACCACATTTCAGTGTTCCACATACGCGTAATCATGTGATAAAGCGCACCGATTGCAATCATTGCATTCCAGCCCAAAGCACCTGAATGCACATGACCAACTGTCCAGTCCGTGTAGTGCGACAATGCGTTCACAGATTTAATTGCCATCATTGGACCTTCAAAAGTTGACATACCATAAAACGCAAGCGACACAACCATAAAGCGCATCACTGGGTCAGTCCGCAACTTATCCCAAGCCCCAGACATGGTCATCATACCATTAATCATACCTCCCCATGATGGGAAGATAAGCGCAATCGACATACCCGCACCCAAAGACTGTGTCCAGTCAGGAATTGCTGTATAGTGAAGATGGTGCGCACCAACCCATACATACAAGAATGTTAGCGACCAAAAGTGCAGAATCGATAGCCGGTAAGAGTAAATAGGGCGGTTTGCATGCTTGGGTACAAAATAATACATAATGCCAATAAAGCCTGCTGTTAAGAAGAAGCCAACCGCATTATGACCCCACCACCACTGTATCATGGCATCATGCACACCTGCGTATGCAGAATATGAGAATGTCATATCAACTGGAATAGCTAAACCATTAAAGACAAAAATATAGGTTACCATGAATAGCATGGCCATATAGAACCATAAACCAACATAAATATGTGACATTTTACGCGCTGCAATGGTTGCCAGCGTTGTGATTGTCAAACATACCCAGCCAAGCGCAAGAATAATATCAATCCACCACTCTGCTTCATGATACTCTTTACCTTGCGTTAACCCCAAAGGCAATGTTGCAACAACAAGCAAACAGCCAATCAACCAAAACGCAACTGCTGCCCAAGCAAATCCCTCAAGGCGCAGGCGCGCATGGGTTGTATGCTGAACCATATAAAAACCGCCACCCAAAAGCAGGAAGCCACCAAATCCAAAAATAACCACATTAGTGTGTACAGGACGAAGTCTCCCAAAGGTTATTTCTGCAATATCAAAGCTAAGCGCAGGCACCGCCAGTTGAGACGCCACCCATGTTCCAATAAAGGTGCCAAGTACACCCAAAACAATACCTAGTATAACACAAACCTTAACAATGTCGTAATTATACTGTTCTTTTTCAGCTACCGAACTCACGAGTTACTTCCTCCCTTCTTTTCTTTTTCCAACCTTTCTTGTTCAGCCAGTTGCATAGCCTTTCGAATAGCGGTAACAACCACCAAAACAGAAACGGTTACCGTAACGACTGACAAAACAACAGTCCAGTCGGGTGTCCATGCGTCAGCGTTGAACATCACATGACCAGCTTTTTCAACTTCCTTCATGATCGCACTCCTTTTAATAATTTAATTCATCAAGCTTAGTTTCCTGTGATTAATGTTATAATACTTACAATTGCCACAAATGTGAAATAATAAACAAAACCTAAGATAAATGGCATATTATCCCTCCTGTTTCTCAAACGAGAGTTTTCTATTGTGCAGAACTTTAAGACCATTAAAAAATTTTAACAAGAATTATTTTCCCTAGGGCAAAAATGGTTTTATCTTTGGACATGCTTGCTTGTGGTCGGTATCCTTTCGCAAGCTTTAACTAATATGAACAACTGGCAAACAACTAAATGTTGGCTAGCTGGTATCCAATTACGCTAACGAGGTCTTCCCACTATGTCTTCTGAAAAAAAGTCTGATTACATTATTGAACATGATGACTATACCCATTGGGACATCAACCTGGGCGACAAAAAAGTCCACGCGCGCAGAATACCTGGGCGATTCAGAAATATTCGCTGGGCGGTTATGGCAAGCTTGCTTTTGCCTTTTTTTCTTGCGCCTTATTTAACATGGGGAGATAGACAAGCCATTCTTTTTGACATACCAGGGCGCAAGTTTTATTTATTTGATATTACCATTTGGCCCCAAGATCTGATTATTTTAGCACTCCTCATGCTGTTTGCCTTTGTTCTTTTGTTTGCCATGACTGCCATCGCAGGGCGCATTTTTTGCGGCAATATGTGCCCGCAAACCATGTGGACAGATCTCATGACGCTGATAGAGCGATGGGCTGAAGGCTCCGCGCGCCAACGCATCAAGCTTGATGCCATGCCATGGAATGCTGAAAAAATACGCAAGCGTGCACTCAAACATTTGATGTGGATCATACTATGCACCACAACATCTGTGACCTTCCTTGGCTATTTCTCTGGCATTTACGATGCCTGGTATGGTCTATTCACCTTACAGTATAATGTGTATGAATGGGTTTCCTTTATCCTTGTTTTTGTTCTCTTTTATGTCAGCACTGGCTATGTACGAGAGCAAGTTTGCAACTGGATTTGCCCTTATGCACGCATTCAAGCAGTGATGACCGATAAAGACACGATTACCACCACTTATGATTACCACAGAGGGGAACCTCGAGGTCGCCGCAAAAAGGGGCAAGACAATGATAGCTTGGGCGACTGCGTGGACTGCAACTTATGCGTATCTGTTTGCCCTACTGGCGTTGATATTCGCAATGGCAACCAAATTGGCTGCATCAACTGCGGTGTTTGCATTGATGCCTGCGACGACATCATGGAAAAGGTCGGGAAAGAAAAAGGGCTAATTCGCTTTATGTCATACCATGAGCTTGAAAATCAAAGCACCACCCACAGACGCTTCTTGCGCCCTCGCCCGCTGTTTTACATCGCCATCACCACCGCCACCTTTTTAGGCATTATGTATGGTCTATTCTTCAAATCCGATATTGACATCAATGTGCGCCATGAACGCAGTCCGTTGTACACACTGATGTCAGATCGTAGTATTCAGAATGTTTTTCATACCATTATCCTGAACAAAACCGAGCATGCTGCCAAGTTCACTTTAGAAGCATCTGGCATTGATGGCCTAATCAGTAACCTCGATGGTAAAATCTTAGAGCTCAAAACTGGTGAAGCCAAGAAAGTGACACTCCGCGTCAAGGTGCCACAAAAAAACTTAACGCAAGAAAGACAACCCATTACACTGACCTTGCGCTCAATTGACAACCCTGAAATATTCAAAGTGTATGAGTCTATGTTTTTTGGACCCAAGAGGTAATCTAAAATGGCTGAACCATACAAGGCACGATCAAAATCTGGCTTAAGAAGTCCATGGCTTTGGGCAATTTTTGCCCTGTTTGCCGTGATGTTCACCGTAAACTTTCTCTTCTTTACCGTTGGCAAAAACACAGCACCAGGCTTGGTCAATGAAGAATACTACAAATACGGCTTGCAACAAAACAAAATTGACAAACAGTATCGCAAACAAGCGGCGCGTGGCTGGCGCGTTGATTTGTCCACACCGCAACCTTGGCGCATTCATGAGCCCAAAGATATCTTGCTCACCGTTACCGACAAAACAGGCAAACCACTCTCTGGAGGACTTGCCGAGGTCACAGCATATCGCCCCAGCAATGCCAAATACGATATTATCCAGCAACTTAAAGAAACCGAACAACCTGGTGTGTATAAAACAAGCCTAAAACTGCCACTTCAAGGTATTTGGGATATCAACATTCTCTTTACACTAGGCGAAGACAAACACATGTTGAACAAACGCATTCATATTATTGGCGATGGTGAAGCAGAACCAAGCTTATTGGAAAACATTGTTCGATTCATCACCAAGTAAAGTAACTCCATGAATTCGCCAACACAGGATACCTGCTTTCATTGTGGCTTGGAACTTCCTTCTCAAGGTACTATTCATGCAGATATCCGAGGAAAAACACAAGCCTTTTGCTGCAATGGTTGTGCGCAAGTATGCACTATCATTCATGACTCTGGCTTAGATTCCTTCTACAAATTTGCCCCAGAATCAAGAAGCTGGAGCACCCCCCAACAGGCCCCAGAAGATGCCAAGCTCTTTGATTTACCTGAGGTTCAGGCTGACTTTGTCCGTCAATATCCTGATGGTACCTATCAGGCAGATTTGCTTATTGAAGGTATTCATTGCCCCGCTTGTGTTTGGCTCATTGAGCAAGCACTGCGACAAAATAGCGCAATTGCCTCAGCAGAGGTGAGTCTAACTCGCCGCAGGCTCCGCCTTCGCTGGCAACCTGATCAAATGAAGCTGTCGGAAGCCATTATCACCATAGGACATCTTGGCTACCAAGCCATTCCTTATGAGGAAGATCTGGAACAAAAAGCCAATAAAGCACGCAGGCAAGACCTGCTCTTTCGCATGGCATTTGCTGGTTTTGTCTTCGCCAATGTCATGACGGCTGCCGTATGTTTGTATGGGGGCGACTTTTTTGGTATTGAGCCTAAATGGCGGGCTCTATTTCAATGGTACTCCATGGTTCTTACCCTTGCAGGCATTGCCTACTCTGGACGCAGTTTTTTTATCTCTGCATGGAAAGCCATCAAAACACGCAAACCTAATATGGACTTGCCCATCAGTATAGGTATCACTGCCAGTTTTTTATGGTCATCTTATGTTACCATTCTCCCAAACCCCAACACTGAAGGTCATGTTTATTTTGATTCTGTATCCATGTTTGTATTCCTTATTCTTATTGGTCGATTCTTAGAATCATCGGCACGGGAAACTGCTGGCTCTGCGACACGCCACCTTTTAGCTCTGCTTCCTCGATCAGCACGCATGGTATTGGATCGTGGGCATGAGGAGATGATACCACTACGCTCCATTCGTCGGGGTAATGTGCTTCGCATCAAACCTGGCGACCGTATTCCCGTTGATGGCGAGGTCGTTGAAGGTTACTCAGAGGTTGATGAGTCCATCATTTCAGGAGAATCCCGCCCAGTCACCAAGCAAACAGGCAGCCAGGTTATCGGCGGAACCCTTAACATTTCAGGGCAATTGTTGGTTAAAGCAACTCACCTCGGTCATGAATCTGTCTTAGCGCAAATCATTGAGCTGGTCGAACAAGCGCAAGACTCCAAAGTTCGCATTCAAGGTATCGCAGACCGTATTGTTCCTTGGTTTGTCTCCATTATCTTGGGTCTGGCCGCCATAACTTTTATCTACTGGTATATCAGTGCTGGCTTTGCTGTAGCAATCATGACAGCAGTGACTGTGCTTATCATTACCTGCCCCTGTGCATTGGGGCTGGCGACGCCTATGGCTATTTCCATTGGGGCAGGTCTGGGTGGCAAACTGGGTATTTTAATTAAACAAGGTTGCGCTTTAGAGCAGATGCTTAGTTTGGATCATATCGTATTTGATAAAACAGGCACATTAACCCGAGGGCAGCTTCAGGTTCAAAGCAGAATGTGCTTCACGCAAGATGAAGCAAAGCTATGGCAACAAGTGCATACCCTTGAACGAGCATCAGAACACCCCCTCGCCACAGCCATTACCGAAGACTTACAAGATTACCCTGCCACAGCACAGCTGACGCAATTCAAAAGCATCCAAGGGCGTGGTGTTGAAGGCTATTTCGATAAACGCATCTTGCGCGTTGGTTCTCTAAGCTGGATGTTATCACAACATATTCCCCTACCAGAACATATCCAAACACAACTCATACGCGAAGAAGAGCGGGGGCATACGCTGGTAGTCGTCTTTGATGATCACCAACTCCTAGCATGGCTTGCCCTTGGCGATAAACTGCGTCCTGAAGCATCAGATGTCATCACAACACTTCAAAAACAAGGCATAGGCATTAGCCTGATTACAGGTGACAGAAAAGGATCTGCCGAAGCTATTGTTGCACAAATCCATACATTAAAACCTATACAAGTGATTGCCGAAGTATTGCCCCATGAAAAAGCAGAAAAAATTAGAGCCTTGCAAAACCAAGGCTTAACTGTTGGCATGATTGGTGATGGTGTAAACGATGCGCCAGCGCTCACCCAAGCCAATGTAGGTATTGCCATGGGACAAGCCACAGATATTTCAGCTCATGCCGCGGATATTGTGCTACTTGGTGGTTTGGATAAGCTGCCTATTGCATTCGCTTTATCCAAGCAAACCATTCGTACCATCAAACAAAACCTTGCCATCTCACTCAGTTATAATATTATCGTTATTCCACTTGCTATGGCAGGCTTTGTTCATCCGCTGTTTGCAGCAATCGCAATGCCAATATCCTCGCTTTTGGTTATTGGCAACGCACTACTCATTCACAAGCGTGTAAAAGGATAGTAGAAATGGATATTATTTTAATGCTTATACCTGCTGCACTGGTGTTTAGTGTGGTTGCACTTTTGGTTTTCCGTTGGTCAGTCAACTCTGAACAATATGATGATATGGAAGGAGAGGCGCATCGGATTCTTATGGATAATGAAGATATGATTCCAACACCCAAACGCACAAAAAACAATCTTCCTGAAAACAAAAAAGAAGACACCTGAATATGGGCAAGTTTGCCTTGTTCTTTGCTGCTGTGGTGGCGTTGTCAACTTATTACATTACCAGTTCAGTGTATCAACTATCCCCCACTTCCAAGCCACAACGAACATGGGTGGACAATACAGGGAAGCTTCATGTCATGGGCATCGTTTTGGGTGAAAGTACGGTTCGTGATGCGGAGCTTGCGTTCCGTAGCAGAGCGGATGCAGCCATATTTTTATACCCTCTGCCTCCCACGCAAAGTGGCAACAAGCAATTTAGAGGTGAAATTGAGGCTTATTTCCCATCCATCGCGGACCACAGTAAAGTCATTTTAGAACTTGAAGTCTCAGCCACTCAAATTGAAGCCATGCGACAGCGAAGTACCATGCCAAGAGTTTACCCCAATGGTGTTATTCGCATGAACCTTGGTGATAAAGATGTTCTTGGCGTACAAAACATGGTCATTCGCAAGCTTACCCTGATACCCAGTATTACCATCACCGAAGATATTCTTCATGCACAATTTGGCAATCATACAAGTAAATCTTCACCGACCAACACGCTAACCATATACCACTACCCCGATATTGGTCTAACTGCAGAGATCAACCATGAAGGCAAAGATAAATTGATGTTTGTGAACCCTTAATCGCCATAAAAAAGGCAGTCTAGGCTGCCTTCTTTCAAAGTGTGGGATCACACGCGTTTAATGTCCGCGCGGATCAGGTTTTTCACAAGTGTCTTTATCCAAAAGCGAATAAATTGGGCAACTGCTAACCAAACCAGTGACCAACAATACCAAGCCAACAACAATAAGCACAATACCCATGGCACCCTCAGGACCAAGCCAGCCAGCTAAAGCTAAAGCTGTGCCAATGATAACGCGCAGTGTACGATCAACTGTTCCAACATTTTCCTTCATAGTAACTCCTCCTCACTGTAGTTTCAAAAGTACCCAAGCTAATGATACCAATATAAATAATGCGGGCATGTTATCGGATAAACACACCCGTGCCAACCCTTACTTAAATTTTCTTTAATCTTGTATGATGTCAATTGACTTGATGCCCCTCATAACAATGGCAGCATCCGACCATTGAAACTAAAACACAGGCTTGACAACATAGGAGCTACGATGAATTCAACATGGGTTATACGCATTATCGCAGGGCTTTTGCTTTCTTACCTGATTTATATTTTCTACCCAACCTCCAGCCCTAACCCACGACCTTTCTTCTGGGAGATACAAAACAGCGATCAAGGCGTTCATATATTAGGCATACGCATCAACACCCACAACTTGCAAGATGCGATGCTTCGACTTCAAGGCATTCCAACTACAGCTCTGTTTACCAAGCGTAAAGCGCCAGGTGAGCCTGAACCTGACATGCACCTTGAAGCATATTTTGAAGATATTTACGATGAAGGCGACCGTTTTATCTTTGGGCTAAATGCTGATGAAAAGCTTCTGCAACATATCAAAAAGCAAGGTATAGAGCCAAGGCTTTATCCTGACGGTGTACTGCGCATCAACATTCATCCCGATCTTGCAACCATCATACAAGAGCTACCTATCCACAGTATCACCATTATCCCGGGTCATGCTATAGATTTCGAAGAGTTTCAAGAGCATATGGGCAAACCTGATAACCTGATCAATGATGGCGTAGGCAACGCACACTTTTTATACCCCAAACTCGGCCTAGATTTTATCCAGCCCGCAGGTGGAACACAGGTGCTACAGTTTGTCGCACCTGAAGACTTTGAAGAAAAACTGGCAAAACCATTAATACAATCACTACCTCAAGGAGCTATTTAATATGGAACTTATAATCGCAGCGTTTCTTATCGGTTTTTTAGGCAGTATGCACTGTGTTGGTATGTGTGGCGGCTTGGTGACAACACTAACCATGTCTCGTTCAAGTATTTGGTGGTCAGGGTTAGCCAGCTATCAAGTTGGACGCATACTTACCTATACACTTTTCGGGCTTATCGCGGGCATGATTGGCATGGCAATCACTCAAGTGGATTGGTTTGCGGATATGCAACGGGGGCTAACCCTATTTGCAGGCACCTTAATGATTATCTTTGGTCTCAACCTTGCGGGCTGGTTGCCAGACCCTTTTGTCAACATCATAACCAGATTTACGACATGGATTGGGTTAACCAAATGGATTCATGCCGCAACCACAAGCCGTATGCCCATGAGCTGGTTGATGGTCGGCCTGTTTAATGGCTTATTACCTTGTGGCCTTGTCTATGCAGCATTGGCTTTAAGCTTAACATCAGGAAATATGGTATTGTCAGCCAGCATGATGTTTGCTTTTGGCTTAGGTACAATTCCTGCCATGATGGTTGTACCCGTTGTGCTGAAGTCTGCCTCTCCTAAGGCACGAGGCTGGGTACTCAAAGTTGCTGCCATATTATTGGTCGGCATTGGCTTATTTACCATGATTCGTGGTAGTACATTCATGCACAGTATGCACGACATGCAGCACTCAGAACACACCATGCCAGCCAAACACGGCACACATCAGCATCACATGGACAGCCCTCCAATGAATAGCGAACCGCAACAGGACATGAATCAACAGGACATGGATATGCACGATATGAATATGGACAACACGGATCAGTCCAGCCCTGTTCCTCATATGAACCATTAATGTGGTGGTTCGCCTTCATAGAGCTGGGCTTGTTTTTTGTACTCATGGGTATTATCGCATGGGTATTTTTCAAGCCACGCAAGCAAAATAAAAACAAAAAGCCTTGAGCATTCATATTTTTCTACAAACAGACTAGACTTGCCACGCGAAGTGGCTCAGATGGTCGCGCTGTGTTGCAACACAGGGAGGAAAGTCCGGGCTGCACAGAGTAGGATGCTGGATAACATCCAGTGGGGGTGATCCCAGGAAAGTGCCACAGAGACCAGACCGCCTTGCATTTGTGCAAGGTAAGGGTGAAAAGGTGCGGTAAGAGCGCACCGCTTGCTTTGGTGACAAGGCAAGGCTTAGGTAAACCCCATCCGCAGCAAGACCAAATAGGAAGCCATATGGTGTGACTCGCGCTTGGCTTCGGGTAGGTTGCTTGAGGCAGTTGGTAACAACTTGTCCAGATGAATGACCATCGCTTTTGTTTGCCAACAAACAAAAGAACAGAACCCGGCTTACCGAGCCACTTCGCAAATGTTTTGATGCCGAGGTTAATATGCTGAGATTCTTAAAAATAAGCTTTGGTTTGGTTGCCTTGCTACTTATTGTGCTGATAAGCATTCCTTTCTTCGTCAATATCAATGACTTTAAGCCTGAAATCAAACAAGCTGTATTTGATGCCACTGGTCGCAACCTGGAAATCGAGAATATCAAGCTTAGCCTTTTTCCATGGGTTGGTATCACACTGTCTGGTGTTCAACTTGAAAATGCGCAGGGGTTTGCGCCGCAGCATATGCTTGAAGTTGATTCCATTGATGTTCAAGTTGCCCTTCTCCCTCTGTTTGATCAACAAATTGAAGTTAAACGCTTTGAGCTTAACTCACCTAAAATATGGCTAACTCAAAACCATGATGGTACAAGCAACTGGTCTGACCTTAACCAAGAACAAGCTTCACCAACTACAACAACACAAAGCCAAGCACCCGCAACAAGTCAACAACATACCCTGCCTATAGCCTTTGAAGCCAAGCTGTTGCAACTCAGTCAAGGGCAACTTGTTTGGCATGAACAAGGCAAAGGTGAAGTCGTAATTGATGATATTCAACTCAATATTACTGATTTACAACTCAAACAACCCATAAGTGTAGATGTATCCGCCAATATAGGCGGCAACCCGCTATCCATCAAAGGTCAAATCGGACCTATCGTGGATCTTAACAAGCTACAAATCCATACCTTACCTGTGAGCATCCGTGTACAAGCCTATGATTTCAATCTGCAACCCTTTGCTGGTTGGCTACCTGAACTTCATCAAGAACAAGAACAGTACATGGGTAAACTCGCGGATCTAAAAGTTTCACTGGATGTATTTGCCGAGCAACATCAAGATAAAACCCTGCTCAGTTCAGGAACACTCACCGTGGCTGGTAAACATACCCTGAAAACAGCGTGGAAACTTCATCTTCAAGCCATGAAAACACTCAACATTGAGTCCTTAAACCTTGCTATCAATAACACTGATGTGGCATCGTTGACTGCCAAAATACGCAACCTGCACAAGGAAAAACCTAAATTTGAAGCCAAAGTCACGACCAACACGCTACAGCGCATTTGGCTAAACCGCTTTATCCCTGCGCTACAAGACATATACAAAGTTCACCCTAAACCTTGGGAGAGTATTAAAATCAAGGCTTTCTTGGCTGGTAACCCTGACATCGTTGAAATTCACAACATGCAACTCACCTTAAACCAAGAGCCTGTTCAGGTTTCAGGTGACATGATGCTTGGTGGTGCGCCCGATATTCAACTTCGCGTCACCGCAAATGAACTACACCTGGACCCATGGATTCCTCAAAGCAAAAAAGAAGCTGTGCAGCCAAGCTCCTCCAATACTGCGCCTAACCCCTCACCAGCCCAGGAACCAAACCTTACCTTTCTTAAGCCTTGGTATCTATCTGTACAGCTCCAAGCCAAAGCCATCCATGTGATGAACTTAAGCCTGGAAAACCTGCGGATGACTTTAAGTAGTGAACAAGGGGTGGTTCGCCTCAACCCGCTAAGCTTTGATATCAATGGTGGTCATATCCATAAACGCTTGACCCTTTATGCCAACCGCTACCCCGCAGCATGGACATCATCCATCAAAATGAAAAGCGTTTCCATTCAACCTATTCTCCAAGCTTTGGTTGATTTTAGGCAACTCTCAGGCATTGCCACACTTAACGCAGACTTATCTGGCAAGGGATTATTGCCTGACAATATCATCAAAAACACGAGTGGTCGGGGTAACTTTCTCTTTGAAAACGGGCAATTTGAGGGTGTTGATATCGCCAAAGCAGTTCGCAAGCTCAAACAAGGCGATACATCATCCAAACAAAGTGACTTCGCACAAATGCAAGGAAGCTTCTTCATCAAGCAAGCAACCATCACCAACAATGACCTGTATATGGCATCACCACTGTTGCGCCTAACAGGTAAGGGCAAGGTATTCCTTGACCCGCCAAGCATAGACTATCATGTACGCCCACGCTTAATTAAAAGTTTAGAAGGGCAAGGTGGCAGCATCAATCAAAAAGGTGTGGTTGTTCCCTTGCACATTCACGGCACATTTGAGGATATTCAAGTGGATATTAAAATGGACAAAGATGCGCTGCTCGATAGTGCTGGTGCGCTCAACAACGCGGCTGGAAAACCGATCGGTGGTGTAGGCGGTAAAGTGTTGGAACAAGGCTTTGTCAAAACGCGTGATGAGCAGATTGCCAAAGCAAAAGCAAAAGCCAAAGCAAAAGCCAAAAGAAAAGCCGATGCAGAAAAAGCGCGACTAGAAGCAGAAGCCAAAAGAAAAGCTGAAGAAAAACTCAAAAATATGTTCAAAGGATTTAATTTCTGACATGCGCATATTTGAACGCTTGCGTTTACATCCTGAACGCCCCCAAATCCGACAAATCAAACGGGCAGCCCAACGACTGCATGACGGTTGCTTCGCCGTTGTGCCCACTGAGACCACTTATGCTATCATGGTGCTACCCTCCGCGATTGAAGCCCAAGCATCTATCCGTCAACTCCGGAGTCTGGATGACAAGCATTTGTGGTCGCTGGTCGTCTCTGACTTATCGCAAGCTGCCCAGTTTGTAAGTATCGACAACCCTGCTTATCGTATCCTCAAGCATTACCTTCCAGGGCCTTATACCTTTATTCTTCCTGCGAACTCCAAGCTTCCCAAACGCATTTTTGGCAAACGCAAAGATGTGGGTATTCGCATGCCCGACCATGCGGTGTGTCAAATGTTAATTCAAGAAGTCGGCGAGCCACTTCTGGCAACATCCATGCAATTTCCCGATGAGGATTTTATCGCCACTGACCCCGATGCGATTGAACCCCGCATCAAACATCTTCAGGCCGTGCTTCTTGACACAGGTTGGGGCGACATGACTCCCACCACTGTTGTTGATTTATGCGATGATGTGCCCCAAGTACTTAGACAAGGCTTGGGAGAATGGGCGGCATAAATCACCAGCACCCATCAAACCATTGCAGATCAGGCTTTATTCCTCTACGCTGCTGATAAAAAAGATTCTGAGGAAAACTTTATGTCCAGTACGCAACATAGCAATGTATTAAAGTGGGGAGAAAAAGCATACCGCTTTCGCTCTATCACACCTATACCGTTACTTTTTTTAGGGATATGGCTATCAGAACCTTCGGCGGCAACCATCATAATGGGGGCTATTCTAGCATTTACTGGTGAAATCATACGCATGCTTGCCATGTTTGAAACCCATGACAAAACATCCACTCGTGGTAAAGTTGCAAGTTCCAGTGCATTGGTAACCACAGGGATTTATAGCTATACGCGCAACCCCCTATACTTAGGCGCCCTATTCACGGGTCTGGGCTATATGGTCATTACAGCCAGCCCCCTCATGATAATGATTTTCCTCACCCTTTTTACAATACAATACTACTTAATCATTCAATATGAAGAAGACTATTTGCGTTCAAAGTTTCCCGACCACTTTAATGCCTTTACCCGTTCAAGCCCCTGTTTCTTTCCTTGCCTCAAAAGAACCGGCTCAACTATCACACTACCCAACACTTCATTGCTGCGAGGGGCGTTATATCGTGAACGATCAACCATACTGGGGCTTCTTGTTGTCATTAGCCTGTTAGCATACGCACCACATATTCGCGCTATCTTAAGTTAGGCGAAAAGCAAAGCTTAAGAGATCGCCCCAGAACAAAACACATTACCTATAAAATTAAAAACAAGCTATCTACAGTTTCGCCTATGCAAAGATTAAACACATATCACCCTGAATCTGGCGTAGCTTTAATAATGGTCTTGGGCATCGTAGCTATCATTGCAGTATGGGCAAGCACGGCTGCTTATGAAGATATGATTTCAGTTCAGCGCATCAAAAACATCCAAGATGAAACACGCGCCACTATGGCAAGTGAATCTGCACTGCCTCTGGTTCGTATTGTTTTGAAGGAAGAATATCTTATTTCCAATAGCCCCCCCATTGACGCTTTGGATGAAGAATGGGCGCAAGATTTACCCCCCTTCCCTATTGACGATGGTTTGATTGCTGTGCAACTCGAAGACTTGAATCGCTATTACAACTTGAATGACCTGGTCAATAACCAAGGCGTTGTACAACAAGACAAAGTTAAGGAAGTGAAGCGACTGTTCAGCTTGCTTGATTTGGATGAAACACTGGTTGATGCCTTGGTAGACTGGATGGACAACAATGATATACCTTATGGTGTAGGCGGCGCGGAGGACAGCAGCTATTATGCTAAAGATTACAAAATCAAGAATGCGCGCCTAGACAGCTGGAGTGAACTTAAGCTTGTCCAGGGGTTTGATGCTGATACGCTTCAGTTACTTAAGAAGGTTGCAACTGTACGCCCATCCTCAGGAAATACGGCAATCAATATCAATACGGCAGCACCTTTGGTGTTGCGTGCCATTTTTCCTGACATGACAAGCATGGATGAAGAAGCTTTTTTTGAAAACCGCCCATACGACACACTGACCATTGCCTTGAACCAGCAACCATGGCGACAAGGCGGCAACCCCTCTCGCTTGCAGGTCGCCAGCGATGCCTTTATGCTGCGCACTCATGCCATATTTGGTCGAGCAAATGTGCGCGAGGAGTATGTATTGTCCCGAAATGGTCCAACTGTGACATTGTTATCGCGTGAACGCCTTGGCTGGCAGTTTTGATGGTCAACTCAACAACCCCCGCGGCAACAACCATTGCCTGGTGTCCGCAAGGCATTGCCCTGCATGATGGGAAAGATATTGCCCTACACCCCATTGAAAAAGATGAAGAAAGTCTACTTCCACAACTACCCGACAACACAACACCACCGCAATGTATCTACCTGCCCATGGAAGTACTGTTGCTCAGGTCGTTTACTTTCCCCTTAAAACACCCCAAACTCCTGGACAAGGATATTTTGCTGGAAGAGCTTGCCGATACTGCAGGCATCAAACCCGATGATTGGTGGTTAACCTGGAGAGCTTCCTGCGTCAATGATGGCATTGCAGGTTTGGTGTTTGGTTTACACAATACACTTAAAGCTGAACTGGCAAGTCATGCGCCTTGGCAAGACGCACCTTTATTATTGGTTGATGGTTGGCAGCGCCTAAACTTTTACCTAACCCATGAAACAAATGATGCCGCTGTGGTTGATATGGACGCAGACGGTGTTTTCCTTGGTGTATTCAGGCAAGGTGCTTGGCAAGGTATGCGCCGCTTGAACGCAGACATGTGCAATGCAAAGCCTCGCCAGGAAGCCGCACAACAAGTGTTATGGTCGCTGCAATCCATGGGCTTTGATGCCAACACTATGCCTGTATTGGGTTGCGTGACCCATGATTTTATATCTTCTCTTGCGCCCACTGAAAGCAGCCAGCAGGCAAAAATGGTGGATGAGCTTCACCCCAGACATCTTGCAACACTCAATCTACCACTACCCAGCCATAACGAAGCACTCAACTTGCGCCATGGCTCATGGGCAAGCCGCCAAGCATCAGCAAACATGCAGCTTTGGTATCGCCCTGCGGCTATCGCGGCTACTGTATTATGTTTGTGGCTTGGTATAACAGTGGTGGACAACTATCAGCTAGAAGCCCAGGTTGCAGATTTCGATAGCCGTATTGTACAAGCTTTTCATCGTGGCTTGCCAAATCAATCTGTCATCATTGATGCCTTAGCACAACTTCGCCAAGCAGCGGAAGAAAAAAGTAACATCTCCCAAAGTAATATAAGCCAACAACTTTATATCATTAGCCAAGCATTTAAGACAACGCCTTGGCAAATGCAATCTCTTACCTTTGATCAGTCTGGCGCATCCATGACTGGTCAGGTGCATAGCCTTGATGCCCTCAATATAATCAAAGAAAAGCTCACGCAACTCAGTGGCAGAGAAGTGCGTATTACCGACACCAACCTCAAGGGTAATGAAGTCGTATTTAAGGTGCGCTGGTGATGAACCAACTTGTGCATACGCTCAAACGCAATATAGACCAAATTTGGCAACAAACATTTGCCAAAAAATATGAGGCTTTAAGTGATGCCGAGCAGCGAACAGTGCGCATGGCAGCACTGGTGATTCCATTAATGTTGTTTGTCTTTGGTATTGTTCTGCCGGTGATGGATAAAAATGCTGCTTTACAGCAAGAAGTACAAAGCCTTGCCCAAAAAGCGCAAGAAGCAAAAATGCTGGCTGATACACTGATTGCGCAGTCCAAACATAAAGTATCAGCAAACACCAGTATCCTCAGCCAAGTCGATAGCATCGCACGCCAAACATATGTTCGCCAATTTATGACTCGCTTACGCCCACAACCTTTAGCCAACGGCAAACAGCAATTGCAAACCCAAATCAAAGATGCGCCCTACAAAGATATTGCCAGTTTTATTGTAGCCCTCGAACAAGCGGGGTTGTCATTGCGTCAAGTGAAGATTCAACGCAAAAAGCCTGGTGTCGTACTGATGCAGGCTGTGATTGGACAATAAGATGAACAAAACAACAAAACCTTTGTCCATACGCTTTCTTATCACCTTATTCCTTGTCTTGCTTGCTGTTTTCACCTTCATACGCTGGGATAGTTCAGCCTGGCTAAACACACAAATCCAGCAAGCCGCGTCCAACGCAGGCTATCAGCTTTCATACAGCGACTTCAATATCACAGGTTTAACCGTACGCTTACAGCATGTGCATATTCAACAACAGCAAAACAGCCTAAACCTTGATACACTTACAATCAGCCCATCATTGTCCTCTCTTGCTTCAGGTCATTTGGGCGTCGATATTCATGTATCCTGGCTAGGTAACCCTGCCAGCCTTTCAGTCTCGACAAGCAACAATCTACTAAATCTCTCCAATATCGATGCTATGATTGATATCAGTCGTATTCAAAACCTCAACATACCTGCTCAACTCTCAGGCTTGGTACGCTTGCAAGGTGATTTGGTATTGCAACAAAACACTGGTGTGCCACAGTCTGGCAAGCTTCAACTCACTTGGAGCCAAGCCAAAGCAGGTTTGGCAACACCTGAATTCACCTTGGGAGACTATATGTTGAACCTCAACAGCACGGATACCCCAAACCAGCCTTGGCAGTGGCGCGTTTCTGGTGGAAGCGGTGTTACACTCAATGGTTCGGGCACACTTACACCCACTACACCTGATCCCAAGCAGTGGTTAGTGCATGGTTTGGTGGATGCAGCCATGGATAATACCAACCCTTCATTATCCATGATGATGCAAAGCATGATGAGCAGCAACAAAGCCAAGCTGCGCGTGTCAGGCTCGCTTGGCAAGCCAAGTGTGGAGGTTGTGCGCTGATGTCATATCTGGTTTTAGCTCGAAAATGGCGTCCTCAACGCTTTGCTGATCTAGTCGGGCAAGATGTGGTGGTGCGCACGCTTAAAAATGCGCTAACCAGCCATCATATAGCTCATGCTTATTTGATGACAGGGATTCGTGGCGTGGGTAAAACCACCATTTCTCGCCTGATGGCCATGGCAGTCAATTGCAGGCAAACTGAAGATGGTGAACCTTGTGGTGCTTGCGAATCATGCGCATCCATTGCCAAAGGAAGCAGCCTTGATGTGCAAGAAATGGACGCAGCAAGCCATACTGGCGTAGATGATATTCGTGAAATATTAGATAGTGTGCGCTATCCACCTGTGCAACTTAACACCAAGGTTTATATTATTGACGAAGCACACATGCTTTCTAAATCTGCTTTTAACGCGCTACTCAAAACTTTGGAAGAGCCTCCTGAAAATGTGATGTTTATTTTGGCAACCACGGAATCCGATAAGCTACCGATCACAGTTCGTTCCCGCTGCCAACGCTTTGATTTGCGCCGCTTGAATATGGATGAAATTGCTGATTATTTGGCATATGTGCTTCAAGAAGAAGGCATTCAAGCAAGCCCAGATGCCTTGCAAGCCATCGCCAAGGCATCTGATGGTAGCGTGCGAGACGCATTGTCGCTAACTGAGCGCGTTTTAGCCTTTTCCAATCAAAATATTTCACTTCAAGATGTACAGCAATCCCTAGGACTGATTGGACCCGAGCAACCCCTGAAGCTTGCCGATGCTATACTGCATGGTGATGCCAAACTTGCCGTCAATGTATTGCGCCAAAGCCGTGAAATGGGTATTGCGCCTGCACACTTGTTGCTTGAATTATCCGAACGACTACACGAAATGATGTGCTGCAAACTTGATGACAGCCTTGTGCCGCAAGGTGTCAACACGCAAACAGCCGACTGGTTAATTGCACAGGCACAATGCTGGAGCAATCAGGCTTTGGATATGCGTTATCAAGTCTTGGTGCATGGCCTGCGCGACTTGGCACTGATGGATGAGCAGCGCGGTGCTGAAATGATTGTCATGCGTTTGGCACACCTCAACAGTATCGCGCCCCCTGAAAAAGAGTTGCCTGCTTGGGATAACACACAAAAAAAAACACTTCAAAAAGTGATAGCCACGAAAAAGCATACACTTACACCACAAGCAAAGCCCACGGAAATCATTACAGAAGAAACAAGCCTGCAAGCATCTGAACCACCAACCTCTTGGGCAGATGCCATAGCGCAGTATCATGCCATCAAGCCAAGTGTCGCAGCACATTTGGAGCATGTGATTTGTGAATCTTTTTCTGATACAGTACGGCTATTGTTGAACACGCATCAGCAGCAAGTCTTAAACGATCAAGATAGGCAAGCCTTTGCAGCTTGGTTGGGCAAGCGGGTGATTTGGGCAGCGCATCAAGGTCAAGCAGGTGAAAGCCTGTTGACTCAGCAACAGCGTGAACAGCAAGAAGCCGAACGCAAGCTTTGGCAATCCGCTGCGGCCAACCCTGCTGTGCGGCTACTCAAAGAAAAACTTGGCTGCCGCTTGGTTCATGTGCGTCCTGCAACCATGAACACCAATACCGAAGAAACAAGCATGGAAAACAACAATGACATATAAAATAACATTCAAAGGAAAAACATTTAGCTGTGATGGCAGCAAGCCCATTTTGGACTGTGCCCTATCACAAAAGGTTTTTATGCCTTATTCATGCAAAGCTGGCGAATGTCAGGCATGTATGGTCAAAGCCATAAGCGGCATGGTCAGTCAAGATGCACAAACAGGCTTGAGCAAAGCACAGGTTCAACAAAACCTTTTTTTATCCTGCCAGTGCATTCCACAAAGTGATATGGTTATTGAGCCTGCCAACTACACGCCACCCTATTCCGCAAGCATTCTGGAAAAAACATGGCTCAATAGTCATGTACTGCGCTTGCGCTTGCAACATCCTGATGACTTTCAGTATCAAGCAGGGCAATATATCCATATTCAGCACCCCAAAAGCAAGCTTTTGCGTAGCTACTCACTCGCTTCATTACCCTCAGACGGTGTGTTGGAGCTGCATATCAAACGATTCCCACAAGGGCAAATGAGCACCTGGCTTTGCGATGAAGCCAATGTTGGTCAGAGCATTGCCTTCTCACAAAGCTTGGGAAGCTGCACCTACCAACAAAACGCGCCAAAGCAGACAATCATCCTTGCAGGTGTCGGCACTGGGCTTGCGCCACTGTTTGGCATTCTGCGCGATGCTATTGCCCATCAACATCAAGGCAGCATCCACCTTTTTCATGCCAGCCTTCACGCTGATGGTTTGTATTACCAACAAGAAATCCAGGAGTTATGCGAGCAACACCATCAATTATCATATACTCCTTGTGTGCTTCAAGGTGATGCCCCGCAAGGTGGTAAGCAAGGCAGCATTGAACAAATCATCGTGGATACTTTAGATGATTTTGCCGATAAACGGGCATATGTATGTGGTGATGATGCAGTGGTTCAACGCATGAAAGACAAGCTTGTTGCGCATGGTTTGCCAGCATCACAAATCCTTGCCGATGCCTTTGTAGCCAGCAGCTAACATGGATACGGTTCAAGTTCAATTCAATGGCAAGACATACACTTGCGATAAAAACCGCCCGCTATTGTTTACCCTACAAGAGCAAGGTGCCTTTATTCCATCAAGCTGTCAGAATGGTTTTTGTCAGGCATGTTTAAGCAAAGTGACCCAAGGCAGTGTGCCTGAAGCATCTCAGCAAGGCTTAAGCACCTTGCTTATTGAACAAGACTGCTTTTTGCCTTGCATTTGCAAGCCGCAAACCGACTTCAGCTTTGAGCTGGCAACCAAAAGCAATACCACATTTCGAGCAGATGAGATTTCCCCTTTTGCTCGCTACAGCACCATGGTGCTGGACAAAACATGGCTGAACCATGATGTGTTACGACTAGGCTTGATGCGCCCTGAAGGCTTCATGTATAAGGCTGGGCAATGGATCAACCTTATCCATGCCGAGCAAAACATCAGCCGTAGCTACTCTTTGGCATCCATGCCCTGTGAAAACTTTTTAGAGCTACATATCAAGCGCATTCCTCAAGGAAAAATGAGCAACTGGCTTTGTGATACAGTGCAAAAAGGTGACTTTCTTACCATGGAAGGTCCAGCAGGCGATTGCTACTATCAGCAAGCCCAACAATCCAAACAACCACTGATTTTGGCAGG
>Ga0256839_1001102_pt1 | contig 33540 bp, 25 predicted proteins | sample 354166metaG_FD_185968 | JGI IMG/M metagenome (GOLD analysis project Ga0256839, IMG submission 185968) | Hydrothermal vent microbial communities from Mid Atlantic Ridge, Atlantic Ocean - 354-166 | ecosystem: Environmental > Aquatic > Marine > Hydrothermal vents | place: Atlantic Ocean: Mid...
TCCGGGACAGCCCCAGCCCCTCTTCCCTCCCCTCACTCCCTCATCCAGGCCATCAGCACCCGGTCTGGCACGGCCTTGGCCATGCAGCCGTCCGCGCCCGCGGTCTCCGCCTGGGCCTGGAGATCAGGCTCGTCCTCGCTGCTCAACACCAGGATCCGCACCCGGGGCCGCGCGGCCCGGATCGCGGCCACCAGCTCCAGGCTCTTCTGCCCGGGCAGGTGGTAGTCCAGGAGCACCACCGCGGGCGCCAGGTGCTGGACCTGGGCCACCACGTCGTCGCTGCCGTCGGATTCCATCACCCACGCCACCGTGGGGATGCGCTCCAGCAGGCGACGCAGGCCCCGCCGATAGACGGGGTTGTCGTCCACGATGAGGACACCTTTGGCCTGGGTCGACGACGGTGAGGCTGCCATGGTTCGTTGTACCGGAGATCCAGGGTTCCATGGACGGTTCGGGGGAGTCCCTCCATGGAGGAAACGGATCGGGGCCCGGGAACACCGCTTCGATTTTCGTTGGCGAAACGAGAAGGCTGCACGGGGAAGGACGGCCGGGGCTTCACGTACAGTACCATGGTACGGGATCCCCCGGCCGGGCACAAGGGGAAAATTCCTAAGATCGGCCTTGGGAATTTTCCGAAGATGGGGCAGGAGGGAGAGGGCCGGGCGCCCCCCGAGGCGGCCTGCTGCGGGGGGGGCGGGGGCAGGATCAGAGCCGGCTGCCGTCGTCTGGGGGCAGGAGGCCCAGCCGACGCGCGCGGAGCACGGCCTCGAACCGGTTGCGGGCCTGGAGCTTGCTCCGGATGCTCTCCAGGTGTTTGCCCACCGTGCCCGGGCGAATGCCCAGCTGCCGCGCGATCTCCTGGTCCTGGAGCCCGGCGGCCACCAGTTCCAGGATCTCCTCCTCCCGGGCGGTCAGGCGCGCGGCCTCGGCCCGCTGGAGCCACGATAGCTGCTGCGCGGTCCACACCGGAAGGCCCTGGGCCACCCGATGGATGGCCGCCCGGACCGCGTGGGGCGGGTCGTCCTTGTCCAGGAGGCCATAGGCCCCGGCCGTTGCGGCCCGGCGCACCCAGGCCGGCCCCCCGTATTGGCTGAGGAGGATGGCCCGGGTGGGGGGGAGGCAGCGGATCTCCCGTACGAGCTCCAGCCCCACCTCTGGAGCGGATTCCCGGACCCCCTCGTCGGCCCGCAGGCGCAGGTCCACCAGGGCCACCGTGGGGCGGAGCCGCCGGATCTGCCGGAGGCCCTGGGCCGCGTTCGTCGCGGCGTCCAGGAGGCGAATGGCCGGATCCTGGGCCAGCTCCTGCTCGATCCCCCGGCGGAAGAAAGGGGAGTCCTCCACCAGCACCACCGTGATGGGCGCCGGGGGCAACGGAGATGTTCGCGGCGGCTCCGACATCATGGCTGCCTCCTCCACACGCTCATGGGCCCGTCGGCAGGGTCCATGGGGCCTCGGTCCGACGGGGAACACACAGGCGGATCCGGGCCCCTGTACCGGGCTGGCTGTGGATCGCCAGGTTGCCGCCGACCTCCTGGGCATGGGCCTGCATGATCTCCAGGCCCATGTGGCGGCGCCGCTGTCCCAGCCCGGACACGTTCGCGGGATCGAATCCCTGTCCGTTGTCCTCCACCTCCAGGCAGGAGGTGCCCCGGTGGACGGCCAGACGGATCGTCACCCGGTCGGCCTGGCCGTGGATCAGCGCGTTGTTCAGCGCGGCCAGGAGCACCCGGTAGAGGGCCTCCTTCACCCGGGGCGGATCCGCCTCGTCGTACTCCGAGCAGTCCAGCTCGATCCGGGCCCGGGGGTAGAACTGTTCCATCCGTCGTGCCACCCAGGGCAGCACCTCGCCCAGGCTCTGCTGGGACCAGTCCATGGGCTTGGTGGTGTCCAGGATGGCCCGCATCTCCTCCACCAGGCGGTGCAGCGCGCGGGCCGCCTGGTCCCGGTCCTGTTGAGCCTGCGGATCGTCCAGGGGAAGGCTTTCCACCAGCATGCGCACCCCCTGGAGGTCGGACAGCACCCGATCGTGGAGCCGATCCGCGATCCGATGCAGCATCTGTTCCCGGCTGCGGCGCAGGGCCTCGGCCTCCCGGGCCTTCCGTTCCGTCTCCCGGAGGAGCTCGCCGTTGCCCAGCGCGTAGACCAGGCCCAGGGGAAAGACCACGCCCATCGCGATGAGGACCTCGTAGGGCACCAGGGGCCAGCCCGTGAACAGGAAGGGGAGCCACCACAGGCCCAGGAGCCCTCCCACCAGGATGCCCACGATCAGGAGCAGGGCGTGGGTGGCCTTCCGCTCGGTGGGACTCCACCGACGCCGTATCTCCGGCCATGTCCGCAGCACCAGCCCGCTTCCCAGGGCCATGCCCAGGATGCCGTAGAGGAAGGATCCCTGGAGCATGGCCAGGAAGATGGGGCGGGCCGGGGGGCCGTTCGGGACGGCCAGGAAGCTGGTCATGCCCATGGCCAGGGGAGGCAGGTAGAGCCCGACCAGCAGCCGTAGACGGCGCCCTGTCAGAGTGTGGGGGCGCGCGTACACCCACATGCTGTGGAGCACCATCACCCCGCTGAGCCCCGGCACGGGCAGGACCACCAGCGAGAACAGATAGGAGCTGGGAATGGGGGGGCCGTCGAAGCTGTCCATGGCCCACAGGAAGTGGACCATGGCCACGGCTGCCAGGATGGTCATCCAGCCCAGGACGCGACGGTGGGTGCGCCGGCCGGTGTGGACCAGGACCCGGCCGGCCCACAGGGTGGTGAGGATCATGGCATAGGGCAGCCCGAAGACCACGGCGAAGACGTCCCCGCTGAAGATCCGAGCCGGCTCCAGGATCTCCAGAACCCGGTCCCCCCGTTCCACCACGTAGCGGACCGGCGTGCCCGGGGCCAGGGTCCTGTAGATCTGGGGGTACCGGTCTGGGGCCTCCCCCTGGATGGCGAGCAGGTGGTCCAGCGCGTGGAGCTGAAAGGGCGCGGACCCGGTGACCCGCCAGGGGAAGAAGCTCACATAGTAGGGCGGATCCATGGTCAGGTCGTGGATCCAGAAGAACCCCCCATAGGTCTGGCCGATGTGCCGGGCCACGCCGACCAACAGCCCCGTACCCCACACCAGGAGCACCAGGGCAGCCAGGTCGAACAGGCGCGGGGTCGGATCCTGGCGCCACCCTTGCCACAGACGAGACGAGCCCAGAACACGGGACAGAGGACCCATGGAACCGAACCGACAAGGTACCGACCCAGAGGGCACGGCCATCCGGGTGCCACAGCGGAGCGGTGCATATCATTTCGCAGAGAGCAGTCTTCCTGACATCATATCATGCGTCCTCCGAGGCGACCAGGGCATTGGTTGGAAAAAAGCTGTACAGAGCCTACCCTGTGCCTACCCCGGTGGACTTCTCGGGGATCGGCCTGGCCCCTTCCGGCCCTTCCACGCGCAGGCGGGCAGGGAACGCTTCCCTGCCCGCCTGCGGGGTCGAGGAACCCCCGGGTCGTGGGTTCCGATGGCCTGTTCCGCTATGCCCGGCCGGGGCTCACGGCCGGATCCGCCAGAACATCTCGCCCTGGAGCGTCGCGTCCTCCGCCGCGTCCACCAGTTCGCCCTCGCAGTCATAGGCCATCAGGTCGTAGTGGCCCGCGGTCAGCTCCAGGACCACCGTGTCCCCGGGCTCCAGGGGTTCCTCCAGCCGGTTGGTGGGCTCCTCCGTGCTTTCCGTGGGGGTCACGTACACCGTGCAGACGGGCGCTTCGCTCTCGTTGGTCACGTCCAGGGAGACCTGCACCAGCTCCTGGGGGGTCTCCACCCGGGAGATCAGGGTGAAGCGGCTGGGGGCATCGCCGTAGGAGGTCACCTGGACCGTGTAGCGGCCGGCCGGGGCATCCGCCTGGCCCACCAGCTCGTTGGCGCTCAAGGTGGTGCTGGATTGGTAGATCGGGCTCTCCCCCCGTTCGTCCACCAGCTCCAGGGTCAGGTCCAGGTCCGCGGTGCCGTCCCCCACCAGGAAGACGGACACGAACGCGCCCTCGGTCTCCACGGGGAACAGGAAGAACGCGGTCTCCCCAGGGGCCACCTCACCGGTGCGCACGTCGTTGGCCTCCAACACCGGCGGCGTCCCCTCGTCCAGATACCCCACCTGGAAGGGCACCGGGGCCCCCTCGTTGTACACGGCCACGTAGTAGGTGCCCTCCACGGGGGTCACGAACACCGCCTCGGCCACCGCTTCCAGGAACAGGCTGCTGGAGGCCAGGTTCCCGAGCCGGGGGCGCAGACCCACGTCGAAACCGAGGGCCGCGTCCTCGTCATCGCTGGCCAGCGCCACCCGGATCAGGCGACCGGCCGGGGCCTCGAACCGATAGTAGCGTGTCTCCCCTTCGCGGATCTCCCCCTCCAGGAAGGTGCCCTCCTCCAGGGGGGTGGGCGGGGTTCCCTCCTGGCCGGTGATCTCCAGGGTGAAGGGCACCTCCATGTCCTCCATCGACGCCCGGTTCACGGTGATCAGGTAGCGGCCCGGGAGCACCCCGGCCAGGGAGACCTCCTCCAGGGGGACATCCACCCCCAGGCTGGAGCCTTCGACCAGGGGGGACACCAGGGCGTCGGCCACGGTCAGGTCCAGGTCGATGTCCTCGTCCTCCCAGGTGAGCGTCACCGTCAGCTCCTCGTAGAAGCTATCCAGCTCCAGGACGTAGATCCAGCGATCGATGCCCTCCACCAGGGAGTCCTCGATGACGTCGCCCACCTGGTAGATCTCCGGCGAGGGGCCCAGGAGCACCATCGCGATGACCGCGGCCTCCGTGTCCCAGGGTTCCATGGTCACCGTGAACTGGCCGCCATCGGTCCAGAAGAGGGCCATGGCCAGATCGGTGGGGTCGGCGACGTTGCTGCCGAAGACCTCCACGTTGTCGTCTCCCTCCACGGTGATCCCCACGGGCTGTTCGCCCTCTTCCGGCGCCGCGACGACGAAGACCGGCATGGGGTAGGGGAACTCCGGGATCTCCAGCGTCCCGTAGCGGGGGGAGCGCATGGAGCTCAGGAGCACGGCCCCGCCCAGGTGCAGCAGACCCGGTTCGTCGGCCTGTCGCCCCATAGAGCCGATCATCCCCATCAGGGCAAACCGCACCTCCCCGTCCTCCTCCGCGGCGACGGTGAGTCGATAGGTGCCCTCGGTCAGGTCGATGGGCGCGCTGTCCAGGGCCTCCAAGGTGTCCTCCGCGATGATCTCCCCCTGGTCGTCCGTCAAGGTGGCCCGGAACCCCGTGGGATCCCCTTCGAAGACCGAGAGGAAATAGAGGCCGTCGATGGCCACCGCGAACCGGTACGTCGCGGCCTCGCCCGCGTCCAGCTCCACAGAGGTCATCTGGCCCAGCAGCAGCGGGGCCTCCTCCTGGGCCTGCGCCGGCGCGGCCACGAGGCCGACCACCCACGCCAGCAACAGCACCCATGCCAGCACCGAGGTCAGGGATGGGTTTCGACGGTCCATGGTTCACACCTCCACCAAGTCTGGATCCAGCGCGAAGGAGCGTTCACCGAAGCCCACCTCCGGTGGTGTCCGCACCACGCGGCTTCCGGAGGGGCTGGTCTCCAATGTAGGTCCGGCCTGTCTCAAGGATCTCTCGTCGCCGGGGCAGGGCTTCCGTCGGGCCCGGCCTGCAGGTGGATCTCCACCTCGTGGCCGCACACGTCCACCACCCGCACGGCCACCCTCCTTCCCGGCACCAGCGGGTACTGCCCCGACACCTGCGCCACCTTCCCCCGGGGGGCGTCCACCAGTCGGGCCCGAAAGCACCGCCCGTCGTGGTCTGGGTCCACGAACACCGCCTGCACGGCCTCTCGCCAGTCCCCGGGTCCGGCCTCTCCGCGGCGGGCCAGCAGCTCGGCCAGGTGGGGGCAGAAGAAGCCGTTGACCTCCAGGCGGGGGCCGTCCTCCTCGGCTCGCAGGCCCAGCCGGACCGTGGGCTTGCCGCCCGGTGTGGGCGACGCGCCCTCCATCCGGTGGACCTCCACCCGGAGGGGACCTTTTACCCGGGCCAGACGGCAGAGGGCGGTGCGGATGGCCGTCCAGTTGCCGTCACAGCCCACCCAGGGGCGCCCCAGCTCCTGGGCCACCACTGCGGCGGTGCCCGAGCCCAGGAATCCGTCCAACACCGGGTGGCCGGGCTCCGTGGCCGTCTCCAGGATGCGGCGCAGCAGGTGTGTGGACTTCTGGGTGGGGTAGTTCGCGTCCTCGCCCGGCACGGTCCCCAGCCCCGGCACGTCGTCCCAGATGTTGTCCACGGCCCGGGTCACCACATAGCGGTCCGGCCCACAGGCCTCCAGGTAGTATTTTATCCCGATGTTCCCGCCGTTGGAGGCGTAGATTCGGCGGGTCTTCTTGTCCACCACGATCTCTCCGCCGTAAGGCGCGTAGAGCCGTCCCTCCCGGTGCAGGGCCAGCAGGCGCTCGAAGCTGTAGGTGCCCGGATCCGAGGTGCGGAAGAAGCCCCGCTCGTCCTCCATGAAGCGGGCCGCGGCCTGGGCTCGGGTCAGGAGGATCCGCTTCCGAGGCGGGTGCCACACCGGACGGGCATTGGGGCGGCGGGCAACGATGTGGATGCTGTGGGCGCTGTAGGGGAAGTAGCGGGCATGGACCTTCGCGCCTCGGGCCGTCTGGCTGCGCCAGGTGACGGTGTTCAGGAGGCACTCCGGCCCGAAGATCTCCTCCAGCAGCAGCCGGAGCCGCGCGCCGCTGCGGTGGTCGCAGTGGAGCCACAGGGTGCCGTCGGGGTGCATCAGCTCCCGGAAGAGGAGGAGCCGTTCGGCCATGAACTGGAGGTACTCGGCCTCGTCCCAGGTGTCCGGGTACTGGAGCTGGGCGGCCAGTTTCGGGCTGTGCCGCCGCCGCAGGCGGATCCACCGGGTGTGGTCCCGGCCGGAGTTGTAGGGCGGATCCAGGTAGATCAGCCGGAAGTGGCCGGCATATCCCTGGCTCAGCAGCCAGGCCGCGGCGTCCCGGTTGTCGCCGTGGAGGAGGAGGCCCGAGGGGGCGGCCGGGGGCGCGTTCCCCAGCTCCAGGCGCTCCACCAGGGCGGCCTGGGGAGCGGTCACTTCCACGGCCAGGCATTTGCCCGGCCACTCCAGCCGGACCGCTCCCGGCGGTGGGGTGGCCTGGAAGCGGAACGAGGTCTTGGAGCAGGGTTCTGGCCGGTCGGGGGGCTCGCACATGTTGCCGGCTCCTGGCTCTGGGAGCGGGTAGGACGGTGTCGGGGCGCGCTCCCCGCCAATGCCAGAGACCCGGCAGGCCGAGGGAGGTCGGCGCGGCCGGGTCTCTGGCCGTTCGGGGAAATGGCGGAGGAGTTCGCCGGGGCAATGGGTCAGCCCAAGGCCGACTCCCCGCCGCTCATGGCGGGCACGATGTGGACCTCGCTGTCCGCTCGCACCCGTTCTCGGACGCCCTTGGGGCTCACCACGCCGTCCACGGCCACGCTGAGCCCGGGCTTCAGCTCGCCGTCCTGGAGCACCCGGGCCGCGAAGCCCGGGTAGCGGCCGTCGATGGCCTGGATCAGCGCCAGCACCGTCTCTCCAGGGACCTCCACCTTCTCCTGGCCCTGGGTGAGGGAGCGCATCAGGGGGGGAATCCAGACCGTGGCCATGGCTCACGCAGGCTGGGTGCTCTCCTGGGCCTGTTTGGCCAGGATGGCCTCCAGCAGCCGGGCCGGGTTCATGGGCAGCTCGGTCATGCGGACGCCGATGGCATCGTAGATGGCGTTGGCCAGGGCCGCGGCCGGCGGCACGATGTTCACCTCCCCCACTCCTCGGACCCCATAGGGGTGGCCGGGGTTGGGCACCTCTACGATGAGGGTCTCGATCATGGGCAGGTCCAGGGCAGTGGGCATCCGGTAGTCCAGCAGGCTGGCGTTGAGCAGGTGGCCCTCCCGGTCGTAGACGTACTCCTCGTTCAGGGCCCAGCCCACGCCCTGGGCCACGCCCCCCTGCATCTGCCCTTCCACATAGGCCGGGTGGATGGCCTTCCCCGCGTCCTGGGCAATGGTGTAGCGCAGGATGGTCACCTTGCCCGTCTCCACGTCCACCTCCACGTCCACACACTGGGTGGAGAAGGCCGGGCCGTACTTCTTGCCGTAGACCTCTGCCTCCACCATCACCGGGGTGCTCCGGCGTTCGATGAGCTTGGCGGCCTCGTCGAAGGTCACCCGGTTCTCCCCCGCGGAGAAGACCATCTCCTCGTACACCACCTCCTCCGGGGAGACCCCCCAGATGTCCGCCAGGCGCTGGATCATGGCGGCCTTCATCTTCTGGCCCAGCTCGTACGCGGCCAGGCCGGTGCCGAAGGTGGTGCGGCTGCCTCCGGTGACGTCGTTGTAGGAGACACAGTCCGTGTCCACCACCCGGATCTTCACCTTCTCGTAGGGGATGCCCAGGGACTCGGCGAACTGCATGGCGATGGAGGCCCGGGTGCCGCCGATGTCCGTGGAGGCCTCGTTCAGGGTCACGGTGCCGTCCGCGTTCAGGACCGCGGTGGCGCTGGACTTGCCGCCCCAGTTGCCCCAGTAGCCGGAGGCCACCCCCCGGCCTCGGCCCCGGCCTCGGCCCTCCAGCGGCGCGTTGTAGTGTTCCGAGTTGCGGATGGCCTCCACCGTCTCCAGGTAGCCGATCTTGGGGTGGGGGAGGCCGTTGGCCATCCGATCCCCCTCCTTGGCACCGTTCTTGAGCCGGAACTCCAGGGGATCCAGCCCCAGCTTCCGGGCCAGCTCGTCCACCACCGATTCGGACGCGAAGGCCGCGTTGGTGCCCCCGGGGGCCCGGTACGCGGAGGCCCGGGGGCGGTTGACCACCACATCGTAGCCGTCGATGCGCACGTTGGGGATGTTGTAAGGGGCCAGCAGCACCACCGCGCCGGAGCCCACCGGGGAGCCGGGGAACGCGCCGGCCTCGTAGACCAGCTCTGCCTCCGCGGCCACGATCCGGCCGTCCCGGGTGGCCCCCATCTTCATCCGGATCCGGGAGCCCGAGGTGGGCCCTGTGGCCATGAGCACCTCGGCCCGGGACATGACCAGCTTCACCGGCCGGTAGCCGGCCTTCCGGCTCAGGAGCACGGCCACCGGCTCCAGGTAGACGGTGATCTTGCCCCCGAAGCCGCCGCCGATCTCCATGGGCACCACCCGGATCCGGGAGACCGGGATCTGGAGGATCTCCGCGACCTGGCTGCGGACGCTGAAGGAGCCCTGGGTGCTGGTCCAGATGGTGATCTGGCCGTCCTGGTCGTAGAGTGCGGTGGCCATCTGGGGCTCGATGTAGCCCTGGTGGACCGTCTGGGTGCGGAACTCCCGCTCCACCACCAGATCCGCCTGGGCAAACCCCTCCTCCACGTTGCCCAGCTCGTAGCGGAAGTGGGCGGCCACGTTGGTGGGGCGGTTGCCCCGCTCGCCCATCTCGTCCGTCCGCAGCTCCTCCAACAGGATGGGCGCGTCCTCGGCCATGGCCTCCTCCAGGGTCATCACCGGAGGCAGGACCTCGTAGTCCACCTGGATGAGGGAGAGGGCCTCCTCCGCGATGTGGGGGCTGACCGCGGCCACCGCGGCCACGGGATGGCCATGGTAGAGGACCCGACCGTGGGCCAGGACGTTCTCGCTCAGGTAGCGCAGGTTGATCCCGCCCTCCCCCAGATCCTCGAACCGGTCCTCGGCGGTGGGCAGGTCTGCGCCGGTGACCACGGCCTTCACCCCGGGCAGGGCCTCGGCCTGGCTGGTGTCGATGGAGCGGATGCGGGCCCGGGCGTGGGGGCTGCGCAGCACCTTGCCGTGGAGCAGATCCGGGAAGCGCACGTCCGCGCCGTAGAGGGCCCGTCCCGTCACCTTGTCCACGCCGTCCGGGCGGATGGGCCGGGTGCCGATGACCTTGTACGAGGGCTGGGGCCGAGAGCCGTTGCCCGAGCCCTCACCGCGGATGGGGTCCAACTTGGGGTTCGCGCCCATCATGCCACCTCCGTGGGAGTCGTCTGCGCGGCCTGGAGCGCGGCCGCGGTGTCCAACACGGCCCGCACGATCTTGTCGTAGCCGGTGCAGCGGCAGAGGTTCCCGGCCAGCCACAGGCGCACATCGTGCTCGGTGGGGCTCGGGTTCTCGTCCAGGAGGGCCTTGGCCGCGACGATGAACCCGGGGGTGCAGATGCCACACTGGAGCGCGGCGTGCTCCAGGAACTTCTGCTGCAGCAGGGTGAGCTCGCCTCCGGGGGCAATGCCCTCGATGGTCACGAGCTCCCGCCCTTCCACCTCCGGCGCCAGGACCAGGCAGGCGTTGACCAACACGCCGTCCAACAGCACGTTGCACGCGCCGCAGTTCCCGTTGCCGCAGCCCTCCTTGCTCCCGGTCAGCCCCAGCTCGTCCCGCAGGACCTCCAGGAGGGTCTGGCGGGGTTCACAGAGGAAGGTGATCTCCTCCCCGTTGATGGTGGTGGTGATCATTCGTTTCTTGCGCTCAGGCATGGCCGTTCAACCTCCCCAGTGAGTCCACGGTCTTGGTGCCCCGGGCCCGGTCGATGGCGATGCGCAGGGCCCGGGCGGTGAGCACGCCGGCCAGGTGTTTCCGCTGCGCCACGGTGCCCCGCATGTCGGTGATGGGCCGGGCCGCATCCCGGGCGATCTGCGCGGCCCGAGCGATGCTCTCCTCCGTGACCGGCTGGCCCACCAGGGCCTGGCCGGCTTCGGGCACGTAGAGGGGGGTGGGGGCCACCGCGCCCAACGCGATCCGGGCGGCCTGGACGGTCTGGCCGTCCGGGCTCAACACCACGGACGCGCCCGCGCCCACCACCGCGATGTCCATCTCGTTCCGGGGGATGAAACGCAGGTAGGCCGCGCCGAAATGGGCTGGCGGCACGGGCAGACGGAACCCCACCAGGAACTCGCCCGGCCGGAGGACCGTCTGGCCGGGGCCCACGAAGAAGGCCTCCAAGGGGATGGTCCGGGTACCCTGGGGCCCGGCCACGTGGCACGTGGCCGAGTGGGCGATCAGGTTGGGGACCGAGTCCGCCGCGGGAGAGGCGTTGCACACGTTGCCCCCCAGGCTGGCCCGCCCCTGGATCTGGATGCCCCCGATCAGGGTGGTGGAGTCCAGCAGCGCGGGATAGTGGCGGCGGACCACCTGGGAGCGGCTGATGCGGTGGCAGGGCACCGCGCCGCCGATCCACAGGCCCGCCGCAGGGTCGTAGCTCAGCTCCATGAGCTCCGGGATGGGCTTCACATCCACGATCAGGTCGATGGACCGGTGGCCCTCCTTGAGCTGGGCGATCAGGTCGGTTCCCCCGGCCAGGGGAGCGGCCCGGTCGCCGTGCTCCGCCAGGACGGCCACGGCCTCCTCCACGCTCCTCACCGGGACGTAGTCGACGGCCCGCAAGGCAACACCTCCTTTTTCCAGAGAGACGACGATGGCTCGCGGTGAGCCAGGTTGACCAAACCGGTTTACTCCCCCAAGGCAACGCAGGGGTATGGATCCTCGGATCCGGAGAGGGGCGTCTGGGCCTGGGTCGGTGATCTCCCGCAGACGAGGTCGAGCGCCTCGGCCCAATGATACCACAAGGCCGGGAGGCCGGGAAAATCGCCGTGGGATCCTGGACGAGCCCTCCCGTCCTATCCCGGAGCGCTCTGGGATCTCCGGTGGGTTCGCCTTCCCAGGGCCGAGAAGGGGGGTGGGCGTCTCCGGGAAGCGGGTCTGCGTCCGGGGCGGAGGGGCCGATCGCCGATGCGCCCTCGGTGGATGTGGCGCATTGGCCCCCGGGGTGACCAGGAGCCCCATGTCCGGTTCCCTCCTCGGTGCGGGGAGGGGATCCCCCCTTACCGATGATGCTGAAACACCCAGCCTCGGCCTGGCCAGGAAGCCCACAAGGTGCTATACTGGCAGATGGCTTACCCCGAGCTTTCCCCGTGTGGCCTGCACCGGGCCTGGGGCTGGGAACCCGTTGCCCGGTGTGGCGTTGCCCTGCCCCGACGAGGGATCCTGGTGCGGCTGGTCTACCTCGGTCTGGCCTATGCTCTGGGAGTGGCCTTGGGCCACGGTCTCTGGCAGGCGGGCCTCCTGGGCTGCGGTCCGCCTGCTGCCAGCTGGCTTCTGCCCCTGGTCGGGATCCTGCCGCTCCTCTTCTGGCAGGGGAGGGGCCCGTCTCGCTCGGTGCCTCCCCTGCGTTGGCCCCGGGCCGCGGGCTTCGAGCCGCCCACCCCCGGCCCAGGATGGGGCGTGGTCCTGGCCTGTGGGTTGGCCCTCCTGGCCGGCGTCCTTCGCTACGGAACCCGCCCTCTCTTTCCCTGTCGCCTTCCGGGCGATCTGGCCGCCTACAACGCCGTCGGCCAGGAGAGCACCCGGGTTCCCCCGGTGCGCCTTCAGGGCTATGTGGACCGCTACCCCCTGCACCGGGAGGGGCGCTGGGAGCTGGTGCTCCAGGTCGAACGTCTGGCCTGGGGAGAGGGGGAGCGGGCGGTGGCCGGCCGAGTCCGGCTGTTGACCCGCTCTCCCGGGCCTTTCGAGTACGGCCAACCGGTCCAGGCCACCGGGATCCTGGTGGAGCCCCCGCGCTTTCCCGACTTCGACTACCGCTCCTACCTGGCCCAGCGTGGCATCCACAGCCTGCTCCAACGGGCCCGGGTGGTGCCTCTCGCGGGGCCGCCTCGGGGCTCGGGATGGCTTCGGGGGCTCTACGCCGCGCGGCGTCGGGGCGAGGCGGTGCTCCAGGGGCTGTTGCCCGAGCCCCATGCCGCGCTGGCCAATGGCATGTTGTTGGGCGTGGAGGCCGGGATCCCGGCCGGGCTGTACGAGCAGTTCAACCGGACCGGCGCCAGCCATGTGATCGTCATCTCCGGGAGCAACGTGGCGGTGGTGGCCGGTGTGCTCATGGCCCTGGCCGCTCGCATCCTCGGCCGAGGTCGGGCCCTGTTGCCCACCCTGGCCGGCATCGGGATCTACGCGCTCGCGGTGGGCGGCGATGCCGCGGTGGTCCGGGCGGGCCTCATGGGCGGTCTCTTCGTCTTGGCCACCGGCCTGGGGCGGCGCTCCACGGCCCTGGTGAGTCTGGTGGTGGCCTGCGGCACCATGCTCCTCCTGGATCCCCGGACTTTGTGGGACGTGGGCTTTCAGCTCAGCGCCGCGGCCACCGGGGGCCTGATCCTCTTCGGCCCCCGGTTGGACCGGGCCGTGGGGCTTCTGGGGCATCGGCTGGGCGGGTTGTGGAGAGCCCGCGGCCGGGGCAGCGAGCCCGACCCGACCGCGGGCATGGGGGTGGCGTTCCCCTCCCTGTTCGGGGTGCTCCGGGAGGGGGTCCTCCTCACCCTGGCCGCGAACCTGACCACCCTGCCCCTCATCCTCCACCATTTCGGCCGCCTGAGCCTGGTCAGCCCGTTGACGAACCTCCTCATCGCGCCGGTGCAGCCCCTCATCATGCTCTGGGGGGGCGGGGGGATCCTGCTGGGCCTCCTGGGGCTGGAGCCCCTGGCCCAGGTCCTCCTCTGGGTGCCCTATCTCTGCCTGGCGTGGACGGTGTTCTGGGTCCAGTGGACCGCGGCGCTGCCGGCTGCGGCCCTGGACGTGCCCCGCCTGGGCTGGCCCGGGCTCCTCCTGGCCTATGGGGGGATCGGGATGCTCCTGTGGCGGCCCCGGGGGTGGAGAGGGCGCCCGCGCCTTCCCGGGCGTTGGCTCCAGGGAGCGGGCCTGGCGGTGGGAGGGGCTGCTGCAGCCCTGCTCTGGATGGCCGTGGCCCAGGGCCCCGACGGCCGTCTCCATGTGATCTTCCTGGACGTGGGCCAGGGGGATGGGATCCTGATCGTGACCCCCAGCGGGCGTCAGGTGCTGGTGGACGGTGGCAGCGATCTGGATCGCCTGTCCCGGGAGCTGGGGGCGGTGATGCCTTTCTGGGATCGTTCGCTGGATCTGGTCATCGCGACCCACCCGGACCAGGACCACACCGCTGCCCAGGAGGGGCTGCCGGCCCGCTACCGGATCGACCGGGCCGTCCAGAGCCAGGCCCTGGTCCACCATCCGGACAGCCAGGCCTGGCAGGCCGCGATGGCCGGCGCGGGGGTCCCTGTCGCGGCCCAGGGCTTGGGGGGGTGGATGGACCTGGGGGATGGGGTGGCCCTGTGGGTCCTGTGGCCGCCTCCGGAGCTTCCGGAGGCCTTCGACGCGGAGGAGAAGAACGACCGGTCCCTGGTGATGGTGTTGGTCTACGGGGCCTTTCGCCTGCTCTTGACCGGGGACGCGGAGGTCCCCACGGAGCGGGCCCTGTTGGCCCGGGGGCTGCCGGTGGGCGCCACGGTGCTCAAGGTGGGGCACCACGGCAGCCGGACCAGCTCGTCGCCGGCGTTTCTCCGGGCGGTGGGGGCTCCGCTGGCCGTGATCCAGGTGGGGGTCAACCGGTACGGCCACCCTCATCCCCAGGTGTTGGAGGCCCTGGCCGGCCGGGCGGTCCTGCGCACGGATCGGGATGGCCGCATCCATCTGATCACGGACGGCCAGGCCCTGGGGGTCCTCACTCCGGGGGGGGCGTGGTCTCCTCGCTCCGGAGATCGTAGCGGGGCAGGGCCACCGTGAAGGTGGTTCCCCGGCCGACCTGGCTCTCCACCCAGACCACGCCGTGGTAGCTCTCCACGATCTGTTTGACCACCGAGAGCCCCAGCCCGGCTCCGCCGAAACGCCGGGTCGCGGAGCCGTCGATCTGGTAGAACTCCATCCAGATGTTCTCCTGCTCCTCGGGGGGGATGCCCACGCCCTGGTCGCTGACTGCGATGAAGACCGCGGAGGGCTCGGCCACCTGGGCCTGGATCCCGGGATGCTCGCCCAGCCACACGCGGATGCGGATGGGGCCTCCGTGGGGGCTGAACTTGATGGCGTTCTGCACCAGGTTCTCGATGGCCTGGGCCAGCCGGCCCGGGTCGGCCCAGACCAACGGGGCCGGCCCGTCGGGGGCCGGGTCCGGACATTCCAGGACCAAGGGGTGGGTCTCTGGGGTCCCCATGCCCTCCTGGAAGGCCAGGTCCTGGGCAGCCTGGGCGCCGGCCCGGACCGCGGCCACCACGTCCACGGGCTGGCCCTCGTGGCGCTGGAGCTGTCGTCTCTGGAGGGCCAGGATGTCGTTGATCCGTCGTGTCAGCTCCTGGGCCCGGGTGGCCACGATCTGGAGCAGCTCCTTCTGCTCGGGGCGCATCTCCCCGGCGTCGCCGGCCAGGAGCAGGTCGGTGTAACCGGTGATGATGGTCAAGGGCGTGCGGAGCTCGTGGGACATGTTGCGGATCATGTCGCCCTTGATCCGGTCCGCCTGCTGGAGCCGGTGGTAGGCTGCGGCCAGCTCCTCGGCCCGTCGGCGTTCCAGGGCGAACAGGTGCATGGTCTCCAGGGCCACAGCCACCTGATTGGCCAGGGTCTGGAGCAGTTCCACGTCCGACTGGGGATAGAAGTCGTCGGGGTCCCGGCGGCCGAAGAGCCAATAGCCCAGGATCCGGTCGTCCAGCTTCAGGGCGATCACCAGCCGCACCCACTGGAAAGGGGCGGGGAGCCGGTCCTCCTCCAACAGGTAGAGGCCCGCGTGGCGCTCCAAGCGGGACCGGGTGGCCGGGTCCAGGGGCACGGGCAGCCGTCCGGAAACGGCCTGGGTGTAGAGCCATTCGGCCCGTTCGTCCGTCTGGCGGTAGAGCGCGGACTGGCGGACCAGGAGGCTGGGCAGGAGCTGGGCCTGGAGGAGGTGGGCCAACTTCTCCGGGCGCAGGGCCCGTGGGATCTCGTTCGCGAACTGCTGGACGATCCGCTCCGGCTCGTAGCGGGTTCCATAGGCCACCCAGCGGACGGCCCGCATGAAGGGCTTCTGGACCAACAGGGCCAGGACCAGGAAGAAGGCCGAGACCCCCAGGGCCAGCCCCAGGGAGCGGGAATCCAGGTCCACCCATTCGTTGATGATCAGGAAGAAGAGGACGAAGGCCGTCCCGTAGAGGATGAGGAAGCTGTACAGGGCCAGGGCCTGGTTGGCCCGGACCTCGATGTTGCCCAGGCGATGTTTGTAGATGGCGTAGATGTAGACGAAGGGCAGGGCGGAGATGGAGAGGGTCACCAGCCCGGTCACCACCACCCGGGGCGGTTCCGCGCCCAGGAATGTGGGCACGATCCAGAAGAGGGAGGCCGGCAGGAGGGCCAACATGGCGCCGGAGAGCATGAAGATCACGCCGGTCCGACTTTCCCGGGGACGGGGGCGGACGAACCGATAGAGGAGGAGGCAGAGCCCGCCCAGGATCCCCAGGAGGAAGCCCAGGAAGCTGTAGGGCCCTGTGATCCCCCGGGCCACGCTGAAGCCGGTCAACACCAGGGTCAGGACGTACAGGACTCCGAACCAATGGCGGTGGCGGCGCTCCCATCCGGGGAAGACCAAGGAGGTGTGCAGGTGGAGGTAGACGGGCATCAGGAGCCAGGAGAGGAGGGTGGTCATGTAGACCGAGCCCAGGGCCTGGCTGGCCGAGAGGTTGCCGGTGGCCAGCCACATCCCGGTGAGGTAGTTCATGGCCACCAGGAGCTGCCAGCGTAGATCCCGGGGTCGGAAGAAGAGCAGGACCACGGTGCCGGCCATCCAGAAGGCCAGGAAGGGGATGAACCCGGCCAACCGCCGCACCCGAGCACCGGGTGGGGGCTCGGGCAGCGGCCAGTCCACGGTGAGCACCTGGTCGCCTCGCTGGATGGTCAGTCGGGCCACGTCGCCGGGCCGGAACCGGCCAAAGGGCACGTAGCCCAGGTCTCGGTTGTAGTCCTCCAGGGTGCGGGGAGCCGTGCCGTCGGCCCGGGCAATGGCCAGGATCCGATCGTTGGGTTGGAGCAGCCCTTGGGTGGCCTGGCACCACGTCTGATAGCTCGAGTCCTGAGCCCCGGGGCACCCCTCCCGGACGTCCACGATCTGCCACTGGCTGTTGTAGTCGAGCCCTGGGTAGGGAACCAGGAGGATGTGGCCCAGGCTGTAGATCAGGCCCAGGGCCAGGATCACCGTGGCCAGGAGAAATTCCAGCCCCCGGAAGTGTCGCTGGAATAGAGGTCGAGACGTAGGCGCCATAGGGGCCTTTCGGTTTGGGCGGCGATGGGCTGTCTCAGGATGGGACCCCGGCCATGGCCATGAACTGCTCGGCCAGGGAGGGGGCCAGGCGTTCCAGGAAGGTGAGGAACGGGCGGAGTTGGCTGGCCAGCAGATCCTCCAACGCCTCTGGGTGGGGGAGGGCGAGCTCGGCCAGCAGGTCGTGGATGCGACGATGGCGTACGCCCAGCTGATAGGCGCAGTAGGCCAGGGCCCCGCAGCGGACGAGGATCTCCTGGGCCGCGGCCAGGGAGTCCGGATCCGCCTCGGCCCGAGCCCTCAGCGCCAGGAAGCGCTCCTTCTCCGGATAGTCCGCGGTGAGGGCGTAGAGCAGGACCAGGTTGTTGCGCCCCTGGGCCCAGTCGGAGTTGGCCGGGGCCTGGAACGCGTCCTCCAGGTCGTCGAAGACCTGGATGGCCTCTCCCAACAGTTGCCCCACTCGATACAGGGCTTGGCTCACCTGGGCCGAGGCCCCGCCCAGGAGAGCGCCGATCTCCAGCCCCGCGCCGTAGAAGGGGGTGCTCTTGGCCTGGACCACGGCCCAGTAGGCCTCCTCCCCCTGGAGGTTGCGCACGTCCAGCTCCTGGCCTGCGGCCGTGGCCAGGGACATACGGGCCAGGGCCTGGGTGGCCGCGGCACGGCGGGAGGCGGGCACGGGACACCGGTCCATCAGCAGGTGGGCCGCGGCCTGGAGGGCCAGGGCCAGGTTGGCCGTCCGTCCCGGCCCCATGGTCACGTGGGCCCCTTCCGGCTCCTGGTCCAGCATGTCGTCCACCAGGATGATGTTGATCTGGGTGCAGGCCAGCGCGGCCATGGCCGGGTGGGTGTCCTCCATCCGGCCACCCACCGCGCGGGCCCCGATGCCGGGCAGGAGCCAGTCCAGCTTCCGCACGGGGCCCTCCTCGGGGAAGAGGATGTCCACCTCGGGCCAGGTGGCCATCTCGGGCAGGGCCAGGATCTGCTCACGGATGATGCGGTTGTCCAGTGTCGACGACATGGATCGAGGTCTCCGGAAGGGAACGGGGCGGTGGCTGGGCACAGGGTTCGCGGGCTTCTGGCGCTATTGTACCCCAGGGCGGCTGTAAGGAGCAAACCGCTATTTGCCAGAAATTTCGCGAAAACGTCAAGTGGAGAGCCGGGGCCGTAAGGCAAAAGGGCCCAAAAATTCAGGTTCCCTTCTGGGGCGCGCGAAAAGGAACACCCCCGTGGCCTGGACGGGGGTGTTCCGAGGGGTGGAGTCGAGAGGCGGATGGGCTACACGCGCCAGCCCACCCAGTTGGTTCCGGGCTCCAGTTGGGTCATCTCCACGGCCACACGGATGTCCTCCGGCGAGGCCTCCTGCCCCAGGCGGCGGAGCATGGCGCTGGTCTCGTCCTGGCCCTCGTGGAGCATCTGCTGGAACTCTCGGATGGACAGGGTGTTCTTCATGGGTCACCTCCTGGGTAGTGGACGTTCACACCGCGCATCCATCAGGTCTCGGCCCTATTCTATGCCGGCGACACGGGCCTGGGAATAGGCACTCGTACCCAATGTGGGCGGCCGGGAGCGGACCCGGGGGTACTCCCCGGGGGAGGCGGCGGTCGGCGGTACCGGGTTCAGCCGGGCTCCTGGCCGTCGTCCAGGAGGCGTTGGAGCTCGTAGAGGCGGTTGAGGGCTTCCAGGGGGGTCAGGTTGTCGATGTCCAGCCGGCGCAGGGCCTGGACCGCGGGATGGACCTCCGCGAAGAGGCTCACCTGGACCGCGGCCACCTTGCCTGGGGGGGCCTCGTCCAGGACCAGGTCGCTCAGGCGGCGGGGGCCGGCCATGCCGGAGCGCTCCAGCTCTGCCAGGATCTCCTGGGCCCGTTGGATCACGGCCCGGGGCAGGCCGGCCATCTGGGCCACGTGGACCCCGTAGGAGCGGTCCGATTTGCCGGGCAGGATCCGGTGGAGGAAGACCACCTGGTCGCCGGTGTCGTCCACGGCCACGTGGTAGTTGATCACGTGGGGGAGCCGTTCGGCCAGATCCGTGAGCTCGTGGTAGTGGGTGGCGAAGAGGGTCTTGGCCCGCAGCCCTGGGTGGTTGTGGATGTACTCCACCACGGCCCAGGCGATGGCCAGGCCGTCGTAGGTGCTGGTGCCCCGTCCGATCTCGTCCAGCACGATCAGGCTGCGGTGGGTGGCGTGGTGGAGGATGTTGGCGGTCTCCACCATCTCCACCATGAAGGTGGACTGGCCTCGGTGGATCTCGTCGCTGGCGCCGATCCGGGTGAAGATCCGATCCACCAGGCCGATGCGGGCCGACTCCGCGGGCACGAAGGAGCCGATCTGGGCCATCAGGGTGATGAGGGCCACCTGGCGGAGATAGGTGGATTTCCCGGACATGTTGGGGCCGGTGAGGATGTGGATGGCCTCCCGGGGCGTCAGGCGGGTGTCGTTGGGCACGAAGGGGATGTCCCGGGCCACGGCCTCCACCACCGGGTGGCGGCCGGCCACGATCTCGATATCCAGGCCCGGGTCCACCTGGGGGCGGACGTAGCGGCGGGCCAGGGCCACCTGGGCCAGCCCGGCGAAGACATCCAGCCGGGCCAGGACCTGGGCCAGTCCCAACAGGCGTTCGGCGTTCTGGGTCACCTGGGCGCAGAGTTCCCGGAAGAGCTGCTGTTCCAGCTCCAGACGTCGTTCGTCCGCGTGGAGGACCTGGGATTCGTACTCCTTGAGCTCGGGGGTGATGTAGCGCTCCGCGTTGGTCAGGGTCTGTTTGCGGATGTACTCGGGGGGGACCTTGTCCCGGTGGGCGTGGGTGATCTCGATGTAGTAGCCGAAGACCTTGTTGTAGCCCACCTTGAGGCTCTTGATCCCCAGCCGTTCCCGCTCGCTCTGTTCCAGATCTGCGATCCAGTTCTTGGCATGGCGGCTCTGGGCCACCAGGGCGTCCAGCTCGGGGCTGTAGCCCGGCCGGATGAAGCCGGGGACGTTCAGGGTGGCCGGCGGGTCCTCGGCCAGGGCCGCCTCCAGGGTCTCGGCCAGGGGTCCACATGGATCCAGGGCCTCGGCCAATGTCTGCACCGCGGCCCTCTGGGGCTCGGAGGTCGGGGGGAGGGCGGCCAGGCCTTCCTCCAGGAGGGCCCGGAGCTGGGGGATGCGGCGCAGGACCTGGCGGATGCCCACCAGATCCCGGGGCAGGCCGTTGCCCAGCGCGACCCGATGGGTCCAGCGCTCCAGGTCACCCAGCCCCCGGAGCTGCTCCCGCAGGTGCAGCCGAGCCTGGGTCTGGTCCACGAAGAACTCCACCGCGTCCAGCCGGGCCTGGATGGCCGGGGCGTCCACCAGGGGCTGGCCCAGCCAACGCCGGAGCAGCCGCCCCCCCATGGGGGTCAGGGTCTCATCCAGGACGCCCAGGAGGCTGCCGTGGACCTGGCCTCCCCGGAGGGTCTCGGTGAGTTCCAGGTTCCGCCGGGTGAACTCATCCAGGACCATGAACTCGCCCAGGGTGTAGCTGTGCAGGCGGCGCATCTGCTCTGCCGCGGCCGGCTGCATCTCCCGCAGATAGACCAGGACCGCGGCCGCTGCCCGGATGGCCTGAGGCCATTCCTGCAGGCCGAAGCCATCCAGGGTGGCTACCTGGAAGTGGCGGCGCAGGGTCTCCGCCGCGGTCTCCAGCTCCACCTGCCAGGGCTCCACCTGGGAGACCTGGATCTCCAGGGCCTGGACCAGGCTCTGGAGGTGGGTGCCCTCCAGGGTTCCGTCGGCCAGGATGAGCTCGCTGGGCTGCAGGCGACTCAGCTCCTCGCCCACCCGACGCTCCACGGCCCGGGGTTCTGGGTCCTGGACCTGGGTGGCCGCGAACTCGCCGGTGGTGATGTCGCAGTACGCGATGCCGGCCGCGGTGCCCCGGGGATGGAAGGCCAGGGCCACCAGGTAGTTGTTCCGATCCTCCTCCAGCAGGGCCGGTTCGGTGACCGTGCCCTTGGAGACCACCCGCACCACCTGCCGATCCACCAGGCCCTTGCCCGGTTCGCTGACCTGTTCCGCAATGGCCACCTTGTACCCCGCCTGGATCAGTTTGGCCAGGTAGGTCTCCACGCTGTGATAGGGGACACCGGCCAGGGGAACCCGCTGGTTATGGCCCACGGGACGGCTGGTCAGCGCGATGTCGCATACCTCCGCCACGATCTTGGCGTCCTCGTCGAAGGTCTCGTAGAAGTCGCCCAGGCGGAAGAGGAGGATGCAGTCGGGGTACTGTTGTTTCAGGGCCAGATACTGGCGGCGCATGGGTGTGGCCATGGCTGTATTGTAGCCAGGAGGGAGAACGAAGGGCAAATCGCCACGACCGCTTCGGTGGGGTCGGTGGGGGGCAGCGATGGCCCCTGCTGCCGTCCGGTCCGGCCGAGGGGGCGTTCAGGGGGCAGCGCCCACAAACCGGACCCGGGCATTGGGATCGCCGTAGAGGGTGTAGGCCAGCCAGGTGGGGTTGGCGGGCTGCCGTCGGCGCACGGCCATGCGGGCCTGGTGGAAGGCCCGGCCCAGGGGCTGTCCGGCCCACAGGGCCTGGTAGAAGCTCCGCGCGAAGAGCGGGGCCAGCTCGTCGCTGATCTCCCACAGGCTGCCGACAAAGCCGGTGACGGCCACCTGGTCGATGAGCTGCTCGGCCCAGCCGCCCAGCCCGGTGAGGGTGAAGCCCAGCCGCCCGCTGTGGCACGTGTTGAAGAAGATCAGGGGGTGCTCCTGTCGGAGCCCCCGAGCCGTCAGGGGATTCAGATCCCGGGGCATCAAGGGGCCGTCCTCCAACAGGATCGGGGATTCCTGGGCGTTCTCCGGCGCGAAGTGGCCGTGGGTGGCCACGTGGATGAGCTGGACGCCGCCCTCCCGGGCCAGGGCCAGGACCTGGGTCCGCCGCCGCAGGGGTTCCGGCACATGGATGCGCCGGCGGGCCAGCTCCTGGAAGTAGGCCTGTTCCTGCTCCACGAAGGCCAGGTCCATCTCCGGCGCGATCAGGCGAGCCGCCCGGATGGCCAGCTCGGGCCGCAGCCCCTCCCCGGCCAGCCAGCGGGTGACCTGGAAGGCACCGGCCAGGAAGTCGCTCTCCTGTCCGGTGTCCGGATCCATGGGATAGCACAGCTCCCAGGGGATCCAGGGTTCATCGCTGGTGATGAGCAGGCTCAAGGGCCGGCCCTCCTGCTCCTGGGTGGCCTGGGCCAGCTCCCAGATCCGCCAGTACTCCTGCTTCAAGGCCTCTGGGAAGAGCGCGTCGTAGAGCTCCCATCCCAGGCCCTTCAGTTCGGTCAGCCACATGTCCTCCTCTTCCGGGGAGTGGCCGTCCGCCGGGCGGCGGGCCCGTTGGTTGAGGGCCTCCACCAGGGAGGCAAAGTAGCCGGCCGGGTCCGCCAGTTCGGGCAGTTCGACCGAGCCCACGTCCTCCCAGTGGTAGCCCAGGCGGGCGTAGGGCGCATGGAGGATGTAACGGAGGGTGCGCCCGTCCCGGCTGCGGACCACCCGCAGCTCCACGTCCGTGGGCGGGGGCGGTGTGTGGGGAAGCGCGATCTCGGTGGGGCCTCGGACCATCCGGGCGGTGGGCCGCGCCGGGGCGGATGCCGTGCGGGTGGATGGGGGAGCCGACGAGAGCACCCGGGTCTCCACGATGAAGGTGCCCACGTTTCGCCCCCGGTGGTAGAGGTCCACGGTGAGGCGGCGGGGCCCGGCCCCTGGGCGGCTCAGGCGGAGCAGGAAGATGGCCGGCTGGGAGTCTGCCTGCGCGTAGACCGCGATGGTGCGGCTCCAGATGCCGGTACGCTCCACGAAGTCCGGCGTGATCAGGCGGACCTCCACCATCTCCGGCTCGGCGGGGTCTGGGAAGTGTACGGTCACCCGTCCCGACACCCGGCTGGTCGCCTGGGGGGCTTGGGTGAGCTGGACCAGGAGCAGGTGCTCCTGGGCAGGGTCGTCGGGGATGGTCTCGGGAAAGTCGACGTGGGTGTGGAGCGGGATGGCCCGGGCCTTCTCCTCCCGCTCCTGGGGTGTGGAGGCCTCCTCCGGGGGGCGGGCCTCCTCTTCCCGGAGGGCTGCCCGGGGAACGAGCTCATCCGGGGGGCCTTCGGCCAGCTCGGCCAGCCGGAGGGCCTCGTCCGCGGACAGGGTCACCACCGGACGGGAGGCCTCCGGGGCCATGTGCTGGACCCACAGGGGGTAGATCCAGGGCACCACCGGGTCCAGCTCCAGCAAGGCCTCCAGGAAGCGGAGGACTGCCCGCCCTCGGGTCAGGGCGTCGGGGGCCGAGCGCAGAGCGGCGGCCAGCCGGTGGCGCAGACGGTCGAGCTGTTCCCGGGCCTCGGGCGGGAGCTCGTTCCAACGGGTGTAGAGCTCCAGGAGCACGCCGGCCAGGAGGGGCTCCAGCTCCTCGGGCACCGGGTGCAGGGCCCGTAGCTCCGCGCGCATCTCCGGGAGGGTGGACACGGCTATGCCTCCGTCAACATCCGGACCAGATCCGGCCAACGGCTCACCCGAAAGTCCAGCCTGTCGTAGGCGGGGCTCACGGGCCGCCCTCGAGGGGGCAGGTAGATGGCCAGCCCATGGGCACGCATGTGGTCGGTGACCGGGTCCTGGAAGCGGCGGCCCTGGGCCACGTTGGCCACGATGGGCGAGAGCCCGGGGGTGGTCAGTTGGGCCAACACCCGGTCCACGGCCTCGGTCACCGCGTCCAGGGCCTGGGGCGAGCGGGCCTGGCCCCGCAGGGTCTGGAGGGCCCGCTGGGCCTGTTCGAAGAAGTCCTGCAGGTCGCGGTAGTCCGGGTCGCTGAAGGCCAGGGTGTAGGTGGCTGCCTGGAGGAGGGCGCGGCCCACCATGGGCTCGTCTCCGTGGGCGTCCACCGTGTCCACGAAGGCCCGGAGACGCTGGGCCAGGGGTTCCATCATGCCCAGGGCCAGCGCGGACTGGGTGATGGTCTGGCCCGACTCCGCGTAGCTGTATCCGTAGAGCTCCACCAGCAGCTGGGCCAGCTCCCGGGGAGTGCGGTCTGGGCGGTTGTTCAGTTCGTTGAGGATGAGGGTGTACTGCCAGCCGGGCATGGGTTCCACCTCTTCGCTGGCCACCAGGTAGTTGGCCGCCCGGCGGAGCTGATACGCGACCGAGGCCATGGCCATCAGGCAGGCGTCCATGCCGATGATGTCCACCGGTTGGCCGGTGAGGGCCTCTGCCTCCCGGAAGGCCTGGGCCAGCTCCGCGTTGTCCAGGAAGTCCTTGCTGGTGTCGTCCGCAGCGATCCAGCGTCGCTGCACCTCGGGGGACGCGCTGCGGACCTCGTTCACCAGCCGGTGGACGGTGGCCCGGAAGAGCGCGGGGCGCCTCCCCCGGGCTCCCAGGCTCCGCACCCCGGCGTAGATGTCCTCCTCCTTCCAGCCCCCGCCGTGGTTCCAGAGGACCACCAGGTAGTGGTCCGCGGGGTAGTTCTGCTGGCCCCAGACGATGAAGTCCCGGAGGGTGTCCGGATCGCCGGTGTTGGTCTCCGGGATGGTGTGGACCGTGGGGGCCTCTCCTCTGCCCTGGATGACGATCCGGTAGCTGCGATCCTGTTCGCTCACCGTGTCGAACTGCACCAGGGCCTGGACCCGATCGGTGCTCCCCGCGGTGCGCATCTCGGTGATGTCCGTGTACCCGGCGCTGGTCATCTCCGCCAGGATCTGGGTCCATCCGCTCTCGGTGGGGAAGCGCAGGCCGTTGTCCCCGGCCATGTAGACCATCAGGGTCCAGCGTCGTCCACGGACCTGGATCCCGTCGGAGGGCGGCTCCACCGGCCCTTCGTCCCGGGGAGGTTCCGGCGGAGCCGGGGACGACTCGTCCGGGGACGTCGGGGCCGGCTCCTGGGAAGGGCTTTCCCACAGGCGCAGGAGATCGTGGATGAGCCGGGACAGGCGGGCCAGTAGGGACATGACGCGGGCTCCCGAATGGAATCGGCCCGGTTCCGTGGACCGGTGGGCGGGTGAACGGGCCAGGGGGTGGATCCGGCACGCGTCCATTGTACACCATCCAGGCAGGCCGGCGAAACCGGTTCCCGGGGCCAGGAAGGCGAGCTCCTCCGTGTCCTCTCCGGCGGTGGGGGTGTGCATCCGCAGCGGCGCGCGGGCGGTGGCTCCACGTGTATTTCTATTTCAGCGCCACCGAATTTGACACCGCCTTCGGGATGGATTATACTTTGCCCGCATGTGCTCTGTGCCTACTTGGACATGGCGCATTCGTCTAGGGGCCTAGGATACCGCCCTCTCAAGGCGGAGACACGGGTTCAAATCCCGTATGCGCCACCCACCAGAGCCTCCGGAGCGATCGATCCGGAGGCTCTGCGCGTTTGGAGGGCCTGTGCTATACTGCCAGGGCAACCGTCTCGGTGGAGGTGTCCGGGCCGCCTCCATCCGCCAACCGTCCCAGCCATCGGACCGTGCCGCCGCCATGTCTGATCTGGATCCCACCCGAACGGGCCGGCCCCATCCCCTCTCCCGGACGTCGCGCCCATGGGCCGGCATGTGTGGCCTCTCCGTGGGCCTGGCCTGGATGCTCTGGTTGCTCCTGGCCGGATGTGCCTGGAGCGAGCCACCGCCCACGCCCGATCCCGGGGAGCCTTTCCGTCCCGGCCTCCGTGCCCAGGATCGGTCCACGGCCCTGGCCTGGGAGACCTTTCCCCGCTACGATCTGGATATCCGCCTGGCCGACGACCGCAGACTGCTCACCGGGACGGGGCAGATCCGGGTGCCCAACCCGGGCCCCGATCCCTGGACCTCCCTGGTCTTTCGCCTCTATCCAAACCTGGACCACTATGGCGGGCTCCTCCAGGTGCAGAGCGTGGCCGTGGACGGCCATCCGGTGAACTTCCTCTACCAGGCCGCGGACACGGCCATCCGGATCGAGCTCCCCCAGGTCCTCTTGCCCGGGGAACAGACCACGGTCCAGATCGGCTGGTCTCTGGCTATCCCGGAATGGGCCGACGACACGCCAGCCGCCTATCGCCTCTTCGGCATCAGCCAGGGCATGACCAGCCTGCCCCTGTTCTACCCCTCCCTGGCCGTGTACGCCTCGGCCGAGGCGGATCCGGCACGTCCCGGATGGTGGATGGACGTGGGCACCGTGCGTGGGGACGCGGCGTTCAACCGGGCCTCGCTGTTCGTGGTCACCGCCACCCTGCCCTCCCTCCAGGTCCCGGTGGCGAGCGGCCGGGAGCTGGCCCGGACCCCGGTGGACGGCTACCGCACCCGATACGTCTGGGCCACCGGCCCCACCCGGGAGTTCCTGCTGCACCTGGGCAAGGACTTCCGCAGCCAGTCCGTGGAGGCCTACGGCACCCAGGTCACCAGCTACTGGCTGCCGGGCCAGGAGAGCGCGGGACGGGCCGCGCTCCAGTACGCGGCCGGAGCGCTCCGGGCGCTGAGCGACCGCTTTGGGCCCTATCCCTACTCGGAGCTCAGGGTGGCTGTGGCCCCCCTGAGCTTCCGGGGCATGGAGTATCCCCAGGTGTTGCTCCTGGGCACCCAGCTCTACGACACGGCCTTGGACGAGCTGGAGCTGCGGACGGCCCACGAAGTGGCCCACCAGTGGTGGTACCTGCTGGTCCACAACGACCCGGTGAACCATCCCTGGATCGACGAGGGACTGGCCGAATACGCCAGCGGCATCTACCTGGAGGTCGTCCACGGCCGCTCCGAGGCCGAGATGCTCCGGCGGCGCCGGTGGGAGGCCGTGGTGGAGCGGCTGGTGGCCGAGGGCGCGGACGCTCCCCTGGACCTGCCGGTGGACGAGTATGCCAGCGGAGCCCAGTACGAGGCCGTGGTCTACGGCAAGGGCGCCCTGTTCTACCACGCCATCCGCAGGGCCCTGGGGGAAGAGACCTTCTTTGCCTTTCTGCGGGAGTACGCGGAGACCTATCGCTACGCCATTGTGGAGCCGTCGGATCTCCTGGAGATGATGCGGAGGTACGATCCCGGGGCCGCGGATGCCCTCTGGCGGGAGTGGATCGGGGGGAGGGACGGCCCTATTCGGTGAAGCCGATGGCCACGGCGCTGCCCAGCAGCAGGGGGCCGGGGGTTCCGCCCAGCTTGATGTACTCCTGGAAGATCCCGCGGATCTCGCTGTTGCTGCCCAGGGAGTAGACGCCCGTGATGCGGAAGCGGGCGAATCCGGCCACCCGATATTGGAGGTTCGCACCGCTGCCCACCACCTCCCCGGGGTCGTAGAGGATCACCGTCACGTCCTCGCCGATCCAGGCCTCCAGGTTGCTCCGGACCGCGCCGAAGGAGACCCCTGGATGGCCGGCCACATAGTCCCCGATGCTGACCACGTCGCTCTCCTCCGGGTGGTCGATGTTGTAGCGCAGCACAGGGGTGCTGGGGGTCTGCCCCTCCCAGCGGATCCAGCCGAAGTTCCCAGGCCCCCCGCTTCCATCCCAGAGGACCACGGTGGTCCCCAACTGCCATAGGTCCCTCTCCACCACGAAGGGCATCAGCCCCCCCGAGCTCATCAGCTCGCCGACCATGGCCTTGGCCTCGGCACCGACCGGAATGGTCGCCAGGCCCACGCTCCCGCTGAAGAAGGTGGGGGCGTCCTGCCGGGCCACCACATGGACCTCGGCCCCGTCCACTACCAGCATGGTGGAGTTCCCGGGGTCCGCGCCGTTCTGGGCCAGGACCTGGGCCACCCGTGCCAGGGCCGCGGCCTCATCGTTCCCCAGGGCCAGCTCGTAGGCCCCGGCCAGGGCCGCCGCGTCCGCGGCCACCTGCATCTGCCGTTGCCGGGCCATGGCATTCCCCAGATCGATGACCACCCCCAGCATCAGCACGAACACGGGCATCAACAGGGCCAGGAGGACCAGCGACTGGCCCTCCGTGTTCCGCCGCTCCTCGGATCTTCTGCGCACATCTGTCTCCATGGCTCGCGTTCAAAGGGTTCGTGTTCAACGCTTCGGGCTCACTCCGTGGGGACCATCATGACCGCGGCGGCCTGGGTGGAGACGGTCACATCCACCAGTGTCAGGGGCAACAGCAGCGGCAGGGTGTAGCTCGCCTCCACCACCACCGTGGGGCGGGGCGGCGTCCCGGACGGCTCCACCTGGATGTTGACCTGGGCGCTCTCGTCGGCGAGCCCACCTCGGCCCAGCTCGTCCTGGAAGATGGCCGCCGCGAGGCTCAGCCCGTTGGGGGTGCTGGCCGCGACGAAGGCCGCCTCCCGGGCCGCCTGGACCAGGACCGTGTACGCGTGCAGGGCTCGGCCCAGGTCCAGGACGCCGATGATCAGGTAGAGCATGAGGACCATGGCGATCATCAGCTCCACCAGGCTCTGGCCCTGCTCCTCGGAGGCCGGAGCCCTGTCGGGCAGGGCATTGGGTTGGGTCTGCCGTTCCACCATGGACGCTTGCTCCCCCGCTCCGGTCTGGCGCCTTCTGCTCCCCGGCCCTGGGCCGGTGGCCTTTCCGGGCCGGGCGGTCACTGCCCCAGAGTTGTTGTCCTCTGCGGCGTTTCTTCCTCTACGATCTTCTACGATCTTCTCCGCTCCGGCGTTTTCCGCCGCAGAGCTTCTCCTCGGCGGCTATGGGATCTCTGCGGTTATTGTAATGGCCTTTACCGAAGATCGATCTCCGCCGAGGGTACCAGCTGATACATCTGGGCATGGTCCTGGCGTCCCATTGCGCGGATTGTGTACATGGATAATCTGAAGGTGCGTGGACGATACGACACACCTTGGAGGCGCACGAAAGGAGGCTGGCCATGTGACTGCGAACCCGTGTGGGTGTGTTCCGTTCGGGATCCCCATCCAGGGCGTTCCTGGACATCCGGCAATCCTTGACATCTCGGCGAAACATCTATGTACGCGTTCCTTCGGGGACGCACCAATCCGTACTGGAGGTCGGAACATGAACCAGTGGATGCTGTACTACCTCAAGCTGCGCAACGGTCTCTCGTTGCCGGGCCTGGAGGACGAAGAGGGCCAGAGCCTGGCCGAGTACGGCCTGATCCTGGCCCTGGTGGCGGTGGTGGCCATCGCGGCGGTGACCACTCTGGGCTCCACCATCAGCGACTATCTGAACCAGGTGGCCGCCGGTTTCGGCAGCTAGAGGCCGGGGCCCTGTGGCCCGCGCTGCGGACTCCGCTGGCCAGGCCCCAGCAGGTCAAGGAGCGAACGCATGGCATCTCTGGAAAAAATGCGGCATCGCCGGCCGTTCTCCCGGCTCCGTGGCTGGCTGCGCCAGGAGCAAGGCCAAGGGTTGGTGGAGTATGGCCTCCTCATGATGCTCATCGTGATCGCGGCCATTGCCAGCGTCACCCTGCTGGGCAGCACCATCTACGAGGCCTTCTGGGAGACGGGCCTGGCCAACCTGGGGTCCTGACGGCGCTCCAGCGCTCGCCATCCATCCTTCGGCGAAGGAAACGACCCTTACCGGAACGAACTGGACCGAATCGACCGAACTGGACCGAATCGTGAGGAGAGGGAGGGTGGAAAGCCCTCCCTCTCTTTTGCCCTGCAGGAGAGGGAGACCATGAAGGAACGACGCGGTTGGCTCTGGATCAGTGCCGGGGTGCTGTTGGCCATTCTGGCGGGTCTCCTGACCTTCCAGCTCACCAGCCAGCTCCAGGTCTCGGCCCAGACGCGGGAGGAGCGGGACGTGCCCACCACCCCGGTGGTCGTGGCCGCGGTGGACATCCCCGCCTTCGCCCAGATCGACAACACCCAGGTGACCCTCCAGGAGATCCCGGTCCACCTGGCGCCCAAGGACGCTCTGGACAGCGTGGAGGACGCGGTGGATCGGCTCAGCCTGGCCCCGGTCTCCGCGGGCGAGATCCTGGTGAAGGCCCGTCTGGCGGATCCCACCGACGACGACGCGCCCATCCCCTACACCATGGCGGAGGACCGGGTGCTCATGGCGGTGCCGGCCACCAGCCTCATGGGGCGGCTGGACATGCTCTCGGTGGGCGACCGGATCGACCTGGCCTACAGCCAGGAACTCTCCCGAAACCCGGGGACGGAGCCCACGGTGACCACCTTCCTCACCCTCCAGAACCTGGAGGTCAAGGGCGTTCTCTACCGGGCCAAGGCCCAGGGAGGTGTGAAGAAGGAGCCCGAGGCCCTGCTGGTCGCGGTGTCCCCCCAGGAGGCCCTCATCGTCAAATACCTGATCGACCGAGGCGCTCCCATGGACATCCTCGTCCGCGCGCCGAGCAACACGGCCCTGGTGGAGGTCACCCCCGTGGACGAGCAGTTCCTGATCGACTACTTCCAGCTGGATATCCCCGCCGATCTGACCAGATCTCGTCCCTAAAGGCGGCTCCCCGTCCGGCCGATACCCAGATCGGACAGCCAGCGGTTCCTGTCGTCTGGGGACAGCCGGCCGGACACCTGGGCGCGACCCGACATCTTTTTTGTATCGAATTTTCTGTATCGAATCCCATGCCCTACCTGTTCACCGTCACCGCCGACCCCTATACGGGCGACCAACTCCAGCGGATCTTCGCGTTGGAGCGGGAGTACGTGTTCGTCTTTGTCCAGGACGGCCAGTCGGCCCTGCAGCATGTGGGCCGGGAGGCCGAACGGATCGATCTCATCCTGGTGGACGACCGGGTCCAGGGGCTCACCCCCCTGGAGCTCACCCGGAAGCTGGCCATCCTGGCTCCCCAGATCCCTATCCTGGTGTTGGCCGACGAGAGCAACGTGGAGTACGTGCGGGAGGCCCTGTTGGCCGGGGCCCGGGCCTTCATCATGAAGCCCCTGCGGGATGCCGATGTGGTGGCCACGGTCCAGCAGATCCTCCTCCTGGAGGAAGCCCGTCGGGGACGGCAGCAGGCCAATGGCTCGGGGCCCAGGGGCCGGGTGATCACCGTGGCCAGCCCCAAGGGCGGTACCGGGAAGACCATGGTGGCGGCCAATCTGGCCGTGGCCCTGCGGGAGCGGACCCAGCAGTCGGTGATCCTGGTGGACGGCCAGGCCAGCCTGGGCGACCTGGACGTGGCCCTGAACCTCCAGGTCAAGTACACCTGTGCCGATATCCTTCCCCGTGCCCACGCCCTGGACGGGGAGCTGTTGGGAGAGGTCCTGACCGAGCACGTGAGCGGGGTCCAGGTGCTGGCCAGCAGCCCGGATGTGGAGGACATCGACCGGATGAGTCCGGAGCTCTTCGAGAACCTCCTTCGGGGGCTTCAGTCCCAGGCCGACTTCCTGATCGTGGACGCGGGGGCCCTGTCCGACCCCGTCACAGCCGTGGCCCTGGAGGCGGCCGAGCAGGTGCTCCTGGTGCTCACCCCCGAGGTGCCCTGCCTGCGCCGCCTGGTGCTCTTCCTGGCCGCGGCCGAGCGCAACCACTTCCCCACCGAGAGACTCCACTTCGTCCTCAACCGGGAGGGCATGGCCGGGGGGCTCTACACCGACGACGTGCGGGAGTACGTGAAGGGGCCTCTGCGCAGTACCCTGCCCGACGATCCGGCCCTGGTGACCTACTCCCTGAACCGAGGCATTCCCCTGGTGACCAGCAGCCCCCGGAGCGTGCTGGCCCGCCGGATCCGGGAGCTGGCCGCGAGCTACGCGGAGGACGGGGGGACCGAGGGTGCCGTCGAGGCCCGGGGAGGCAGCCTGTTGAAACGCCTGGCCACCATCTGGGCGAACGGCGAGTCCCGGCGTGTCGCGGGTTGAGGGGACAGAGGACCATGGCACTTGCCCTGTACAGCCCCGAGGGGCTCGGAGCCATCCTGGTGGGTTCGGCCCTGGGCGCCACCGCGAACTGGCTGGCCCAATGGCTTCCCGGCCGTCTGGGCTATGTCCGTCCGGGCCGGGGCTCCGGACACCGGCGGCGTTGGATCGGGGTCTGGGTGGCCAGCACCGTGTTCGCCTTTCTGGCATGGGCCGGTGTGGGGGAAGGTCCCGGCCGTTTCCTGGGGGGCCGAGGGCTGGTCCTGGTGTACGGGATGTTGTTGATCGCGATCGCGGCCATCGACAGCGAGTACCGCCGCGTTCCCAACAAACTCCTGGGCGTGCTGGCCCTTCTGGCCCTGGCCGCGGCCGGCCTGCGTGGCCAGTATGGGGCCACCCTGGTGGGGGGGCTGGTGGGGTGGTCGCTGCTGTACGGGGCGTCTCGGGTGCGTCCTGGCGCCCTGGGGCAGGGGGATGTGAAGCTGGCCGGTACTCTGGGGCTGATCCTGGGCTATCCCGACGTGTTCCGCGCCCTGAGCATCGGCATCATCGCGGGGGGCGTCGCGGCCCTGGTCCTGGTGATGGCCCGCCGGGCCACCCTGAAGAGCACCATGGCCTATGCGCCCTACCTGGTGCTGGGGGGGCTGGTGGTTCTGTTGCAGCAGTTGGAGGCATTGGGATGATCCCCCTCGTCGCGACCCTGAGCATCGTGGGCGGCGTGTTTGCCCTCTTCTTCGGCATCTATCTGCTCATCGGCCCCGATGTGGAGGTGGAGGAACGGCTGGGCGTGGCGTCGGTGCGACGGGAGCGGGCCTTCCCCTCCCCGGACAGGGCTCTGGGCGAGCACCTGGGCCGTTACCTGGCCCCGGCCGGCCTGGCCGACCGAGTCGCCCGAGAGCTGATCCAGGCCGGCCTCCAGATGACCGCGGGCGAGTTCCTGGGCCTCTCCTTGGCCTTGGCCGTGGCCGCGGGGCTCCTGGGCTTTCTCCTCGGGGGCAACCCGGTCTCGGGCCTGGTCCTGGGCCTGGTGGTCGCCTATCTGCCCCGGATGTGGCTCCGGCGGCAGATCGCCAAGCGGCGGGCCGCGTTCCAGGACCAGTTGCCCGACGTGTTGAACCTGATCGTGGGCAGCCTCCGCGCGGGGTATGGCCTGTTGCAGGCCATGAACCTGGTGGCCCAGGAGATGCCTTCGCCCAGCAAGGAGGAGTATTCTCGGGTGGTGCACGAGGTCTCCCTGGGCTACTCCCTGCCCGAGGCCCTGCAACGGCTGGTGGAACGGATGCAGAGCAACGACCTCTACATGGTGGTCACGGCCATGGCCATCCAGAGCGAGGTGGGGGGAAACCTGGGCAACATCCTGGAGAGCATCGCGGAGACCATCCGGGATCGGGTGAAGCTCCAGGGGGAGATCCGGGCCATGACCAGCATGCAGCGCATGACCGGCTACATGTTGGCGGCCATGCCCTTTTTCGTGGCCGTGATCCTGTTGGTGTTGAACCCAGACTACCTGATGCAGTTGGCCGTCTTCCCTTGGTTCATCATCCCCATCATGGCCACCATCAACATGGTCATCGGCCTGGCGCTGATGAACAAGATCACCCATATCGATTTCTGAGGTCCTCGCTAGTACTCAGTCAAGTGTCGAATGATGGATAAAGCCGCTTGAGTTTTATACGAGCGTCATCGGTCGTAAACTGCCAATCGATGGTGGCCCTAGCATGGTTTCGCTCATGTTCCCAGGCGGTGACTGCTCGCACTAAGGTTTCCTGATCCGGTATCCGGTCGGCCAAGGCCTGGCGGGAAAGGACACTCAACTCGATCTCCGCCATGTTGAGCCAACTA
>Ga0256839_1001103_pt1 | contig 33540 bp, 31 predicted proteins | sample 354166metaG_FD_185968 | JGI IMG/M metagenome (GOLD analysis project Ga0256839, IMG submission 185968) | Hydrothermal vent microbial communities from Mid Atlantic Ridge, Atlantic Ocean - 354-166 | ecosystem: Environmental > Aquatic > Marine > Hydrothermal vents | place: Atlantic Ocean: Mid...
CGAGAAGGCCCACCCGGATGTCTTCAATCTGCTGCTGCAGGTGATGGACAATGGCACCCTGACCGACAACAACGGCCGCAAGGCCGACTTCCGCAATGTCATTCTGGTGATGACTACCAATGCTGGGGCCGAACTGATCAGCCGCAACAGCATCGGCTTCACCGAGCAGGACAACAGCCTCGACGCCGGCGACGCGATCAAGAAGCTGTTCACCCCCGAGTTCCGCAACCGGCTCGATGCGGTGATCCACTTCAAACCGCTGGACGAACAGGTCATCCTCAATGTGGTGGACAAGTTCCTGATCGAGCTGGAGGCGCAACTGGAGGCCAAGAAGGTTTCGCTCAACATCGATGACGATGCACGCCGTTACCTGGCAAGAAAGGGCTACGACCCGAAGATGGGTGCCCGCCCGATGGCGCGGGTGATCCAGGACGAGATCAAGCAGGTTCTGGCCAACGAATTGCTGTTCGGCGCCCTGGCCAATGGCGGCGAAGTGCGGCTCAAGGTCCGCGACGGCAAGCTGGTCTGCCACAGCCGGCCGCTGAAGGCGCCCAAGAAAAAGGCGGAACAGGCCAGCGCCTGATCCGCCTCGGAGAGTGCGTTCCGCGGCTCGGTCAGCGTTCGCGGAAGGTGATGCGGCCCTTGGTCAGGTCATAGGGCGTCAGTTCCACGGTGACCTTGTCGCCCTTGAGGATGCGGATGTAGTGCTTGCGCATCTTGCCGGAGATATGGGCCGTCACCACATGACCGTTCTCCAGTTCGACGCGGAACATGGTATTGGGCAGGGTCTCGATGACCGTGCCCTGCATTTCGATGTGATCGCCTTTCGACATATTCCGTGTTGATATCCGGTTCTTGAAAAACGCGCCATTATCCAGCTTTGACCGGGAATCACAAGCCTATGACGCGGCTTTTTCTGTGCTAACATCGCGTTTTTTTACAGCACGGCACCCACCGAACGATGACCCAACTCGCATTCGTATTTCCCGGCCAGGGCTCCCAGTCCGTCGGCATGATGAACGACTGGGGCGATTACCAGCCGCTGGTCAAGAAAACCCTCGAGCAGGCCTCCGACGCGCTGGGCGAAAACCTCGAACGCATCGTCCGAGAAGGTCCGGCCGACCTGCTCAACCGTACCGAAATCACCCAGCCCGCGATGCTCGCCGCGGGGATCGCCGCCTGGCGTGTATGGCGCACCGCCAAACAACCGAATGCGGTGGCGCTGGCCGGGCACAGCCTCGGCGAGTACACCGCGCTGGTGGCCGCCGGTGCCATGGACTTCGGTGATGCCCTGTTGCTGGTTGCCGAACGGGGCCGTCTGATGCAGCAGGCGGTGGCCGAGGGCGAGGGCGCGATGGCCGCCATCATCGGACTCGACGACGACCGGGTGGCCGAAGCCTGTGCAGCGGTCGGTCAGGGCGTGGTTGCGCCGGTCAACTACAATTCACCGGGCCAGGTGGTCATCGCCGGCGACCGCAGTGCGGTGGAGCAGGCGATGGAGCAGGCCAAGGCGATGGGTGCCAAACGGGCCCTTCTGCTGCCCGTGTCCGTGCCTTCCCATTGCAGCCTGATGAAGCCGGCTGCCGATGCCCTTTACGAGCGTCTCAAGGCGATGGACATCTATATGCCCAAGGTGCCGGTTATCCACAACCAGAATGCAGCGCCTTCGACCGGCGCCGATGAGATTCGTGAGCGCCTGCGTGACCAGCTCTTCCAGCCGGTGCGCTGGGTCGAATGCGTGCAGGCGCTGAAGGAGCAGGGCGCCGATACCCTGGTCGAACTCGGCCCCGGCAAGGTACTGACAGGCCTGACGCGGCGCATCGACAAGACCCTGGCCGCCCTGCCGGTCCACAACGCGGCCAGCCTTGAGGCGGCCCGCCAACAGCTATCCGGAGAATAACAGCATGTCCGAACTCAAGGATCAGATTGCACTGGTCACCGGCGCCAGCCGTGGCATCGGCCAGGCCATTGCCCGCGCTCTCGGCAGCGCCGGCGCTACCGTCATCGGCACCGCCACCAGTGACGGCGGTGCTCAGGCCATCAGCGATTACCTGGCCGACGCCGGCATATCCGGGCGCGGCCTGCGCCTCGATGTGTCCGACCCCGACTCGGTAGCCGCCTGCGTCAAGCAGGTCAACACGGACTTCGGCGCGCCCGATATCCTGGTCAACAATGCCGGCATCACCCGGGACGGCCTGCTGATGGCGATGAAGGAAGAACAGTGGGAGGCGGTGATCAACACCAACCTGACATCCATCTACCGCATGTCCAAGGCCGTCATCCGCGGCATGATGAAGAAGCGTAACGGCCGTATCATCAGCATTTCGTCCGTGGTCGGCGCTTCAGGCAATCCGGGGCAGACCAACTATGCCGCGGCCAAGGCCGGTCTGGTGGGTTTCAGCAAGGCGCTGGCCCGCGAGGTGGGTTCGCGCAACATCACCGTCAATGCAGTGGCGCCCGGTTTCATCGACACCGACATGACCCGCGAACTGGACGACAAGCAGAAGGACGCATTGCTGGCGCAGATACCGCTCGGGCGCCTCGGCGCTGCCGAAGAGATCGCCGCAACGGTGCTGTTTCTGGCCTCTCCCGGAGCCGCCTACATCACCGGCGAGACGATCCATGTCAATGGCGGCATGTACATGTCTTGAAGTAAAACTTTAACTTTTATTCATAACATTTTGTATTTTAAGCGCTTTAAAGGTCAAGCATTTTAGCTGGCATGGGGAAGGGCTTTTCAATACAATAGCGCGGCATCACAAGCCGTATCGATCTACCCACTTAGGAGAAACTCAAGCAATGAGCTCTGTTGAAGAACGTGTAAAGAAGATTGTCGCCGAGCAGCTGGGCGCCAAGGAAGAGGATGTGACCAACAACGCCTCTTTCGTCGATGACCTCGGCGCAGACTCGCTGGATACCGTTGAACTGGTCATGGCTCTGGAAGAAGAGTTCGAAACCGAGATTCCCGACGAGGAAGCCGAAAAGATCACCACCGTTCAACTGGCCATCGATTACATCAACGAACACCTGTAATCACCCCGGTTCGAATTCCTCAAATGCCGCTGGACTGTTCAGGTCGAGCGGCATTTTTGGTACATGAAGCCGCGAAAATGGGCGGAAACCCGTTCACCCCGGTCGTCGGGTGATCTAGAATGCAGCCGTCCGGAAACTGAACTCATCGTTCGAGGTTATTCCCTTGCTTAATCGTCGCATCGTCATCACCGGCCTGGGCATGCTGTCTCCGGTCGGCAATACCGTCGAAGAATCCTGGAAGAACATCGTGGCCGGTGTCAGCGGCGTCGCGCCGATCACCGCCTTCGATGCTTCCGAATTCCCGGTACGCATCTCCGCGTCCGTGAAGAACTTCGATCCCACCGACTACATACCGAAGAAGGACATCAAGAAGATGGACCCCTTCATCCATTTCGGTATCGCCGCCGGCATTCAGGCACTGGAAGACTCCGGTCTCGAAGTGACCGAGGAAAACGCCGAGCGCATTGGCGTTGCCATCGGTTCAGGCATCGGTGGGCTGCCCGGCATCGAGCGCAACCGAGACCTGTTTGTCGCCGGCGGCGCACGCAAGATATCCCCGTTCTTCGTGCCCAGCTCGATCATCAACATGGTCTCCGGCAACCTGTCGATCATGAAAGGCCTCAAGGGACCCAACATTTCCATCGTCAGTGCCTGCACCACCGGCGCCCACAACATCGGCGACGCGGCACGAATGATCGCCTATGGCGATGCCGATGTGATGATCGCCGGCGGTGCCGAAATGGCCACCTGCCCGCTCGGAGTGGGCGGTTTCGCCGCCGCACGGGCACTCTCTACACGCAATGACGAACCGGAGAAGGCGAGCCGGCCCTGGGATGTCGACCGGGACGGTTTCGTGCTGGGCGACGGCGCCGGTGTAGTGGTGCTCGAGGACTACGAGCACGCCAGGGCACGCGGCGCAAACATCTACTGCGAACTGGCCGGCTACGGCATGAGCAGTGACGCCCACCACATGACCCAGCCCTCACCCAGCGGCGAAGGCCCGGCCCGTTGCATGCTCAATGCATTGAAGGATGCAGGTATCGACAAGGAGCAGGTGGGCTACATCAATGCCCACGGCACCTCCACCCCGGCCGGCGACAAGGCCGAGACCGAAGCGGTCAAGCGCGCCATGGGTGAACACGCCTACAAGCTGGTGGTCAGCTCCACCAAGTCGATGACCGGGCATCTGCTCGGTGCCGCGGGTGGCATCGAAGCCATTTTCGCGATCCTTGCGCTGCGCGACCAGGTGATTCCGCCGACCATCAACCTGGAGAACCAGGACCCCGAGTGCGATCTGGACTACTGTGCCAATGAGGCGCGAGACGCCAAACTGGATGTCACCCTGTCCAACTCCTTCGGCTTCGGCGGCACCAACGGAACCCTGCTGTTCAAGAAGATCTGATCCCGTGACCGACGGCTGAGCCATGTTCCATCACCACAGGCTCGGCCGGCCGGTCGATCTGCTGGCGCTGCACCAGCGCCATCCCGAGCGCTATCCCTACCTGCTGGACTCGAACACCCAGGGAGCGGTCAATACCCGCTGGTCGCTGCTGTTCGCCTTTCCCGAGGAGATCCAGGTTCAGCGTGCAGGCGACAGCGATTGCCTGCAACGCTTGCCCGACCGACTGGAAACGGACACTTCCGTGGAGCTGCCCTTCATCGGCGGCTGGTTCCTGTTCCTTTCCTACGAATACGCCTCGGTGATCGAGCCCTCAGTGGCGTTCTTCACCGAAGCATCCGAATGGCCGCTGGCCGTGCTGGCGCGGATACCGGCCGCAGTGATCATCGACCATCGGGACGCTTCCACGCATCTGGTGGCGCGGCAGGGACGGGCGGAACTCGTCGATGCCATGCTCGGGGACATCAAGGCAGGGCCCGTGGTCGAGCATCATCCCCTGCCTCCGATCGACATCGAGGAAGAGGACCCGGAGCGCTACCTCAGGCATCTGCAGCGGATCCACCGCTACATCGTCGATGGCGATATCTTCCAGGCCAATCTGTCCCGGCTTTGGAGCGGCCGTTATCGCGCGTCGGTTGACCCGGTATCCCTCTATGCCCGGCTGCGCGCTTCCAATCCCGCGCCGTTTGCCGCCCTGTTGCGCTTCGACGCGGACAACTGGCTGCTGAGCTCCTCGCCGGAACGCCTGATCGAGGTGGACGCCGGCCGGGTCGAAACCCGCCCCATCGCCGGCACCCACCCGCGGGGCGGCAGCGACGAGGAAGACGAGGCCTTGTCCCGCCGCCTGCTGGCGCATCCCAAGGAACGGGCCGAGCATGTCATGCTGATCGACCTGGAACGCAACGACCTGGGGCGTATCTGTGTGCCGGGCAGTATCCGTCTGGCCGAACGCATGAGCTTGGAAACCTACCGCCATGTCCACCACATCGTGTCCAGCATCCGCGGTCGTTTGCGCGATGACTGCGCATCCCGGGAGGTTCTCCACGCGGTATTCCCCGGCGGCACCATCACCGGCTGCCCAAAGGTACGCTGCATGGAGATCATCAGTGAGCTGGAGCAGGCGCCGCGCGGACCCTATACCGGGTCGTTGGGCTATATCAGTGACCACGGACGCATGGATTTCAATATCCTGATCCGCAGCATCATGCTGCGCGGTCGCCGGGCCGACATCCGCGCAGGCGCCGGCATCGTTCATGATTCCGACAGCCAACGGGAGTTGCGCGAAACCCGGCACAAGGCACGAGGCATGCTCAATGCACTGGCATCTGATCACTGACCGCGACCCGGGAGGCTGCGCCGATCTTGGAGACCGGGGCCTGCACTACGGGGATGGCCTGTTCGAAACCATGTTGCAGAGCGGGCAGCATATCCTGTACTGGAACGGCCACTACCGGCGTCTGTCGCGCGACGCGGCGCGGCTCGGCATCGCCTGCCCGCCAGAAGGCGCATTGCTCGATGCCCTTCAGCCCAGTCTGGACGAGGGCGGCCAGCGCATCATCAAGCTGATCCTGACCCGGGGCAGCGATGGCCGAGGGCCTTATTGGCCCCAGCGACAGACAGCCTGTATCTACCTTCTGCATTCGGAATATATTCCTTATAAACACGAGGTTACAGCTGTTTTCTCGAAACATTCACTGCCCGAGAATCCTCCTCTGGCCGGTATCAAGCACCTCAACCGGCTCGACTATGTCCTCGCCAGCCGGGAACTGGCCGGGCGCGAGGATTGCGAGCAACTGATCCTCCTCGACGGGGCAGGGCGGGTCATCGAAACCCTGGTGCACAACCTGTTTCTGGTGTGCGACGGCCGGGTCAGCACCCCCTCCCTGCAGCGTTGCGGGGTGGCCGGGGTGATGCGCGAACAGGTCATAAAAAGTCTGGAGCGGATGGACAAAGCGGTTAGAATTGACGACTGCTCCCGCAAAGATCTGCTGACGGCAGACGAACTGTTCGTCTGCAACAGCGTGCAGGGCATACGCGCGCTGACGCGCATCGATGGCCGTGAATTCCCGGCCGGTCCGCTGACCCAGGAACTGCAACAATTGTTCAATGAACACTGACTGCCCACACAAGGAGCCGATACGGTGAAGCGCTGGATGCTGCGCGCCATCCTGGTGCTGATCACGGCTGTGCTGCTCGTGGGCGGCTTCATCGGCTGGCGCTTCATCGAATTCCGTGACAAGCCGCTGCCTCCGGTCGATGGAGACGAGGCGGTGTTCACCATCAACAGCGGCAGTTCGCTGCGTCAGGTGTCGCGCCAGCTCGCCGCGCGCGGCCTCATCGAGGAGGCCTGGCTGTTCGAACTGCTGGCCCGCAGCCAGAGCGATGCCGGAGCCATCAAGGCCGGCGAATACCGCATCCGGCCGGGAGATACCGCGCAGACCCTGCTGCAGCGATTGCGTGACGGCGACTCGGTCTCCCACGCCTTCACGATCATCGAGGGCTGGACCTTCCGCCAGTTGCGGGAACAACTCGCGAAGAATCCGGTACTGCGCCAGACCATCGCCCCTTCAGACAGCGATGATGCCGTAATGACCCGGCTCGGCCACCCGGGCGAGCACCCCGAAGGGCGTTTCCTGCCGGATACCTACCATTTTCCTCGAGGCACCAGTGATCTCCAGTTCCTCGAGCGCGCCTACCACGCAATGGAAAAGGCGCTGAACGAAGAATGGCGCGAGCGCGCACCCGGCCTCCCGCTGAATACACCCTATGAGGCGCTGATTCTTGCATCCATCATCGAGAAGGAAACCGGCGCGGCCTTCGAACGGCCATTGATCGCGGCGGTGTTCATCCAGCGGCTGAAAAAGGGCATGCGCCTGCAGACCGATCCGACCATCATCTATGGACTGGGCGAGGACTACGACGGCAATATCCGCTACCGTGACCTCAAGCGCAAGACGCCCTACAACACCTACATCATCAGAGGACTGCCACCCACGCCGATCGCCCTGCCGGGGCGCGATGCCTTGCACGCCGCCCTGCATCCGGCCGACAGCGATGCCCTCTACTTCGTCTCCAAGGGCGACGGCACCCATTACTTCTCGCGCACGCTCGAGGAACACAACCGTGCGGTCAGCAAGTATCAGCTCAAGGGGCGCAAACCCAAACGCAAGCCGGAGGCCGGATGAAGGCATCAGCCGACATGATCGTCATCGACGGCGTTGACGGGGCCGGCAAGGGCGTGCAGTCCCGCCTGCTGCACCAGGCCTTCCAGGATGCGGGGCATACCTGCATCCTGACCCGCGAACCCGGTGGTTCGCCGGCCGCCGAGGAGATCCGCGAGCTGCTGGTTTGCGGCGATCCGGACAAGTGGGACAGCCTCACCGAGCTGCTGCTGATGTATGCCGCACGCCGCGCCCATCTGCGGGATACGGTATGGCCGGCCCTGCAGCGCGGCAGCTGGGTCATCTCCGACCGCTTCGCCGACTCCAGCCGCGCCTTTCAGGGCATTGCCGGCGATCTCGGCCTGGATACGGTGGAACGCATACACCGCATTACGGTCGGCGATTTCCGTCCCGGCCTGGTGCTGATTCTCGATATCGACGAATCGGTGGCGCTGGCGAGGGCCGCGGCGCGGGGCGAGGGCGAGGACCGATTCGAGAAAAAGGGCGCCGAATATCACCGGCGCGTGCGTGAGGCCTTCCGCCAGATCGCCGCCTCCGACCCGGATCAATACCGGCTGATCGACGCCAGCGGTGACATCAAAACGGTGCGCCGCCAGATCTTCGAAGCCGTCAACCGCCGCTTTGGCCTGCAGCTCGAGCCCCGATGAACGAAGAACGGCAACCCCTGGTCGATCCGGTCACGCCGACGGCCCGGCCCTGGCAACAGCCGCTGATCGCGCGTCTGCGGGCGCAGGCTCGCCAGGACCGTCTGCCGCATGCCCTGCTGGTCGAGCCGGGGAGCCGTGCCGACAGCCGTGACTTCGGCTGGCGGCTGGCACAGGCCCTGATGTGTGCGGCGCAGCCCGGTGACGACGCCTGCGGCAGCTGTGATTCCTGCCGGCTGATGGCGGCCAACAGCCATCCGGATTTCAGCTTCGTGACCCGGGAGCGCAACCCGAAGCGTGATGGCCGGCTCAACCGTGACATCAGCGTCGACCAGATCCGCCAGCTGATCCACCGCATGACCCTGACAGGCAGCCAGCAGGCCGGGCGCTGCGCGCTGATCTACCCGGCCGAACGCATGAACCGTGAAGCCGCCAACAGCCTGCTGAAGACGCTGGAAGAGCCGCCTCCAGGCACACTCATGATTCTGCTCAGCCATCATCCGGCACGCCTGCCGGTCACCATCCGCAGCCGCTGCCAGCACTGGCGGGTCGATCTTCCCTCCAGGGATCAGGCTGAAGACTGGCTGCGCGGGCAGGGCGTCGATGAAGCCTCCATCGGGCCGGCCCTCGATCTGGCAGAAGGTGATCCGCAGCAGGCATTTCAGCTGGTGGACACCGGTTTTCTGCGCATGCAGCAGGATTTCGAGGATCGTCTCCAGGGCTATCTCGAGGGCCGGACGGACGCGCCGTCGCTGGTGCAGCAACTCAAGGACTTCGACAGTGACGACTGGCGCCGCCTGCTGGCCAACCGCCTGCAGCGGCAGATCCGCGAACAGGCACTGGCAGCGGTGGACACCGCGGGCAAACAGCGTTTGCGGCAATTGCTCGATCTGCAGGCGCGCAGCGACCGGCCGCTGCAGGTGGAAGAAACCAACCTCAATCTGCAACTGCAGCTGGAAGATCTGCTAATATCCTTCAAAACCGCCTTGCACAGAGGATAAACATGGCCGCACCGAGTCAGGGAATCTTGTCGCTCAACATCAAGGACAAACAGGCGCTGTACGCTGCCTACATGCCGTTCGTCAAGAACGGCGGATTGTTCATCCCCACCAACAAGCAATACAAGCTGGGGGACGAGGTCTTCATGCTGCTGACCCTGATGGAAGACAAGGAGCGCCTGCCGGTGGCCGGCAGGATCATCTGGATTACCCCCCAGGGCGCGCAAAGCAACAAGGCCGCGGGCATCGGCGTACAGTTCAGCGAGCAGGACAACGGCGCCACCCGCAACAAGATCGAAGGCCTGCTGGCCGGAGCGCTGCAGGCGGACAGACCCACCCATACCATGTGATTCCGCGCGCGCTTGCGGCGTATAATGCCGCCTTTCCCAACCGCGCGGACCGCTCCCATGTTTTTCGACTCCCATTGCCACCTCGATCGTATCGATCTGGCCGATTTCGGCGGTGACTTCGATCGCCTGATGGCCCGCAGCCGCGAGCAGGGCGTCGATGAGCTGGTCTGTATCGCGGTCAACCTTGAGTCCTTCGAGTCCATGTACGCCCTGGTGGAACCGCTGAAGGGCGTGTACGCGACCGTCGGTGTGCACCCGGACCATGAGCAATCCCGCGAACCCTCGGTCGAGGAACTGGTCGAGCTGTCGCGCCGCGACAAGATCGTCGCCATCGGCGAGACCGGCCTCGACTACTTCCACACCGATGGCCCCGAGTGGCAGCGCGAGCGCTTCCGTGTGCATGTGGAAGCCGCGCTGAAGGCCGACAAGCCATTGGTCATCCACACCCGCCAGGCGCGCGATGACACCCTCGGTATTCTGCGCGAGCAGGGCGCCGAGCGCGTGGGCGGCGTGCTGCATTGTTTTACCGAAGACTGGGACATGGCCAGGCAGGCCATCGATCTCGGCTTCTACATCTCCATCTCCGGCATCGTCACCTTCCATCAGGCGCAGAATGTACGCGACATGGCGATGAAGATTCCTCTCGACCGGCTGCTGATCGAGACCGATTCGCCCTGGCTGTCGCCGGCGCCGTTCCGCGGCAAGACCAATTACCCCGGCCAGGTGCGGCTAGTGGCGGAGAAACTGGCGGAGATACGGGGCGAAGCGCTGGAAGAACTGGCGGCGGTCACGGCCGCCAATGCCCGCCGTCTGTTCCGGATCGCCGCATGAACGGGCGCAGCGTCGAACTGCTGGCCCCGGCCGGCAATTACCGCAACCTCGAATACGCCATCGCCTACGGCGCCGACGCCGTCTATGCCGGCCAGCCGCGCTATTCGCTGCGCGTACGCAACAACGATTTCAAGCTGGACACCCTGAAACGTGGCATCGACCTCGCGCACCAGCACGGAGTCAAGTTCTTCGTTGCCAGCAACATCCTGCCCCACAACAGCAAGATCCGCACCTACATGGATGACATGGAGCCGGTGATCGCAATGAAGCCGGACGCGCTGATCATGGCCGACCCGGGGCTGATCATGCTGGTGCGTGAGCGCTGGCCGGAGCAGGAGATCCACCTCTCGGTGCAGGCCAACGCCGTCAACTGGGCGGCGGTGCGCTTCTGGCAGTCGGTGGGCATCAAGCGGGTGATTCTGTCGCGCGAACTGTCGCTTGAAGAGATCGAGGAAATCCGCCAGCGCTGCCCGGACATCGAGCTTGAAGTCTTCGTCCACGGCGCCCTGTGCATCGCCTATTCCGGGCGCTGCCTGCTGTCCGGCTACGCCAACCACCGCGACCCGAATCAGGGCAGCTGCACCAACACCTGCCGCTGGAAATACGACGCCCATCCGGCAATGGAAACCCTCGAAGGCAACTATGTGCCGGTGGTGGAGCCGGAAGTGCGCCTCGGTGAGCCGACGCTGGGCATAGGCAAGCCCACGGATCAGGTGGTCCTGCTGCAGGAAGAGACCCGTCCCGGCGAATACATGCCGGCCTTCGAGGACGAACACGGCACCTACATCATGAATTCCAAGGACCTGCGCGCGGTGCAGCATGTGCAGCGTCTGATCGAGATGGGCGTGGATTCACTGAAGATCGAAGGCCGCACCAAATCCCACTACTATGTGGCGCGCACCACCCAGGTCTATCGCCGCGCCATCGACGCGGCGCTGTCCGGCGAACCCTTCGACATGCGGCTGATGGACGATCTGGAGAAACTCTCCAACCGGGGTTATACCGAGGGGTTCTACCGCCGTCATGTGCACGACGAATACCAGAGCTACGAGCAAGGCAGTTCCCAGGGCGTGAAACAGCAGTTCGTCGGTGAGGTGATCGCCGTGGACCGGGAACAGGGGCTGTTGACACTGGAAGCCAAGAACCGCTTCGCGATCGGCGACCGGCTGGAACTGATGACACCCGGCGGCAATCTGGAGTTCGAGCTGACCGAGATGTTCGACGAAGGGGGCGCGCCCAAGCCGGTCGCGCCCGGCTCCGGCCATGTGGTGCGGATACCGGTGCCCGGCGATGTTCTGGACGAAAAGGCCCTGTTGCTCAAGGCCCTGCAGTCATCGGTCAATTCGTGAGCAGATCGTCCCAGCCCGGGTCCGGCCTGAAACGCTCGCCGTAGCGTTGCTGGAACAACTCCAGTTGCTGTTTCAGCATCACCGGTCCACGGTCGCGGATGTAATGGATCGGGCCGCCGAGGAACGGCGCAAAGCCGGTGCCGAAGATGACGCCGGCATCCAGCAGGTCCTCGTCTTCCACCAGCCCTTCCCGCAGGCAGGCCACCGATTCGTTGAGCAGACGCAGGATCAACCGGTCCTGAATGTCATTCTGGTCGCCCATGGCGGCGTCGCGGTCGCGCACCGGCTTGCCCTTGCGGTACCGATAGAAACCGCGCCCGGACTTCTTGCCCAGATTGCCCTGTTCGACGAGGGTCTTGAGCACATCCGGCGTATCGAAACCAAAGGCGGATGACAGGTTGTCGGCCACCGACAGGCAGATGTCGAGACCGACCGTGTCGGCCAGCTCCACCGGCCCCATCGGCATGCCGAAATCCACCGCGGCCTTGTCGATGGCTTCGGCGGCCACGCCTTCCTGGTGCAGGATCACCGCCTCGATCAGGTAGGGCACGAGGATGCGGTTGACCAGAAAACCGGGGGAGCTGCGCACCGGCAATGGCAGCTTTCCGATGTGCCGGGTAAAGGACGCGGCGCGTGCGATGACATCGGCTGGCGTGCCTTCGCCGTGAACGATTTCCACCAGTGGCATCATCGCCACCGGGTTGAAGAAGTGCAGCCCCACCAGTCGATCACCGTGCTCCAGCCCTTCGGATAGGCGCTCCAGCGGGATGCTGGAGGTATTGGTGGCCAGCAGCGCATCCGGTTTGAGCCGTGGCTCCATGTCCCGATACAGCGCATGCTTGGCTTCGGTGTTCTCGTAGATGGCCTCGATGACGACATCGGCGTGGGGCACGCCGTCGCCGTTGCAATCGGGCATCAGCCGGTCTGCGGCCGCGGTGCGCAGATGGCGGGGTTTGAGTTTCTTGCGAAACAGGCCGTTTGCGCGCTTGAAGGCATTGCCGAGGAAGGCCGGCTTGCGGTCCTGCAGGGTCACCCGTTGGCCGCGCAGCGCGCACCAGGCCGCTATGTCGCCACCCATGACTCCAGCGCCGACCACATGCACCCGCCGGGGCTGGAACAGCCTGCGATCGCCCAGACCCTTGAGGCGGGTCTGCAGGAAGAACACACGGATCAGGTTGCGCACCGTGGGACCGGTGGCCAGACGGGCCACGGAGCGGGCCTCGGCCTCCATCATGTCCTGCTGTCCGGCGTGTTTCTCCCACAGGTCGATCAGCGCATAGGGTGCAGGATAGTGGGCGCGTGGCGCCTTTTTCGCTACCTGCTTGCGCAGATAGGCGGCCAGCGCGCTGCGCGCACCGGGCAGAGATTCGAGGCGACCGATCGCAGTCTGGCGACGGGGTTCCGGCGCATTGAGCAGCATCATCCGTGCGGCACGCTCCAGTTGCCGCCGTGGCTGTGCAAGATCGACCAGACCCAGGCGCGCCGCGGCGCGGGCGCGCAGGGCACGGCCGGAAAGCATGAGCTCCAGCGCCTGATGGGGCGGAATCAGCGCGGTCAGTCGCACTACGCCGCCGAAACCGGGGTGGATACCCAGCTTGATTTCCGGCAGGCCGATACGGGTGGCATCGTCGTCACAGGCGATGCGGTAATCGCAGGCCAGCGCCAGCTCGGTGCCGCCGCCCATGCAGACACCATCGATCAGTGCCAGCGTGGGGCAGGGCAGCGCCTGCAACTGGCTGAATACGGACTGTCCTCGATGGATCAGTTCCAGCGCTTCTTCTTCGCCGCCGATCTCGAGAAATTCGTGGATATCCGCGCCGGCAATAAAGCCGGAAGGCTTGCCGGAGCGAATGACGAGACCGGTCGGCAGTTCGCGGTTGATCTGCTCCAGATAGTCGGACAACTGCTCCAGTACCTCGCGTGACAGGACATTCTGGCCGCTGTTGCGCTTGTCCAGGGTGGCCCACAACAGGCCTCGGTCATCGCGTTCGAACGACCAGTGCGAACCCTTGAGCAAGGTGATGCCGTGACTGTTCATGACTGTTTCTCCCGTTCGATCAATACCGCGCCGCCCTGGCCACCGCCTATGCACAGGGAAGCGATGCCGCGCCGGGTACCGGTCTGCTGCAGGATGCGCGCCAGGTGCAGCGTGATGCGCGCGCCGCTGGCGCCGACCGGATGGCCGAGGCTGATGCCACCGCCGTGGATGTTGAGCCGTTCCATCGGAATGCGGCCAAGGGCAGAGCGGGTGCCCAGGTGTTCGCGGCAGTAGTCCTTGTCCTCCAGCGCGCGGAGCACGGCCAGCACCTGGGCGGCAAAGGCCTCGTTGATCTCCCAATAGTCGATGGATTCCAGCTTCAGTCGCCTCGAACGCAGAATCGGTACGATGGCATGAGCCGGTCCGAGACCCATTTCATCCGGGCGCAGGGCGGCCCACTGGGTGGTGGTCAGGCGCGCCAGCACGGGCAGATCGTGTTGCTGCACGGCTTTTTCGCTGGCCAGGATCAGGTTGGCCGCGCCGTCCGTGATCTGCGAGCTGTTGCCCGCCGTCACCTGACCGTAGGGTTTGTCGAAGGCCGGCTTGAGCCGGGCCAGTTTTTCCAGCGAGGAATCGGGGCGCACGCCTTCGTCGTAATCGTGGAGGGTGCCGCGGCTGTCGAACAGGGGCACGATCTCGCCATCGAACACGCCCGATTGCTGGGCTTCGTGCAGACGCCGATGACTCTGTACCGCATAGGCGTCCATCTGCTCGCGGGTGATGCCGAAGCGCCAGGCAATCTGTTCCGCGGTCTGGCCCATGGACAGTCCGACTACCGGGTCACGCAGCCCATTCAGCAGGGCGATGACGGGCCGCAGCATGCCGGGTCTCAGCTTGCCGAGCAGTTTGAGCCGGGCCGGCAGGTCGCGTGCCGCCCACCAGGCACCCAGCCATTCCACCATAGGATCCGACAGCATCACCGGCGCACGGCTCATCGCTTCCACGCCACCGGCCAATATCAGTTCGCTGCGGCCGCTGGCGATGGACTGGGCGGCACTGTCCAGTGCCTGCATGCCAGAGGCGCAGTTGCGGTGCACGGTGAAGGCCGGAACATCGTCGCCGCAACCCAGCCGCAGCGCGATGACTCGGGCGATATTCGCTTCATCGGAAGCCGGCATGGTGGAGCCGTAAATGACTTCGTCGATGGCGTCCGGCTCGAACGGCATCCGGTTGAGCAACTGACTGGCCGAGCGTATGGCCAGATCCGCATGCTTGAAGGGACCGGGCTTGTTGCGGGCCTTGAGGAACGGCGTGCGCGTACCGTCGACGATGTAGACGGGGCGCTGGTAATCGTATTTGCGAAAGGCCATGGTGGGTTACCTTTTAGCATTAAGGACCGAGTCTGTATCTCAAAACCGGCGCGGCCGGTACGGGTGCGACAAAGGAATTAAAGCATAAGTTTCGAAATGAAACTATCCATTCTCGAACTTTCTGAAGATACAGGCGGTGCCTTATGCACGGGTTAAATTACGCATAATGTATATTATGTAAAGTTAAGTGCTGCTTCGGGCAGAAAGCCTTGATGCTTGTCGAAAGGCAATGAGGGTGCAAGACCCGCCAGACCCGCCTGTTCCAGTGCACTGCTCGGCATGCGCTCATGTTTCGCGCTCGGCGATCAGGGCGGCCAGGTCCCTGAGCCGCTGCACATAGCCCCATTCGTTGTCGTACCAGGCATAGACCTTGACCTGGGTGCCGTTGATGACGCGGGTGGACGGCAGATCGATGACGCAGGAACGGGGGTCGCCGATGTAATCAACGGAAACCAGTGGCCGATCCTCGACGCCGAGTATGCCGTGCAATTCGCCTCCCGCTGCATCGATGAAGGCCTGGTTCACCGCCTGGACATCGGTGGATTGTTCGACTTCGACAACGAAATCGCTGAGTGATGCGGTCAGGCTTGGCACCCGCACGGCATGGCCGTCGAGCCGCCCTTCCAGTTGTGGAAAGATGCGCATGATGGCCATCGAGAAACAGGCCACGGTGGGGATCACCGACAGGCTGGACGCCCTCGCCCGGCGCAGATCCGGATGCCCGCGATCGACCACCACCTGGCTGTTGGTCGGAGCATGGACGGTGGTGATGCTGCCGTGGCGAATGCCGAAGCGCTCGAGCAACACCTGTATCACCGGCGCCATGCAGTTGGTGGTACAGGAGGACGCGGACAGGATGTGGTGATTGCGCGGGTCATAGTCGCCCTGATTGACGCCGTATACCAGATTCAGCGCGTATTCGCTGGGTGCTGTCAGCAGAAGTCGTGGCACCCCGGCATCCAGCAGGCCCTTCAGCACCGCGGGAGCCTGTGCATGCTGCCCGCTGGCCTCGATGACCAGGTCGCAATCGCTCCAGTCCACGACCAGCGGATCCGCCTTCATGCTGTATCGTATGGAATGGCCGCCAATGAACAGACAGTCGTCTTGTGCATGGCAGTCTCCGTCCCATCGTCCCTGTACCGAATCGAACTGCAGCAGATGGGCCGACACCGAGGCATCGGCGGCGATTTCATTGACGGCCAGCAGGCGAAAACGCGGATCGTCGGCGATGGCACGCAGAAACAGTCGGCCGATGCGGCCCAGGCCATTGATGCCGATGCGGAGTGGTCTCATGGATTGCAGGTCCCGATGCACTGTGCGGAGGTCAATTATGCCCCATTTTCCTCAACGCGCTGTCTCCGAAATCGGGTAAAATGCGCGTTTTCCTGGATTTATCGGACCCGTTTTTCATGGAACTCTCCACACTCACCGCCGTTTCCCCCGTCGATGGCCGTTATGGCCGCAAAACCGCCGATCTGAGGCCGATCTTCAGCGAATACGGCCTGATTCACCATCGTGTACTGGTCGAAGTCCGCTGGCTGCAGGCGCTCTCCCGTCACCCCCAAATCGCCGAGGTTCCGCCCTTCTCCGCTGAAGCCAATGCCCTGCTCGACCGCATCGTCGATGACTTCAGCGAACGCGACGCGCTCGAAGTCAAGGCCATCGAGGCGACCACCAACCATGATGTAAAAGCCGTGGAGTACTTCCTCAAGGAAAAGATCGCCGGCAATGGCGAACTGCAGGCGATCAGCGAATTCCTGCATTTCGCCTGCACCTCCGAAGACATCAACAACCTGTCCCACGCACTGATGCTGAGCCAGGGCCGTGCGTTGCTGCTGCAGCGGCTGCAGCCGATACTCGAGGCGCTGGAGACCTTGGCCGTGGATCATGCCGAGGTTGCCATGCTCTGCCGCACTCATGGGCAACCGGCCTCGCCTTCCACGCTGGGCAAGGAGATGGCCAATGTGGCCTATCGCCTCAAGCGGCAGATGGCGCAGATCGAACAGGTGGAGATCCTCGGCAAGATGAACGGCGCGGTCGGCAATTACAACGCGCACCTGTCGGCCTACCCGGACATCGACTGGCCTGCCTTTGCCCGCGAATTCGTCGAATCCCTGGGCATTGGCTTCAACCCCTATACCATCCAGATCGAGCCCCATGATTACATTGCCGAGCTGTTCGATGCCCTGGTGCGCGTCAACACCATCCTCATCGATTTTTCGCGCGACATCTGGAGCTACATCTCCATCGGGTATTTTCGTCAGAAAACGGTGGCCGGCGAGGTCGGCTCCTCGACCATGCCGCACAAGGTCAACCCCATCGACTTCGAAAACGCCGAGGGCAATCTGGGCATAGCCAACGCGCTGATGACCCATCTGGCTCAGAAGCTGCCGATCTCGCGCTGGCAACGGGATCTGACCGATTCGACGGTATTGCGCAATCTGGGCGTCGGTTTCGCCCATGACCTGATTGCACTGGACTCCCTGCAACGCGGCATTGGCAAGCTGGAAGTCAACGAGCAGGTCATTGCCGACGACCTCGATCACAATTGGGAGGTACTGGCCGAGCCGATCCAGACCGTAATGCGCCGTTTCGGCATCGAAAAACCCTACGAAAAGCTCAAGGAACTGACCCGTGGCCAGCGTGTCACCCAAGACATCATGCAGGCCTTCGTCGAAAAGCTCGAACTGCCGGAATCGGCGCGACGGGCGCTGATGAAACTCACGCCCCAGCGTTATACCGGCAATGCCGCCGACCAGGCGAAACGGATCCGAGAGCACCGGTAGCCCGCCGTGTGGCGCCTGCAGCATTTCGATCGTGACGCTTTTCTGGCCGAATACTGGCAGAAGAAGCCGCTGCTGATCCGCGGAGCCTTTGCGGATTTCGATCCGCTCATCACTCCGGAAGAACTGGCGGGCCTGGCCATGGAGCCGGGGGTGCACAGCCGGCTGGTTATTGAAAAGGATGCAGAGACACCCTGGCAGCTCAGCTATGGTCCCTTCGACGAGGAACGTTTCACCGCCCTGCCCCGCAGCCATTACTCCTTGCTGGTATCGGAATGCGAAAAATGGCTGCCGGAACTGCGCCAGCTGATCGATGAATTCAGTTTCATCCCGCGCTGGCGCATCGACGATGTGATGATCTCCTACGCGCCCGATGGCGGCTCGGTAGGCCCCCATATCGACGACTATGATGTGTTCCTCATACAAGCCAGCGGCCGCCGTGAATGGATGATCGAGCAACAGGCCCGCCAACGGCCCAAGATCATCGAGGGCCTCGATCTGGCCATTCTGCGCGATTTCCATCCGGATCAACAATGGGTTCTGGAGCCGGGCGATCTGCTCTACCTGCCGCCGCGGATACCGCATCACGGCGTGGCGCGTGGCGAAGGCTGCATGACCTGGTCCGTCGGTTTCCGCGCCCCGGCCGTCAGTGACCTGATGGACAGCCTGCTGCTGGAAGCCGACAGCGCCGGACTGGCCTCGGAGCGCTATGCCGATGGCGATCTGCGCGTCCCAAGGGACCCTGCCGAGCTGCTCGATGAAGACCTTGACGGCTTCCGACGCCTCGCCCGCGAGTTGCTCGAACGCATCGAGCGAAACGGCCTCTGGCCTCGCATCGTCGGACGCCTGGTCACCGACACCACGCTTGCGGAGGATATCCAGGGCATTCGCATCGACACGCCCGCCCAGGCCGCAGACCTGCGCTGGCAGCCCCATCCCGACAGTCGTTTCTGTTTCCACCGCCAGGGCGACGCCCTCGACCTGTTCTGTAACGGCCGGCATTACCGGCTGGCGGCCAGCGCCGTACCCCTGAACGGCTTGTCACGTCTCTGCAATGCGGCCCACATGAACTGGGACGAACTGCAGGTGGAACATTCCGAAGCCTGGCGCGACTGCCTGCTCGAACTGATCAATGAAGCTGCGCTGATACCGCTCGAAGACGACGATGACTGAAGTGCGCATAGAATCCGCTGACTGGGAACGGGACCATGAATGCTTGATCGCGGTCCGTACCCGGGTGTTCGTCGATGAACAGAAGGTGCCGCCGGAACTGGAAATCGACGGTCTGGATCCGGACTGTCATCATGCCAAGGCACTGCTGGTCGGCCATGACCGCGTGATCGGCACCGGCCGCCTGCTGCCCGATGCCCATGTCGGACGCCTTTGCGTGCTGCCGGAATACCGCGGCCTGGGCATCGGCAGCCGTCTGTTGCAGTATTTCATCGAACAGGCCCGCAAGCGGGGCATGCCCCGCTTGCGCCTCAATGCCCAGATCAAGGCCCTGGAATTCTACCGTCGGCACGGCTTCGTCACCGATTCGGATGTGTTCATGGACGCCGGCATACCTCACCGCTCCATGCACCTTGACCTGGACGGCAAAATCTCAAAGGATCAATAGCTTATGGAACCTTCTTCAGTCGAAGTCCTGAACGGTCGCAGCGATTGCAGTGATGCTGTGAAACGCCTGCTCGAACGGGCCGAGCGGGAACTTGCACTGTTCACCCAGGAGCTGGAACCCCTGCTCTACAACCACCCCGAAGTCTGCCGCCGGTGTTTCGAAATCGCCCGTGGCAGCCGTAACGGACGCATCCGCCTGATTGCCCAGTCCACCCGCAGCGCCGCCGCCCAGGGGCACTGCCTGATCGACCTGTCCCAGCGGCTCAGCTCACGGGTCCGGATTCGCACGCCCGCGACGCCGGAGTTGCAAGCCTTTCGCGAAAGCTGGCTCATCGTCGATGACCACAGCATGCTGCGCATCAACAACCCCGAACGCTGGGAAGGCAGCCTGATCCTCCACGATCGGCGCGTGGTGCGCGAGCAACTGGAATTTTTCGACGCCGCCTGGGAAAACAGCGAACCCGATCAGCAGACGCGGAGATTGCATATCTGATCCGCCCTGTTTTCCATGCGTGAATCAATTCGCATGAAGTGAAGTCAGCACCGATCAGGCTTGCCGGTTACAGGCCTCTGTCACCCAATCATGTACCGGCTGCAGCAGTGTTATACCTTCCCTGATGGTCTGGTGCGGGTCTCCCTCAGGGTCTATCGGGGTCCATATCGTCAAATGAGGGGAAACAGGTCGGACGACGGATAAGCCATCCGATACCCTAGTGACAGGTTGCCCCGGGTTTCGTGCTCTGAAGTTCCTTTTACTGTCCAGGCAGGACAGCGCTTCATTCAGAATGTTTGTCCACAGATCGCGATCCATTTGGCTGAGGGGGAATTCCTTTCCTCCCAGCAGTGCTTCACGAATCTCCAGACGGGCTGCTGCCTGCCAGGCATCTCGGGCAAAGCGTACGATGACTCGGTCCGGGTCAGCAACACGCTGTTTCAAGACGGTAATATCAGGGGCGTTCAAGATAAAATCCGAAATCAACCAGCGTCCCGTTTTTTCGCTTCCTTCCAGGTTGACCCCCAAATGCACTTCACCCGTATCGCGTTGAATCGACACATTCCACTGGACGCCAAGCCTTCCGTCGCTGACCCCGAAATGGGGCCTGTTCAATTGACCAAAGGGCTTGCCTTTAAGACCAAGGACTTCATTGAAAGCGAACAGCAGATGTGTATAACGCAAGTCCTTCTTTCTTTCCGAAGGCCGTATGACCGAAGTGCTGTCATCAGGTGCGCGGGATCCGTCATTGTTTTCCTCAATCCAGGATATTTCTGTCTGGTTGTCCAGAATGGATCGAATGGCAACATAGGCATCCTCAGGGGTAAGATTGAAAAATTCACGCCGCTTTTGACGTAGTGGTGACAATTTCTGATGGACCAGCCTTTCCAGGGCTCGGCAGTCATCCACTCGGAAATAGGCGGCAACTTCCCACAGGAAATCACCGGTTGAACTCTGGTTGATTTCTGCACATCGTTGATAAGGATCGCGGGTGGTCATTCCAATCTTGCACACCGGAAGCACGATGTCCTTAACCTCGAGGATGTACACATAACCCGCGATTTTCCTGGAAGAATCATTCATAGGGCGGAATCGTCTAACTTTGTCTGGCCGGAAAAGTGCCACTTTAATCCGGCAGGTTCAAGAGGCGAACGGCCTCGGCCTCCAGGGCTTCGACCGCTGCATCGATATCGGCTTCCATGGTGCGGTGATTGATGACCGAGGCGCGCAGCACCCGCAGTTCGTCTTCGCGGGTCAGTGAGAAGACGGCCTCGCCGCGCTGCTGCAGGGCATAGCAGATGGCTTCGATGCGCCGGTTGTGCTCGACCGGATCGGTCGTGTCGCGCAACCGGAAGGTGACGATGGTGGACACCGGATCACGACACAGCCGATAGTGCGTGCTGAAGCGGATGCGATCGGCCAGGTAGCGCGTGCGTTCGCAGGCGCGGGCCACGCTCTGCCCCAGCCGCTCGATGCCGTAATGGCGGAAGGTGAACCAGACCTTGAGCGCGCGGAAGGAGCGGGAGAGTTCCAGGCCGAAATCGCAGAACCAGGGTTCGCCCCCGGCCAGGGCTTGGCCGTGAGGAGCCAGGTAGTCGGGACGGATCGAATAGACCCGTTGGTGGAAGTCGCCATCGCGCACCAGCAAGCCGCCGCATTCGTAGCTGACCGACATCAGCTTGTGAAAATCGAAGGCCAGCGAATCGGCGGCACCGATACCCTCGGTCAATCGGCTCCAGGGGCTGCCGGCGATGTGCATCCAGGCACCGAACGCGCCATCCACATGCAGCCAGCAGTCGTGGCGGTCGCAGATCGCACGCAATGCCGCCAGGTCGTCGAAGCTGCCGGTGTTGACGGTACCGGCGTTACCGATCACCAGAAACGGACGCAGACCGCGCGCACGGTCGTTGCGGATGGCGTTGTCGAGTGCTTCGGTATCGATGCGGTGTCCTGCGTCGGTGGGGATGGCCACCAGGTGATCCGAGCCGATGCCACAGGCTTCGACGGCCTTGATGATCGAGCTGTGCCCCTGGGTCGAACAATAGCAGCGCAATGGTGAACCGGCCTGGAAGAACCCGTGTTTCTTGCTGTCCAGACCGAGCCGTCTGAAGGCCGCCAGCTGGATTGCCAGGTGGGTGGCCGCCGAGGTGCCGGTGGTGAGGATGCCGGAGCTGCCCTGCGGGAAACCGAACAGTTCGTGGCACCAGCGGATCACTTCCCGCTCCACATGCACCGCTCCGTGCTCGCGCCCGCCCACATTGGGGTTGAGCAGACTGACGGCGAGGTCGGCGAACACCGAAGCCAGGTTGCCCCCGCCCTGAACCCAGCCGAAAAACCGGGGGTGGGTGTTGCCGTTGCGCCAGGGACGGATCTGCCTGCGGTAGCGGCGAATCACGGTGGCCATGTCCTCGCCCTGACGGGGCAAGGGTTCCTGGCGCAGTTCGGATTGAAGGCTTTCGGGGATTTCGCGCCACACAGGTTTGTCGAAACTGCCGCGCAGGGCGGACAGTTCCTCGCGTGCAAAATCGGCAAGCTGCTGCTCGATGGCCTCCCAGTCTGCGGGATCGAGGCCCTGGGGATCACTCATGCGATGCCGAGTGCCTGTTCCGGGCTGATCCAGTCCAGCCCCTGCGCTTCGGCAACTTCAGGGATCGTCAGCCGGCCTTCGTGGACATTCAGGCCGTGCCGCAGATGGACATCGTCGCGCAGCGCGTCCAGCCCCTGATCGGCAAGGCGGAGCACGAACGGCAGGGTGGCGTTGTTGAGTGCAAAGGACGATGTGCGTGGCACCGCACCCGGCATGTTGGCCACACAATAATGCACCACGCCATCGACGATGAAGGTCGGATCGTCATGGGTGGTCGGATGGGAGGTCTCGAAACAGCCGCCCTGGTCGATGGCGACATCGACCAGTACCGTGCCCGGCTCCATCTGCCGCACCGTATCGGCGGTCACCAGCTTGGGCGCTGCGGCGCCCGGGATCAGCACGCTGCCGATCACCAGATCCGCGCTCAGCAGCAGATTGCGCAGGGCTTCACGGGTGGAGTGCAGGGTCCTGATGCGGTCACCGAACTGGCGGTGTATGGCTTTCAGTGCGTCATTGGAACGGTCGAGGACAGTGACTTCCGCGCCGAGTCCGATGGCCATCTCTGCCGCGTGGCGGCCCACGGTGCCGCCACCGATGACCACCACCCGGCCCGGCAGCACGCCCGGCACTCCGCCGAGCAGCACGCCCTTGCCGCCCTGGGCCTTTTCCAGCCAGTGAGCGCCGGCTTGAACCGACAGACGGCCGGCCACCTCGGACATCGGCGCCAGCAGCGGCAGGCCACCGCCGGGGGCGGTGACCGTTTCATAGGCAATGGCGGTCACGCCACTGTCGATCAGGTCGCGGGTCTGTTCGGGGTCGGGTGCCAGGTGCAGGTAGGTGAACAGGATCTGTCCGCGTCGCAGGCGCTGGCGTTCCACGGCCTGCGGCTCCTTGACCTTGACGATCATCTCGGCCCAGTCGAACAGGGCTGCGGCATCCTCGGCGATCTCCGCCCCGGCGGCGCGGTACTCATCGTCGGAAGCGCCGATGCCTGCACCGGCCCCCTGCTCCACCCGCAGTTGGTGACCGTGGGCAACCAGTTCGTGAACGCTGCCGGGGGTCAGACCCACCCGGTACTCGCGGTTCTTGATTTCTTTGGGGACGGCAATCCGCATGACGATCATCCTCCGTTGCTGGCGAGCTGTTGTACACGAAAACAGGCGACCTGGCGACCGGCTTCCAGCGTCAGTTCCGGACGCTGCCGGTGACAGATGTCCATGGCCACCGGGCAGCGCTGATGAAAGGCGCAGCCGCCCGGTGGATGAAGTGGCGACGGCAGTTCGCCTTTCAAGGCCACCCGCTCGGCACGCCGCGTGGGATCGACGAACGGCGTACTGGCCAGCAGGGCCTGGGTATAGGGATGTTGGGGATCGCCGAAGATCCGTTCCTTCGGCCCCTGCTCCACCGGACGCCCGAGGTACATCACCAGCACCTCGTCGGCGATCAATTCCACCACGCTCAGTCCGTGGGAGATGAACACATAGGCGGTGTTCAGCTCCTCCTGCAAATCCATCAGCAGGTTGAGCACCTGGGCCTGGATCGAGATATCCAGCGCCGATACCGGTTCGTCGCAGACCACCAGCGAGGGCCGCAGCATCAGCGCGCGGGCGATGGCGATGCGCTGGCGCTGGCCGCCGGAAAACATGTGCGGATAGCGCCGCGCGTGCTCTTCGCGCAATCCCACCTTGCGCAGCATGGCGATCACCCGATCGTGACGCTCCGCGGCGCTGAGCCGGGTGTTGATCCTGAGCGATTCGCCGAGGATCGCGGCCACCGTCTTGCGCGGATTCAGTGAACCGTAGGGGTCCTGAAAAATCATCTGAACATGCTTTCGCAAGTCTTTGATCTGGCTGCGTTTATTGGACTCTATTCCTTGACCGTTGAGGCGCATGCTGCCGCCGGTGGGCGGCTCGATGAAGGTCAGCAGCCGGGCCAGCGTGGACTTGCCGCAGCCGGATTCGCCGACCACCGCCAGGGTCTTGCCGGCCTGCAGGTCGAAACTGACGCCGTCCAGCGCCTTCAGCTCGACCGCCGGGGCCAGCGGCGAAGGTTTGACGCGGTAATAGCGGCGCAGATCGCGGGCGCTGACGACGGTTTCCCCGGTTTCCTTTGCGGCTGTGGTTTCAGTGGTCATCGTACTGCTCCGGGTGAAAACAGCGCAGCTGCAATTCGGAATTCCACGGCGGCACTTCCCGCGCACAGCGTTCATCGGCTCGGCGGCAACGCGGGTGGAAACGGCAGCCCTGGATGCGGTCCTGGGCACCGGGGACCATGCCGGGAATGGTCGGCAGGCGGCGCTTGCCACGCGCCCGTTCCGGCAGGGCTTCCAGCAAGGCGCGGGTATAGGGGTGGGCCGGACGCTCAAACAGGCGCTGAACCGGCTGTTCCTCGACCTTTTGTCCGGCGTACATTACCGCCACCCGCTGCGCGGTCTCGGCGACCACGCCCATGTCGTGGGTGATCAGCACCAGCGCCATGCCGCGCTCCTGCTGCAGGCGCAGCAGCAGATCGAGAATCTGCGCCTGTATGGTCACATCCAGCGCCGTGGTCGGTTCGTCGGCGATCAGCAAGCGGGGGTTGCAGGCGATGGCCATGGCGATCATCACCCGCTGGTTCATGCCACCGGAAAGCTGATGCGGGAAGGCCTTCATGCGTCGTGCCGGATCGGGGATGCCCACCTGATCGAGCAAATCGATGGCCTGTTCGCGCAGCTGCCGACGGCTGCCGCCCTGATGCACCTTGATCGCCTCCATGATCTGGTAGCCGGCGGTATAGCAGGGATTGAGGCTGGTCATGGGTTCCTGGAAGATCATCGCCATGTCCTTGCCGATCAGCGCACGGCGGCGGGCATCGCCAAGGCCCAGCAGGTCATGGCCATCGAAACGCAGGGCGTTCGCGGTAATCTCTCCCGGCCAGCCGATCAGGCCCATCAGCGCCAGCATCGACACGCTCTTGCCGGAGCCGGATTCACCGACAATACCCAGCACCTCACCCTTCTCCAGTGACAGGGAGAGGCCATCGACGGCCATGAAGTCGCCAAATCCCACGCTGAGCCGGTCGATTTCGAGCAGTGGCATCGGCCTCCTCCTAGCGCTTGAGGCGCGGGTCCAGCGCATCGCGCAACCCGTCGCCCATCAGGTTGAAGGCCAGCACCACGATCAGGATCGCCAGCCCCGGAAAGGTGACCACCCACCAGGCCCGCTGGATGAACTGCAGGGCGCTGGACAGCATGGTGCCCCATTCCGGTGTCGGCGGCTGCGCGCCCATGCCGAGAAAGCCCAGTGCCGCCAGGTCGAGAATGGCGCTGGAAAAGCCCAGTGTCGCCTGCACGATCAGCGGTGCCATGCAGTTGGGCAGCACGGTCAGCCACATCAGCCGCAAGGGTCCGGCGCCGGCGACCCGCGATGCGGTCACATAGTCCTTGCCCAGTTCGGTCAGTGCCGCGGCACGCGTGAGCCGAACGAAATGGGGCAGCTGTACGATGATCACCGCCAGCGCGGCATTGATCAGGCTGGGTCCAAGGATGGCGACGATGACGATCGCCATCAGCAGGCTGGGCAGGGCCAGCATGATGTCCATCAGGCGCATGATGAAGATGTCCACCAGACCGCGCGCGAAGGCGGCGATCAGCCCCAGCAGGATGCCGGCCATCAATGCCAGCACCACCACCATTGCGCCGGTGGACAGGGAAACGCGTGCGCCGTGAATGATGCGCGACAGGATATCGCGGCCGATGTCGTCGGTGCCGAGCAGGAAACGCGTGCTCCCGCCTTCGACCCAGGCCGGAGGCAACAGAAATGCGTCGCGGTACTGCTCCGCAGGCGGATGGGGAGCCACCGTGTCGGCAAACAGGGCCGCCAGCGCAATCAGCAGGATGATCACCAGGCCGGCGAAGGCGCCGCGGCTTTCGCGGAAGGCGTTCCATATCTCCACCAGTGGATGCGGCGGCGGGGCGCTGATCAGCCCTTCGGCCTCGAGTTCGGCATCCGGTTCGATCATCGGCGTATCCTCGGATTGACCAGGCCATAGAGCAGATCGACGATCAGGTTGACCGCCATCACCACCGAAGCCACCAGCAGCACCCCACCCTGAAGAACCGGGTAGTCACGCCGCTGCACCGACTCGATCAGCCACTTGCCGACCCCCGGCCAGGCGAAGATGGTTTCGGTGAGAATGGCCCCGGCGAACAGCACCCCCACCTGCAGGCCGACCACGGTGATGACCGGAATCAGTGCGTTGCGCAGCGCGTGGACGACGATCACCCGCCAGGGTGCCAGCCCCTTGGCGCGGGCGGTGCGGATGTAATCCTCGGAAAGCACCTCCAGCATCGACGAGCGGGTCATGCGTGCGATCACCGCCAGCGGAATCGTGCCCAGCGCGATCGACGGCAAAATCAGATGGCTGAGCGCGGAGCGGAAGGCTCCGGCCTCGTCGGACAACAGGCTGTCGATGAGCATGAACCCGGTCACCGGCTCCACCCAGTAAAGTACAGAGATGCGCCCCGACACCGGCGTCCAGCCCAGTTGCACGGAAAAGAACAGGATCAGCAGCAGCGCCCACCAGAAGATGGGCATGGAATACCCCACCAGCGACAGGCCCATGGTGCTGTAATCGAACCAGGAACCCCGTTTGACGGCGGCCAGTATGCCGATCGGGAGTCCCACCAGCAGCGCCAGCAGGATGGCGAACAGCGACAGTTCGACGGTGGCGGGGAACAGGGTCAGAAATTCCTGAAGGACCGGCGTCTTGGTGACGATGGACACGCCCAGATCACCGTGCAAGACCTTCTGGATGTAGATCCAGTACTGCTCCAGCAGCGGACGGTCCAGGCCCAGTTCGGCACGCAAGGCCGCATGGCGCGCCGGGTCGATGCCGCGTTCGCCGGCCAGCAGCTCGATGGGGTCGCCGGGGACCAGTCGAATCAGCGCGAAACTCAGCAATGTCACGCCGATGAAGGTCGGAATGACGAGTGAAACGCGGGTCAGCAGAAACTTCAGCATCGAATGACCGCAAAGGGGCGCCCGGCCGGACGGCCGGGCGCGGGTTGCAGGACGGTGGCGTCTACTTCAGATCGACGCCGTAGAAGATATGGCCACCGAAGGGGTCGATCTTGTAATCGACCACACGATTGCTCATCGGCATGAAGACCTTGGAATGGGCGATGGTGAACCAGGGCGCCTGTTCCTTGAAGATCACCTGGGCCTGCTTGTAGAGACGGGTGCGCTCCTTGATGTCGGTGGTGCGCTTGGCCTTGATCAGCAGATCATCGAAGGGTTCGTAGCACCAGCGGGCGCGGTTGGAACCGTCGGCCGCGGCGCAGGACAGCAGCACATAGAGGAAGTTGTCCGGGTCGCCATTGTCACCGGTCCAGCCCAGCAGGATCGACTGGTGCTCACCCTTCTTGGAGCGTTTCAGGTACTCGCCCCACTCGTAGGTGACGATCTTGGCCTTGACCCCGACCTTGGCCAGATCGGCCTGCATCATCTCCGCCATGCGCCGGGCATTGGGGTTATAGGGACGCTGCACCGGCATCGCCCACAGGTCGATCTCGAAACCGTCCGGATAACCTTCCTGGGCCAGCATCCGCTTCGACAGCACCGGGTCATAGGGGTCGTCCTTCACCTCGTCGTTGTAGGACCACATGGTCGGCGGGATCGGGTTCTTGGCCGCTACGCCTGCGCCCAGATAAATGGCGTCGATGATCGCGTCCTTGTTGATGGCCATGTTCAGCGCCTTGCGCACTTTCGGGTTGTCCAGCGGCTTCTTGGTGGTGTTCCAGGCCAGATAGCCCACATTCAGGCCTTCCTGCGACAGCAGCTGGATGTTCGGGTCCTTTTCCATCTCCTTCAGGTCGGCCGGGTTCGGATAAGGCATCACATGGCACTCGCCGGCCTTCAGCTTGGCATAGCGCACCGCGGCGTCCGGGGTGATGGAGAAGATCAGGCGATCGATCTTGGCCTTGCCGGCCCAGTAGTCGGGGTGGGCCTTGTAGCGGATCACCGCATCCTTCTGGTAGTTGACCAGCTGGAAGGGGCCGGTGCCCACCGGCTCCAGATCGATTTTCTCCGGGGTGCCGGCCTTGCGCATTGTATCGGCATACTCGGCGGAGAGAATCGAGGCGAAATCCATCGCCATGTTGGCGATGAAGGGTGCCTCCGGCTGGTTCAGCTCAAACACCACCGTGTAGTCATCGGTCTTGTAGATGTTCTTCAGCAGCTTGGGCATGTCCATGCCGTTGAAATACTCGTAGGAACCGCCGGAGAGCTTGTGATCCGGATGGTCCTTCTTCCACTGCCGGTTGAAACTGTAGAGTACATCGTCGGCATTGAAGTCGCGGCTCGGGGTAAAGTTCCTGGTGGTATGGAATTTCACGCCCTTGCGCAGGTGGAAGGTGTAGGTCTTGCCGTCGTCGGAGATCTCCCAGGACTCCGCCAGCCCCGGTACCACCTGGGTGGTGCCACGCTCGAAGGCGACCAGGCCGTCGAACATCGCTCGTGAACTGGCGTCGAAGGTGGTGCCGGAGGTGTACAGGGACGGGTTGAAGCCTTCCGGGCTCGCCTCGGAGCAGTAGACCAGCGTTTTCGCCGCCAGTGCATTGCCGGAAAGGCCCAGTGCCGCCGCCATGCAGACGGATGCAAGCAGTGTCTTTTTCATTGTTCTCTCCCTTGGTGTAGTGGATGCACCCGGTTGCAAACTGCAACCGATGGTGTTGCCGCGATTGTAAGCCCCCGCCCTGATGAGCGGAAGCCCTTTCTGTGATCAGCGGTGGCGGTAGCGCCAGCTGAGGAAGACGATCAGCACGAAAAAGCTGACCAGGAAGTAGGTGATCATCAGCCGTTCCACATAGGCGGTCGATACCTTGGGGTTGTCCAGCGGATAGACGATTTCGATCACGCCGGCCACCTGCCCCGGTTCGATGCCCTGGTGACACTGCTGACAGACCGGACGGAACTTCGCCGGGTAGAGGTAACGCACGCGGCCGGATTTCGGGATGATGCGTTCTTCGCCGCTGTCGAACACCTGAAAGACATCCCGGTCGTTCTGACGGCGCATGGCATCGATGCGGTTGGTTCCGAACTGGCGGTCCACCGCCTCGCCGCGCACGATCGATGTGATCATCCCCGGCACCGCCTGCTCCATGCGTCGTGCCGCGGCTTCGATGCCCTCACGGCCCTGCCCCGACAGCATCGCGGTGAACATCGATTCGAACACCATGCGCGAGATGTGCCGCACCTCTTCCTTCGCCATGTCGCGGTGCGCGTGCTGCACCATCAATGTCGAGAACAGAAAAAACAGGGCTGCCGAGACAAGGGCATAAGCCAGTCCGATTTTTACCAGAAAACGGCGGAATTGCCGCGTTTCACTGCGGCGAGCGTCTGCGCTGGAAGTCGTGAAACCGGGCTCTGATGACATGGCGTACATTCTCGAGAGGGATCGGCTCCACCATAAACCGTACAGCCCAGCCATCGCCAGCAAAAAAAACGGCTTTTCTGAGCTGGATCAGGTGCCGGGACACTCAGTCGAAAATGATCGTGCGCTTGCCGTGCACCAGCACCCGGTCCTCCAGATGGTAACGCAGGCCACGGGCGAGCACCCGTTTCTCGATGTCCTTGCCGATGCGCACCAGCTCCTCGATGCGGTCGCTGTGGCTGACCCGCTCGGTGTCCTGCTCGATGATCGGCCCCTGATCCAGTTCGGCCGTCACGTAGTGGCAGGTGGCGCCAATCAGCTTGACGCCACGCTCATGGGCCTGGTGATAGGGCCGCGCACCGACGAAAGACGGCAGAAAGCTGTGATGGATATTGAGCACCCGGCCCGCATAGCGGTCACAGAAGGATTCCGGCAGGATCTGCATGTAGCGGGCCAGCACCAGCGTATCCACCCCCTCGCCATCGATGAGCGAAGCCATCTCATCGAAGGCCTGCGGCTTGTTCTGCGGCGTGACGGGGATGTGGTGGAACGGGATGTCACAGCACTCCACCGGACGGCGCAGGGTCTCGTGGTTGGAAATCACACAGACGATATCGCACTGCAAATCGCCGCTACGCCAGCGGTCAAGAAGATCCGACAGGCAGTGGGAGGCCCTGCTGACGAAAAGCGCCACCCGCGGCATCACACGGCTGTCGACGATGCGCCAGTTCATGCGAGATTTCTCCGCCAGTGGCGCGAAGGCCGTACGCAACTGTTCCACATCGAAAGGCAGCGAATCGGCGCGGATCTCGATGCGCGAGAAAAAGCGGCTGTCAGCCTCCTCCGAGTGTTGGGCGGATTCGGTGATCCAGCCACCGTGGCTGGCGATGAAGGCGGTGACCTCGGCAATCAGCCCGACGCGGTCGGGGCAATCGAAAATCAGGCGGTAGGAATGGGTCATGGCGTAGGAGTGGTTGCGGAAGGGCCATTATACCCGTACTTCGGAGTTGTAGCCCGACGGCCTGCCGTTCATCAGTGCCTTCCAATCCGGATACGAGGCCGCCGCCCTTGCTGCCGCTGACCGGCGGGTGAATATGACACCGGGGAAACGACGGCCAGGTCACCAAAGCGCTCCGGGAATGAGGCCGGTATCGCGGTGCCAGACGATCCCCCGCGGCAGTTGTAGCCATGCCGGCGGCAACACACGGGGCGGAAAACCGCCCCGTCGTATGCCTGCTCAAGCCGCTCTTGACGGACAAGGTACATTTGTCAATACAGGTACACTGCACCGCTGCCTGAGGCATCGTTGTTGAACTGATCGCCGCCGATGCCGGTGGTGTTGCTGTCCTCGAAATACGCCCCGACCGCCAGCGTGCTGCCGTCGGCGGACAGTGCTACGGCTTGGCCGAAGCGGTCATCCGTATCGGTATTGGAGGCCTTGACATAGGCCTGCTGTACCCAGGCGCCGGCGCTGCGGGTGAACACATAGACCGCGCCGGCAGAAGAGGCCAAGTTATCGATTTCATTGCCTCCGATTCCGGTGGCGTTGCTGTCCTCTAAAAACGCCCCGACCGCCAGCGTGTTGCCGTCGGCGGACAGCGCCACGGCGGTGCCGAAGCGCTCATTTGCATCGGTATTGGAGGCCTTGACATAGGCCTGCTGTACCCAGACACCAGCGCTGCGGGTGAACACATAGACCGCGCCGGATCCTCTGGCCGAGTTGTCGCTTTCATTGCCGCCGATGCCGGTGGCGTTGCTGGCTTCGCCATGCGCCCCGACCGCCAGCGTGGTGCCGTCGGCGGACAGCGCCACGGCCCAGCCGAAGTGGTCAAATGCATCACCGGTATTGGAGGCCTTGACATAGGCCTGCTGGGACCAGGTGCCGCCGGCGCTGCGGGTGAACACATAGACCGCGCCGGATCCACCGGCCGAGTTGTCGCTTTCATTGCCATCGATGCCGGTGGCGTTGCTGCTCTCGTCAGCCGCCCCGACCGCCAGCGTGGTGCCGTCGGCGGACAGCGCCAGGGCGTAGCCGAAGCGGTCATCCGCATCGGTATTGGAGGCCTTGACATAGGCCTGCTGGGACCAGGCACCGCCGGCGCTGCGGGTGAACACATAGACCGCGCCGGCATTGCCGGCCGAGTTGTCGCCTTCATAGCCGCCGATGCCGGTGGCGTTGCTGCTCTCGTCAGCCGCCCCGACCGCCAGCGTGGTGCCGTCGGCGGACAGCGCCAGGGCGGTGCCGAACTGGTCGCCCGCATCGGTATTGGAGGCCTTGACATAGGCCTGCTGGGACCAGGCGCCGGCGCTGCGGGTGAACACATAGACCGCGCCGGAACCAGAGGCCGAGTTGTCGCTTTCATTGCCGCCGATGCCGGTGGCGTTGCTGTCCTCGTAATGCGCCCCGACCGCCAGCGTGCTGCCGTCGGCGGACAGTGTCACGGCGGTGCCGAAGCGGTCATGTGCATCGGTATTGGAGGCCTTGACATAGGCCTGCTGTACCCAGGCGCCGGCGCTGCGGGTGAACACATAGACCGCGCCGGCAAAGGCGAGCGAGTTGTCGCTTTCATCGCCATCGATGCCGGTGGCGTTGCTGGCCTCGAAAATAGCCCCGACCGCCAGCGTGCTGCCGTCGGCGGACAGTGCCACGGCCCAGCCGAACCAGTCACTCGCACCGGTATTGGAGGCCTTGAAGTAGCCCACCGCACCGGTCAGGGTGCCGCTGACGCTGAGTTCGCTGCTGTCGGTGCAGCCGGTGGGGTTGCAGCTTTGCAGCAGGTAGCGGGCGTTGACGCGAGCGTACAGCGGTACGCTGTGGTCGTAGTGCTCATCGCCGGCAGGGATATCGCCCCCCACCTGGCTGAAACCGGACACCCCGTCGGGGTTCTCCAGCAGGCGGTAGAAGGTGGCGTCCGCCACATCGGACCAGGTGAAGCGGAAGGCCTTGAGGGCAAGCCCGAGGGCGGGCGTGGCGGCCACATCGGGGGCTTCAGCGACATCGGTCACCATTACGGTCACGGCCCGTGTGGTTGTTGTGTTGCCGTCACTGGCGCTGATTTCCACGGTGTAGCCGTTATCGCCGTCGCTGTCGGTCGGGGCTTCGAAATTGGGCGCGGTGTTGAAGCTCAATACGCCGCTGCTGGCGTCCAGACTGAAGGCGGCCTGATCCGCGCCTCCGCTCAGGCTGAAGGTGACCGTGTCGCCATCGGCATCGGTGGCGGTGGCGGTATAGCCGGTGGCGGTGGTGTTTTCCGGCACTGAAATGCTGTCGCCACTGGTAAACACCGGCCCGGCGTTCGATTGTGACCCCCCGCCGCCGCATGCGGTGAGGAGCAACAGGCTGCCAAGCAGTACCGCGGCGCGCGCGGTGAATGGGGTGTGTGTCGAGCCGATGCGGCTCTTGCCGTTTTTATTGAATGTGTTCATGACTTCCTGACCTGTTTTTGCGGTTTTTCAAGTCACCGCAGGATGCATGAAGATGCAGCGGGACGATATCCCCTGTTTATGGGATGGCGT
>Ga0256839_1001104_pt1 | contig 33515 bp, 30 predicted proteins | sample 354166metaG_FD_185968 | JGI IMG/M metagenome (GOLD analysis project Ga0256839, IMG submission 185968) | Hydrothermal vent microbial communities from Mid Atlantic Ridge, Atlantic Ocean - 354-166 | ecosystem: Environmental > Aquatic > Marine > Hydrothermal vents | place: Atlantic Ocean: Mid...
TTGATTTCTAACAGAATCTCGCTTATGGCCTTAACGTCGTGACCAGCTCCAAGAAGACCACCAGCTCCAGATTGACCACCATTTCGGGCGGCCAGCCTCATCAGCGCCACCACAGGCGGAGTCGGCAGAGGCCTCACCAAAAAGTCCTTCAATGGTGACATTTCCAGTGCCAGCACCACAGTTAGCAACGATCCTGGTGTCAGACCAAGAGTCAATGGAGCAGCTGCTGCCATCACCGGAGACGCCTAAGCTGCTTGTACCATCAACGTAGGTGCTACCAAAGCCGCTACCGGTGATAGTTACCTTGCCATCGCTGCAGCTGACCTGATCAACATTGACACCTTTGGTCACCAGGAAGTTGATAGCGGGACTGCGCAGGGCATTTTCACCGATTCCTCTGGTTACGTAGAGTTCATAGTTATCGGCCGGTAAATCGGCAGGGATGATTGCTTTAGCGGTTGTATAGTCGTTTTCAACCATGGCAATCTCGGTAACTTTCCCGTCAGTTCCCACCAGCTCGAGTCTGGTGCTGGGTCCTTGAAGGCTTCTGCCCACAATTGATACCTCGGTAGCAACACCTTCTATGGCGCCTACCGGGTTGATATCAGAGACGCTGGATGCTGCACCAGGGAACTTGAAGCCGCTACTATCCAGGTAGCTGGTGCTGGCTTGGTAGACCTGCCCGCTTCTGAATGTAAGGTGACAACCGCGGCAGTTGAGATCGTTGCCGATATGGCCCAGGAAGGGTTTTTCCTGAAACGGAATAATGCCATCGCCATCTGCATCGAACTCAATCGCATGCAGCGTGCTGATGCCATGACAGACTTCGCAACCCCGGAAGGTGTAAAGGGCATTGAAGTCGCTAACGGGCTCATTAGCCGCGTGGCAAAGGCCACATTCGATTGTATACCCTGTTCCTGGCCTGCAATTCCCGTTCTCGTCTTTCTCGTCATTGCGGCATACTGTCTTGCCAACCCCTGTGGCATTATGATGGTTATCCTGGTTCACACCAACGTTTTGGTGAGGAGTACCGGTATTTGGCTGAACGGCATCACCAGGATTAATTCCGCTGGAATGGCAGTGGGCGCAGTTGCCGGTGCGGCGACCACCGACTTCACCGTCAGGTACAAGAATGGCCTGGATATTGCCAGCAGCGTCTGCTTCATATCTGTATTTCGGTGGGTCGATGTTGAATTGTCCGTCGAGAACCGCAGGATCATAGTATCTTGCGCCATAGTCAGGGCAGTCGGAAAAGAAGTTCATGATCCTGTTTTTCAAACCATCAGGATTTTCAGGATCGACTGAAATGATATCCACGCCGCTCCACGGTGTAACTATGGAGATATCGTAGAAATTCCGATCTCCCTCAGGCGTAGCTACTCCACAGCGGCGAGCGTTATCAGCGCTACCAGGATTGGGAATGCGATGCTCAACCCCGGAATCCCACTTGCTGGCATCGTTCACCATGCTTCCGTGGCACAGATAACACTGTTTCTTCCGTGCCTTCCCCGTCAGATGGTGAACACTGGCTTTCAGGCTGCCATCCGCACCCATTTCCTGCTGATGACAGTTCAAGCAGTTGCGGAACTGGGGATCGGTAGGCTCCAGTGCAAATTTAAAGTACTGGCCATCCGGATGGGTCGGGTCTGCGATCACATCGATCTCGTGGCACGTTACACATTTGTGGGTGCCATCCGGTGAACTGCCCGGAAATGGAGAATCCGAAAAATCACCAATGGGCGTATCGACCCGCAGATGGTGCCGATCCGGCAGATAGCCCAGCTTGACCGGTGCAGGCGCATTGGCCGGGTCACCGTGACAACCAAGGCAGGTTTGAAACGTCATATCCTTGAATGTACCGTCCGGTATTCCAAGATTCTGGTTTACCGGCGGAGGTGGTAGTTTGGCCCATGCCGCGCCAGCCATGACCATGGCTGCCGTGAGCAGGACTCCTTTTAACAGTTTCCTGAACATAGTAATACCCCTTGTGTTGGTATGTAGCTTCTCTTCTTGCTTGTACTTACGTACAGCGACACGCCACTCTTGATGGTGGTTTCATCAATTTCTTTCGCAATTTTCATAGAACCGGACGCAATTTTTCTTGTCATGCCTGTTTCCTTGTCACGGTTTTCACAAATCCCTACCAGTAAGATAGTCCATTTTTTAAGTGATAGGAAGTTTTTTTAAATTATTTTTTTGATTCCCAATGCTGCAATCAGGCAATGCTAGTCTGGTATGGGGCAACTGCTTGTTTTGCAAGGAGGAAGCGATAATTTTCCGAGAACTGGAAACGAGCATTTCTTTTCCCGGGTAGACTAAGGTTATACGGCGAATTTATTCCTGTTTTCTTGCCGGATAACAAGTGCCAAAAAATTGTCAAATTAACAAAAATATGTCATTTATTGCGCGAAGGTATGTTGGAGCTTTATTATATAAAAATATCCGTGTTTATCATGTGCTTTGCAGAAACAAACCGGTTTCCTATTTCTCCAGGCGGGTAAAACGTATAATGTGACGGCGTTCCCGCTTTGCCGGACGGCCATGTCCCCGCGGACGTTCGTTGGCTGCAGCCCGGCGTTGGTCTGCATTTTGTTCTCTTTTTCGAATGCTTGCTTCGGTTTCCTGACAGAGTTGTTCTGCCTGTTTGGCCGCGCCACGTCTTTCGGATAATTGTTGTACCTCTACAGTTTTTTTGTCAAATCCTTGTTGTATTTGAAGCAAGTCACCGATGCGTACGGAGTAGCTGGGTTTTACCCGTTCCCCATTGCAATGTACCTTGCCCCCTCGTACCGCTTTGTTGGCAATTGCCCGCGTTTTGAAAAAACGCGCTGCCCACAGCCATTTGTCGATGCGGATTTTTTGCAATGATTCCACGCAATATACAGGCCGTCAGGTGTTCTTGATGGCGCGATAGCCTATGTCGGTACGGTAATAAACGTTGTTCCAATGGATTTTAGCAACCGCCTCGTAGGCATGTTGTTGTGCTCCGGCAATGCTGTTCCCCAATGCGGTAACACACAGTACCCGGCCCCCGTTGGTAACAATTTTCCCGTTTCTCTCTTTGGTGCCGGCATGGAATACCTTTAAGTCAGGGAGTTCGGCGGGCAGACCGGTGATGGTGTCCCCGGTATTATAACTGTCCGGGTATCCTCCGGCAGCCATCACCACTCCCAGAGCCGGGCGCGAATCCCATTCGGCTGTGGTGTGTTGCAGTTGTCCATCCAGTGCCTTGTTGCAGAGTTCAACCAGATCGGACTTGAGACGCATCATGATGGGCTGTGTTTCGGGATCGCCAAACCGGCAGTTGTACTCCAGTACCCTGGGCACGCCATCTGCTGCGATCATCAATCCGGCGTAGAGAAAACCGGTATAGGGAGTACCCTCCGCAGCCAATCCCCGTACAGTTGGGTAGATGACCTGCTCCATGATACGCTCATGGAGCTCCGGGGTGATAACCGGGGCAGGAGAGTATGCCCCCATACCGCCGGTGTTGGGGCCCTTGTCTCCGTTGTCTCTCGGTTTATGATCCTGCGATGTGGCAAGCGGCAGCACATGCTCTCCGTCCACTATGACGATGAAGCTGGCCTCTTCGCCGGTGAGAAACTCTTCGATAACCACGCAGTGACCGGCGTCGCCAAAGGCGTTTCCTGCCAGCATATCTTCTGCGGCAGCTATCGCTTCCTGTTCAGTTTGTGCAACGATTACCCCTTTGCCGGCGGCAAGTCCGTCTGCCTTGACCACGATGGGGGCCCCTTTGTTAAGAATGTAGGCCCGTGCCTGTTCCAGATCGGTAAAGCTGGCATATTCTGCGGTGGGGATTCTGTGACGGGCAAGGAACTCTTTGGTAAAGCGTTTGGAGCCTTCCAGTTGCGCCGCCGCCTGAACAGGACCGAAACAGCGCAGTCCCGCTTCGGTAAAGGCATCCACTACTCCGATTACCAATGGAGCCTCGGGGCCGACAATGGTGAGGGCTATATCATTGCTGGTCGCGAAGCTGACAAGCCGGTTGGTATCAGTAACTCCGATGTCGATATTTTCAACCTTGGGTTCCTGTGCTGTTCCTGCATTGCCGGGGGCGACGAAAACACGAGTGACTTCTGGTGATTGAGCCACTTTCCAGGCCAGGGCGTGTTCACGCCCGCCCGAGCCGATTATCAGTATGTTCATCTGGTCTGTCCTGCCGGGTGTTAGTGTCGAAAATGGCGCATGCCGGTGAATACCATTGCAATACCGTGTTCGTTGGCAGCGCTGATGACCTCTTCATCGCGCATGGAACCGCCGGGTTGAATGACGGCGCTGATGCCGGCTCCGGCAGCAGCATCGATGCCATCGCGAAACGGGAAGAAGGCATCTGAGGCCATCACGGAGCCGGGCACCTCCAGCCCCTCGTCAGCAGCCTTGATCCCGGCAATTTTTGTGCTGTACACGCGGCTCATCTGCCCTGCTCCGATGCCGATGGTCTGGTTGTTGCGGGCATAGACGATAGCATTGGATTTGACATATTTTGCCACTTTCCAGGCAAACAGCAGATCAACAAGCTGTTCCGGGCTGGGCTGAATACGACTGACCACCTTGAGTTCACCGACTTCAACCATACCCGAATCACGATCCTGAACCAGCAGCCCACCATTGACCCGTTTATAGTCCAGGGAGGGTGGCTGTTTCTGTTCCCACTGGCCGCAGGCCAGAACCCGAACATTTTTCTTTTCGGCGATGATGGCGAGCGCTGCGTCACTTACCTGTGGAGCGATGATGACTTCGACAAACTGGCGGGAGATAATTGCCTGGGCGGTGGCCGCATCCAGCCCCCGGTTGAAGGCGATAATCCCGCCAAAGGCCGAGGTGGGGTCGGTTGTGTAGGCTAGCCGATAGGCTGTTTCAATGTCGTCGGCCAGCGCTACACCGCAGGGGTTGGCATGTTTCACGATGACGCATGCAGGCTTGTCGAACTGTTTGACACACTCCAGTGCAGCGTCGGTGTCAGCGATATTGTTATAGGAGAGCTCCTTGCCATGCAGCTGGGTGGCGGTGGCGACTCCGGCCTCGGGAGGCTGGTGTTCCGTGTAGAAAGCGGCTTGTTGATGGGGGTTTTCCCCGTAACGCAAATCCTGTGATTTGTTCAGCTGGAAATTAAAGGTGCGTGGGAATTTTGTCTTGTCACCATCCGGCTGGATTGTCCCCAGATAGTTGGCGATTGCGCCATCGTAGCGGGCGGTGTGCTCAAATGCCTTGACCGCAAGGGAGAATCGGGTGGCATCTGTTACGCTCTGGTTGTTCCCTTTCATCTCTGTGATGACAGAGTCGTAATCGGTACTGTCCACTACCACGGTAACCGCAGCATGATTCTTGGCTGCGGAGCGCAGCATGGCGGGGCCTCCGATGTCGATGTTTTCGATTGCCATCGCCAGATCGCAATCAGGCCGGGCAACCGTTTGCTGGAAAGGGTAGAGGTTAACGACAACCAGATCGATAGGAAGTATTCCGTTTTCATCCATCACCCGATCGTCGATACCGCGCCGGCCAAGCAGTCCACCATGTATTTTGGGATGCAGGGTCTTGACCCGCCCGGCCATCATCTCCGGAAAACCGGTGTAGTCGGAAACCCCGGTCACCGGGATACCGTTTTCTGCCAGCAGTTTTGCAGTGCCTCCGGTAGAGAGAACCTCCACCCCCAACTGTGTCAACTGCCGGGTAAACGGTACAATACCGGTTTTGTCTGATACGCTGATCAGGGCGCGTTTGATTGGGTACATGGTTGCTCGCTTGTGTTTGTGGCCCGCGGGCTTTAGGGTTTCCGGTTAAATCAGATTATATTCCCTGAGACGTTTGCGCAGGGTTGCCCGGTTGATACCGAGATGCTCTGCGGCCTTGGTCTGGTTTCCACCGGTATGATTCAGGACGATTTCAAGCAGCGGTTTTTCCACCTGCTGCATTACCAGAGCGTAGAGGTCTCCCCCCGGCTGGCCATCCAGATCGGTGAAATAGCGGTTAATGGTAAGCTCCATGTAGTCACCCAGGTTCCGGGGGGGGAAGTCTTCTTGCTTGAATACAGCGTTCATGCGGCCAACTCCTCGTTTATTATCAACCGGTCAAAAAAGTCACGTGCTGCGGCCAGTTGTTGTGTGCTGGTTTCCATCTGGTTTACTGCTTGCCGGAAAGCGGCGCCATGTGGCCTTGATCTGCTGTACCAGCAGATATGCTTGCGCGCCATGCGCACTCCGGTGTATTCACCGTAAAAACGGTAGATTGCCTGAAGATGTTCAAGCAGTGTGTTGCGGATTTCGTGCAGGGTGGGTGGCGGGAGGTGTTCCCCTGTCGCCAGATAGTGGTTTATTTCCCGGAAGATCCAGGGGTTGCCCTGTGCCGCCCGGCCTATCATTACCGCATCGGCGCCGCTGTGTTCCAGTACAAAGCGCGCTTTTTCCGGTGTGGTAATGTCTCCATTGGCGATAACCGGAATGCCAACGCTACTCTTGATGGCCTGCATGGTGTCATACTCGGCCTCGCCCTTGTAACCACAGGCCCGTGTACGACCGTGTACGGCCAAGGCTTGAATTCCGGAGGCCTCAGCAATACGGGAGATGCGTATACCATTGCGGTTGTCTGTGTCCCAGCCGGTGCGGATTTTGACGGTTACCGGAACCTTCACTGCCGTTACAACGGTTTCAAGGATCCGTCCCACCAGTATTTCATCACGCAGCAGTGCGGAACCGGCCATTACATTGCATACTTTTTTGGCCGGACACCCCATATTGATGTCGATGATCTGGGCACCGTGATCCACGTTGTAGCGTGCAGCTTCCGCGAGCAGAGCGGGATCAGACCCCGCTATCTGCACTACTCGTGGCTCTTTTTCTCCTTTATGATTGGTTCGATTCAGTGTTTTCTTGCTGCCCCACAGCAGTGAATTGGCGGTTACCATTTCCGATACAGCCATTCCTGCTCCCAACTGTTTGCATAGCTGGCGGAATGGACGGTCGGTAATACCGGCCATCGGTGCCAGGATGGTTTTGTTGGCAATAAGGTAGGGGCCTATATGCATCTATTAAATCCACAGAAAAACATGCACCCGTGCAACAGTTAGGGTGATTGGTTGTATCAGATACGGAAACCGGAAAGCAGTTCCCCGGCGTGCTGTGCCGAGGTGGTTATATGATACTCTTTCGCGGCGCGGTCATAAAGAGTTGTTGTTGCCGGAGTGTTACATAAATCACACAGGGGCCGCTTCAAGTCGTTGGTTCTTCCTGGGTATCCTGGCGCAGTTCCGGATAAATGCGTACCGTTTTGACAGTATTGGAAGAGGTCTGGACGATTTCGACAGGGTAACCGGCAATGAGCAGACTTGTGCCGGGTTCCGGGATGGTTTCCAGGTATTCGATAATCAATCCGCTCAATGTTTTGGGACCCTCAACGGGCAGGCTCCATTTTAGCAGGCGATTGAGATCGCGGATGGAGGCGCCGCCATCAACCAGATAGGAGCCGTCACTCTGCGGATGGATATCCTTGACAATATAAGAAGGGTCGGTTGTGAACTCTCCGACGATCTCCTCGAGAATATCCTCCAGCGTAACCAGGCCCAGAAAGTCACCGTATTCGTCCACAACGAGTCCGATACGACGCCGTTCGCGCTGAAAATTGAGTAGTTGTGTATTCAGGGGAGTTCCCTCCGGAATGAAATAGGGTTCCCGAATCGCCTCCATAAAATGTTCCTTGGTCAGTTCATGTTCCAGAAACAGGCGCAGGATGTTACGTGCATGCACAATTCCCACAATATTGTCGATTACACCCCGGTAGACGGGGAGGCGGGTGTGCTGGCTGTCGAACAGATGTTTTCTGATTTCGCTCCAGTCCTGTTCCAGATCGATTCCGGCTACTTCGTTGCGTGGCACCATGATATCTTCCACGCTGATCTTTTCCATGTCCAGGATACTTATCAGCATCCGCTGGTGCCGTTGCGGGATCATTGCTCCTGCCTCATTGACCACCGTGCGCAACTCCTCGGCACTGAGTGCATGCATCGAGCCGCTCTCCACCGGGATTCTGAATAGCCTCATCAACCCTTTGGTGATCCAGCTGATGATCAGCACGACAGGATATAGCAGTCTCAGCAGTGGCCCCAGGATGAACGTGGCCGGAAAGGCAAAGCGTTCCGGATGCAGTGCGGCCAGGGTCTTGGGGGTTACCTCGGCAAAGATCAGTATCACCAGCGTCAATAGTCCGGTGGCAACGGCAATTCCAGCTTCACCCATCAGCCGCAGTGCGATGATGGTGGCGATTGAGGATGCCAGAATGTTGACAAAGTTGTTGCCGAGCAGGATCAGGCCAATTAGCCGATCCATCCGCTCCAGCAGGCGGCTGGCGCGAATTGCTCCGGCATGTTTGATTTTAACCAGATGGCGCAGGCGATAGCGGTTCAGGCTGATCAGTGCCGTTTCTGAACCGGAGAAAAAGCCGGACAGAACAATAAGAAAAGCAAGAACAATAAATAACAGGCTAAGAGGGATTTCGTCCAAGGATCGTTAGCTCCGCAGGTTATGTCCGTTCCAGTATGAATTCAAGAATCATTCTGCTGCCGAAGTAGCCAACCAGCAGAATGACCAGCCCGGCAAGTGTCCAGCGGATTGCTGTACGTCCTCGCCAGCCAAAGCGCCAGCGTCCCCATAACAGGATGGCGAACACCAGCCAGGCAATGATGGAGAGTACAGTTTTGTGAACCAGATGCTGGGCAAAAATATCATCGACAAACAGTATGCCGTTGAACAGAGCCAGGCTCAGAAAGGTAAAACCCAGGCCGATCATCTGGAACAGCAGCCGTTCCATCGTTTCGAGCGGTGGGAGTGCGCGAATGAAACCGCCGGGTTTACGGTTGCGCAGATGACTGTCCTGGATGGCAAGCAGGATAGCCTGAAGTGACGCAATGCTCAGCAGGCTGAATGCCAGAATAGAGAGCAGAATGTGGGCCTCCAGGCCTGATGAGGCATTGGCCAGCAACACGGGCCTGGTTGGCATGAGCAGTTGTAACAACACTAACAGGGCTGCCAGTGGCAGCAGGGCGATGGCAAGGTTTTCTACCGGCGTGCGCAGGGCGGACAGCAGCAGAAGCAGTGCGGCAAGCCAGCTAGTCAGTGAGGCGACGTTGACAAACTGGAGATTAACCCCTGTGGGGGTGAAAATAGTGATAAACAGGGTTATCCCGTGAAACAGCACGCCGACCAGTCCTGCCAGAACAAAGAGTTTCCGTTTTGCTTCTGGTGAATATGACTTTCCCTTTTTCAGTCCTGCGCCCAACAGAAAGGCAACCACCAGATAGATCAGGATGGCGAAAATACCGGATAGTGTACTCATTAAACATTCATGGCAATTGGTTCATGGAGTGGAATAATGGCATATTCACCGCCACTAAGCCAAACAGCAAGGGGATATCTGCCGAATTGTTTTTTTAACATTGAGTTATTTTATCAGGCAACTGATCGATTTGAACCGGGGGTGGCTTGCATCCTCCAGCCATTCAAACAGGACGGATTCTGTGTTGGTGAGTGTAACCCCGTGCTGGGCCATTCGTGTCACGGCATTGCGGTGATTGGCAGCAGTGCGGGAGCAGACTGCATCTTCTGCCACGAATACCTGGTAATTATTGGCCAACAGGTCAAATGCTGTTTGAAGGATGCAAACATGGGATTCCATTCCAGCAAGTATTACCTGGTGGCGTGCGGATTTCTCAAGCGTTTGGGGAAAACCACCTGCGCGAAAGCAGGAAAAGGCTGTTTTATCGATGGTCGTTGCCGTTTGTGCAGGAATGACTGGTTCTGTATCCCCCAGTCTTTTCGGGTACTGGCGTGTGATAATGAACGGGATATCCAGCATTGAAGCAGCCTGCACCAGTATGGCCGTATTTTTCAGTACCCGGGCACGAACAGTCTCGGGCATGGCAGAGCTGAGGCGGGTCTGGATATCGATTAGTATCAGGACACCCTCACTACTCCGGCACAGGTTACGAGAAGGGTGTCCCATCTGTCCTGAGTGTATCTCCGTTAATTTCGGGGCTAGAAGGTAAAGTGCCGAGGCTGTGGAGCATTAATCAGCGCGGGAATCTCGGTGCTGAACAGGTATTCGTTGCTGAATTGATTGTTATCTTGCCGAGTGATGAGACGTGCCTCCATTACCGGGGACTCTCCCACAATGGCAACCAGGCGACCGCCGGGAGCCAGACTCTGTTGAAAACTTTCCAGCAGCACCGGCAGGGAGCCGGTAATGACGATAACGTCATAGGGGGCGTAGCGATTCCAGCCGTTGGAACCATCTCCCTCTTCCAGAGATGTGTTGTGAATCCCCAGTTCGGCAAGATGCTCTTCCGCGCGCTTTTGCAGTTCCGGGATGATCTCCACGCTGTAGACATGTCCACCCATGTTGCCCAGCAGTGCAGTTAGATAGCCGCTACCGGTACCAATCTCCAGAACCTTGTCATCGGCATGTACTTGTGCTGCCTGCAGGATACGGCCCTCCACGACGGGGGTCATCATGACCTGACCATGGCCAATATCAATGTTTGTCTCGGCATAGGCAAGATCGCGGTACTGTTCCGGTACAAACAGCTCCCGCGGGATCTGGCCGATGAAATCCAGCACCCGTTGATCCAGTACGTTCCAGGTGCGGATCTGTTGTTCGACCATGTTGTTGCGGGCCTGCACAAAGTTGAGTTCGGTCATTCGCGTATCCTGAAGTCTGAAATGAACATTGCCATTAGGGTAAGTTGTTTGGGAGCCTCAGGCAAGTAGCAAGCGGATATGCTAGAATCCACTCTTTACAGAAGTCAGTTGGATTTGGAATAAATCGGCTTTTCCTTGCGATGCAACAGCCATCCAAAGCTCAACAGATGCGACAGCCAGGGGTGTCCTGCACTGCGGGGCTGAGAAATACCCTTAGAACCTGAACCGGTTAATGTCGGCGTAGGGAGGCGATGATCCCGCTTTTCCTCTGCCCATGCCGCTGAATTTTCATTTTAGAATTGAGAGATTGATACATGAGCGCAATTCCAGAACAGTTTTTGAGCGATACCGCCAAGGTTGATGCGGCCTCGATTCAGCCTTTTCCCAACTCCCGAAAAATATATGTACAGGGTTCCCGGGCGGATATCCGGGTACCGATGCGGGAGATTGCGTTGACGGATACGCTCACTGAATCCGGGGCGGAGCATAATCCACCGCTTACCGTTTATGATACCTCGGGGCCGTATACTGATCCGGAGGTGAACATTGATATCCGTAAAGGGCTGCCCGATGTTCGCAGCGCTTGGGTAGCGGAGCGCGGTGATACGGAGCAACTACCGGAGCAGACTTCCGAGTATGGTCGTCTGAGAGCGGCTGATAAAAGCCTGGAAGCGCTTCGCTTCACTCACTATAACCATACCCCGCGCCGTGCCCGTCCCGGCAGGAATGTCACCCAGATGCACTATGCCCGCCAGGGTATTATCACTCCCGAAATGGAGTTTGTGGCCATTCGCGAAAACATGCGTCTGGAGCTCTACCGGGAGCAACTTGCCAGCCAGCACCGGGGAAATCCGAGGGGCGCCAGCCTGCCGGCGAATATCACTCCGGAGTTTGTCCGGGACGAGATAGCCCGCGGCCGGGCTATTATTCCCGCCAATATCAACCACCCGGAACTGGAGCCGATGATTATCGGGCGCAATTTTCTGGTGAAGATCAATGGTAACCTGGGTAACTCCGCCGTCGCCTCCAGCATCGAGGAGGAGGTGGCCAAGATGACCTGGGGAATCCGCTGGGGCTCGGATACCATCATGGATCTTTCTACTGGCAAGAATATCCATGAGACACGGGAGTGGATTATCCGTAACTCACCGGTTCCCATTGGTACCGTACCGATCTATCAGGCGTTGGAGAAGGTGGGTGGCAAGGCGGAAGAACTGAGCTGGGAGATCTTTCGCGATACCTTGATAGAGCAGGCGGAGCAGGGAGTGGATTACTTCACTATCCATGCCGGTGTATTGCTGCGACACATACCGCTTACTGCAAAACGGGTTACCGGTATTGTATCGCGCGGAGGCTCCATTCTGGCCAAGTGGTGTCTGGCCCACCATCAGGAAAATTTTCTTTATACCCATTTCGAGGATATCTGCGAGATCATGAAAGCCTATGATGTCTCTTTCTCGCTGGGTGACGGCCTCCGTCCCGGCTGCATTGCCGATGCCAACGATGCGGCGCAGTTCGGTGAACTCGAGGTGCTGGGTGAATTGACCAAGATCGCCTGGAAGCATGAGGTGCAAACCATTATCGAGGGGCCGGGTCATGTGCCGATGCATTTGATCAAGGAAAATATGGACAAACAGCTGGAGTGTTGTGATGAGGCTCCGTTCTATACTCTGGGGCCACTGACCACCGATATTGCACCCGGTTATGATCATATTACATCCGGGATCGGAGCGGCGATGATTGGCTGGTATGGCTGCGCCATGCTCTGCTATGTCACACCCAAGGAGCACCTGGGACTGCCCAATCGTGATGATGTGAAGGAAGGGATCATTGCCTACAAGATCGCCGCCCATGCTGCCGATCTGGCCAAGGGTCATCCGGGTGCACAGGTTCGCGATGATGCCATGTCCAAGGCCCGGTTTGAGTTCCGCTGGGAGGATCAGTTTGCCATCGGTCTGGATCCGGACCGTGCCCGTGAATATCATGATGAAACCCTGCCCAAGGAGGCGCACAAGGTAGCCCATTTCTGCTCCATGTGCGGCCCCAGCTTCTGTTCGATGAAAATTACTCAGGAGGTGCGTGATTATGCCAGGCAGCAAGGTCTGTCTGAACAGGAGGCGCTGCGCAAGGGGATGGAAGAGAAGTCAGTGGAGTTTGTAAGGCAGGGTGGCAATATCTACCCGAAGGCGTAGTACTCTGGCAAAAGTGAACCATATATTATGCCGCTTCTGACTCCAGCCGTTCCAGGCGGTAGCCATGCTGGTAGATCGCGCTCAGCCGCCAACCGTACTCCGGAGTGAGATGCAGTTTGTTACGCAGCCGGCTGATGTGGGTATCCACGGTGCGGGTGTTGATCTCTGGCGGCATGTTCCACACCTTTTCCAGAATAAACCCGCGTGACAGCAGCTTGCCGTTGTTGCGCAGCAGGAATACTGCCAGGGCGAACTCCTTCTGGGTCAGTTCGATGGTTTCGTTTCCGAAATGAATGGCCCGTTCTGCGAAGGCGATGCGGAATGGCCCGATCTCCAGCACTTCACTTTCGGCCTCTCCTGTATGAGCACGGCGTACCGCGGCGTCGATTCGCGCCATCAGTTCCAGCTGTTTGACCGGCTTAATCATATAGTCATCAGCGCCGGTCTGTAGTGCGCGAACGATATCCTGTTCGCTGTCGCGGGCGGTGACAAAAATAATTGGAGTGTTTTGGCAGTGTTCCTGGCGAATCCATTCCAGTATTTCGATGCCGCTGGTATCCGGCAGCATCCAGTCCAGGATAAAAAGATCGTAGCGGCGGTGCTGTTTCAGGGCAGTGGTGAAGGAATCCCCTGTTTCATAACTGTCACATTGGTGGCCGGCGCTCTCCAGCCACAGCTTTATCAGTTCCACTTGATTTGGATCGTCTTCCAGCAAAGCGATATACACAGTCTGAATCCTCAGTATTGGTGTTGGTAATAGCCTTATCGGAGTGTAGCAGAAATACCTTGAGTGATTCCGGGACTTCGGTTGTCAGCGGTTCTCTCTCCGGCTGATTTGTAACAGTACCTTATCCAGCATGGTATAGGGAAGCAGGCGTTTCAGGGTGCCGAACAGCCAAGTGGGAAAGGTGACGTAGTAACGCACTTTCGGCCGCTTGCTTTCCAGTGCGTGAATCACCTTTTTCAGTACTGCCTCTGGTGGCAAAGTAAAAGGGGCAGCGGGTCCCGATTTGGTCAGCCGTTGTTCCATAGCCAGATATGTGTCGCGGTGGATGCTCTGCCCGGCATCGATATTCCTCTGGAACATGGCGTGCGCGTTGGCCCGGAAGCGGCTGGTGATCGGGCCGGGCTCGATCAGGGAAACATGGATGTTGCTGCCGTCCAGCTCCAGGCGCAGGGTGTCGGTCAGCCCCTCCAGCGCGTATTTGCTGGCGTTGTAGGCGCCACGATAGGCCATGGCGACGAACCCCAGCACCGAACTGTTCTGGATGATGCGGCCGTAGCCCTGGCGCCGCATCACCGGGATGACGAGGCGGGTCAGCTCGTGGGTGCCGAACAGGTTGGTCTCGAACTGGGCGCGCAGCACCTCGCGGGGCAGATCCTCGACAGCGCCCGGCTGGCCGTAGGCGCCGTTGTTGAACAGGGCGTAGAGGGTGCCGCCGGTCTGCTCCAGAACCCCGTCCACGGCGCGCCGGATGGAGGCGGAGTCATTCAGATCCAGCTGCAGCGCCTCCAGCCCGGCCGCCTGCAGGGCTTCCACATCCGCCATCTTGCGAGCGCTGGCGAACACCCGGTAGCCGCGGGCGCGCAGCCCCTCGGCCACGCAGCGCCCGATGCCGCTGGAGCAGCCGGTGATCAGGATGGAGCGGTCAGCTGGATTCAACGGTCTCTTCATCATGTTCTCTCTGTTGCTGCAGTTCCCACATGTGGGCATAGAGTCCCCCTTGTGCCAACAGCTCCCGGTGGGTGCCGCGCTCCACGATGCGGCCCTGATCCATCACCAGGATCTTGTCCGCATCCACGATGGTGGAGAGGCGGTGGGCGATCACCAGGGTGGTGCAGGCGCTGGAGGCCTCACGCAGCGTCTGCAGGATGGCCTGCTCGGATTTCGAGTCGAGGCTGGAGGTGGCCTCGTCGAACACCATGATCTTCGGGTCCTTGAGCAGGGCGCGGGCGATGGCGATGCGTTGCTTCTCGCCGCCGGAGAGCTTGAGGCCGCGCTCTCCCACCTGGGTGTCGTACCCCTCCGGCAGTGATTCGATGAAGCGGTCCAGATGAGCCATGCGCGCCGCCTCCATCACCGCCTCGCGATCTGCTTCCGGGTTGCCGTAGGCGATGTTGTAGTAGATGGTGTCGTTGAACAGTACCGTATCCTGCGGCACGATGCCGATTGCCCTGCGCAGGCTGCGCTGGGTCACCTCGCGAATATCCTGGCCATCGATGAGGATGCGGCCGCCGGTGACATCATAGAAACGGAACAGCAGGCGCGACAGGGTGGACTTGCCGGCGCCGCTGTGGCCCACCACCGCCACCTTCTTTCCGGCGGGAACGGTGAAATCCACCCCGAACAGGATCTGCCGCTGCGGTGTGTAGCCGAACTCCACCTGCTTGAAACGGATCTCGCCGCGGCTGACCATCAGATCGGGCGCGCCGGGTTTGTCATTCACCTCGGCGTGCTGCTCCAGCAGGCCGAACATCCGCTCCAGATCCGCCAGGGAGTGCTTGATCTCCCGGTAGACGAAGCCGAGGAAGTTCAGCGGCATGTAGAGCTGCAGCAGGAAGGCGTTGACCAGCACCAGATCGCCAAGGGTCATCTCGCCAGTGGTTACCCGCTCTGCCGCCAGATAGATCAGCAGGGTGATGCCGGTGGCGATGATCGCACCCTGGCCGAAGTTCAGTGCCGACAGGGAGGTCTGGTTCCTGATCGCCGCCTGCTCCCACTGTGACATATGTTCGTCATAGCGGCGGGTCTCGTAATCCTCGTTGTTGAAATACTTGACAGTTTCGTAGTTGAGCAGCGCGTCGATGGCGCGGGTGTTGGCGCGCGAGTCCATCTCGTTCATGGTGCGGCGGAACTTCATGCGCCACTCGGTCACCACCAACGTGTAGGTGATGTAGGCGGCGATGCTGGCAAAGGTGATGAGCCCGAACCAGACATCGTAGCTGAACAGCAGGATGCCGATCACCATGCCGATCTCCACCAGCGTCGGGATGATGTTGAACACCATGAAATTGAGCAGGAAACCCAGACCGCGCGTACCCCGTTCGATATCCCGGGAGACCCCTCCGGTCTTGCGCTCCAGATGAAAGCGCAGGGAGAGATCGTGCAGATGGCGGAACACCTGCAGGGCGATGCTGCGGATTGCCCCCTGGGTAACCTTGGCGAACACCGCGTCACGCAGCTCGCCGAACAGGGAGCTGGTCAGGCGCAGCAGACCATAGGCCAGGATGAGCGACAGTGGCAGGACGATGACCGGGTTCTGCGCGGCATCCAGCGCATCCACAATCTGCTTCAGCACCAGCGGGACGCTGACATTGGCCACCTTGGCCAGGATCAGCAGGCTGAACGCCAGGATCACCCTGCTGCGGTAGCGCCACAGATAGGGGAACAGGGAGCGGATGGCCTTCAGGTCGCGTCCGGCGGAGGTCTCGGGAAAGTGATCGCGATAGCGCATCCAGGTATAATAACGGGTTATCTCTTGAATCGGGCTGATGTGGCCCTATGTTAACGCATATTTCAATTGACGGGAGAGCTGTAAATGCCGATCTACGAATATCAGTGCCAAAGTTGTGAACATAAACTGGAAGCGATGCAGAAGATGAGTGATGAACCGCTCAAGGAGTGCCCGGAGTGCGGCAAGCCGGAGCTGAAAAAGCTGATCTCGGCAGCTGGCTTCCGGCTCAGCGGGAGTGGCTGGTATGAGACCGACTTCAAGTCCGGCAACAAGAAAAATATAGCTGGTGACAAGCCGAAGAGCGAGTCGCCTGCTCCGTGTGGGGCGAATACCTCCTGCCCGGCCTGTCCTGACTGATTTATCAACTCGAGTTGCGCGGGCGTGGTGCAGGTCGTACCATGCCCTTCATTTTACATTTGAGAATACAAGGGACAGAGATGCGTACCCATTATTGTGGACAGATCCGCGCGGCGGATATCGATGGCGAGATAACCGTCAGTGGCTGGGTTCACCGCCGCCGGGATCACGGTGGAGTGATCTTTATCGATCTGCGTGATCGGGAGGGGTTGCTGCAGGTGGTGTTCGATCCCGATGCCGAAGCCGCCTTTGCCACCGCGGAGAAGGTGCGCAGCGAATATGTGCTGCGGGTCACCGGCAAGGTGCGCATCCGGCCGGAGGGAACCGAGAATCCCGACATGCCCACCGGCCAGGTAGAGCTGCTGGGCAGGCAGCTGGAGATCCTCAACAGCGCCGAGACCCCGCCGTTTCAGCTGGATATCGAGGATGACGAGGTCTCCGAGGAGCTGCGCCTGCGCTACCGTTACATCGATCTGCGCCGTCCACAGATGCTGGAGCGTCTGAAGCTGCGCTCCGAGGTGGTGCGGGTGCTGCGCAACTTTCTCGACGACAACGGCTTCATGGATATCGAGACCCCGATGCTGACCCGCGCCACGCCGGAGGGGGCCCGCGACTATCTGGTGCCGAGTCGCACCCACCAGGGGAGTTTCTTCGCCCTGCCGCAGTCGCCACAACTGTTCAAGCAGCTGCTGATGATGTCCGGTCTGGACCGCTACTACCAGATCGTGCGCTGCTTCCGGGACGAGGATCTGCGCGCCGATCGCCAACCGGAGTTCACCCAGCTGGATATCGAGACCTCATTCATGGACGAGGAGCAGATCATGGCCATGATGGAGGGGATGATGCGCCAGCTGTTCCGGCGGGTGCTCGACGTGCAGCTGCCGGACCCCTTCCCGCGCATGACCTACGCCGAGGCGATGCAGCGGTTCGCCTCCGACAAGCCGGATCTGCGAATCCCGCTGGAGCTGGTGGATATCGGCGATCTGCTGGTGGATGTGGAGTTCAAGGTGTTCTCCGGGCCGGCCAGCGATCCGGCGGGGCGGGTCGCCGCGCTGCGCCTGCCGCAGGGGAGCAAGCTATCACGCAAGGATATCGACGAATACACCAGGTTCGTCGGCATCTACGGCGCCCGGGGTCTGGCCTATATCAAGGTGAACGACCCGGACAAGGGGCGCGAAGGGCTGCAGTCCCCGATCCTCAAATTCCTGCCGGATGCCGCCATCGACGGCATCATGGCCCGCACCGGCGCAGAGGCGGGGGATCTGATCTTCTTCGGTGCCGACAAGGCCAGCGTGGTCAACGAGTCCCTGGGCGCGTTGCGGGTCAGGCTGGGGCACGACTGTGGTCTGGTGGAGGAGGGGTGGCGCCCGCTGTGGGTGGTGGATTTCCCCATGTTCGAGTGGGATGGCAAGGAGCAGCGCTGGTACTCCCTGCATCACCCCTTCACCTCGCCGAAGGAGGAGCATCTGGAGCTGCTGGAGAGCGATCCCGCCGCCTGCCACTCCCGCGCCTACGACATGATCCTCAACGGCACCGAGCTGGGCGGTGGCTCCATGCGTATCCACCGGGAGGAGGTACAGGAGAGCGTCTTCCGCGCACTGGGGATCGGTGAACAGGAGGCGCGCGACAAGTTCGGCTTCCTGCTGGACGCCCTCAAATACGGCTGCCCGCCCCACGGCGGCGTCGCCTTCGGACTGGATCGGCTGGTGATGCTTATGTCCGGCGCCAGCTCCATCCGCGACGTAATGGCCTTTCCCAAGACCCAGAGCGCCAACTGCCTGCTCACCCAGGCTCCCTCCGGGGTCAGCTATGCCCAGCTGCGCGAGTTGGGGATTCGTTTACGCAAGCCGGTAACAGAGAAACAGTCTTCGCAATAGTGGAACACTGCTACTGCAACATGGCGCGTTGTGCTACTGAACGTTTTTCTGCGGAAAAGAGGGGGACGTATTAACGTGCAGAGCTGCCGCGCTGATTGCCTGTGCAATTTCCTGGCTTAGTTGCGACACTGCCCGGCTCTGGGCGGAAACAATCGCCTTGTATCCATTCCCGTCAACCGGCCTGGTAACAGATGTCTTGTTGCTTGTGAGGAGTTTGTTATTGTGCCGGTCCAGAACGCTCCAGCGGGCAACCAGATTTATCTGCCGGCCCGAACCGGCGTCCATCCGGATCACATCAATCAGAATTTGATAGGGAAAACTGCCGGTTTTGTATCCGGGATAGAGAGAGACGCGGGAGGTGTCCAGCAGCCGGGAGAGGTTTTCCGCCAACACGCGGGAAAAATTTCCCAGCAGCGGCTCTGCCCAGCGGTGGAACTCTTCATAGGTGACCTCGTTCGCATCATTGCGCAATGCGATCTGCGGACGGAGCAGATAATCTGGCAGGGTGACGGGGCCAACGATGATTCCGGGGCCTGAATTTTGTGTCGGGCTGTCGGTTTTTTCCAGCGGGGTGAGCAAGTAGAAGTGTGACGGCCGGGTGGTTCCGCAGGCGGCCAGCAAGACCAGACAGCAGGCGCACAGGGCAACAGATCTCGGCAGAGTAGTCATCGCTATTTTTTCCCCTTCAGCAGTGTTTCCGGATTGCGTTCAATGGTGTCTGACAGAATGCGCAATGAGCGGGCAGATTCGGTCAGCTCCTGCAGCGCACGGGAGAGCTGGTAGTGCAGTTCGGAGTCGTCGGAGAGCTGCTCCCCGATGGTGCTGAATGCTTCGTTGGCCTGTTCCATGGAGTGCTGGAAACTGGCGGACATGGTTTCGGCATGGCTGTCCAGATTGCTGGTCATGGTGCGTATCTCAGCGAGCGCTTTTTGTGCGTCAACCAGTGTTTTGTTCAGGTTGGAGGAGATGGGTGCTATCTGTCCGTCCAGATTGGCGACCAGGGTGTCGACATTTTTCAGAACCTTGTTGAGGGAGTGGATGGTATCCATCAGTTCGGGTGAGTTGACCAGCTGCTCCAGCCCGGACATGGTGGCGGCCAGGTTGTCGAGCAGTTTTTCGTAGCTGTAGTTCTCCAGTTTTCCGCCCAGTTTGTCCAGCAGTGAGGGGACTGTGGGGATCTCCGGGTAGTCGGTTATTGCGCCGACATATTTGGGGGTTTCATCTGGATAGTAGTCAAGCTGGATGAAGAGTTGTCCGGTAATGAAACTGTGGATCTGCAGTTGCGCGCGCAGGCCGCGATCCACCAGACTTTGCAGATCAAACCGTCCCCCGGAAGTTTCGCCTTTGCCGGCAGCAGTCGAGAATCGGCGCGGGTTTATTTCGATATGTACCGGAATATAGATCTGCTCTGTTTCCGGATCCACCTGCAGTGTGATGTCGGTCACTGTCCCCACCTTGACGCCGCGAAAGCTGACCGGGGAGCCGACGGTCAGTCCGGTTACCGTGTTTTCAAAGAAGAGGACGTAGTGTTTTTTCTTGGAAAACATGGCGCCATCGCTGAGCAGGAATGTTGCCAGAACAAACAGTCCGATGGCGGCGACCACGAACAGTCCGATCAGGGTTGGGTTGGCTTTTTTGCTCATATCTTGCCCCGGTTCAGAAAGGCGCGCACCTTGAGATTTTCCGATTTGTCACGCAGCATTTTTGGGTCACCCTGGGCAATGATGGTTCGGCTCTCATTATCGAGAAAAACCGAATTGTTTCCAATAGCAAAGATACTGGCCAGTTCATGGGTCACCACCACGATGGTTGCCCCCAGGCTGTCGCGGATCTCCAGAATCAACTCGTCCAGTCGCCGGGAGCTGATGGGATCGAGTCCGGCAGAGGGTTCATCGAAAAACAGCACTTCAGGGTCCAGCGCGATGGCTCGTGCCAGACTGGCCCGTTTGCGCATGCCACCGCTGATCTCGGAGGGGTAGAACTGCTCGAAACCGGCCAGCCCTACCAGTGCCAGTTTCAGGGAGGCGATCTCATGTACTTCCCGTTCACTCAAATCGGTGTATTCGCTGAGCGGCAGGGCGATGTTCTCTTCCAGCGTCATGGAGCTCCATAGCGCACCACTCTGGAACAGGACTCCGAAACGGCGTTTCAACATCTCCTGCTCCCGTGGTGGGGCCTTCCAGAAATTGATCTCGTCGAACCAGATCTCCCCCTTTTTCGGTGATTTGAGACCGATGAGATGTTTGAGCAGGGTGCTCTTGCCGCAGCCGCTGCCGCCCATGATGATGAACACATCGCCGCGGTTGATGGTGAAGTTCAGATCGCGCTGGATCACGAAATCACCGTAGGCCATGGTGAGATCCACCACCCGGATATGTGCCTCGCTGCTCATATGCCAAGCTTCTGGTACATGATGGTCATCAGCGAAGCGGAGATGACGATGAATACGATGGCGGTGACTACTGCAGAGGTGGTTGCTTTACCCACCGCCGAGGCACTGCGCCCGCACTGCATACCGCGCAGACAACCGGCGATGGCGATCAGTGTTCCGTACACCACCCCCTTGCTGAGTCCCACCAGAAAGTGCTGCATGGTAAGCGCGGAGAGGGTCTGCTGATAGTACTCGCTCATGTCCACATTGAAGGCCATTACCGCCACCAGCATGCCGGCCACCATCCCCACCAGACTGGCGTAAAGAGTCAGCAGCGGAGCCATCAGGATCAGCGCCAGCATGCGCGGCAGCACCAGGAAGTCGATGGGGGAGATCCCCAGCGTCCGGTAGGCGTCGATCTCCTCGTTCACCTGCATGGTGCCCAGCTGGGCGGCGAAGGCGGCCCCGGTGCGGCCGGCCAGGATGATACCGGTCATCAGGGCGCCGATCTCCCGCGACATGCCGATCCCTACCAGATCCGCAATATAGATCTGGGCGCCGAACTGCGCCAGCTGCACCGCCCCCATGTAGGCCAGAATCAGCCCCACCAGAAAACTGATCAGTGAGACGATGGGCAGCGCCTGTGGCCCCGCCTCCTGGAGAACCAGCGCCAGATCCGAGCGCCGGTATTGCGCCTTGCCGCGCAGTAGCCGTCCCATGGCTAGGGTAACCTCGCCAATGAAGCGAACCATTGCCGGTGCGCCGTGAATCAGATCCAGGGTGACCTCACCCACATATTTCAGAACCGAGGGTGGCTCCACATGCCGGCCGGTTGCCTCCTCCGGGACTGCGAAGGCGAGCTTCAACAGCCGCTGGGCGCCTTCCGGCAGCCCGCTGTTGTCCACCTCGATATTCCGGCGGTTGCAGAGTTTTATTACATTGCGCAGGAAGTTGATCAGGCCGCTGTCCCAGCCAGAGATGCCGTCGGATGCAAACACGACCCGGTGAATCCGGGCGGCCTCTCCCAGCTGCTTTTCCACCTCATCGGCCGAGGGGAGGCGATCCCGCATCCGCCAGCTGCCGGACAGGCCGATCTGCAGGGTGGTGTCGCCGAGGAGGGAGAGATCCAGCTTCCAGGGCGGTTGTTCTGTAGTACGCGAGGCGTTCAGCTGATTTTTCCCGGTGGGTGGATTACAACAATCTGTTTTGTCGGGGTTATTTTAGCATGACGCCAGTTCCTTAAACTAGATGGAGGCAATACCAAGGCATGTAAATCAAATTGGGATTTTTTCTGTGGATCAATTTACCGCTTGTTGCTGGTTCGGTGGATATGATAGAAGGGAAATCAAGCAACGTTAGCAAATGCAGCATGAACCAGGCGGGTATCAGGAACCTCTATGAATACAACTCTATATTGGCACGACTACGAGACCTTCGGCGCCGATCCGAAGCGGGATCGCCCCGCCCAGTTTGCCGGGCTGCGCACCGACGAGGCGCTCAACGAGATCGGCGAACCGCTGGTCATCTACTGCAAACCGCCGCGGGACCTGCTGCCCCATCCGGATGCCTGTCTGCTCACCGGGATTACGCCTCAGCAGGCGGATGAGCAAGGGCTCCCGGAGCCGGAGTTCATCGCTCACATCCATGCCCAGCTGGCGCAGCCGGGAACCTGCGGGGTGGGTTACAACACCCTGCGCTTCGACGATGAGGTGACCCGCTACACCCTCTACCGCAACTTCTATGACCCCTATGCCCGCGAGTGGCAGAACGGCAACTCGCGCTGGGACATCATCGATCTGGTGCGCATGACCTATGCTCTGCGGCCTGAGGGGATCGAGTGGCCCCGGCACGAGGATGGCCGGCCCAGCTTCCGGCTCGAGGATCTGGCCGTCACCAACGGCATCGGCCATGAGGCCGCGCACGATGCCCTCTCCGACGTGCGCGCCACCATTGCTTTGGCGCGTCTGGTACGTGAGCGCCAGCCGCGTCTCTACGAGTGGCTGTTTCGGCTGCGCCACAAGCGCAAGGCGGCCGAACAGCTGGACTTGGTCCATCACCGGCCGGTCCTGCACACCTCGCGGATGTACCCGGCCGAGATCGGCTGCACCACGTTGGTGATGCCGCTGGCCGCCGAGCCGCGCAACAGCAACGGCGTGCTGGTCTATGATCTGCGCCACGATCCGGAGCCGTTTCTGGGGCTGGATGTGGAGGCGCTGCATGACCGTCTGTTCACCCGCAGCGAGGAGCTGCCGGAGGGGGTGCCGCGGCTGCCGGTCAAGTCGGTCAAGATCAACAAGTGTCCGGCCCTTGCCCCGCAGAGTACTCTCGTTGAGGCGGCCATCGAACGCCTTGCCATCGATCTGGATGCCTGCACTCGGTACCACGAGCTGCTGAGCGCTGACAGCGGGTTCATGCAGCGGGTTGCCCAGGCCTATGGCGGCAGGGAGTTTGCTCCCGCCGAGGATGTGGATCTGGCTCTGTATGACGGATTTTTTGATGATGCCGACCGCAACCTGCTGGCCCGGGTGCGTGCTGCCACTCCGCAGGCGCTTGCCCGAAAAGCGTTCCATTTTCAGGACAAGCGCCTGCCGGAATTGCTGTTCCGTTATCGGGCCAGAAACTGGCCGGAGACTCTATCGGAGCAGGAGCTGCAGCGTTGGGAGCAGTTACGCTGTCAGCGAGTTCGCAACGGAATAGGCGGCAATACGCTGGGCCTGGAAGCGTATTGTGAACGGATTGCGCTACTGCGCAAGGAGCGTGAGGGAGAGAGTAAGGCGCAGCAATGCCTGGATGCGCTGGACGAGTGGGCGGAGCGCTTGGCGGCCTGCCGGATTCAGGATGACTCCACTGCGTAGGTCGCTGGCTTGTGGAGCATCAGCGCCAGCTGACAATCTCGTCCAGATGCCGCCGTGGTGACAGTTCTGCAACCTCGGCAGGATAACCGATGCTGAGGATCGACAGGGGGATCTGATCGGCCTCCAGTCCCAGTATCTCCCGCACCCGCTGTTCGTCAAAATCCCCAACCCATGTGGAGGCCATTCCGGCGGCTACTACGGCCAGTTGGGCATAGGTGGCCGCGATGGTGGTGTCCTGCAGCGCGTAGATGTTGGCGCCACGTTCACCAAAGTGCTCGGCGGAGCGTACCGGTTCTGCGCTGAATACCAGAACAACGGGTGCTTCGGCGATAAACTGCTGCCGGGAGGCCGCTTCGGCCAGCTGTTTGCGGATCTGTTCATTGCGGACAACGGTGATGTGATAGGCCTGAAGATCGCCTGCAGAAGGTGCGGCGCAGGCGGTCTCCAGAATGGCGTTCAGCTTTTCCGCTTCTACCGGTGTATCCGTCTGGTATTTGCGAATGGAGTGACGGTGACGGACGGTTTCAAAAAAATCCCACATGGTTTTTCTCCTGTTACCTGGGAGGCTGTCCGAGAATAGAGAGCCTACTGCGGAAAGCCGTTTTGGTCCATTTTTCCGCTCATTTTCGTTAAATATGAATCACTATTTGCCTCGAATGACCAAAAAATGGACTCAAAACGGCTTTCCCTCGCTACGACCACCACGGATGGCGGAAGTGTCGGTTTTGCAGGAGCAACAAGCCGGTCGGCCCCTATTCTCGGACAGCCTCCTGGTTGAACAGGGTTACTGCCTTCGTTTTGGAGCAGAGTAGTCCGGGAAATTGAGTCGAAGTACGCGCCGGGCATCATCAGCCAGACCCTGTCGCCCCATGTGTTCATAGGCTCTGGACATGATATCAAGAGCTTCGGCAACAGAAAGGGTGTTTTGATAGTGCTCAACAACATATCTGGCCCGGTTGACGGCGGCCAGCCAGGCCTCTCTTTCCATATAGAATCTGGCGACATGGATTTCGTGACGGGCCAGGCTGTTGAGCAGGTACTTCATGCGCTGCAGCGCGTCGGGACGATATTTGCTGTCGGGAAATTTACGGGCCAGTTCGGTGAAATAGGTAAATGATCGCCGCAGATGGCCGGGATCCCGCTCGGTCGGATCCTGATTGAATGTTTTATTCAGGAAGTTTTCTCCCTGTGAGAAGCTGGCCAGTCCGCGCAGATAGTAGGCGTAATCGACATTGGGGTGGCGCGGGTGCTGTTTGATGAAATTGTCGGCAGCAGCGATAGCCGATTCCGGCTCATCCCCTTTGTAGTAGGCATAAATGATATCCAGATCCGCCTGTTCCGCATGCCTGCCGTAGGGGTAGGCCGTTTTTAGCTCTTCATAGTAGCGAATGGCGGTTTCATAGTCCCGATTGTCCAGTGCGGTTTTGGCTTCCTGGTAGTAGCGCTGCGCTGACCACTCTGTTTTTTTGTCAACGCTGGCGCAGGCACCGAGCAGCAGAATCAACGATAAAATAAGAAGACGGGCTAGTAGTTGCATTATGTTAGAGTATCCGGCAATTTCAGCATCAGGTGAGATGCCCTGGTTATGATTCATTTGGTCAACAGTGGTTCCTATTTTATCTGAAACATGAATAAATCGATAGCAACAAGCGATATTGGGGAATCGGAACAACGGCTGGCTGCCCGTATTCCAGAAGCGATGGCCGGGTTGCGCCTTGACCGGGCGTTGGTAGAGCTGTTTCCCGACTATTCGCGCAGTCGTCTCAGCCAGTGGATAAAATCGGGGCAGGTGCAGGTGAACGGTTGCCGTTTCTCCCCCAGCGACAAGGTGGCCGGAGGCGAACGGGTGGAGCTGGAGGTGCGGCTGGAGCCGCTGGAGAGCTGGAAGCCCCAGGATATTCCGCTGCACGTCGTTTATGAAGATGATGCCATTCTGGTGATTAACAAGCCGGCAGGTCTGGTGGTGCATCCCGCTGCTGGCAATCCGGATGGAACTCTGCTCAACGCACTGTTGCACCACGCGCCGGAGCTGGCACAGGTGCCCCGTGCCGGTATCGTCCATCGTCTCGACAAGCAGACCACTGGCCTGATGGTGGTGGCGCGTGATGTGACCAGCCATATCCGGTTGGTGGAGCAGCTCCAGGCCCGCAGCGTCAGCCGTCAGTATAGTGCGGTGGTGGTAGGAGTAATGCCGTCCGGTGGAACGGTGGATGTCCCTATCGGGCGTCACCGCGTGGATCGCAAGCGTATGGCGGTGACCGGGCAGGGCAGACAGGCCATCACTCACTATCGGGTGGCGGAACGGTTTGCCGCCCACACCCTGATCGATGTGCGCCTGGAGACCGGCCGGACTCACCAGATCCGAGTTCACTTGGCGCATATTCGCTATCCGCTGGTGGGTGATCCGGTCTATGGCGGACGGCTGCGGATTCCCGCGGGCTGTGGCGACGAGCTGAGGGAAACCTTGCGTAACTTCAAGCGCCAGGCGCTGCATGCCGGCTGCTTGGGGATTATCCATCCCGCCACCGGAGAGGCGATGGAATGGCAGACAGCACTGCCGGAGGATATGGCCCAGCTTCTCGAATGGTTGCGGGCAGATTCCCGAACCCATGTGGTCTGACTGGATCACACCGGACTGGCCTGCGCCGGAGTGGGTGCGGGCCTGTGTTACCACCCGGTGGGGTGGCGTCAGTAGCGGACCTTACGACTCCCTGAACCTGGGCGATCATGTGGGTGACCATCCTGCAGCGGTTCGGGAGAACCGAAGGCGGCTGTTCTCCGTTCTGGAGCTGCCGGAGGAACCTCTCTGGCTCCGGCAGGTGCATGGGAACCGGGTGGTCGAGGCTGGAGCAGCTTCGCCGGGGTGTGAGGCAGATGCCTCATTCAGCCGCGTCCGGGGTCAGGTATGTGTCGTCATGAGCGCCGATTGTCTGCCGCTGCTGTTGTGTGACCATACAGGTAGCTGTGTGGCGGCGCTTCATGCCGGATGGCGTGGATTGGCCGATGGAGTTATTGAGGCGGCGCTGGGCAGACTGCAGACGCCCGCCAGCGAGATCCTGGCCTGGCTGGGTCCCGCCATCGGTCCTGACCACTTTATGGTGGGGGATGAGGTACGGCAGCGGTTTCTGCAGCACGACAGCCGGGCTGAAACGGCATTCCGTCCTGCAGGCAGACGCTGGCTGGCGGATATCTATCTGCTGGCCCGGCAACGGTTGCATGGTAGCGGAGTGAGCGCTGTATACGGTGGAGGGGAATGCACCTTCCAGAATCGGGAGCGCTATTTCTCCTACCGGCGGGATGGTACGACAGGCCGTATGGCGAGCCTGATCTGGTTAACCTGAATGGAGTGACAGAACCATGAGCAAGCAGTGGTACATGTTGACCGTAGTGGGAGAGGATCGCCCCGGTATCGTCGCCCGGGTGACAACGGCACTGTTCGAGGGCGGTTGCAATCTTGGTGAGGCGTCCATGATGCGGCTCGGTGGAAACTTCACCATTATGCTGATGGTCGAGCTGGAAGGAAGCGATGGCGAACTCCGGAAGCTGCTTGAACCAGCTGCCCGTTCGCTCAATCTGCATATTCACATCGACGGCATCAAGGGACGGTTGCATCGCCACCTGGAGCCGGATGTGAGTATCACTGTCTATGGTGCCGATCGGGCCGGAATCGTTGCCAGGGTCACGGGTGTGCTGGCGGATGCGGGGCTGCATGTTCTGGAACTGGACTCCGACGTGGCGGGGAGCAGGGAAACCCCGATCTACGTCATGCATATCGAAGGTCATGCTGGAGAGGGCATCGATGCATTGCGTTCGGCGCTGAAGCTGATAGAGCGTGACGGAATCGAGGTGAATCTGCAACCTGTCGACACGATGGTGGGTTGATCCGTGGTGGTTCTGGAGATCTTCACCTATCCCGATGAACGGCTTAAACAGATTTCGCAGCCGGTACAGCGGGTCGATGATGCGCTGCGTACTTTTATCGCCGAACTGGAACAGACCATGCGCCACTCCCCCGGCGGAGTGGGGATCGCGGCGCCCCAGGTTGGTCGTTTCCAGCGCATCGTCATCGTTGATGTCTCCGCCAAACCCAAAATCGCCAATCATGGGCGGATGATACTTGTAAATCCGGAAATCCTCTCTTGGGAAGGGATGGTAAAGGGACGAGAGGGATGCATGTCGGTGCCTGATTATACCGGCAACGTCATGCGTGCTGAACGTGTTACTGTAAGCGCCCTCGACGAACAGGGCGAGCCGCGGGAATACCACTGTGAAGGATACGAAGCCCGCGCCATACAGCATGAGATCGACCACCTGGATGGGCTGCTGTTTCTGGATCGACTGGTCAGCCGCCGCACTGACCTGTTCCGGCGCAAGAATTATGGTGAAAAAAAACGGCGTAGGGGAGAGGGTGGCGCAACTCCACGGTGATGGGCAAACCCCGGGGGACAGGGCACCCATAAGGGATGCCTTTGTCCCTCGGTGAATACTCCGCTATACACAGCTTATTGGCCATCTGTTCCATAAGGTTGGGCAGTGGAGGGTCATTTGGCAAATTGACTGCTCGCCGTGCCAGGGGTTCTCAAACCGGCTGTTGCAGAGACTCCCATGCAGCGGCATGGAACCGCGGATATAATCACTTCCCATGACTGTAGCCATTATTCTGGTTTTTCTGTTGGTTCTGGGGGTTGTCGTCTGTCTGCGTGCCAGTGAGGCCAACTGGGGGCGGGGATGGCGTAATGCCGTGGATGGTTTTGTGCGGCTGTTCTGCCGCTGGTTTCATCGTCTGCAGTATCAGCCGATTCCGTTGCCAGAGGAGGGACCGGCTTTGGTAGTTTCCAATCATTTCTCCGGTCTGGATCCGTTGCTGCTGGTTACGGCGTCACGGCGACCGTTGCGGTTTCTGATCGCCGAGGAGGAGTATCGGCGTTTCGGGTTTACCTGGCTTTTTCGCGCTGCCGGTTGTATCCCGGTGGATCGCAGCCGGCGTCCTGACATTGCACTGCTGCAGGCGCGCCGGGCGCTGGAGCGGGGTGAGGTGATTGCCCTGTTTCCGCACGGCAAGATTCATCTGGATTCCGATCCGCCGCGCAAGCTGAAAAAGGGTGTGGTCAAGCTGGCGCAGTGGCACGGTTGTCCGATCTATCCGGTGCGTCTGGATGGTATTCGGGGGGAGGGGCAGACGGTTTCGGCTGTGGTGATGCGCAGTCAGGCGCGGCTGCACAGTTTTCCTCCGCTCGATTGCGCCAATCAGTCGCCGGAGTGGTGTCTGGAGCGGGTGCGCGAGTATATCGAGGGGGAGAGGTAGTGGGTACTTCGCTGTGGATTTTCACCATCCTGGGCTGGCTGGCCGGGATCGTGATGCTGGTTCTGGTGGTGATGTTTGTTCAGGATATGTTACAGAAGGAGCATGCCATCCGGCGCAACTTTCCGCTGGTTGGCCGGTTGCGCTATTTTCTGGAGAAGCAGGGGGAGTTTTTCCGCCAGTATTTTTTCGCCATGGATCGGGAGGAGCAGCCTTTCAACCGGGCGACGCGCAGCTGGGTCTATCGTACCGCCAAGGGGAAGGGGGGGCTGATCGGGTTTGGTTCCACCAATGATCTGCGCGAGCCGGGTTCCTATATCTTTGTCAACTCCCCCTATCCCGTGCTGGAGCAGGAGTATGAGCCGTCGCCGCCGCTGGTGATCGGCCCCGATTGTCCGCGGCCGTTTTCCGCCCGTCATCCATTCAATGTCTCCGGGATGAGTTTCGGGGCGCTGTCTGCTCCTGCGGTGTGCGCGCTCTCCAGGGGGGCGGCCGAGGCCGGGGTCTGGATCAATACCGGCGAGGGGGGGCTCTCCTCTTACCATCTGGAGGGAGGAGGGGACATCCTTTTCCAGATCGGTACCGCGAAATATGGTGTGCGTGATGCGGATGGAAAGCTCAGCGATGATCGGCTGCGCGAGCTGGCGGAACAGGTCAAGGCGTTCGAGATCAAGCTCTCCCAGGGGGCCAAGCCCGGCCGTGGCGGGGTGCTGCCGGCGCACAAGGTGACCACTGAGATTGCCCGGATCCGCGGTATTCCGGAGGGAGAGACCTCCAGCAGCCCCAACCGCCATGTGGATATCAGGACGCCGGATGATCTGCTGGATATGATTCAGCATGTGCGTGAGGTGACCGGTCGGCCGGCGGGCTTCAAGATGGCGCTTGGTTCTCCCGCCTATCCCCGCGCCTTGTGCGAGGCCATCCGGCGGCGGGGGGTGGAGTCTGCGCCCGACTTCATCACCGTGGACGGGGGAGAGGCTGGCAGCGGCGCGGCGCCCCAGGTGCTGGCGGACCATGTGGCGCTGCCGATCACCGAGGCGCTTCCCATGCTGGTGGATGTGCTACTGGAGTGCGGTTTGAAAGAGCGGATTCGGGTCATCGCGTCCGGGAAACTGGTAGATTCCGGCCGGGTGGCCTGGGCACTCTGTGCCGGGGCTGACTTTGTGGTCACCGGGCGGGGGTTCATGTTTGCGCTGGGATGCATCCAGTCGATGCAGTGCCCGCACAACACCTGCCCCGCTGGTGTGACGACCCACAACGAGCGGCTGCAAAAAGGGTTGGTAGTGGAGGACAAGGCAAAGCGTGTGGCCAGCTACGCCCACTGGGTCAACCATGAGGTGGATCTGCTGGCCCACTCCTGCGGTCTGGCCAATGCCCGGGAGTTTCGGCGTGAGCATGTGCGTATTGTGCAGAGCGCGGGTCACAGTCTGCCGATGGATGAGATCTATCCTTATCCTTCCCCGGGGCAGGTAGAGGCTTGAATATCCGATTTCCGTCCACATGTTATGGTTAACACTATTCAACCAATGGGGAGCCCATAGCAATGCGAATGGACAAACTGACCACCAAATTTCAAATGGCCCTGGCCGATGCACAGAGTCTGGCGCTGGGCCGCGATCACCAGTTTATTGAACCGCTGCATCTGATGACCGCCCTGCTGGACCAGGAGGGAGGCACGGTACGCCATCTGCTGGCCCAGGCCGGGGTTAATATCAACAGTTTGCGCTCCGCGCTGGGCGAGGCGCTGGATAAACTGCCTTCGGTAGAGGGAGCCGGGGGCGAGGTGCATATCTCCAATGAGCTGGGCCGCCTGCTCAATCTGACCGACAAGCTGGCCCAGAAGCGCAAGGATCAATATATCTCCAGCGAACTGTTTGCCCTGGTTGCGGTAGAGGACAAGGGTCAGCTGGGCGATCTGTTGCGTAAGGCAGGAGCGAACAAGGAGGCTGTTGAAAAGAGCATCGAAATGGTGCGCGGTGGTCAGCAGGTCAATGATCCCAATGCGGAAGATCAACGTCAGGCGCTGGAGAAATATACCGTAGATCTGACCGAACGTGCCGAGCTGGGCAAACTTGATCCGGTGATCGGGCGTGACGACGAGATCCGCCGCACCGTCCAGGTGCTGCAGCGCCGCACCAAGAACAATCCGGTGCTGATTGGCGAGCCGGGTGTCGGCAAGACAGCCATCGTGGAAGGTCTGGCCCAGCGTATCGTCAATGGTGAGGTGCCGGAAGGGCTGAAAGACAAGCGGATTCTGTCGCTTGATATGGGTGCACTGCTTGCAGGGGCGAAGTTCCGCGGTGAGTTTGAGGAGCGTCTTAAAGCGGTATTGAATGACCTCTCCAAACAGGAGGGGCGCATTATCCTGTTCATCGACGAGATTCACACCATGGTCGGGGCAGGCAAGGCGGAAGGCTCGATGGATGCCGGCAACATGCTCAAGCCAGCGCTGGCGCGGGGTGAGCTGCACTGTGTGGGTGCGACGACGTTGGACGAGTATCGCCAGTATATCGAGAAGGATGCCGCGCTGGAGCGCCGTTTCCAGAAGGTGCTGGTGGACGAGCCTTCGGTGGAGGATACCATTGCCATTCTGCGCGGCCTGAAAGAGAAATATGAGGTGCATCATGGTGTGGAGATCACCGATCCTGCCATTGTTGCGGCGGCGATGCTGTCGCATCGCTATATCACCGATCGCCAACTGCCGGACAAGGCCATCGATCTGATCGATGAGGCTGGCAGTCGTCTGCGCATGGAGATCGACTCCAAGCCGGAGCAGCTGGACAAGCTGGAGCGCCGCCTGATTCAGCTCAAGATTGAGCGTGAAGCGGTGAGCAAGGAGAGTGATGAGGCCTCGCGCAAACGGCTGGAGAAGCTGGAGCAGGAGATCTCTGATCTGGAGCGCGAATACAGTGATCTGGAGGAGATCTGGAAGGCGGAGAAGGCCGCCCTGCAGGGCACCCAGCAGATCAAGGAGGAGCTGGACCGGGCGCGCATCGAACTGGAGACCGCACACCGCGCCGGTGATCTGGCGCGCATGTCCGAGCTGCAGTATGGACGCATCCCGGAGCTGGAGAAGCAGCTGGAGATGGCGGCCCAGGCCGAGCAGCGGGAAACGCAGCTGCTGCGCAACAAGGTAACCGAGGAGGAGATCGCCGAGGTGGTCTCCAAGTGGACCGGGATTCCGGTCTCCAAGATGCTGGAGGGCGAGCGCGACAAGCTGTTGCGTATGGAGGATGCGCTACACAGCCGCGTGGTCGGTCAGGATGAGGCGGTCAAGGCGGTGGCCGATGCTATCCGCCGCTCTCGTGCCGGACTCTCCGATCCCAACCGTCCTAACGGTTCGTTCCTGTTCCTCGGTCCCACCGGGGTGGGCAAGACCGAGCTGACCAAGGCGCTGGCGGAGTTCCTGTTCGACACCGAGGATGCCATGGTGCGCATCGACATGTCCGAATTTATGGAGAAGCACTCGGTGGCCCGTCTGATCGGTGCGCCTCCCGGCTACGTGGGTTACGAGGAGGGCGGCTACCTGACCGAGGCGGTGCGGCGCAAGCCCTACTCGGTGATCCTGCTGGACGAGGTGGAGAAGGCCCACCCCGATGTGTTCAACGTGTTGCTGCAGGTGCTGGATGACGGCCGCCTCACCGACGGCCAGGGGCGCACCGTGGATTTCCGCAACACCGTGATCGTAATGACCTCCAACCTGGGTTCACAACAGATCCAGGAGATGGCTGGAGAGGAGAACTATCAGGCGATGAAGGATGCGGTTATGGAGATCGTCGGGCATCACTTCCGGCCGGAGTTCATCAACCGCGTCGACGAGGTGGTGGTGTTCCACCCGCTGGGCAGGGAGCAGATCCGGGCCATTGCGGCAATCCAGATCGAGCAGCTGCGCAGCCGTCTGCGCGACCGGCAGATGGATCTCGATATTACCGACGCTGCGCTGGACAAACTGGGTGAAGCCGGATTCGATCCCGTCTATGGCGCACGGCCGTTGAAACGTGCCATCCAGACCTCAATCGAGAACCCGCTGGCCCAGGAACTCCTGGCGGGCAGGTTCAGCGTTGGTGACGTGATCGAAGTTGATGTGAAAGATGGTCAATTTGTGTTCAAAAAGGCGGAACGGAAGGCTGACATCACCTAGTGTTGCAGTGTGGTAGCCGGGTATTTCCTGAGGTGTCTGCAGGGAACTGTTTGCCGAACCCCCTCTCCGCCCCGGAGACCAGGTGATAGCGATATGGTCGCCGGGGCGAAGAGGCTTGAGCAGTTCGGAGAGCGCCTTGATGTCGGTGCAGCCGTTGTATCGTCGACGCGGATGATGCACTCCCCTCCTGCAGTCCCGCGTGAATAGGGGGGGCTAAAAATGCACTTTTTCCGCGATAGCGGCGTCAGCTCCGTGCTCG